>Ga0326597_10008328_pt1 | contig 14004 bp, 13 predicted proteins | sample RVTome_12_FD_203789 | JGI IMG/M metagenome (GOLD analysis project Ga0326597, IMG submission 203789) | Soil microbial communities from uranium-contaminated site in the Upper Colorado River Basin, Wyoming, United States - RVT100D185 | ecosystem: Environmental > Terrestrial > Soil > Contaminated >... | reverse complement strand
TGGCCCGCTTCAGGCCAAGGACGTCCACTTCCTCGCCCAGCACCTCGGCGAACTCCTCGATCCGCGGCAGCTCGGACAGGTCCTTGAGGCCGAACTGGAGCAGGAACTCCTTCGTCGTCCCGTACAGCATCGGGCGGCCGACGACATCCTTGCGCCCCGTGATGCGGATCAAGCGCTTCTCGAGGAGGGTCTTGATCACTCCGCCCGACTTCACGCCCCGGAGGTCGATGATCTCCGGCAGCGTCACCGGCTGCTTGTATGCGATCACGGCGAGGGTCTCGAGGGCCTGGATGGACAACCGCGTCGGCGCGCGCGGGTCGAGCAGCTCGCGCACCCAGTCGTTGTATTCGGGGCGCGTCGTGATCTGATAGCCGGCCGCCACCTCCACGAGCTGCAGGCCGCGGCCGTCCCGCGCGTACTCGTCCTTCAGCTCCTGGAGCGCCGCTTCCCAGGCCGCCTTCGGGACGCCGCCCAGGACCTCGCCGATCTGCCGCGGGGTGATCGGATGCGGCGATGCGAACACCAGCGCTTCGAGCACCGCGCGGATCTCCTGGGGCGGGAGGACCGGGGCCTCCTCTCCGGAGGCCCGGATCTCTTCTCCGGTGCTCATGCGTGCTGGGGCACGCCGGCGCCGGGACCGACCGGCCGGAACACCCGGATGGCGGCGAAGTTGCCCCGCTGGTAGACCTTCACGAGCTTGATGCGGATCAGCTCCAGAAGGGCGAGAAAGGTGAGGATCATGTCGGCCTTGGTCTCCAGTGTCGCGAACAGGGCGAGGAACTCGAGGGACTCGCCCTCGCGGAGCATGGCGAGCAGCTCGTCCATGCGCTGCTCGACGGTCTTGCCCTCGTGCTCGACCTCGTGGGACAGGAGCGCCTTGCGTCGGTCGAGCAGCTCCTTGAAGGCGCTGATGAGATCGAACAGCCCGGCTTCCAGCATCTCCTCACCCGCGTCGTCGAAGGCGGGGAGGACGGAATCGGGGCGCGTCCACGTCGCCGCGCGGACCTGCCCCTTCTGGTGGAGCACCCCCGCCGCCTCCTTGTAGCGCTGGAACTCCAGCAGCCGCTGCACGAGCGCGTCGCGCGGGTCCTCCTGGTTCTCGTCGCCGGCGGCCTCCGTCGGGTCGACCGGGACGAGCATCTTGGACTTGATGTGGATGAGCGTGGCCGCCATCACCATGAACTCGCCCGCCACGTCGAGGTCCAGCTGCTGCATCAGGTCCAGGTAGGCCATGTACTGGCGCGCGATGGGCGCGATCGGGATGTCGTGGATGTCGATCTCGTCCTTGCGGATGAGGTACAGGAGCAGGTCGAGCGGCCCCTCGAACACGGGGAGGAGGATGCGCGGGGCATCCTCGGGGAGCGTCGACTCCATCCCCTCCGGGGCTTCCACCGGCTTGTCGGTCATTCGGCGCCGCCGGAATCAACCCGTCGACGCCTATTTTTCGGCGTCACTGCGTTCCGCCCGGGGAATAGGAGATCTGCATCGCCTTGCGCACTTCCTCCATGGTGGCACGGGCCACCTCGCGCGCGCGCTTCGAACCGGAACGAAGGATGTCCCACACGGTGTCGGGCCGGGCCGCGAACTCCGGCCGGCGGGCGTGGATCTCCTCGAGGCGATGCAGGAGCTGGTCGAGCAGACCGCCCTTGCAGTCGAGGCAGCCGATGCCGGCGGTGCGGCACCCCTCCGCCGCCCAGGCCTGGGTGGCGCGGGGCGAGAACGCCTTGTGCAGGTCGAACACGGGGCAGATGTCCGGGTTCCCGGGGTCGGTCCGCCGCTTGCGCGCGGGGTCGGTGACCATCGGACGGATCTTCTCGCGCATGACGTCGGGCGGGTCCTTCAGGTAGACCGCGTTGCCGTAGGACTTGGACATCTTGCGGCCGTCGGTGCCGGGAATCCGCGGCGTGGCGGTCAGCAGCGTCTTCGGCTCCGGGAAGACCGGGCCGTAGAGGTTGTTGAAGCGCCGCACCACCTCGCGCGTCAGCTCGATGTGGGGGGCCTGGTCCTCCCCCACCGGCACCGCGTCCGCCTTGTAGATGATGATGTCCGCGCTCTGCAGCAGCGGGTAGCCGAGGAAGCCGTAGGTCGAGAGGTCCTTCTCCTGGAGCTGCTGTTGCAGCTCCTTGTACGACGGCACTCGTTCCAGCCACGACAGTGGGGTCACCATGGACAGCATCAGGTGCAGCTCGGCGTGCTCCGGCACCAGGCTCTGGATGAACAGCGTCGAGCGCGCGGGGTCGAGGCCGGCGGCCAGCCAGTCCGTAGCCACCTCGACGATGTTCTCCCGGATGCCGGACGGATCCGCGTAGTCGGTGGTGAGGGCGTGCCAATCCACCACCGTGTAGAAGCAGTCGTACTCGTCCTGCAGCCGCACCCAGTTGTCGAGGGCGCCGGTCAGGTGGCCGAGGTGCAGCGGCCCGGTGGGCCGCATGCCGGAAAGGATGCGGGGGCGGGTCATGCCTGGGCGAGGCGGAAGAGGCTGAAGATCACCCAGCTCGTCACCGGTCCGAGCACCCGCCCCAGGATCCCGGTCGCGAACAGCACGAGGAGGATCATGTAGCCGTACGGCTCCATGACGCGATCGTACCGCTCCCCGAGCGTGCCGGGCAGGCCGTACGAGGCGACCTTCGATCCGTCCAGGGGCGGGATGGGGATGAGGTTGAAGAGGGCGAGGACGACGTTCATCTGGATCCCGATGGCCACCATCACCACCACCGGGTTGCGGGCCTCCTGGATCATTCCGGTGCGCACGATCACGAAGAAGGCGGCGGTGAAGAGCGCCGCCAGGAGCAGGTTCGAGACCGGCCCCGCCCCCGCCACCAGCATGTGACCCTGCCGCATCGTGACGTCGCGGCGGAAGTTGGTCGGGTCGTAGGGGGTGGGCTTGGCCCAGCCGATCAAAAGGAGGCCGGTGAAGATTTGCAGCAGCGGGAGGAGCAGGGTCCCGATGGGATCGATGTGGACGAGCGGGTTGAGGCTGACGCGCCCTTCGCGCAGCGCGGTGTCGTCGCCGAGCGTGTGGGCCATCCATGCGTGGGCCGACTCGTGAACGGACAGGCTGAAGAGGAGGACCACGTAGGTGGCCAGCCCTATGTACAGACGGTCGGGTGTCAGCTCGGGCAATCGGCCTCCGGAAGAACCCCGGATCCTAACACGGCGGTCGTTTGACCTCGGACCGAGCGGCCCCTAGAATCGAAATCCCGTACCCCACGTCCTGCCGGAGTGGTGGAATGGCAGACACGCACGTTTGAGGGGCGTGTGGGGAAACCCATGCGGGTTCGAGTCCCGCCTCCGGCACCATTCTTCGTTTCCCGTGAACGTGCACGTGAACGTCAACGTGAACGTGTCCCGTCCCCGTTCCCGTCCGTTGCCTCCCAGTCGAGAGCACGATCGCGGTGGAGCGGCGCTCGGGTGCGCGCTCCGTCTCGCTCCTCGGGCGCGCCTTGTATTCATTGAGGACGTCCGCGGGGTCCCCCAGCCCCGCGATCAGCAAGAAGGAGCTGTCGCGCGTTCATTACTCGTCGCTCGCGGCGCGCGACCGCTCGCGCCTGGCATCGCTCAGCCGTGCTCTCGATCGTCAGGCCGCCGTCCCGTCCCCACCAGCGCCGCCCAGATGATCATGGCCAGCCACCACCCGGCGCCGGTGCCCGCGGAGTAGAGCGCGACGTTCACCCAACCGCCCTGCGGGTACGCAGCCATCCCCGGTGCGGCGGCGAGCAGGGTGACGATGGCGGCGATCGCGGCGGCGATGATCGAGCCCCGTCCCGCGCACCACCATGCCACGGCCAGGGCGGTGAGAACCGCGAGCGCCCCGGATCCGAACGCGGTGCCGACGGCAATCGGCGGCGCCAGCAGCGCCAGCCCGAGGGCGATCGGACGATGGGCCGGGGCCACGAGTGCGAGCACCAGCGCCGCGAGGATCGGGATCATCGCCAGCGTGATGCACCGCGGCTCACGCAGCAGCCCGCTCCACCGGCCGTCGCCGCGCTCGAGCGTCGCCGGCGGATCCCGCCGGAAGCTCGTGCTCCACGCCTCTTTCGCGATACCGGGCGCGGTATCCCGCCTCACGGAAACGGCCCATCGGTCCTGGGCCCGATACACGCCCGACGCTTGCGCGACGCGGATGGCGACGATGGTCGGCACGACCACCACGGCGATCGTCGCCACGCCGACGACCGCCAGCCGGGCGCGCGCGCTCGCGCGCAACACGCCGGCGGCCAGCAGGAGGATGCCGAGGCCCGCGGCGATCGCGCTCAGCAGGAGGCCGAGGGGGTCCTGCGTCAAGTCGGGGCCGGCGCGCGGCGCCAGCGTCCGCCAGAGCCCAGCCAGGTGGCCGGGGAGCCGCGCCGCCACCGCGTCGTTCCAGACCGCCTGCAGCACGCCGCCCTCCGCCACTTCCACCGCGACCGCGAGCAGCAGGAGGGGCACGACCACCACGTCGGCGGGGACGCGCGCGCGCATCAGCACCGCGATGGGGAGCAGGGTCGCGGCCAGGATCAGGTAGTTGGGATGCACCACGCGCGAGAAGTACAGCGACAGCAAAAGCGCCGTCCCGCCGGCCAGGAGGGCGGTGGCCGCCGTGCGCTCCCGGAGCTGTTCGCGCCCGAGCAGCAGGCCGATGGGAATCAGCAGCAGGTAGATGGGAGCGAACGAAACGTGGTCGCGCAGGCCGCCCACCGCGCCGAAATAGATGAGCAGGTTCGCGAACCCGAACCCCGGCGTGCCTCCGAGGGGGTAGTTGTCGCCGCCGGGAAGGCCGACGTTGTAGACGACGATGTCCGCCCAGAAGGCGCGAAAATCGAGGGCGGCGACCGGAAGCACGACCGCCGCGAACACGGCGGCGGCCACCGCGATCGCGCTCAGCAACCGGTTGCGGGCGGTGCCGGCGAGGTCGCGCCAGGTGGCCGCGCCGGAAAGGTGGAGGAGCACGAACGGCGCGAAAGGCCAGGCGAGCTGCTTCGTCGCGCACGCCAGTCCCAGCACCGCGGCGGCAGCGATCGGCCGCCCGGCCTCGGCACAGGTCACCGCGACGAGGAGGAGGGCGACGATCAGCACGTCGTTGGCGCCGAAGATCTGCTGCCAGTACACGAGCGGGTTGAGCACGACGGCGGCGGCGGCGGCGAGGCGCCTCTCGGGGGTCTCGACCAGCCGCGAGGCGAGCACCGCGGCGAGGGCGAGTCCCAACAGGGTGACGAAGCGCGGATCGAAGAGGCCCATCGCCCGCCCGAGCAGGTAGAAGGGCAACATCAGCAGGTGCGTGCCGGGCAGGTAGGCGTGGTGACGGAGGATGGGATTGCCCCCGCGCTCGGACCAGAAGTCGGAGACCCGCGCCTGCCGCCCCAGGACGCTGGCGGAGTAATCGGCGCCGTAGGGGCTTTCGCCGTCGAGGATCCGGTCGATGGCCAGCGGAAGCTGCACGACGCCGCCGTCCTGGCCGTACGGCCGGCCGGTGGCCGCCCCCATGGCGATGAATGCGAGCGTCGGCGCGACCACGAGCACCAGCGCCCCGGCTCCGAGGAGCGCGCCGCGCACCACGGGGCGGGCGGCGCTCAGGCACGCGACGAGGTAGGCGAGGGCCAGCGCGGCGGCGAGGGCGCCCAGCACGAGCGCAATGGGATCGCGGTCGACCTCCGCCGGCAGGCGGGGCATGAGCCACGCTGGTATCGCGAGCCGCGGATCGTGCAGCAGCCGCCAGGCGAGCACCCGCGGCGGGTCGTAGGCGAGGAGGTCGCGGGCGACGAGGAGCAGCAGCCCGGGGACGATCGCCGCATCCAGCGGAAGCCGGTCCGGCCTTATTTCGCGCCCTTCTTGTTCGGCGGGATCACGCGGGCGCCGCAGGAGCAGACGATGCTCCGCGTCGGCCAGAAGATGCTGAGCAGCCGCCCGCAGGCGGGGCAACCCAGGTACGTGCCCGCGGGACGGGGAGAATGCGCGATGCGGGGGGGTGCGGCGCCGGAGGAGGACTTCACCATGGGTTCACCCGTTGGCGGTCCACACGAGAAACCGCGAGCCAGCGTACGCCGCGGCCATCCGATCGGTCAAGGGGGAGTGAGAGCGCGATCACTCCTTCGGCGGGTCGCCCGGGCGATAGAAGATCACCGTCGCCTTCTCCACCGTCGCCAGGCCCTCTTTCACCATTTCGTCCAACACGGGAAGGAAGGCCTGGATCTTCTCGTCCGCGTCGACGATCTCCACCACGATGGGCAGGTCCTCGGAAAGCCTCAGGATGCGCGTGGTGTGGATCCGGCTGTGGGCGCCAAAGCCCTCGAAACCCCTGAAGACCGTGGCCCCGGCCAGCCCGCGCTTGCGCGCTTCCTGGACGATCGCTTCGTAGAGCGGAACCGCGCCCCAGCGGTCGGACTCGCCGATGAAGATCCGGAGCAGCTGTCCCTCGCGCGGCAGGTTCATGACATCCATCGGGCGGCCACGACGCCGGCCCAGACCGCGATCAACCCGAGCAGGACCTGGCCGACCACGTTCACGGCGGCCAGGACGTAGCTGCCGTCGCGGGCCAGGGTGAACGTCTCGTAGCCGAAGGTGGAGAAGGTCGTGTAGCCCCCGAGCACTCCTGCCATCCAGAAGAGCCGCGCCTCCGGGCCGATCCCGAAGCGCTCTTCGGCGAGCACGGCCAGAAGCCCGATCCCGAAGCAGCCGCTCACGTTGATGAAGAGGGTCGCATAGGGGAACTGCGGTGTCAGCCAGCGATACACCAGCCCGCCGACGAGGTAACGCGCCGAAGCCCCCAGGAATCCGCCGGCGCCGACCAGGACTGTACGAAACAGGATGACCTCCGCTGGAGCCACTGATAACACGGGCGCGGACGTCAGAGGGCCCGGATGCGCGCGTTCCAGACCAGCGTTCCCGCGGCCAGGACGGCAACGGCAACGCTGAAGGCGCCGATCACCAGCGGCGCGCCGAATGGACGGACCAAGACACCGGCGAGGAGCGCGCCCAGCGGCAGGCCCCCGCGGAAGGCCAGCCCGTAGATGCTCAGGATCCGGCCCTTGAGCGCGTCGGGCGCGTTCTCCTGCACCAGCGAGTTGAGCGTGGAGAAGGCGGTGATCATGCTGATCCCGGACAGGACCAGAAGCGCCATCGCCGCCCGCTGGTCGCGGCAGGCCATCGCCCCCGCGGTCACGCTCCCGTAGACGATCATCGCCAGCAACAGGCGCCTGCCCCGTCCCGGCATGTTGCCGCGATGGGCGGTGGTCACGGCCCCGAGGATCGCGCCGCTGCCGAAGCTCGTGAGCAGGAGGCTGTACCCGGTGACGCCGGTGCGCAGGACGTCGCCCGCGAAGACCGGCAGGTAGGTGATCAGCGGGAAGGCGAGGAAGCTGCCGACCGCGCCCAGCATCGTCAGCGTCGAAAGGACCGGGCTGTTCATCACGTGCCGCAGCCCGGTGCCGAGGCTTTTGGCCAGGCTCTCCGTCGGGGCCCCGGCGTGCGGGGGGATCGTGATGCCCCAGATCGCGAAGATCACGGCCAGGAACGAAAGCGCGTTCACCGCGAAGCAGGCCGTGGTTCCGCCGCGGGCCAGCAGCGCGCCGGCGATCACCGGCCCCACCGCGCGCGAGAGGTTGAACTGCAGGGAGTTCAGCGCCACGGCGTTGGGGATGCGGTCCTTGGGCACCACGCTGGTGAGCACCGCCTGGTAGGTCGGCGCGGACTGGGACTGCGCGAGGCCGGTGAAGAAGGCGACCAGCAGGATGGACTCGATCCCGAGCCGGCCCGCCGCCCACAGCAGGCCCAGGACGACGGCCAGGGCCATCTGCAGCATCTGCGACGTGAGCAGGATGCGGCGGCGGTCGACGCGGTCCGCCACCGCGCCGCCGAGGAGCATGAAGGCGAGGAGGGGCGCGTCGGACGCGAACGTGCGCAGGCCGAGGTACAACGGGTCGCCGAAGTGGGTGTGGATGATCCAGGCCAGCGCGACGTCCTGGGTCCAGGTCCCGATGCTGCTCAGGAACGCCCCCGTCCAGAGGCGGCGGAAGCTGGGAAAGGCGAACGCGGCGAGGAAGGCCGGCAGCCGGCGGCGGTTCGCCTCTACCATGGAGGGGTGTCCTTCGCCTGCCCCGGCTGCGGAGAGACCGTCCACGCGAGCCCCGATCGCTGGGGCTTGCGCTGCCCCGCCTGCCGGCGCGTGTTGCGGACACGCGCGCTGGAGGCCGGCGGCCCCGAGCGGCTGTACGACGTAGAGGTCGCGGGGCAGCCCGCGACGCGCCGCCGGGTGGCGGTCGCCTGGACCGCGGACGAGTCCCGCCGCCTGCGCGTGTGGCTCGTGTGGTCGACCGTGTTGACGCTGGGGCTCGTGGCGGTGCTTTACGCGCTCGCGCGCTGGGGCTGAAAAGCTCTAGCGGCGGGGAGCCGGCTTCCTGGGGGCGGCGGCGATGGCGGCCTTCTTGCGGGCCTTCTGCGCCTTCTCCTTGCGCTTGCGGCGTCGGCGGATCTCCTGCTCGCGTTCGCTCATTCGATCTCCTTGGATCCGTCATTCTAGACGATCGCCCCCGGCGATCGCCGCGTTTGTCCCGCCAAGGGCGGGTGGTATCATCGCCGCACCGCGCGACCAACCCCGTCGCCTCTGCCCGGTTCATGGTGGGACGGGGCCCTGAGCGGGGCTTTCCTCCATGACCCTCCGCTTCAACAGCCTCAAGACGCGGACCGCTCTGGCCATGTCCGCCGTCATCGTCGCCATCCTGCTCGCGAACGCGCTGTACCTGATCCTGCCCAAACAGGCGCAGCTGCGGAAGGGCATCGAGGACCGCGCGCTCACCTTCGCGTTGCTCACGCGCGCGCCGATCTGCACCGGCTACGAGGCGTACAAGGATTCGGGCTTCTCCACGTTCCGCGACCTGATGCGCGACCTGATGACACTCGACCCCGACGTGGTCCGGATCGCGATCATCAACGTGAACGGCCAGATCCTCTTCGATTCCGCGAGCCTGAACGAGACGGGCCCGAAAGCCGCGGCCGAGGCCCCCAAGCGCTGGGTCCAGGAGCCGGAGCGGCTGGAGGCGGTGAAGAGGATCAAGTACACGCTGCTCCCGGGGCGCGACGCCGAAGGCGAAGACACGCTGGAGATCATCGCCCCGTACCTCGAGGAGTGGAACCGCCACAACCTGTCGGTCGCCTACCAGGTCTCGTACCGGAACCTCGAGCCGGAGATCGCGCAGCTCGTGTATGCGACCGCCGGCCTGACCCTGCTCTCGATGGTCGTCTCCGTCCTGGTCGCGGTCGGCCTGGCCAGCCGCATCACCCGCCCCGTCGAGGTGCTGACCGCAGGCGCCAAGGACATCGCGGAAGGCCACTTCGACCGCCACCTGGACATCCGCTCCAACGACGAGCTGCAGATCCTGGCCGAGACCTTCAACCACATGACCGATCGGCTCCGCGAGAACGTCGAGGAGCTCGAGGAGTCGAACACGAAGCTGGCCGCCGTCAACGAGGAGCTGAAGGAGCTCGACCGGATGAAGTCGGACCTGCTGGCCAACGTGAGCCACGAGCTGCGCACGCCGCTCACCGCCATCAAGGGGTACACCGACTACATCCTGGAGCGGAAGCTCGGCACGATCACCGACAAGCAGGAGAAGGGGCTGGTGGTCGTGCAGCGCAACCTGGACCGCCTGTCCAGGTCCATCGACGCGCTGCTGGACTTCTCCCGGATGGACATGGGCCGCATCGCGCTGTCCATCCAGCCCTTCAGCCTGCAGGCGCTGGTCGAGCAGATCCACACCACGGTGCGGTCGGAGCTGGAGAGGAAGCGGCTCACCTTCGTGGCCGACATCGACCCCGCCCTCCCCGCCGTGATCGCCGACCGCGAGAAGCTCTCCGCGGTCATCGAGAACCTCGTGATCAACGCGATCAAGTTCACCCCGGAGGGCGGCCGCATCACCGTGGGCGGTTCGCGGGCCCAGGGCTCCGTGCGGTCGTCGGCCGACATCCGCGTCGCCGACACCGGGATCGGGATACCCGACGACCAGATCGGCCGCATCTTCAACCGCTTCCACCAGGTGGACGGCTCCAGCACGCGGCGCTTCGGCGGCGTCGGGCTCGGCCTCGCCATCGTGAAGAGCATCCTCGAGGCCCACGGCTCGACCATCGCCGTCGAGAGCAAGCCGGGGAAGGGCACCGTCTTCCGCTTCTCGCTCCCGGTGGTCGAGAAAAGCGAGCCGAAGGCCGTGGAGGAAAAGGCCCGCGACCGCGGGGAGCCGGGCCGCGTGCTCGTGGTCGACGACGATCCCGAGGTGGCGCGCACGATCCGGGGCTACCTGGAGAACGAAGGCCTCACGGTGGTCGCGGCCGCCACCGCCGCGAGCGGCGCGACGCTCGCCGCCGAGTGGCACCCGGACCTCATCCTGCTGGACCTCCTGCTCCCCGATCGCGGCGGGCTGGAGCGTTCCTTGAAGACCGACCCCGCCACCAGCCGCATCCCCGTTCTGGTCCTCTCCACGGGCAGCGAGACCCTCAAGGGGCTGACCCTGGGCGCTTCGGAGAACCTCACGAAGCCCGTGGACCGACAGGCGGTAGTGAGCGCGGTGGCGCGGCTGCTCGACGGCGTGGCCGAGCGGGAGCCCACCGTCCTCGTGGTGGACGACGAGCCCGACGGCGCGGAGCTGATCCGGGACACCCTGCGCGCCGAGGGGCTGCGCACCCTGGTGGCCCACCATGCCCGACAGGCGATCGAGTTGATCGCCCGAAAGCGTCCCGACCTCATCGTCCTCGACCTCATGATGCCGGACATGTCCGGGTTCCAGGTCCTCGAAGCGCTCGGCCGCGACCCGGCCACGGCGACGATCCCGGTGCTGGTGCTCACCGCTCGTGACGATGCCGGGGACGCCCAGCGCCTCCTGGCCCTGGGCCCGAGACGCTCCATGAACAGGCCCTTCGACGTCGGGGCCCTCATCGCCGAGGTGCGGCGTCACCTTGGCGGCCGTGAACGGGAGGGGGCGCGGCGCGCCGTCCTATGAAGGAACGATGAAGAAGAAGATCCTGGTCGTCGACGACGAGGAGGACATCCTCCACTTCCTGGAGCTCGTGCTGCGGGAGAAGGGCTACGAGGTGGCCACCGCCGCCAACGGCCACGATGCGCTCACCACCGCGCAGATCGAGAGGCCTGACCTCGTCCTCCTCGACATCATGATGCCGCAGATGGACGGGTGGGAGGTGCTGAAGCTCCTGCGCGTCGACGACGAGACGGCGCACATCCCGGTGGCGATGCTCTCCGCCCGCACCGAGGCCAAGGACCGCGTCCAGGGGCTGCAGGAAGGCGCCATCGACTACATCTGCAAGCCGTTCTCCCTGCAGGAGCTGCTGGTGAAGATCGAGACGATCTTCGGGCAGGTCGGCGACCAGGGAAAGAGCCCGCGGTGACGCCATCGTCCCCCCCCGAGGGGGACTATTTCCGGCTGCGCGCCGAATGGCTCCGCTTCAAGAACCACGTCTTCGACGCCAACACCGAGCTGCCGACGCTGGCCGCGGTCCTCGACGACGTGCGGCGCCTCATGGAGGACCGGGGCACGGTCGGCGTCATCTACCTCGACCTGGGCGGCGACGGCCTCACCGAGCCTCTCCACGGGTGGCAGAGCTACGACGAGCTGCTGCGCGGCTTCGCACGGACGCTGGTCTCGCTGCGCGGCGAAGGCCTCATAGGCTCCCGCGACATCGTGGCCGCCATGGGCGTGCGCAGCGACAAGTTCCTGCTGTTCATCCGCGGCCAGGAGAGCCAGCCCTTCGAACCCGCGTCCCTGGACGCCCGCGCGCGGGGCATCCGCGAGCACCTCGAGCACAACGTCCCCGCGCAGGTCCACGACGGAGTCCGCACCCCCCTGACCTTCCACGAGGGCCACGCGCTGATGTACCGCGATCCGATGCTCCGCGCCGAGCGCTCCATCCACCGCGCCCTCGACGAGGCGATGTTCATGAGCCTCCGGCAGCGCACGCGCGAAGAGGACCGGCGCACGCTCGCCCTCGACGAGATCATCGCCGGAAACCAGGTCATCACGCTGTTCCAGCCCATCGTTGACCTGCGCACCCGCGAGGTGCTGGGGCACGAGGTCTTCAGCCGCGGCCCCGCCGGCGGCCCTTTCGAGGAGGCGGAGCGCTTGTTCGCCCTCGCCGAGCGCACCGGCCGCCTCATCGACCTCGAGCGGATCTGCCGCCGCCGCGCCCTCGGCTCCGCGACGCGCCACCTGAAGCCCGGCAACAAGCTCTTCCTGAACACCTCCGCCGGCGCCCTGCGCGACGACGAGGTGGCGGGCGCGGGCTTCGTCCGCCAGGTGGAGGCCCACGGCCTGCGCAACGAGGAGGTCGTGCTCGAGATCACCGAGCGCCTCGCGCCCGAAGAGCGGCAGCCCTACCAGCAGATCCTTCGCGACCTGAAGCGCCAGGGCTTCGGGGTCGCCATCGACGACATGGGCGCCGGTTATGCGAGCCTGCAGGCCCTGGTGGAGGTCGAGCCCGACTACCTGAAGTTCGACATCTCGCTCGTCCGCAACATCGACCGCAACCTCATCAAGCGCAGCCTGCTGGAGACGCTGGTCGACCTGTCGCAGAAGATCGGAGCCAAGGTGATCGCGGAGGGGATCGAGGCGGAGACCGAGCTTCTGGCCCTGCTCGACCTGGGCGTGGTCCTCGGACAGGGGCGGTTCTTCACCGCCCCGGAGCTGGTGCCGCTGGAAGCGATGCCGTGACGGAGACCATCCCCACCTACCACGAGCGCGTGCCGGAGCTGGCGGGCGAGCTGGCAGAGCGCGGCAGCCTGGGCATCATGGTCCTCGACGCCAAGAGCATGGGGATCGTCGAGGACGAATACGGCTCCGACGCCTACGCGGAGGTGCGCCGGCGGCTGTTCAAGATCATGGGCGAGCAGCGGGGCAAGGACTTCCGCACCGACGACCTGATGGCCCTCGATCACGCCCGCGGCCTGCAGTTCATCCTGTTCCTCGACCGCAAGCGTCGGCGCAGCAACCCGACCACGGTGGCGGACGTGAAGCTGGTGCGGTCGCGCCTGATGGCCTCCCTCGCGCCAAACCTCGCGCGGGCGGCGTTCCCGTACATCAAGACCCCGCCGCCGGTCGAGGTGGGCTACGCGATGGCGGTGCACAACCCGCTCATACATCCCGAGCGCATCGTGCGGCGCGCGCTGACCGACGCCCTGGACTACGCCGCGCACTCCCGGCGCGGCGACCAGATCCTGGTCCGCGAGCGGCTGCAGGACATCATCCTGCGCGAGCGGGTGATCACCGCGTACCAGCCGATCATGAAGCTGAAGGAGCGCACCGTCCTGGGCTTCGAGGCGCTTTCGCGGGGGCCGCGGGGGTCCGGGCTGGAGGGGGCGGACGCGCTGTTCGGCGCCGCCACCGAGCACAACCTGCTGGTGGAGCTCGACCGGCTCTGTCGGAAGCGCGCGTTATTGTCCTCGGGCCGCATCCCGTCCAACTCCAAGATCTTCGTGAACACCCTGCCCGCGACCATCCGCGACCCGCAGTTCCGGGGCAAGGCCCTCATCGACTTCCTCGACCGGGCGCAGGTCTCCCCCGACCGCATCGTCATCGAGATCACCGAGAAGCTCGTCATCGACAACTACAACCTGTTCCGCGAGACGATGGCGTACTTCACGGACCTCGGGATGTCGTTCGCGGTCGACGACGTGGGGGCCGGCTACTCCGGCCTGGAGGCGATCGCGCGCCTGAAGCCCGACTACCTGAAGATCGACATGCTGCTGGTCCGGGACGTCCACGTGAGCCTGGTCAACCGCGAGATGGTGAAGGCGATCATCGCGCTGGGCCACGGGATCGGCTCCGAGGTCATCGCGGAGGGCATTCACACCGAGGAGGAAGCCCGGGCCCTCAGCGACATGGGCGTCGATTGGGGCCAGGGCTACCTTCTCGCCCGCCCCGACGTCGGCCCCGAGGCCTAACACCCGAGAGCACGCCGGCGGTGGTCTGGCGCTCGGGTGCGCGCTCCGTCTCGCTCCTCGGGCGCGCTTATGTCTTCATCAAGTACGTC
>Ga0326597_10008327_pt1 | contig 14004 bp, 11 predicted proteins | sample RVTome_12_FD_203789 | JGI IMG/M metagenome (GOLD analysis project Ga0326597, IMG submission 203789) | Soil microbial communities from uranium-contaminated site in the Upper Colorado River Basin, Wyoming, United States - RVT100D185 | ecosystem: Environmental > Terrestrial > Soil > Contaminated >... | reverse complement strand
GTTGAGCTGGTCGCGGTCGATTTCGCCGCCGTTGACGCGGACGGACGCCCCGTGACGGATCTCCGGCAGGATGAGGTCACCGTCAAGGTGGACGGCCGGTCGCGCGTCATCCGGTCGCTCCAGTACGTCGATGTCGCGCGGCCGCCGGGCCTCTCGGCGCCCGCCGCGCCGCTCCCGCCGCCCTTCGGCAGCAACTCGCTGGCCGACGCCGGCCGGGTGTTCGTCATCGTGATCGACGACGAGTCGTTCCGGCCCGGCAAGGAAGGCCCGATGCGGGATGCGGCGCACGAGTTCCTCGCGAGCCTGTCCGACCACGATCGCGTGGCCCTCGTGACGGTGCCGCACGGCGGCACCAAGAGCGACCTGACGACGGACCACGATCGCGTCGAAGCGGCGCTGCAGAACGTGACCGGCCAGGCGCCGCAGCAGCTCGACGCGTCGGAAGAGGCGTGCCGCACGCGCCGCACCCTCGAGTCGCTCGACGGCCTGCTTCGCGGCATCATGAACCCCGACGGCCCCACGAACGTGCTGTTCTTCTCGTCGAGCATGCTGCCGCCCCGGCGGGACGCGATCTCGACGCGCGCCCCGGGCGCCTGCGAGATCACCCGCGAGCACTTCCTGTACGTGGGCCAGTCGGCGAGCGCGGCGCGCGCGCAGTTCTTCGTGATCATGCCCACCGAGGTGATGCCCGATCCCGCCTACGAAGTGGCGAACTTCGCCGCCGTCGAGGGCTCGGCCAACCCGATGGAAGGCCTGGAACACCTCGCCGGCGTCACCGGCGGGCACCGCCTCACCCTCGCGACCAGCCAGGCGCGGCCGCTCGACCGCGTGCTGCGCGAGACCTCCGGGTACTACATCATCGGGTTCGAGCCGGAGCCGTCCGATCGGAACGGTGAGAACCACGGGCTCGAGATCGGCATCTCGCGGTCCGGCGTCGCGCGCCGCTCGCGGCCGTTCGTGTCGATCGCGAAGGCGCAGCCGGATCAGCCGGTGCCGACGATCACGCCGGCGGACATGCTCCGCGAGGCCAGGGTCTACCGTGACCTGCCGCTGCGATCGACCGGCTACAACTCGCGGGGAGCATCCGCGGGCGAGGTCCAGGTGCTGGTGCTCGGCGAGGCGATCGAGCCCTCCGCCGCGCTCGTCGCCGCCGCCGCCGGCCTGTTCGACACGCAGGGCCGGCTCATCGCGCAGTGGACCGCCACGCCGGAAACACTCGGGCGGCGCTCGGTCATCGGCGCGCTCGCGGCGCCGGCCGGCACCTACCGCCTGCGGTTCGCCGCGCGCGACAGCGACGGACGGACGGGCACGGCCGATTCACAGATCGAGGTCGGGCTGGCCAGTGCCAACGGGTTCGCGCTGAGCTCGGTCGTGCTCGGCCTCTCGCGCGCGGCCACGGCGACGACGACCGCGTCGTTCCAGCCACGGCTCGAGTTCACGACCGAGCCGGTCGCGATCGCCTACGTGGACATCTACGGCGGACAGGCCGGCGATCGGGTCGCCGCGCAGGTCGAGCTCGCGAGGTCGCTGGACGGCCCGGCGGTGTTCACGCTGCCGCTCGCGCTCGAGCCGACGAGCGAGAGCAACCGCTTCCAGGCCATGGGCGCCGTGCCGATCGGCGGGCTGCCCGACGGGGACTACCTCGTGCGCATCGCGGTGGGCGCCGAAGGCCAGGCGGTCACGCGGGTCGTGAGGACGCTGCGCAAGATCGCCGGCTAAGGGCCCCACACCAAGCATGGCTCGACGGGCGGCGCTCCTCTTCGCGGCGCTGGCCGTCATCCATACGTGGCCGCTCGCGAGCGCGCCCGGCCGCCTGTCGCTCAACCACAACAGCGACGCCCAGTTGAACGCCTGGATCCTGTCGTGGGTGGCCCACACGCTCCCGACGGACCCGCGGGACCTCTTCAACGGCAACATCTTCACGCCGGAGACGGGCACGCTCGCCTACACGGACCCGACGATCGTGCCGGCGCTCTTCGGCGCGCCCGTCCGGTGGCTCGGCGGGTCGCCGGTGCTCGTCTTCAACCTCGTCCTGCTGGCGGGGTTGACCGCCACCGCGCTTGCCGGCTGGTGGGTGGCCTGGAAATGGACCGGGTCGAACGGGGCCGCGCTCGTCGCCGGCGCGCTCGTGGCGTTCAACCCGCACGTGCTGACGCGCCTGCCGCACACGGTCGCGGCGCACGTCTGGGGGCTGCCGCTCGTGCTGTACTTCGCCGACCGGCTGGTCGAGCGGCCCAGCCGTCGCGACGGTCTGCTCCTCGCCCTCATCGTCGCTGCGACGGCCGCCACGTCCGTGTACTGGCTCGCGCTGGCTGGGCTGGTCGTCGGCGTTGTCATCACCGTGGGGCTCCTGGCGGGCCGATGGCGCGGCGCGCTCGCGGCCGGCGCGGCGGCCGGCGCCGGCGTGGTCGCCGCGGCGCCGGTGCTCGTGCCGTATGTGCGGTTCGCGGCCGGCGGCGCCACGCGCCCGCTCGAGATCGTCGCGCAGTTCACCGCGACACCCGCCGGCTACCTTGCGTCCATGAGCCGCCTGCACGCCGGCTGGACCGCGCCGTTCTTCAGGGACGACGTGAACGTGTTCTTTGCCGGCGCCACGGCGATCGCGCTGGCGGTCGCCGGGCTGGCGGTCGCCTGCCGCAGCGTCACGTCACGGCGTCGCGCGATCACGCTCGTGACGATCGCGGCGGCCGGCGTCGTGCTCTCGCTCGGGCCGGACACGCCGCTCTACGTGTGGCTCTACGAGCACGTCGCGCCGCTCCACGGCATTCGCGCACCGGCGCGCTTCGGATACCTCTATCTGATGGTCGTGGCCCTCGCGGCGGGGTACGGGCTGGCGTGGGTGCTCAACCGCGCGCGCACCCGCCGATCGGCCATCGCCGCGGCCGCGCTCGCGCTCGTCACCGTCGAGGCGGCACACGCGCCGATCCGGACGACGGCGTTCGCCGGCGTGCCGCCGATCTACTCGCTCGTCGCGGAGGTGGACGAGCCGGTGGTGCTCGTCGAAGTCCCCTTCTGGCCCCCCGACGTCATGCACGAGAACGGCGAATACGTCCTGAACGGCACGGCGCACTGGCGGCCGCTCATGAACGGCTACAGCGGCTTCACGCCGATGTCGTACCGCGAACGATCGGCGACGTTCTGGTACTTCCCGCGCGAGGGGACCGTCGAGGCGATGCGGGCCGCGGGCGCCACGCACGTGATGGTGCATCTCGAGCGCTTCGACGAGCGCGAGCGCCGCGAGGTCTCCGAGAACCTCCTCGGGCGCCGCGACCTCTGGCTCGTCGCCGGCGACAGCTTCGGACACAGGTTGTACGAAGTTCACTGATATCGGGGAATCGGGAAATCGGGAAGGAGCCGGCAAGCCGGACGGTGGTTAGCGGATTCGCCGATTTCGCGATTCGCCGATTCCCCGATTTCCCGATTTCAGTTACACTGATGGGTCGTGCCTTGCGGTGAGTGTAGCTCAATGGCAGAGCACCGGACTGTGGCTCCGGCGGTTGCGGGTTCGATCCCCGTCACTCACCCCAAATCGGTTCGCGGTTCGCGGTTCTCGGTTCGCCCTTCGCGGGCTTTCCTCCCTTCGATCACTCGTGACGGAACAGAATCCACCGAGCGGCTTCGATCACGGCGCCGACGGCGCATCCGGCAGCGAAGCCCGCGGCCCCGAGTGCAACCGGGCCGCCCACCGGCGTGTACTCCAGGACGCGCGCGCCTCGGTCCAGCAGCGTGACCACGATCGGTCCGACGACGACAAGAGCGACCAGACCGACGAGCACCGCCGTCGCTGACATCAGTGACAGGCCGACGGCACGCGTCACGCCGGCTCCGCCAATGAGCCCGGACACGAAGCCGGCCACCAACCCGAAACCCGTGACGACCTGCAGGGCGAGCACGGCTTCGCGGGGAAGATGCGGCCCGGTCCGCATGTACTCGCGCCGCGCGCGAATGCCTTCCGTCGTCACGGCGTTGACCTCGCCGGGCATGGCAGTGTGCCAAGCCGTCATCACAGTGGACAGAAGCGCCGCCGCGATCAGAACTCCACCGGTCCACACGAGCGCCTCGGCCAGCGGCGCGCGCGAGCCGCGGATCCGACCGCTCACGTAGGTCGGCAGGCCGAAGGCCAACGCGCCGACCACCCCACCCATCGTCAGGTGCCCGGACCTGGATGCCAGCTCGGGCGGACTGAACATCACCGCAACCGCGACCAGCGCAGAGGCCCAGCCCAGCCCCCAGGCCGCGACCGACCGGGCCGCTTTGGGCTGCTGGTCACTCATCTGGCCCCCGGTCACGCCGCGCGGCGGCGAACGACGGTGACGCGACCGCGCAGTCGCGGTCGTTACTTCGCGCGCTGAGCCGTCCAGGTCATCTGGCCCATCTCGCCCATGTCGGCCGTGCCGGCGAGCGTGCCGTTCTCCTGCTCGGCGCCGCTGAAGTAGATGCTGAACGTGCCGTTGCCGGTCTCGAACGACAGCAGGAACGACAGTTTCTTGTCCTTGTACTCCCCTTCGATCGGCACGCTGCCCTGCTGGCCGGCGAGCGTGCCCGTCAGCTTCGCCCCGTCGAGCTTGAGCTCGAGGGCCACGTTCTGGCCGCCGTTGGGCGTCTGAATCGACATCGTCCACTTGCCGGCGACGCCGACGGGCTCGGCAGGCTTCGGCGCCTCCTGGGCGGGCGGATTCTGCGCCACTCCAGCGGCGAGGCCCGTGGCCGACAGGCTGAAAGCAAGAAGACCCGCGGTCGGGAAGGCGGCTATGCGCATGGTCGGGACCTCCCAGGGCCTCACAAGGCCAGGGAAGTATAGCCTCAAAAACGGCGAGGGTCAGACGGCCGGAATGGGGCGGCGCCTCGACGCGCAGCACGGCCTCGACCGACTCGCCCGGACCGACGACGCGATCGAAGGGCGTGCGCAAGCCGTCCTCGACGAGCGTGCGCCCGCGCGCGTCGAGCCAGTGGTAGCTGACCATCACCGGCCGCCCGTCGCGGCTGTCCCAGGGCAGCCAACCCGTGTTGGCCGGCCGGACGGTCGCGCGAAACGCCTCTCCCGGCCGCACGGCGGACGGCCCGTCGTAGTGTTCGCAGCGGACACCGTACGCCGGCAGGACGGGCCCGGTCGCCGCGGATGTTTCTGGCAAGCGAAGCGGTCGCACGGACGCCGCGCCCGCGCCGTCGGCCGGCGTCGCCAGAATCGCCCAGTGCTTCAGCGCCAGGTCCAGCCCGTCGTCGAACAGCGCGTCCTCGATGCCGGCCACGAGCTCGTACGTCAGGTCCCCGAAACGCTGGCCGAGCGCGGTGGTGCCTGCAACGTCCGGGCCGTAGGCCTCGAGCCCGGCCATCGTGCCGCGCACGTCGAGCGCGAAGCCGGCGAAGAGGCGCTCGAGGTCGGTCAGCGTGTAGCGGCGCTCTGTCGGTGACGGCGCCTGCTCGGCGCTCGGCTCGCGCGCCGGCGCCCAGCTCTCGGCGCTTGTCGCTCGGCTTCCAGCGAGCCCGAACTGGTGTTCGAGCCGGCGGCGCATTTCGCGGACGGTTGCCGGGATCCAGTCGAGGTCGAGCCGATGGTCCCACTGGCCGAGCCAGGTGCCGGCCGGCTCGATGAGGAAGATGCGGCCGCACGCGGGCCGCAGCCGCGCGAGCAACGCGGCCGGATCGAGCACGTGGTGAAACGCGTCGAACATGACCACGAGGTCCACGGGCGACGCCGGCTCGAACCGTTCGACGTCGCCGACCGAAAACGTGATGTTGGCAAGCCCAAGCCGCGCGGCATGTCCCCGCGCGCACTCGACGGCCACCTCGGAATGGTCGAGTCCAGCGACCCGCACGTCCGGTCGGCGCCGCGCGAGCTCGCAGGTGATCTCGCCCGGCCCGCAGCCGAGGTCTACGATCGTGCGCGCGTCCGCCAGGTGGCGCTCCGCGTGGTCCGCGAACCGCCGGATCGTGACATGGCCCGGGTACGATCGCGAGAACGGGTCGTACCGCTGGTCCGTGAACAGCTCGTCGTGGAACGCGCGATCGCGCTGGCTCGACCACCCTGCCGCCGCCCACCGCAGGCGGCGCGCGGGCGCCGTCAACCGCTGCCACCACCGGGCATCCGTTGTCGTCACGGCGGGCTGACCCTCGCCTGCTCGCTGATCGCGATCGCCACGAGGGCCGCGCCCACCCAGAGAATCAACTGAAGGAAGAACCGCGGGAGCGGTCCGAACCGCAGCCTCCACTGGTGCTCGACCGAGACGACCCAGACGCTGCCCGCGACGCCCCAGCCGACGACGCGCGCGATCTCGAGCGGCATCCACCGATCCAACAGATCCGGGACGACGACGAGAATCGCCGTCATCACGAACCAGACCAGGACGTTCATCGTGATGAAGGCGGCGCGGGACGAGCGGTCGACCATCGGAGTCCGATCTCTTATAACAGACAATTCCGCGCCGAGGCCGGCCGGGGTGGGTTACGATTCGGACAAGCCATGGAGAAGGGCCGGTGACGCGGCCTGCCGACGGCAGCGCCCGGACCGACGGTCCGGGCGGGCGCCGGTCGCTGCGGGACATCGAGGCCATGTACGGCAGCCTCGTCGACCTCCTGCCGGCCATCGTGTACGTCGCCGAGCCACGCCCGCAGTACGCGACGATCTACATCAGCCGGAGCATCACCCTTCTCGGGTACACCCACGAGGAGTGGCTCGGCGACCCGTACGCCTGGGTCAAGATCCTCCATCCGGACGATCGCGACTGGGTGCTCGACAAGAGCCAGCAATGCCTGCACGACCAGCGTGACAGCGACTTCGAATACCGGGTGCTCGCCCGGGACGGGGGCACGCGGTGGATCCACGATCGTGGGCGGTTCGTCTTCGGCCCGTCGAATACGCCAATCTGCTGGCAGGGCATCATGCTCGACGTCACGCCTCGCAAGGAAGCGGAGGCCGAGCGCGAACGCCTCCTCAGCCAGTTGCAGTCCGCCCGGGACGACTTGAAGGAACTCGGCGAGCTCGTGCCGATCTGCGCGTACTGCAAGCGCGTCCGCGACGACCGCAACTACTGGCAGGGCCTGGATCGCTACGTCGCCGAGCGGACCAGCTCCCGCTTCACGCATGGGATCTGCCCGGACTGCTACACGAAGGTCCTCGAGGCTGAAGGCTCCCCGGACGAGCCGCTAGCGTAACAGCCCGTATAATCCCTCCGTGGAGCCGGCGGCTCGCCCGAAACCTCCAGCCAGTCCGCTGTACGAGACCTTTTACGGTCTCGCGGAGCAGCCGTTCGCGATCTCGACAGACCCGCGCTTCCTTTACATGAGCGCGTCGCACGAGAAGGCGTACGACGAGCTCGTCGCGGGACTCCGGCGCGACGAGGCGCTCGTGCTGCTCGTCGGCGAGGCCGGCACGGGCAAGACGACGCTGTGCCGGGCGGTCATCGACGCGCTCGGCGAGCGCACGTTCTCCTGTCTGGTCCTCAACCCCTACGTGACGGGCCCGGAGCTGCTGCGCGTCGTCCTTCGCGACTTCGGCCTCGTGTCGCGCGAGGACCTGCGGAGCGGCGCGCTGGCGAAAGCCGACACGGTCCAGCTGATGGACACGCTCGAGGGCTTCCTGCTGTCGCTCCGGTCGGTTGACTCGCGCGCCATCCTCGTGGTGGACGAGGCGCAGAGCCTGGCGCCGCCGGTGCTCGACCAGGTGCGCCTGCTGACGGCGCTCGAGAAGAACGGGAAGCGGCTGATCCAGGTGATCCTCGGCGCCCAGCCGGCCATCGTGCAGACGCTCAAGAAGGACTCGATGTACGCGCTGAACGAGCGGATTTCACGCCGGGTGTTCCTGGCGCCGCTCGCCGGCAACGAGACGGAGGGGTACATCACGCACCGGCTGGCGGTGGCCGGGGGCCGCGATGCCGTCACGTTCCACCCCGAGGCCGTGTCGATCGTGACGGCGCTGGCGCGCGGGCTGCCGCGGCGCGTGAACCTGCTCTGCGACCGCGCGCTGCAGTTCGGGCTGGTCGAGCGCGTGCGCGTGATCGGACCCGAGCTGGTGCGCCGGGCGGCCGGGTCGCTCTCGGGCGGCGCCGGCTCGGGCGCCGCGCCGCCGGCCAGCCAGCGGCCGGACGACGGCCCAGCCGAGGCCTCGGTGACCTCCCATGCTCCGCGCGGGCGGCGATGGCGATGGCTGACGGCAATCGCGGGCGGCGTGGCGATCCTGGCCGCCGGCCTGGGATACGCGTACTACGCCAGGCAAACGCTGGCGGCGGACCCGAACCTGCCGCCGGCGCCGCCGGCGCCGGCGCTGGACATCGGCGAACCCGCCGGTGTGAAACCGCCGTTGAGCCCCGGTGACCTGGACGAGTGGTTGAAGGTGATGTCGATCGTCGGGTGAAGGCGGGCCAGCCCCCTACCCTCTGGCCCGCTTCTTCGCCGGCGCCTTGGCGACGGCCCGCGCCGTCTTCGAGGACACTTTGGCCGCGCGCTTCTTGTTGGCCGACACGCGGTCGAGGCTCTGCCGCAGCGCTTCCATGAGGTTGACGACCTTCGGCGGCGCCTCGTCGGCCGGCGCGACAATCTCCTCGCCGGCGATCTTCGCGTCGATGATTCGCCGGAGCTCGTTCTGGTAGTCGTCCTGGTACTGCGTCAGGTCGCCACCGGTCTCGAAGTTCCCGATGACCTGCTTCGCCAGCTTGATCTCGTCCGGCTTGATCTTCGCCGGCACGGTCTTCAGTTCGTCGATGGCGCCCATGGCCCGGACTTCGCTCGCGTGCCGCAGCGTGTACATCACGAGCCCGTTCTCGCGCGGCTGGATGGCCACGAGGTACTCGCGGCCGAAGAGCGCCACCTTGCCGATCGCCGCCTTCCCCGCCATGCCCTCGCGCATCACGGCGAACGCCTCGGCGGCGACCTGGCCGTCGGGCGCCAGGTAGTAGGGCCGCTCGACGTAGACCGGATCGATCACCTTCGCGTCGGCGAACTGGACGACGTTGATCACGCGGGTGGACTCGGGCTTCACCTTCGCCAGGTCCTCGTCCTCGAGCACGACGTACTTGCCCTTCTCGAACTCGTAGCCCTTGACGAGGTCCGAGTTGGCGACCTCGGTTTCACAGGTCGGGCACCAGCGCTTCTGCTGAATGCGGGTCCGGCACTCCCCGTGCAGCTGGTTGAAGCTGACCGTGGCCTTCGCGTCCGTGGCTGGGAAGACTCGGACGGGAATGTTGACCAGACTGATCTTGAGATACCCCTTCCACGTCGGTCGAGCGGCCATGTGGTGCTCCTGTCAAAGGGTCATTATCGGCCGGGGAACCCGAAAAGTGTAAGTGCACAGGAATGCACAGGTACGACGGGTACGTCCGGGACGAGGAACGAGCTGGCGCTGGCGAGCTCGCGACCCGGCACGCGCAGGCGATAGAGCGCGTAGCGCACATCGCGCACGTGGCGTTCGGCGACGAGGTCCAGCGCGAATCGTGCCCGAACCTCCGTACAGAAGCGCGTCTGCACGGGGTCGGAAACCGCACACCAGAAATTGTGATGGTAGTAGACGCCGCCGGGCGCCCGCGGCCCGAGCCGGTCCGAGACGTAGGCCGGATCGACGGCGGCGAGCGACATTTGCGCGGCGCCCACGCCAAACAGGAGGAACATCGACGGGTTGTGCGTGAGCACCACCCCGCCCGGCGGCACGAGCGCCGCGAACTCGCGGGCCGCGGCCACGTCCGCCCGCGCCTGCCAGCCATCCTCGCCGACCCGCGCCACGAGCGGGACGAAGGAAACGCAGGACGCCGCGAGACCCAGCGGCACGGCCGCGCGCGCCGCGGGCCACCGGATGCGCCCGGCGACCGCCGAGGCCCCGAGGCCGGCCAGGATCGCCAGCGGCGGATGCGTCAACAGCGAGAAGCGCACGTCCGCGCCGTGGTCGTAGCTGCCGGCGTAGAAGCTCAGGTAGATGCTCCAGAAGAGCACGAAGTACGCCACGACGGCCCACGCGACAGCCTGACGCCTGCGCGCGATGACACCCGCGGCGGCCAGCACCGTCACGACGACGGGAAAGCGCAGGTTCGTCAGGTAAAACGGTCCGTTCACCGACAGGTTGTCCCGGACGAATGCGAGCGACAGGCGCTCGGTCGGGGCGCCCCAGCTCTGCCCGCTGACGGCGATCACGTGCAGGAGGAGCGGTGCCAGCAGCAGCGCGCCAGCCGCACCCGCGCACCAGATCCGGACGTCGCGCCACGCTTGCCTGCCGATCAGCGCGATCGCGATCGCGACGGGCACGACGAGCACCGATTCGATCCGGAACTGGCAGGCCCAGGCCGCCGCCACGACGGTCCAGACCAGGGCACGGGTGCGGCCCGACCGCGCGAACCAGGCCGCGGCCAGCACGGCCAGCGACGCGGCGAGGGCCGCCGTCGGTTCGACGGCGGCGGTGTTCGACCAGATCCACTGCTGGGGCACGAGCGCGGCGGCCGTCGCCGCCAGCATGCCGGCCCGCCGGTCGGCAAAGAGCAGGACCGTGACCGCGCACACGACGACCGGCAGCAGACCGGCGGTGATGTTGTTGACCGTCCAGGCGTGCCGCTCGTCGACGCCCGCCGCGCGGTAGACGACGCTCAGCAGGTGCGGATAGCCGTACGGATGCTTGCTGTACTCGGTCAGACGGCACTGCAGGCGTCCGTCCGCAACCGTGCCGTCGTTGCACGTCTCGGCCCGGCCGCGATCGGCCAGGTTCTGCCCCACGTGCTGGTAGATCAGCTCGTCGTACAGGATGCGGTTGGTCCGCGGCGCCAGGCCGATCGTCAGCGCGAGGGCGGTCGCGCCGGCGGCCGCCGCTCCGGCCCACGTGCGTCCGGAGGCGTCGACAGCCCGCGCCAGGGCCGGCAGCTCCAGCAGCGAGAGCACGACGACCGCAGCCAGCAGCACCTCGAGCTGCCAGAACTGAACCGCGGGAAGCCAGTCGTGCCAGTCAGGCATCGTGGGTGCGCACCGTCAGGAACGGTCCAAGGCGCAGCGCGTCGGCGCCCGATCGGACGAACGCGTCCACCGCCTCGGCCGGCGTGCGCACCATCGGCTCGCCGTGCAGGTTGAGGCTGGTGTTGAGGACGGCGCCCATGCCGAAGCGGTCTCTCATCGCGCGGAGGAGGTCCGGAAAATCCCCGGTGGCGTCCTCCTCCACGATCTGGGGCCGGCAGGTGCCGTCCACGCTCAGGACGCCGGCGAGCACGGCATGCGCGTCTCTGTGCACCGCGTACGCCATCGTCATCTGGCGATCCGGCCGGCCCTTCCAGTCGGCGAGGACACGCCGCGCGTCGGCTTCGAGGATGGACGGACAGAACGGCTGGTACCAGGCACGCCGCTTCAGCACGACATTCAGGCGATCCCGCAGCGCCGGCCGATCGGGACGTGCCAGGACGCTGCGGTGGCCGAGGGCGCGCGGACCGAACTCCATGCGGCCGTTCGCCCAGAGCACGACCCGGTCGTCGATGAGCAGGTCCGCCACGGCCGCAGCAGGGGCGGGAGGCCGACAGAAGCGGAGGCCGGCCGCTCTGAGCGCCGCCTCGGCCTCGTCCTCGCCGAAACCCGACCCCAGCGCCAGCGACGCGGGCATGTACGACTCCTCCACCGGCCCGACTTCGAGCAACGCGGCGGCCGCCGCGCCGGCGGCCAGCCCCCCATCTCCCATGTGCGGAAAGACGAGGACGTTCTCCACGTCCGGCAGCAGCCGAACGCACCGATTGGCCTTCACGTTCGACGCGACGCCGCCGGCCAGGGCGATCGTGCGCAGACCGGTTGCCCGGCAGGCGTGCCGCGCGAGATCGGTGACGACGCGCTCGACGGTCCTCTGGGCCATGGCCGCGAACCGCTCGTTCGGACAATTCCAGAGTATTCGCCGCAGCCGCCGGGCCAGGCGACGGGCCGGCTCCGCGGTGCGAATCGTGAGGGCCTCGGCACGGACGAGCGCCAGCATGGGGTTGTCCGCATCGAGGAGCGGCGCGGCGTAGTCGGCAAGCGCCATGACCTTGCCTTCGTCTTCGAGCTCACGCATGTTGAGCAGTGTCGTGACGTGCTCGAAGAAGATGCCGAGCGACTGCGAGGCCGGCGTGGCGGAAAGGCGTATCAGCGCGCCGTGTTCGAACCGGCTGACCGTGGCGGACAGGCCGTCGCCGACGCCGTCAACGGTGATGACGAGCGCGGCCGGCACACCGCTGGAGAGCGCCGCGGCCGCCGCATGACAGCGGTGGTGATCGAAGAACCGCAGGGGCGTTGACGCCAGGCCCACCGGCCGGAAGTCGGCGCGAAGCGCGCGCGCGCTGAGCGCTCGCGTGAGGCGATTCGATCCGAACTCGGTCAGCCGCCCCTTGGCGGCGCGTGTCAGCGCGGAGGCCAGCCCGGGCGGTCGGAGCCGACGCCGCACCTGGTAGAACCGTTCCTTCACGCCGGGGACCCACCGCGTCAGCGTCTTGGCAACGTCCGAGGTGGAGACCGCGACGAGGTCGATGTCAGACGGCGGCAAACCGGCCAGGCGCAGGCATTCGGCGATGGCCGCCGCCGGAAACCTGACCTCCAGCTTGCGCCTGGACATCCGCTCCTCATTGACGGCGGCGGCGAGTCGGCCGTTGGTGACGAGCACGGCGCCGGCGTCGTGCCCGTCCCAGACGCCGAGGATGTGCCGAGGCCGGCCTCGCGCCGACGGGGAATCAGCCATCGGCACCGTGGAGGCGGCCGCCACCAGGCCGGAGCGCGTTTCCAAGAATCGTGGGATACGCATCGCAGGCCGTCCAGCACTGCGGGCACTGGCCGCGCCAGATCTCGCGCTGCCGCGTCCGGGCTTCCTCGGCTCGCCAGATCGGCGCCAGGCGCATGCCCGTCTCGCGCAGGTTGCCGATCGGCCGCGAATACGTCAGACAGGGATAGACGACGCCCCACGGATCGATGAAACAGCTCGAGCGCAGCGCATGGCACCGGATGGGCGTGCGGCCGGTGGCCAGGAACTCCTCCAGGAGCCCGAGGTAGCGCCGCTCGAGCCACGCCGAAGGCGTCAGCGGCAGGCGCCGTCGCAGACGCTGCTGTCGGACGGCTTCACGCGCCGCGTCCGGGGATGGAAGCTGGCCGCGCAAGTCAGCGTTGCCGTAGTAGTGCGCCGAAAGCTGCATGACGTTGACGTGGAAATCCGTTTCGCGCAGGCCGGGCACTTCCTGCGCGCACGCGTCGAACGTGTTCCGCACGGCGTCGATGTTGGTCCGCGACAGCGTCATGCCCACGGCAGCCCGCACGCCGGGGATCGCGCGGAGCGCGCGCAACGTCTCCATCTGTCGATCGAAACCGCCGGCGATGCCGCGGATCTCGTCATTCAGGCGGCGCGGGCCGTCAACGCTCACCGTGACGACTATCGAGGGACCGCCGCGGCGGGCCAGCCGCTCCGTCGCCGCCACGATACGATCGGTCAGAAACCCGTTCGTCGGAAAGTGCAGCACCGCGAGGCGGCGCCAGGAGGTGGCCATCGCCTGGAGCAGGTCCGCGGCGTCCGGCCGCAGGAAGATCTCGCCGCCGGTCAGGTCCGCCCACACGACACCGGAGGTCTGCCGCACGAAGGCCAGGATTTCCTCGGACGTCAGCTCGTCCTCGGGCCGCCGCTGCCAGATGTTGCACGTCGTGCAGCGGTACTGACACCAGTACGTCAGGGCGAACGTCAGCTTCATCGGCACGGCAAGCCGGCCGACGTTGGCGCGGCCGGCCAGAGCCGCACCCCACCCAAGGCGCAGGAATCGACGAAGCATGTTGAGCCGGCCCGGCCGCTGCCGCGGCCGGGCCGCGTTCCCTCCGAACCGTCCGACCTCGCGGCTACCGGCCGTTGTGCCCGGGCGACGTCATCGTCATGTCGAACATCCGGCCCATCGCCGGGGCGCGTGGCCGCAAACGGAAGTAGACGTGCGCCGTCCGCGGTTCCCCGTAGAACGACCTGAGGCGATCGGTCAGCCCGTACCACTGGATGTCGCCGCCGATGCCGAGGGCGAGGCCCCGGATCCGCAGGACGTCGAACACGGCCCCGATCGT
>Ga0326597_10008325_pt1 | contig 14007 bp, 7 predicted proteins | sample RVTome_12_FD_203789 | JGI IMG/M metagenome (GOLD analysis project Ga0326597, IMG submission 203789) | Soil microbial communities from uranium-contaminated site in the Upper Colorado River Basin, Wyoming, United States - RVT100D185 | ecosystem: Environmental > Terrestrial > Soil > Contaminated >... | reverse complement strand
AGCAGTCGGTGTCGAAGCCGTGCGCCAGGACGTGCGGGCGCAGCATCTCCTCGTGGCACGAACCGCAGCGCGCATACGGGCTGTCGGCGCCGCGGTGGCAGTCGTGGCAGGCGATGTTCTCGTGCGACTTCGCCGTGAACGGATGGACGTGCGACGCGTCGGCGGGTGCCGCGAGCAGGTCGCTCGTGCCCGGCGCCTGCGTGAAGAACGCGTGGCAGGTCGCGCAGTCGCTCGACAGCGTTTCGCCCGACCGACTCCGGTGACGCCCGGCATGGCAGCGGAAGCAACCCGGTGCGTTGCGGTGACCGATGTGATCGGGGTAGGTCGTCCAGTCGACGCCCATCTGCGGGAAGACGTTGCGGCGCCACACCGCGGCGAGCGCACCAGCGGCGCGCTCGAGCGCGTCGCTGCGCGCGGCGACGGCCCCTCCGAGGTGATCGCGGTACCAGTCGGCGACCTCGCGACGGATGCCCGCCTCGGCGGCGCGCGCGTCGTCGTACTCCCGCGACAGCGCGCGTACCGCGACGCTCTTGATGAACGCGAGCGATGCGTCGATCGCCCCGCTCTCGATCTCGCGGTCGACCGCCTCGTCTGGCGACAGGAACCGATGTGCGGGACGGTTGTGGCAGTCGAGGCAGTCCATCGTGTGCTCTTCGAGACCCGCGACGCTCGCGTCGGAGACGACGCGTTCGCCCTCCGGCGAGACGAGGTCGAAGGTGACGACGCTGCCGTCGGGGCGGTCGACTTCGACGCGCGCGACCTCGAGGAGCTCGGCGTCGAGCGCTCGGAAGCGCACCCGTCCCGCGATGTCGCCGTGCCAGTGGGATCTGGCGCCAGTTCGAGGGTCGGACCGGGATCCATGCGGGCGCAGCAGCATGCGCAGCGTGCGCCGCGAATTGCGCAGGTCGTAGCCGTAGCGCTCGCGCGTGTCGACGCGCTCCGCGCCGAATCCCTGCGGCCCGTGGCAGTGCTCGCAGGTCTTCGACGCATCGGGAGGTCGACGGTGGGTCGCGCGGATCGGTCGCTCGTACGATCGCCCGACCATCTGCGCCACCTGGCGGAGACCGGAGACCTTCGCGTCGACGTAGCTCCCGACGCCGGGTCCGACGTGACAGTCGACGCAAGCGACCCGCGAGTGCGGCGAGTGCTGGTACGCGACGTACTGCGGCTCCATCGGCTGGTGGCAGAGCGAGCCGCAGAACTCGGTCGACTCCGAGTACTCGAACGCGCGGTAGGCACCGACGATCGTCCCGCCGAGGAGGAGCGCGCCGAACAGGAAGAGTCCGACGAGGATCGCGCGGTGCGCGCGCACGCTCGGGTCGAGCATCGGCCGAACGGACTCGCCCGCCGCTCTCTGCCGGCGCGCCCGGCGCCGCTCGAGGAACGCGCCGATCGCGACGAGGACGAGTCCGAAGACCACGGCGCTCGGGTAGATCACGAACGTCAGCACTCCCTGGTACGGCGACGAGCGACCACTCGAGACATCGATGACGAGTGCGAAAACGCTCGCGCCGAGCCCGATCGTCGCGACCAGAGCGCCGAGGAGCACCAAGGGGTTGAGGATCCAGCGTCGCGCGCTCGAGCTCACTTGCGGTCCTCTCCACTGGCTTCCTCCGGCGATGACGGGCGGATCGACGACCGCGGCGCCGGAAGCGTCGGCGGCGGCTGCCGGTTGTCGTAGCCGATCTCGCGGTGGCAGCCGGAGCGGCAGCTGCCGCCCGCCGCCGTCAACTCGAAGCCGATCGGCAGTTGCCAGTTGCCGGGGCCGAACGCGACGGCGTGGCGCATCTGCCGGGGCAGATCGCCAGCGTGGGTGGTATGGCAGAGGCCGCACGAGCGTCCCTTGGCGCGGTTCGTGTGCACGTAGTGGAGGTTGCGCGAGCCATCGCGGAAACCCGTCGACGTCGTGGTCTCGTCGGTGGCGAGACGCGCGTCGTGGCAGTCGAAACAGAGCGCGTACGCGTCCTCGCGGAACTCGACGTACGGCTCGCGCGCGAACGTGCGCGCGAGGAGTCCGTCGTGCGGTGACGAGTGCGAGCGGTGGCACGCCGCACAGTCACCGGAAGCCACCGGACCGTGCGGATGCTTCGCGCGGCTGATCTCGGTGCGGACGTCGGCGATCTTGCGCCCATCGCCGAGAGCGATCTCGCGATCGTGGCACGAGTAGCACGCGTTCGCGAGCGGCTCGCGCGCCAGCGCCTTCGTCGGCGCGACGTGCGAGACGTGGCACGTGAGGCAGGAGCCGGCCTCCGCGAGCGCGCCGTGCGCGTGCGTCCCGGCAGCGGGCTCCTTCGCGACGTCCTCGTGGCAGCCGACGCAGAGCGCTCGCGGCTCGCCGCGCAGCAAGTGTGCGGTGTCGCTTCCGTGCGCGACGTGGCAGGCGCGGCACTCGGTCTCGAGCGGCTTGTGCACGTGCGCACCGCTTTGCAGCGCTCGCAGTGTCTCCTCGTGGCACGAGAGGCAGAGCTCGCGCTCGGGCCGTCGCGTGAGCGCCGGGTGCGCCGACTGATGCGCTGCGTGGCACACGAGGCAGCGTTTCTCGTCGATCGGACGATGGATGACCGCGAAGCGCGGCGTCTCGAGCTTCGGGTCGTCCTGCGGCGGCGGATGGTGGTCCGGGCGGTGGCAGGCGCCACAGAGCCGGGCTTCGTCCTCGGTGTCGAGGAGCGCGGCGCTCCTCCCACCGTGCGGATCGTGGCAGCCGGTGCAGTCGCCGTCGGCGAACGCCTGATGGACGTGTGCGTCGCGCGGCGGCGCGCGATGGCAGAACGCACACGCCTGATCCTTCGCGCGTGTCGGCCGGAAGCGATGGTTTTCGGCAGGACCTTCGGCCGTGTGGCACGCGTCGCATGCGCCGACCGCGGTGGGTCCGTGGACGAACGGCGTCTTCGCGAGCTGCGAGTGGCAACCCGAGCGCAGGCAACCGGAGTCGAAGTCGCGCCGCGTGCGGTCCGCGACCTCGGGCGTGCCGCGGCTGTTGCGCGCCGGACGCGGAGGCTCGTCGGCCCGCGCCGCGGGCGCTGCCGCCGCGAGCGCGAGACGCGCGGGCACGAGCCGCGGCGGCGCGCGGTCACACGAGGTCAGAGCGAGCGCGGCAGCACCGACGGCGGCGTGGAAGACGGCGCGTCGCGCCGGCGGAGACTCTCGGAAGCGGAGCATGACCCTCGGGAAGGCTCGCTGCGATGGAAGGTGGAAAGCCCGCCGGACGCGGCGCCCCGCCGGCGTCGCATCCGTTCGCATCCGTCTGCGCAGGCTCCGGCAAACTGTAGCAAATCGGGCTTGGCTCCGAGACCGGCCAAACCGGGAACCGAGAACCGAGACCCGGCGCCGGAACCACGTTGCAATTCGCGCTCCGCGTCGCAGCGGGCGCTTCGAGAGCGAACGCAACGCGCGTTCGCCGGGGGTGGCGGCCGCGGGCCGCGACCCAGCCGCGGGTTTTTCCGCGGTGGTCCGTCCGCTGGGCCGACCGCGGGCCGGCGCTGCGCGCCCCGCGATCGTGGCACCGCGTTTGCGATATGCCACAGCGGTCGGCGGTCGGCGGTCGGCGGTCGGCGGTCGGCGGTCGGCGGTCCGTGTCGACGACCTTCGCTGGACATCGTCGGCTCCAGCCGCACCGGGAGGTGACCGATGGCAGCTCGAGAGATCGCGAACGCCGGTCGAAGCACCGTGGCTCCGGACCGTCGCGCGCCGCGGGCGAGTCGCGTGCGTCGCGCCGGCAGCGCACTGGTGTTTGCTGCGCTCCTCGCGTCGTGCGACAGCGGATCGAGCTCGCACCGGGGGGGCGCGGAGCACGACGTTGCCGTCGCCCGCGGTCGCGTCTTCGGCGGTGTGCCGGTGCGCGGCGCGACGGTGTCGTTCATTCCGGCTTCGGACGTCGACGAGGAGGACTCTATCCAGCCGCTCGAGTCGCTCGCTCCGGTCGCCGAGTTCCAGGCGCTCACCGATCGCAGCGGCGAGTTCGTGATCGAGCTCGACGCTGGACGTTACTTCGTGTTCGTCGCGCCGGCTGTCGACGACACGGTCCATCTCCCCGGTGGCAGCCTGGTGCGCGAGTCGGTCGTGCTCACGGCCGGCAGCACGTCGATCCTCGCGGTCACGCTCTCCGAGCAGCCTCCGGCCGACGCGACGTACGTCGGCTCGTCGACCTGCCTCGCGTGCCACACGTCGCATGCGAGCGCGAAGGAGACGCTCCACTTCCTCGGGTTCCGCGCACTGACCGCCGCGGGGCCGCAGACCTCGTCGCTCCAGAGTCTCGCGAGGTTTCCCGGCGCCTACGGCAGTCTCGCGTACTTCGCCGACGGCAACGCGAGCGACACGACTGGCCTGGGCGACGGCTACGGCCATCGCATCGCGACCTCCGCGGGCTACAACATCCTGCTCGGACGCGACGAGAACGGCTACTTCCAGGCGACCGAGTCCCTCGACGGCACGATGGTCTCCGAGCCGCTCTACATCCCGTTCACGTACGGTGGCGAGGGTCGCTTCAAGCATCGCTTCGTCACCCGACTCGATCGCAACGGCGCGTGGACTGCGGACGCGAGCGCCGGCAGCTACCACGTGTTGCCCGCACAGTTCAGCGAGACGGTCGGCGACCCGCAGCGCGGCCGTGAGGTGACAGTGCCGGTCTGGGTCACCTACCACCCGGAGCGTTGGGCGGCGCCGAGTGTCGAGCGCGGCGCGGTCGGTCGTACTCCGTCGATCACGCAGTCCTTCGACAATTCGTGCGCGGGCTGCCATTTCACCGGCATGAGCCTGACGCGCGACGCCGGCGGGCTCTTCCACGCGCACGCTGTGCCCGACCCGGGCGGACCGTTCGACTTCGACGGCGACGGGCTCGCCGAGGAGATGAACGTCGGCTGCGAGCGCTGCCATGGCCCTGGATCCGAGCACGTCGCGATGGCGCGTGGCTCGATCGTGCAGCCCGACTACTTGCCGCCCGGTCGCGCCAACTTGATCTGCGGCCAGTGCCACACGCGTGGCAGCGGCAACGGCACGATCGACGGCGCGGGCGAAGGTGGTTTTCCGTCGCGCAACCATCCCGAGACCGGCGTGATCGAGTTCGTGCGCGCTGGAATCAGTCCGGCGGAGTTCTTCGGCGTTGCGGGCGGCGCTGGCGTGCTAGCGAACTTCGGCACGACGGGCGGCTTCTTCGATCCGATCGATCTCGCGACCAGCACGAGCTCCTCGTGGCGCGACGCGACGAACGGGCACGAGAGCGAGTTCGACCACTCGAAGCAGCACCGCCAGCAGTACCTCGACCACGCGCGTGCGCGGCACGGCAAGAATCCGTTCCGGATCCTGACGTGCCAGGACTGCCACGACGCGCACGCGAGAGAGCGCGAGGCGCAGGTCAGCCAGTCCGTCGACGACAACGTCCTCTGTCTGCGCTGCCACGCTGGGCGCGGAGACTGGAGCGCGATCACGCAGGAGATGGTCGACACGATCGAGGACGGTGGCCGCGCGCCGAGCGCGGTCCTCGCGGCTCTCGACGCGCACCATCGCGAACGCGTCTTCGACTTCATCGGTGTCGCGATGAATCTCGGCCCTGGCGCGTACAGCAACCCGGCCGGTCCCCAGCAGCTCGGCCGCTGTACGACGTGCCACATGCCGAAGACCGCGAAGACCGCGACCTGGATCACCGACGACGAGGGGTTCACGATCCGCGGCGACGTCTCGTCGCACACGTTCGAGGTGATCTCGCCAAGGACCAGCGCGTCGATGGTCGGCGCCGCCGAGACGCCGGTGCCGAACTCGTGCGCCGAGTGCCACCGCGGACTCCTGCGCGGCGCGTACCCGGACTACCGATACTGACGGAAGCGAGCCGCAAAGCGTGTCCGGGTGTCGCGAGCGCAGTTCGAGGGGCGCGCCGTTCCTGGCGCTCGTCGCGCTCGGCGTGCCGTTTCTCGTCGCGACCGGCGGCGCGGACGAGCCCCCTCTGGCCGCCGACTCCGGCGAGGTCCGTCGCGACGCGCGTTCCGTGGGCGAGCGCGGGCTCGATTTCGGGCCCTTCGTCGTCTCGGGCGGGCTGTCGCAACACTATCGCTTCCGTCGCACGGACGACGGCGAGGACCAGGATCTCGGCGGGTGGCTCGACCTGAACGCGTCGCGCGACGTCGACCGGGACAGCGCGGGCTTCGAGCCGTACCGGCGCATCGCGTTCGACCTCCACGCGAGCTACGACCTCGACGTCGATTCGTTCGAACGGGCGAGAAACGTCTCGCGGCCCGCCGCGGTCCCGTTCCTCGACGCGACGGACACGTTCGGCGACCGTCTGCTCGCGTTCGTCCACTCGGCGTACGTCGAGGTCGAGGGGCTCGCGTTCCTCGAGCGCGTGCGTGTCGGCCGCCAGTCGATCCACCGCGAGGAGAGTCTGTTCTTCGACGGCGCGTTCGTCGAGACGGCCCCGTGGGAAGGGCTCTCGTTCGAGCTCTGGGGCGGCGCTCCGGTCCGCTTCTGGGAGTCCTCGTCGAGCGGCGACGCGCTGCTGGGATCCGGGCTCGCGTGGCAGCCGATCCGACGGCTGCGACTCGGCGCCGAGTGGTACTTCGCGCGCGACGCGCGCGCGGACGGTCCCGACACCGACGACCACGTGTGGCGCGCGTACGGCCGCTGGTCGCCCGGCGCCGAGTGGTCGTTCGGCGCGTCCGCATCGTGGGTCGGCGACAGCGAGCGCCGCCAGGTGATCGACGCGCGCTGGATCTCCGAGGCGATCGGGCTCCTCGCCAGCGCACGGCTCCTGCGCCAGGGATCGATCGTCTCGTTCCAGTCGGACGAGATTTCGCCGTACCTGCTGATCGAGGGCGAGTACGCGCCGTACTGGCAGGTCGAGATCGACCTCGACCAGCCGTTGGGTGAGCATTTCTCCGCCGGCACCGGCGTGCAGGCGCGCGAGCTCGAGGACGCGGACGACGAGGGGATCTTCAACCGCTCGTTCCGCAGCGCCTACCTGCAGTGCGGCGTGCGGGAGATCTGGTCCGGGATGGACGCATCGCTACGCGGTGACGCGTGGGAAGCGGACGGCGAGGACATCCAGTCGGTCGGCTTCGAGGTCTCGCAGGACGTGGCCGGCGTCGCGCGCGTGCGTGCCGGCACGAGTTTCTCGCTCTGGCGGATCGATCCGTTCACCGGCACCGAACGCGAGCGCGAGCGAGTCTACTGGTTGCGCGCGCGCTGGCGTCTCGGTGCGCGCGTCGATCTCGACACCGACTACCGCTACGAGCGAGATTCGAACGACGAGTACCACACCGTGATGGCGGGACTGCGGATATGGTTCTGAAACGCCGCGGACGACGATCCGTCGAGAGCCGGCTTCCAGGCGCCGTGAGCGTGGTCGTCGCCGCCGCGACGCTCGTCGCGGTGCTCTTCGGTTGTGGTGTGCTCGGTCCGCGTCCGCGTCGAGCGACGTTCCGCCACGACGCGCACGCGGCCGCCGGGATTCGCTGCGAGGCTTGTCACCGGCAGGACGCGAGCGGCGACCGCGCCGGCATGCCGACGTGGCGCGTCTGCCAGGCTTGTCACGGCCCGAGCGAGTTCCGCGACGCGCTCGAGTACGAGCCCGAGATCGCGCGCCGGGTGCCGAGCGAGCTCGTCGTCGCGCGACGCGAAGTCGGCGACCTGCGACTCCCGCACGGTCGCCACGAGGCCGCCGGCGTGCCGTGCCGCGCGTGCCACGACGAGGTCGGTGAGACCGCCGGCGCGCGAGCGCACGGAGCGGCCGGCGCCGCTGACGCATGCCGCGAGTGCCATCGCTCGCTCGAGATCGCGAGCGACTGCGAGACCTGCCATCGCGAGCTCCGGCGCGAGCGCGCGCCGCCGGATCACGGGCACGCCGGCTGGATGCGCGCGCACGGCGACGCTTCGCGCTTCCCGGCTCCCGGGGGACACTCCGAGAGCTGTGAGCTCTGTCACGCGCGCAGTGACTGCGACGGCTGCCACCGCGTCGAACGACCGCAGGATCACTCCGAGTTCTTCCGCGAACGTGGACACGGCCTGCGGGTCGAGATCGACCGGGAGCGGTGTCGTACCTGCCACGTCGAGAGTTTCTGCGTCCGCTGCCACACCGAGACACGGCCGCGGAGCCACGCGGCGGGTTGGGGCGGCTCGACGTCGCGGCACTGCGTGCGCTGCCACGAGCCGATCGGCGCGTCGAGCTGCGTGGTCTGCCACCAGGGCGCGCCGAGCCATCTCGCGGCGACTCCGATTCCCGCGCCGCCGCACCCGAGCGCAAGCAGCGATTGCCGGCGTTGCCATCTCCGCCCTCCGCACACCGACGACGGCGGGCCGTGCACGGTCTGTCACCGCTGAGCGGAGCGCGGGCGCGCCGGGTGAGCCGCAGCGTCGTCGCTCGCGATACGGAAGAGTGCGTCGACTCCGCCGTGCGCGTCGTGGCACGCGGAGCACTCGGAGCGCTCCGGATCGGCGGCGCTCGGGCACGTGCGCAACGCGCCGGACGGGTGGCACGAGAGGCACAGGCGCGTCCGCGGCCAGGTCAGGAGTCCGCTCGCGGCCGAGCTGTGCGGCAGGTGGCAGGCGCGGCAATCGCCGAGCGCGAAGGGCCCGTGGAGGTGCGGCTTGCCGCTCGCCAGTTCGGCGTGACAGCCCGAGCGCGAGCAGAGCTCCGGCAGCGGCGCGAGCAGCGCGTAGTCCTCGTCGTCGATGCGGTGACAGTCCTGGCACGCGCCCGGGTGCGCATGGAGTCGCACGGTGCTCGTCGCGTCGCGATCGCGCCGCCGAACGTCGTCGCGAGGGTTCGCCTGCGGTCGCGAGCAGCCGCCGCACCCGAACGCGGCGCCGATGAGCAGGAGCGCGGCGAACGCGAGAAACTCCGCGGTGGACGCGTACCAGCGCGCGGAGCCGGGTGCTGTCCGGGGTCGGCGCGACGCGGAACCCGTGGGCGCGTGGAAGGAATACGGTTTGCGAGCGATGTCGAAGCGGGAAGCGTCGAAGCGGGAAGCAACGAGCGCTCGACAGCGCCGGCGCAGCGCCCGGCCGCGGAGCGCGGTCCCTCCGACTGTCTCGTCAGCCCGTGCATCACGGGGAGGTTGGATCATGTTCGTCCACCGGACCATCGACTCGGCGGTGCGTGCTCGTTATCGTCTCGCCACCGCGGCGCGGCCGCGAAGGCTCGCAAACGCGGGGCCGCTCGTCGCCGCGGCGTTCGCGATCATCGGACTTCTCGGGAGCGGATGCGAGGGCGACCGAGGCAACTCGGGGCCCGCCGGGCCGCCGGGACCCGGGGCCGCGGGCCCGCAGCAGTCCGGTGACGGATTCATCATCGAGATCACGTCGGTCCGCCTCTCGGCGAGCCGCCGGCCGATCGTCGAGTTCACGATCACCGACGAGGACGGCGTGCCGCTCGAGGTCGCCGACCTCGACGGCAATCCGACCTTCGTGCTCGGTCACATCGAGGTCGACGCGATCTCGGGGCTGACTCGATTCCAAAGCGACCTGCTGCGAGTCGTCACGGGCGCCTCGTTCCAGTACGACGGTCAGACCGTAGAGCCGGCGCTCGCGCAGGCGACCCAGGCGACCAGCGACTCGGGTGGTAGCTTCGAATCGCTCGGCGACGGCGGCCACCGCTACACGTTCGGAAACGCGCTCCCGGTCGACTACGACCGCAACGCGCTCCACCGGATCGCTGTCTACGCATCGCGAGTCGGCCGGCTCTACGTCGACAACGACGAGTTCGACCTGACGTGGAGCGGTGCGCCCCCGCCCGCGGAGCGCGAAGTGGTCGTCGACGCGGACTGCCGGCGTTGCCACGCGCAGCTCGCGATCCACGGCGGCCTGCGCCGGGACGTCGGCCTCTGCGTCGTCTGCCACACCGACCAGACGGTCGACCCGGAGACCGGCGAGAACCTCGACTTCGACGTCATGATCCACCGGATCCACAACGCGCGCGGCCTCGCCGCCCAGCCGTACCTCGTCGTCGGGTTCCGTCAGTCCGTGCTCGACTTTACCGAAGAGGTCGGCTTTCCACGGGACGTGCGCGATTGCGCGACCTGCCACCAGAACGGCGCGCACGCCGAGCACTGGCGCACCATGCCATCGCGGCAAGCGTGCGGATCGTGTCATGACGACGTCGATTTCGAGACCGGAAGCAACCACCAAGGCGTGCAGCAGTTCGACGATTTCTTCTGCAACCGTTGCCATCGGCCCGACGCGATCGTCGAGTTCGATCGCACGGTGCCCGGAGCGCACGTGATCCCGTACCAGAGCTCGGTGAACCCGGCGCTGCGGCTCGCGATCACGGGTGTCACCAATTTGACGGCGGGCGCGCAGCCGACGGTCGATTTCACGCTCAGCGATCGCAGTGGTCCGGTCGACATCACGACGCTCGACCGTGTCGCGATCGTCTTCGCCGGGCCGACGAGCGACTACTCGCAGCTCCTCGCAGCCGGCAACAACCTGACGATCCGCGGGGGCGGCGCGACCGCGGGGCTCGTCGCCAATGCGGTCGGCGACTACTCGTACACGCCGGCGGGCTACGCGCTCTCGGTCGACGCGAGCGGCACCTGGAGCGTGGGCATGGAGGCCCGCACGGCTGCCACCGCGGCTGGCGACGAGTCGATTCGCTTCGGCGCGAACAACCCGGTGGTGCACGTCGACACGAGCGACGGAACGCTCGGCGGCGGCACACCGCTCCCGCGGCGGGAAGTCGCCGACAGCGCGAAGTGCGACACCTGCCACGGAGACCTGATCCTCCACGGCAACCTGCGAACCGACCTCGAGTACTGCGTGCTCTGCCACAACACGTGGGCGACGGACGAGGCGCGCCGACCGGGACTCGACGCGGTCGCCAACCCGCCGGCCAGCATCGACTTCAAGTGGTTGGTCCACAAGATCCACCGCGGTAGCGACCTCGAGGTGCCGTACACGGTCTACGGCTTCGGCAGCACGCCGCACGATTACACAGAGATCCGCTTCCCCGGCGACGTGCGGGACTGCGAGTCCTGCCACCTCGCGGGGACGCATCTCCTGCCGCTCGCGGAGACGAACTCGCCAACGGTGGTCAACATCGCCGGCGTGCCGGCGCCACAGGCAACGGCGATCCGCACGCCAGCCGCGGCCGCGTGCACGAGCTGCCACGACAGCCTCGACGCGGTCACTCACGCGCGGCTCGCGTCGATCGTCGAGAGTCCGACCGACTGGGGCGAGAGCTGTTCGGTCTGCCACGGCGAGGGATCGACCGTCGCGGTCAGCCAGGCGCACGCAGGCGACTGACCGCGGGCGCTCACTCCGCGCGGCACGGAGCGCCGCCGCCGCGCGGCGTGGTCGTGGCTCCGGGAGCCGCGAGCGCTCACGCGAGTTCCCGATACTCCGGTGAGAAGAGCCGCGACCGCAGCCACGCTTCGACATCGTCGGGAATCGACTCGCTCGTCAGTTGCTCCTCGAGCGCGGTTCGCACGACCGCCGCCGCGATCGCGACCGAGACGTTGCGGATCTCGGCGACGCGTGCGAAGAGGCAGCCGTGCGCGAGTCGATCGTCGGGCGTCTTCGCAGCGAGCGCCCGTGCCGCTGCGAGGAACATCTCCTCGGTGACGCGTGCCGCGCCACTCGCGACGACGCCGAGCCCGACGCCGGGAAACACGTAGCAGTTGTTGCACTGTCCTGGGACGTGGGTGACGCCGTCGAGGACGACGGGTTCGAACGGGCTGCCGGTGGCGACGATCGCGCGCCCGCTGCTCCATCGGTACGCGTCCTCTGGCGTGCACTCCGAGCTCGAGGTCGGGTTCGAAAGCGCGAGGACCAGTGGGCGCTCGTGGCATCCGGCCATCGCTTCGATCGCGGTACGGGTGAACGCGCCCGCGACTCCGGAGACGCCGACGAGCACGGTGGGGCGGAGCGCTCGCACGATCTCGTCGAGGCGCGACAGGAACACGTGGTCGTGCGCGAAGAGCGCCTTGTGCGGCGGAAGCGGCGCACGCGACGAGACGACGAGCCCCTGCGAGTCGACGAGCCAGCACCGCGCGAGCGCCTCGTGATGCGCTACGCCCCGTCGTTCGAGCGCGGCGACGAAGAGTCGAGCGATCCCGCCCGCGGCGCCGCCGGCGCCCACGAAGAGGAGGCGCTCGTCCTCGAGGCGGCGCCAGCTGAGGCGGGACGAGGCGAGGATCGCAGCGAGTGTCACCGCGGCCGTGCCCTGGATGTCGTCGTTGAAGACCCGGCGGCTCGGCCCGTACCGCTCGAGCAGTGCGAACGCGTTGTGCGTCGCGAAGTCCTCGAACTGGACCAGCGCTCGTGGGAAACGCTCTGCGATCGCGTCCATCAGCTCCTCGACGAGCGAATCGTACGCGTCTCCGCGCAGCCGCTCTCGATCGAGCCCGAGGTAGAAGGGATCCTCGCGGAGGCTACGATTGTCGGTGCCGGCGTCGAGGAGGATCGGCAGCGAGCGAGCCGGGTCGATGCCGCCCAGCGCGCTGTAGAGGTTGAGCTTTCCGATCGGGATGCCCATGCCGTTCGCGCCGAGGTCGCCGAGTCCGAGGATGCGCTCACCGTCGGTCAGGACGATCACCGAGACGTCTCGCCGTGGCCAGTTCGCGAGGACTTCGCGGACGCGGCCTCGGTCACGTGCCGTGACGTAGAGGCCCCGCGGACGGCTGAAGATGTGCCCGAAGAGCTTGCAGGCTTCGCCCACGGTCGGCGTGTAGACGACACCCAGCATGGACTCGATGTTGTCGATCAGCGTGCGCAGGAAGAGCCGCTCGTTGCGATCCTGGAGCGCCGCGAGGAAGAGGTAGCGCTCGAGGTCCGAGGTCTTGCGGCGGTAGTTCTCGAGCACGCGCAGCGCCTGGATCTCGGGAGACACCGCGCGCGGCGGCAGGAGGCCGCGCAGCCCGAGCGCGTCGCGCTCCGCCTCGGTGAACGCGGTTCCCTTGTTGAGCATCGGATCGTGGAGGATCTCGACTCCACGGCGTGCTCGCTCCGGCGCGTCGCGCGTCGCGTCGTCGTCGTTCGTCGTCACGACTCGAGATCGTCCATGCGTGAGACGCGCAGCGCGCGCAGGAGAGGACTCTTCTTGTCGTGGTGGCCTTGCATCCGGGTGAGGATGCAGCCGAGCGTTCGCACGGCCTCGACGATGTGCGGTCCCTTGTTGAGCATCACGCACTCCGCTTGCTCGGCGAGCGCGGCGTCGCTGATCTCCGCGCGCGTCGGCGTTCCCTTCTTGTTGAGGCGGTCGAGCACCTGCGTCGCCCAGATCACCGGAACGTGGGCGGCTTCGCAGATCCAGAGGATCTCCTCCTGGAGCTCCGCGAGCCGTTCGAAGCCGCACTCTACCGCAAGATCGCCCCGGGCGATCATGATTCCGAAGGGCTCGGTTCGCATGCCGGCGAGCAGCAGCCGCGGCAAGCTCTCGAACGCTCGCCGCGTCTCGATCTTCAGAACGACGCCGATCGACCGATCCGTGCGCTTGCGGAGCTCGCTCTGGAGCTCGAGGACGTCCTCGGTGCGGTTGACGAACGACAGCCCGACGATGTCCGCATGCTCGGCGATGAAGTCGAGGTCCTGGCGGTCCTTCTCGGTGATCGCCGGGAGCGCGAGCCGGGTGTCGGGTAGGTTGATGCCCTTGTCCGCGCGCAGCTTCTTGAGCTCGAAGGCCGGCTGCGTGATCCGTACGCGCAGTCGTCCCGGCGACTTCTCGACGATGACGCCGGCGATCTTGCCGTCGTCGAAGAGGATGCTCTCGCCGGGCTGCGCCGGGTCGAGCGCCTCGGGAAGCGTACACGCGACGACCGGTTCCTCGACGAGTACGCCGCTCTCATCGCGCTCGATCGGTCGCGCGACGACCGGCTCGGCGGTCACGACGAGGTGATCACCCGCGGTGATCGAGACACCCTGGACGTGCGGGAGGATCGCTACCGGATGGAACGGCGGCGGCAAGTCGTACTCCGCGGCCGGCAGCAGCTTCGGTGGCTTCGCCGTGATCTCGCAATCGGCTCCGAGGTAGGTGATCTGGTTCGACCGAGCGATCCACGATGTCGCGCTGCCGGCGCGGTCGAGCACACG
>Ga0326597_10008324_pt1 | contig 14009 bp, 10 predicted proteins | sample RVTome_12_FD_203789 | JGI IMG/M metagenome (GOLD analysis project Ga0326597, IMG submission 203789) | Soil microbial communities from uranium-contaminated site in the Upper Colorado River Basin, Wyoming, United States - RVT100D185 | ecosystem: Environmental > Terrestrial > Soil > Contaminated >... | reverse complement strand
GAGCCGTCAAGGAGAAGTGGATTCCGGCGGCGAGTCAGGGAATTGGATCCGGGCAGCTCACCGGGCCAGATGTGATTCCGATGTCGTCGGAGTCGCAATTTGACCCCGGCACAACCCTGGGCTCGCCGGACCTGGAGCAGCCGGGTCACCACTCCTCGGACCACGACGCGATTCACAGGAAAGCGGACGCCAGTCCGGCAGGCGACTCCTCCGACGCCTGGGTGGACAAGCTAACAAACGAACACGGTGGCTCGAAAGGAAAGCTTCCCCTCAACCCCCAGGTCCTCGAATGGGTCACCGCGCTGCGGTCGGGCGAGGGCAAGCCCACGGAGGCGGACCCTGAGTCCGCGCTGGCCAGCAACGATCCGAGCAAGTATCCGGAACGCCGACACGAGGGTGAAGCGGTCGTGTGGGGTGGGGCCGACCGTCGCGCCATCGACCCGTCGGACGTGCGGCAAGGCTACCTCGGCGACTGCTACTTTATGGCCCTTCTGGCGGCGATAGCTGAAGTGCGTCCCGAGGCAATCGAGCAGATGGTGAAACCAAACACTGACGGGACCTTTACCGTCTCGTTCTTTGGGCCGGATGGAAAGCGGGTTCAGCAAATAGTCGAACCCACCTTCCCCAGCTACACGTCGGGAGACCCCGCGTACGCCAAGTTCGGGGACCAGAGCGAGGTCTACGGCAAGGAAATCTGGCCCATGCTGATAGAGAAGGCATGGATGCAGGCCAACGGTTCCTGGCTCGACATCGAAGGTGGCAAGTTCAACACGGAGGAGAAGAAGCAAAAGCAAGCGCGCACTGTCACTGGCGGTGCCAGAGAGGATCTCCCCCTGCCCGGCAAGCTCTCGGACGAGGCTTTGTTCGACCGCCTGTCGCAGCACTTCCTGGCCAAGCAGCCGGTCACGATCTTCTCCCATAAAGCCACGGATGAATCCGAGAAGAAGTCTTTGAAGACGGGAGTCATAACCAACCACACCTACGCGCTGTGGAACGTGCACCCGGCCGGGAAGACGGCCGACCTATACAACCCCCACGGTCCGCAGAGTGATCATCTGCTCGCCAAGACCATGGCTTTCTTGAGGTCCAACTTCCGCAACATATTGTTCTTCAAGCTAAAGGGAGTGGGGCTCAATACAACGAAGGAGGGCCCGACCAAGGAGGAGCAGGTCGGCTCCGAGGCGGACCCCAAGCAGATCCTCAAGGACAGCGGCTACGACCTGTTGGTAGCGGAGTTCGAAAAACAGCTCCCCATCACGACCACCCATTTAACGGCACGTGACACCGTGCAGGAATTCGGGGCGAAGCTCTGGGAACACTCGAAGGGCCGAGCACAGGACCCGAAGACCGCAAACACCGACGACCGACCCCTCTACTGGGCCCGTCTTGCTGCGACCGCCTTCGTGCGTTCGTTCGTGCCGACCTCCTACAAGCTGACGCCCATGGAGAAGCAGAGCCTGCTGGATGTGCTTGAAGCTTCGTCCCGTGGCCGTACCAGCATCGACTTCGCGGCGGCCACGGTGGGTGGGTCGCGCCGGATACTCGTGTCGGGGTTCGACCCATTTGGGCTCCGGGGCGGGGACCTGCGCAAAGCCAACCCTTCCGGCGCTGCCGTCCTGGCTCTCGACGGCCAGACGGTCCCCGCCGCCGCGGGTGGCGCCAACGGGCGGGTTGAAGGCGTGATCTTCCCCGTGCGCTTCGCCGACTTCGACCGCGGGATCGTGGAAACGACGTTCCGGCCATACCTAACCGATCGCGCCCGGCGCGTGGACATGATCATGACCATCAGCCAGGGTGGCTCTGCGCTCGACACCGCCGCCAAGGAGGCCAAGCAGTCGGAAGCCTTCGAGCTCGAACGGTATGCCGGGCGCCGTCGGGCGCCGTCGGGTTCCGACAACGTCGACGTCGATCCGGTGGGGCCGGCCGGGCTGAAGGAGGGTAAACGGCTAGGCAAAGGCCCCGAGTTCCTCGAGAGCTCGCTCCCCCGCAAAGCGATGTCCGGTCGGGAGGAGATAGCGGCGGAGTCTGAGCGAGAAGAAACGCCAACCGGGGAAGCGAAGGCCGGATCTGGCGGAGGGTTCCTCTCCAACGAGATTTTCTACCGAACCGCGCTGCTGAGGGCCAGTGAAAAGTCCTCTGTCCCCGTGGGGCATCTGCACGTGCCCTACCAGCCGGCTCCTGACGGCAGTGGAAAGTCGGAGAAAGAGCACACGACACTGCGTGACACCATCGTGGCATGGGTCAAGAAGCTGATCGCCAACGCCCTGAAGTCGATGGGCAGGAAGGAATAAATGCCGAGAACAATCATTGGGGCTAACCAATGTGGTCGGAGTCGATTTATATCCAAGACCCAACGTAGGGAACACCTGCAAAGGGATGAGTCGTTGAGATGACTGCACACACCTTGCACAGTCGTGTGGCGACGAGCGATATACGCAGAACACGGAGACATGCATGAGCTCATCCCCAGGTAGCCCCAAGCTCGTCAAAGGCGGCCTCGTCGCCTTCGACGAGGCCAGCGGCGCTATCAAACGCGGCACCACCGGAGGTGAGGAATGAGCCACAGGCACGAATCGCAATCCGCAGACTCCGCGGCCAAGGCATACGATGCGTCTCCGGCATGGCGCAACAAGCAGGAACTTGCTCCGAAAAGCCAGGCCGCACCGCTCGAGGGATCGGTGCGTGCGCAGATGGAACCGCGCTTCGGCGCGGAATTTGGCGCCGTGCGTATTCATGCCGATTCGAGCGCCGCCGAATCGGCACGCACGATCGGTGCGGCGGCCTACACAGTGGGACGCGACATCGTGTTCGGCGCCGGCCGCTATCAGCCGCACAGCGGCGCCGGGCAACAACTGCTGGCGCACGAACTGGCCCATGTGGTGCAGCAGTCGCGCGGCGGCAGCGCGTCGCCCGATGCCGAAGCGCGAGTAGATCGGGCGGCGGACCAAGCCGTGCAAGGTCGTCGCGTCTCGACGCGGGCGCTTGGCGGCGCGCCGATCGCGATGCAGGCCAAGCCTGACGACAATCCCGCCACCAATGCAGGCCTGCCGTTCCCCACCAGGACACTGTCGGGTTTCGCTCTCAACAGTGCCGCGCTCATGCCCGCGCACACCGCCGACATCGACAGCCTGGCCTGGGGCATTTCGCTGCACCTGGGCATGCGCAAGAACGGCCGAGCGACGATCACCGTCGTCGGCCATACCGACCGATCGGGCGACGAGAAGCTCAACGAGGCGCTCGGTCAAAGTCGTGCCGACTTCGCACGGCAGGCGCTCATCGACGCACTGAAGAAGCAGGGTATCAGCGAGGACAAGTTCGGCGAGATCGCCAGCAGTTCGATGGGTGAATCCAGTCCGGCGGTGCCGACCGCCGACGGCGTTAAGAACGCGAAGAACCGGCGCGTGGAGATCAATGTCACCGTCGGATCGCAGCCGGTGGCGCCGCCGGTGAAGCCGGGCTTCGATCCCTTCGCGCCGTTGAAACCGAGCGCGACGCCGGACCAGCCCGGCATCGGTCCGCGCCGCGATACGGACGACGGCGACCTGTGGCGCCGAATGGAGGAGAACCAGAAGAAGATCGACGAGTTCGATCGCAAGCATCCGCCGGTGAACAAGAGCTTGTCGGAAGCTGTGATCGACAAGGTGATGGAGGAAATCGTTGACCCCCTCATCAAGAGGCTGCCGGTGTCCAAGGACCTGAAGGACCTCGCGCGCTCCGGCGTGCGCAAGGGACTGGAGAAGGGCAGCGAAGCGGCCTGCGATGCGGCCGTCGACGGTACCGGCGCCAGCGGCCAAGAAGCCGAAGGGTTGAAGGCCGCCTGCAAGGCGACGTTGAAGACCAAACCGGGCGGAGCGTCGCGATGACCCTTTTCGCATCGCCAAGCTCATCATCCGGAATAGGAGTCGGCATATGAGCCTGCCGTCCTCACCCAAGCTGATCAAAGGCGGCCTCGTCGTGCTCGACGCCGCAAGCGGCGCGGTCAGGCGCAGCATCGCGCTGCAGTACAACCCCGACTCGTTGACCCGGACCTACCAGGTGCAGGGCGCGGGCGGGGATGGCGGAGCAGAACGCGCGCAGCCATTCCGCTTGAAAGGTCCGGCCATCGAGTCGATCAAGCTCGACGCGGAGATCGATGCCACCGATTCATTGGAGCATCCGGAACAGAACGCGAATGCCGTTGCATTCGGCATCGCGCCGCAGCTCGCGGCGCTGGAGAGCCTGGTGAACCCAAGCACGGCGGAGTTGCTGGCGTTGAACGCGTTGTCGCAATCGGGCACGCTGGAGATTCTGCCGCCCGAGGCGCCGCTGGTGCTCTTCATCTGGAGCAAGAGCCGCGTGGTGCCGGTGCGCGTGACCGAGTTCTCGATCTCCGAAGAGGCGTTTGATGTTGCGCTGAATCCGATCCGAGCCAAGGTCAGTCTGGGACTGCGCGTGATGACCACGGATGATCTTGGTTTCGATCACCGCGGTGGCGGCGTTTTCATCAACCACCTCCGCACCCGCGAGGCGCTGTCCGGCAAGACCGGTTCGGCATCCTTGGAATCGCTCGGCCTGACCAGCCTTCCGCTTTGAATTGCCAATGAACCACGGAGGATGTACATGACCGATCCCGTCCAACTCCTCATCGACGCTGGTGCGATTCCGAGCACGCCCTTCATTGCGCAAAGTCGTTACAGCGGCGTGCAGCTGTCGGTCCTGCAACGTCGCCCCGACGAACCGGGCGTTGTGTACGCGAAGCGTCGCTTCATTCCAGCGCCTGGCACGCTGACCGTCACCGCCCGCCATGTCGTTTCTGGACTTGACCGACCGGATCTGCTTGGTGCGAGGCACTTCGGCGACCCGTTGTTGTACTGGCGCATCGCGGATGCGAACGCAGTGGTCGATCCGAATGAACTAACCGACACGCTGGGACGGCGCGTCGACATTCCTCTGCCCAAGGGTATGTGATGGCCATGCAAGGCGGCATCAAACTCTCGCTGCTCATCGGCCCGGTGCCGGTACCGGCGCCGGTCGAGGTGGTGGAAGCGTTGAGTTCTGCGAAAGTGGATGCCGGATCGGGAAATGCGCAGTCCGGCTTCGAGCTGACCTTCGAGCTGCCGGCGCGCTCCCCGCTTCGCACTTTGTTCCTGCTCACTGGGGGAGGGGGCGCACCGCCGTTGATGCGTGTCGTGCTGATCGTGCAAATCGGTGGCAACGCGCAATCGGTGATCGACGGCGTGGTGACTAACGTCGAAACGCTCCCGGGCGAAGGTGGGGTGAGCAAGCTCGTGGTCAAGGGCAAGGACCTGAGCGCACTCATGGACTTTATCGACCTGTCCGGCATCCCTTACCCGGCGATGCCGCCGGCCGCGCGCGTGTTGCTGGTGCTCGCGAAGTACGCGGCGTTCGGCGTGATCCCGTTGGTGATCCCGAGCATCGTCGAGGACTTGCCGATTCCGGTGCAGCGCATTCCGCAACAGCGTGGTTCCGACTACGCCTACGTGAAGCAATTGGCGCAGCAGTGTGGCTACGTGTTTTATCTGGAGCCGGGACCTGCACCGGGTACGTCGCAGGCGTACTGGGGGCCGGAGATTCGCGTTGGCGAGCCTCAACCCGCACTCACAACCAACATGGACGCAAGTACCAACGTCGAGGAGTTGAGCTTCAACTTCGACAAGGAGAAGAAGACGATGCCGATCGTTTTCTTCCAGGAGCCGATCAGCAAGGCGCCGATTGGCATCCCGATTCCCGACATCTCGCCGCTGAACCCGCCGCTCGGCCTGGTGCCACCGTTCCCGCCGAAGATCGAGAAACTCGACGACACCGCGCACAAGTCGCCGCTCTCGGCGCTGATGACCGGTCTGGCGTATGCCGGCCAGCACAGCGACTCCGTGTTTGGCAGCGGCAGGCTCGATGTGGGCCGCTACGGACGTCTGTTGAAGTCGCGGCAATTGGTCGGCGTACGCGGTGTCGGCTTACCGTTCGATGGTCTTTACTACGTCAACAGTGTCACTCATGACATCAAGCGCGGCGAGTACAAGCAGAGTTTCTCTCTGGCACGCAACGGGCTGGTGTCGACGTCGGCAACGGTGCCTGTATGAGCACGGGTCCCTACTTCGGCAAGTACCGCGGCACCGTGATCAACAACATCGATCCGCTGCAGATCGGCCGCATCCAGGCCATGGTGCCAGACGTGTCGGGACTGCTGCCGTCGAGTTGGGCGACGCCCTGTGTGCCGGTTGCGGGCATCAACATGGGCGTGTTTACCGTGCCGCCCATCGGTGCCGGCGTCTGGATCGAATTCGAGAAAGGCGACCCCGACTATCCGATTTGGGTCGGCGGATACTGGGGCAGCGCGGCGGAGACGCCGGTGCTCGCGCACGCTGTGACACCGGGCCTGGCCGGCATCACGCTGCAGACGACGCTGAAGAACGGTATCGTCGTCAGCGACATGCCCGGGCCCACCGGCGGCATCCTGATCCAGACTACAACCGGCGCGATGGTTTCCGTCAGCGATGTCGGCATCGTCATTTCCAACGGTAAGGGTGCGGTCATCAACATGACGGGCCCCACGACCGACATTAACGTCGGCGCGATGACCATCACGTAGGGGGACGATACGATGCCCACCCCCATTCTCCACCTCGGCGCTACCGTGATCTGCAGCCACGCGGGTCAAGCCACACCGATGACGCCGTTCCCGCGCGTGTTGGTCTCGGCGCAGCCGATCGTCACGATGACGAGCATGTATACCGTGGCGGGCTGCGCGCTCTCGGGCACGTCTACGCCACCTTGCGTTACAGGTCAGTTCACGATGGGCGCAGCGCGCGTGCTGGCGGGCGGCGCGCCGGTTGTCACGCTTATGAGCCAGTCGGTGTGCACCCCTACCGGCACGCCGATGATGCCGGTAATGGCGCAAGCCCGAGTGCTCGCCACATGAAAGGTCTGCGATGAACACGCTCGACCATCCCTACCACTTCGACGGCCGCGGCCGCACGGCCAACACCGCGGAAGCTGACCACATTCGCGACCTGATCGAGCAGGTGCTGTTTACGTCGCCAGGGGAGCGCGTAATGCGCCCTGATTTCGGTGCGGGTTTGCTGGCCCTGGTTTTCGAGCCCAACAGCAGCACGCTTGCGGCCACCACGCAGTTTCTCGTGCAGAGCGCTTTGCAGCAGCACTTGTCGCACCTGATCGCGGTGAATACCGTGGCTGTCGAAAATATCGACGCTGCGTTACAGGTAACCGTGCAATACGCCGTACTCGCCGACGGCTCCACGCAGCAGGCGAGCTTCGCACTGTCGGGCGCTGCGGGGGGCGGCATATGAAGTACTTCTGCTGCGATCCACGGCGGCTCGACGTCATCAAGCTTTCCGGCACCGCCAATGCCATCGAATACCTCGAGGTGCGCGATCACCTCGAACCAGATCCCGTGCTACGCCAGCGTACGCTGTTCGTACGGCTGCTGCGGCCCGGCTTCACGCTCACACCCGATAACGTGCTGATCGACGGCGGAGAGCGCCTCGCCATTATTCCCGTCGATTGGGTGGCCGCCGCTGACGACCTGCCAGCGGGCACCGATCCCGCGCTGGTCGATGGGATCGACGACTTGCCGCGCACGCTGGTGGTCCGTACAACGGTGTTCGGCGACTTCTCGCGTTACGCCCTGCACCTGCGCGCTGCTTCCGGCAGCGACCAGCCGCCGGACAATTTCGACCCGAAACTGTCTGACATCGATTTCTCGTTCAAGGTGGAATGCCCGTCGGATTTCGACTGCGCCGACACGCAGCTGTGCCCGCCGCAATCCGCGGACAAGCTCGATATCGACTACCTCGCGAAGGACTACACTGGTTTTCGTCGCCTGATGCTCGACCGATTGAGTCTGTTGGCCCCCGGCTGGCGCGAGCGTTCTGCGGCTGACGTGGGCGTGATGCTGGTCGAGCTGATGGCTTATGCGGCCGATAACCTGTCGTACCGGCAAGACGCGATTGCCAACGAGGCCTATCTCGCCACTGCGCACAAGCGCGTGTCGGTACGGCGGCACGTGCGGCTGGTGGACTACGCGCTGCACGATGGCTGCAATGCGCGTGCCTGGGTGCAGGTGAAAGTGAAAGTCAACCAGAGCCTCCCGACAGGCACACCGATGCTCACCCGCACCGGCGCTCTGCCGGTGCAGTTGGTGCCGGGCAGCAAGGACTTGCGCGACGCTCTGGCCGCCGGCGCCACAGTGTTCGAGACGACGCATGAAATTAAGTTGTCTGCTGACCTGAACAGGCTGTCTTTCTATACCTGGGGCGACTTGGGCTGCTGCCTGCCGCGCGGTGCGACGCACGCTACCTTGCGGGGAGCGCATCCCGATCTGGATAAGAACGCCGTGCTGGTTTTTCAGGAAGTGCGGAGCCCAACGACATTCGTAGAAGAAGATGCCGATCGAGCCAAGCGTTGGGCGGTGCGTCTTACCGATGTGAAGCCGAGCATCGATCCGTCGGGTCGGTTATTTGACGAACCGCCGGCGAACGCACCGCTGCCGGTCACCGAGATTTTCTGGGACGCCGCGGACGCGCTGCCGTTCCCGCTGTGCGTATCGGTCAAGGAACGGCCGGGACTGGAGATCAGCGTGGCGCTCGGCAACGTCGTGCTCGTCGATCACGGCCAGACGGTGCGCGACGAGCCGCTGGGCGTGGTGCCCGAGCCGCATCTGCGCCGGGTGGCGGTGGCTGCCGGCGCACAGTCGTGCCAGCGCCCCGAAAGCGAACCGATTCCCGCGCGCTTCCGTCCCGCGTTGGCGAGCGCACCGTTGACGCAGGGCTTCGATCTGACGGCCGAACTGAGCGTGCCGCTGGCGCAGGACGAGAACTGGTTCCCGGCCACGGCGCTGATCCGGCGCGACCCCCACAACGCGCTACCGCGGATCACCGATCTGAAAAGTGAGTTCAAAACCGCAGTCGTCCACTGGACGGTGCGCCGCGACTTGCTCGCCAGCGACGGCGATGCTACCGACTTCGTTGTCGAGATTGAAAACGACGGTATCGCCTTGCTTCGCTTCGGTGACGATGTGCACGGCCGGCGTCCGAATGCCGGAACGGACATTGAGCCACATCGCTTCTGGGTAACCTATCGGGTGGGCAACGGCACATCGGGCAACGTCGGGGCGGAAGCCATCGCCCACATCGTCAGCGACATGGCAGGCGTGTTCGACGCGGTCAGCAACCCCATGCCTGCGGCCGGTGGCATCGACCCCGAGGACATCGATGCTGCACGACGCGACGCGCCCGAAGCCTTCCGTACGCAGGAGCGCGCGGTCACCGCCGCCGACTATGCGGCGGCTGCCGAGCGACGCGCCGAAGTCCAGCGGGCCGCGGCTACCTTCCGGTGGACCGGAAGCTGGCACACGGTATTCGTCAGTGCCGATCGTTTCGGGGGCTCTGCGGTCGATGTGCGCTTCGAAGCACGGCTGCGCCGTCATCTCGAACGGTTTCGCGTGGCCGGCTACGACCTCGAAGTCGACTCACCACGCCATGTGCCGCTCGACATCACGCTGCACATCTGCGTGAAGGCCCACTATTTTCGCGGCGAGGTGCTGCTGGCGGTGAAGACCGAACTGGGAAGCGGCGTCCTGCCCGACGGGCGCCTCTCCGTGTTCCATCCCGACAACTTCTCGTTCGGTGAAGCGGTGTACCTGAGTCGCATTGTGGCCGCAGCACAGGCGGTGGAAGGCGTTGAGGCGGTGTGGGCCTTGAAATTTCAGCGCATGGTCGCGCCGGATGCGGCGTCGCTGGAGAACGGCGTGATTCCCATCGGCCGATTGGAGATCGCGCAGCTCGCCAACAACCCCAACTTCCGCGAACGTGGCCGGCTCACACTGGAAGCGGGAGGCGGCAAATGACCCTACAGGAACGCAAGATCGTAATGGCGCCCGGCACCGAAACCTGCGGCTGCTGTGAAGGCATCGATGCGAGCACGCCGCAGGGCATCGAAAACCGGCCGGGCCTCAGTGCTATTGCATACCGCATCGGTGAGTACGCGCATTTCAAGTCAAGCATGCTCGCGGGTTTGTCGTCATCCAAGTATCAGCAGCTCGCGAAGCTGCGCACCCGCGATGCGGACGACTACACGCTCGGCCTGATCGACGCGGTCGCGTGCGCGGCTGATGTGTTGACGTTCTACCAGGAGCGCGTGGCAAACGAATCCTACCTTCGCACCGCGACTGAGCGCGTGTCGCTGCAGGAAATGGCCAAGCTCATCGGCTACCGCCTGCGCCCGGGCGTGGCGGCGGAGACCTGGCTTGCGTTTGCGCTGGAGACGCCGAAGTCGCCGCCATCCGGCCTGCCGTCCGAGCCGGGCGCATTCGTAACGGGCATACCGACTTCTCTGACGTTGCCCTCGGGCCTGAAAGTGCAAAGCGTGCCCGGTCCAGACGAGAAACCACAGACGTTCGAGACGGTGGAAGAGATTGCGGCGCGCCCCGAGTGGAACGCAGTGCGGCCGTGGCTGTCCGAGACGCGCTCGCCGGGCTTTGGTGCGAAGGAGACCTGGTTGCAGGGCGTGGGCAACAACCTCAAGGCTGGCGATGCGCTGGTCTTCGTGGGCGATGAGTTCCTCGCTCACCCGACCACCAACAATAATTGGGACTTCCGACTGATCGACTCGGTGGAGCTCGATACCGCCAACGATCGCACGCGTGTGGCATGGAAGCGCGGTTTGGGCTCGGTGACGCCGCACTCCAACCCGCCAGTCGCGCCACAGGTGCACGTGCTGCGCAAGCGAGTCGGCGTGTTCGGTAACAACGCGCCGCGTTGGAGGAGCATGAACACCGAGTTCAAGGCTAACTACCCTAAGGACGACGCCAATCCCAACGAGTGGCCGTCGTTCAAGATCAGCCGGCTGGCGGCAACGGCGACCGGTGGTCATGTGGATCTCGATGCCGTGCTGGGCGAAGTGACCCCGGGCGGATTCGTCGTGCTGGCCAAGGGCGAGTTCAACCGGCCCGATGAGAAGTTCCCGCCGCACACCTATGTCGAACTGTACAAAGTGACCAGCACCACCGAGGTGTCGCGCAGCGAGTTTGCCATTTCCGGCAAGGTCACGCGAATTGGGCTGCAAGGCCAGAACCTCGACAAGCAGTTCTTCGAATTCCCGCGCGAAACCAGTGTCTATGTCCAGTCCGAACCGCTTGCGTTTGCTCAGTACCCGGTGACCGAAGAGATCAACAGTGACTCGCTGCCGCTTGCCGTGTTGGCCGACGGATTACAGCCTGAGCGGCGGCTCATCGTCAACGGTGTGCGGGAAGACGACGGGAAGACGCTTGTGCACGAAGCCACGGTGGTCAGCGTGCAGTCGCACGCCAAAGGCTCGTTGCTCACCATCTCGCCGCCCCTACCCGCAGCACTGAAGCGCGACACGGTGGTGGTGTATGCCAACGTCGCTCTCGCGACGCACGGTGAAACCGTCTCGCAGATCCTCGGCGCGGGTGACGCGAGCAAGAGTTTCCAGCGCTTCGAGCTGAATCGTACGCCACTCACTTACCGCAGCGCCACCAACGAAACCGGCGCCGACAGCGAACTCAACGTGCGTATCGGCGACGTCGAATGGGACGGAAAATCCACGCAGTTCGGCACGGGCTCGACCGAGCGCGTTTATTCGCTGACTACCGACGAGCAGGGCAAGACCTGGGTCGTGTTTGGCGACGGTGTGCATGGCGCTCGGTTGCCGAGCGGCGTGAATAACGTGCGCGCCAACTACCGGCAAGGCCTGGGCAAGGAAGGCAACGTAGCAGCGGACAAGCTCGCGCAGCTGATGACGCGACCGCTGGGCCTGAAGAGCGTCAGCAACCCGATGGCGGCGCAGGGCGGCACCGATCCGGAACCGGCTGGTCAGGCGCGCCGGACGATGCCGTTGGGCACGCGCACGCTGGGTCGCGCGGTGTCGCTGCTCGACTATGAGGACTTCGCAATGGCGTTCACCGGCATAGCCAAAGCGCAGGCGCAGGTGCTGCAACTCCCAAGCGGGCCTATGATCGCCATTACTGTGGCTGGGCAGGACGGCATTCCGCTGTCTACGACGAACCCGGTGTGGGACAACCTGCTGCTGGCGCTGAAAAACAGCGGCGACCCGCATGTGAAGGTGGCGTTGCTGTCCTACCAGGCGAGTACATTCCGGCTCGGCATGAAGGTCAAGCGCGATCCCGCTTACGAATTGAAGCCGCTGCTCGCGGCCGTGGAGTCGGCGATGCGCGCGCATTATTCATTCGATTCCAGATCGCTCGCACAACCCGTGCTGCAATCCGACGTGATCGCCGTGGCGCATGCAGTGCCGGGCGTGGTGGCGGTGGACCTGGACTTTTTGTACGGCGGTACATCGCCCTCGGTGCAGACGCTGAAGTCGCGCCAGGTACGTCTGCTCGCGTCGCGCATGCGTGTGAGCGGTGGCGTGCCGTTGCCGGCGGAGTTGTTGACACTCGATTCAGCGCCGTTCGATCGGCTTGAGGAGATGACATGAGTACCCTCAATGCCGACCGTCTATACGCGTTGCTTCCTGCCGTCTACCGCATCCGCGACGAGCAGCAAGGCAAGCCCTTGCACGCGCTGGTGTCGCTGATTGCGCAGGAGTTCGAGGCGCTGGAAGAGAACATCGAGCAGCTCTACGACGACCAGTTCATCGAGACCTGCCAGGAGTGGGCCGTGCCCTACATCGGTGACCTGATCGGTTACCGGCCGCTGCACGGTGTAGCCGCAGCCATATCGTCGCCGCGCCCCGAGGTGGCCAATACGATTGCCTACCGCCGGCGCAAGGGAACGGCTGCAATGCTGGAACAACTGGCGCGCGACGTGACGGATTGGCCGGCGCGTGCGGTCGAGTTCTTCGAGCAGCTCGCGACCACCCAGTATATGAACCATGTTCGGCTCTACGCGCCTGCCACCGCCGACCTGCGCTCCACGCCGCGCATGCTGCAACTCGGCGGTGCGTTCAACGCCGTGGCGCACACGGCCGAGATGCGCCGGCCGGAGGCCGGGGGGCGCTACAATATTCCGAACGTCGGCATCTTCCTGTGGCGGCTACAGCCGTTCCGGCTGACCGATGTGCCGCTCACACCTGACCTCGGCGATGCGACCGGACGCAAGTTCCGCCTCAACCCGCTCGGAGCCGACCAGCCCTTGTTCCGCTGGCCGGTGACCGAGACGCTGATTTCGCACATTGCCGAGCCGGCGAACGTGCCAGACCCGATCAATCTGCGGCTCATGGCGCGGGCGGTTAAGGCCGCTGCGAGCGACCCGACAGTGGTTGATGACTACGGGCCCGGAGAGAGCATCGTGCTGTCGCGTCCCAACGCCGACGCGACGAAACCGCCGGTTGCGATCGAAGTGGCGAGCATTTGCGTCTGCGACCTTCGCGACGTGCCGGGCGGCTGGGCGCATGAAGCCACGTTGGCGGCAGACAAGATCGCTATCGACCCGTGGCTTGGGCGCGTGCTGCTCGGAACGAGCGTCACCGGTCCGATCCTCGGCACGTTTCACAGCGGCTTTTCGCGGCCCATCGGCGGCGGCGAATACGAGCGCAGCGTCGTTGGCGAGTCGCTTCCCGCGCAGCACAGTGGGAGCCGGGGCGAAGTGTTGCAGCCGCATCTCGATGCGATCGCGTCGGGGGGGCGGCTCGTTATCGAAGACAGTCTCACGTACGCGCAGACGCCGGTGTTCAAGGTCGATGGCGTTACGGCTCCCGGTACGCCGGGATTGGAAGTGGTGGTAACCGCGCGCAACGGCGCGCGACCGCTGATCGCGTCGGGCGGCACGATCACGCTCGATATCGGCGCGCGCGGCCGGCTGGTGCTTGACGGCCTCGTCATCAGCGGCGGCGCACTCCGGCTGGCGGCCTCCGCAGACGATGAGCCGCGCGAGTTGGTGCTGCGCCATTGCACGCTGGTCCCGGGCCTGAAGCTGAATGAGGATGGCAGCGCCGTGTCGCCGGGCGCACCGAGTCTGGCAGTCGACCACCCGTTTGCCACGGTCACGCTCGAGCAATGCATCGTCGGT
>Ga0326597_10008323_pt1 | contig 14009 bp, 17 predicted proteins | sample RVTome_12_FD_203789 | JGI IMG/M metagenome (GOLD analysis project Ga0326597, IMG submission 203789) | Soil microbial communities from uranium-contaminated site in the Upper Colorado River Basin, Wyoming, United States - RVT100D185 | ecosystem: Environmental > Terrestrial > Soil > Contaminated >... | reverse complement strand
CTCATATCTGAATTATGTTTCTTGCATCTTATCGCAGGATTTTTAATTCCCAAATACGATAATAACATGTTGAGCCACTTTCTAATTGGCTGTTACTCTACATCCTAAGGATAATGTTTTAGTACCCTATCATTCTAAATAGGGCATGGTTAGAATTGTAGTCTATCTAAACCCAGAACTCAAACAAAAAATTGATGCCCAGCGAGGCACAACTCCACGTTCAAAGATGATTGCTAGGGCTATGCAGTGGCTGGCAGATCAAAATTATCTACAAAACATATAGTGCCCTACTATATTCTATTAGGAAAATCATTTCCACCAAAAAAATTGTTCCACACAGGCTAAATCCATAGGTATTGTTACATACTTTGTTTAATATTGTGCCTGTATGGGTGAAAAAAGCCCATGAAAAAAATTTCGGAGCCCTAGTTTAATTATCCGTTATTAATTTTATATTAGTATAAAATTAATAGACATAGTTTATACTAGTTTGGGTTAGTATATACTTTTATGGTTGAGTTTATACTATGATGTAATGGGTTCTAAGATACTGAGCAGTGACATGCTCGTGAGTACATATCTATTCCCTGCTATTGCTGCGTATGGTCGTAAAGATTACCAACAGGCTTGCGTTCTACTATATTCTTTTAATGAGTTCTTTAAAACATTTGGCGAGGCAATAGACGATCTTCCTCCTGCAAAGGATCCTTCAATGTCAGATGTAAGAGATAGAGTCAATCCACAGTTATACTATTGTAATTACTTTGAGATGTATCTGCCTGTACTATCAAAGGTATTAGGCAAGTATCAACGTGTAGAGTTAGACTTGGTTAAAGAGGAGCATGGACGTTATTGAGATTACAAGAACTGCAGACATATGAGTACGCACCTATAACAAAGACGAGTCCACCTGTACCATACTTTGATCATACTATATCCCCTTGGAATCATCCTACTACAATAGCCAATGATCTCTTAAGGGAAGTTAAGCACTATCAATTCTCTGGCATGAGTTTCACCGGAGCAATGGGCCAAGGCAAATCTACATTTGCAACGGTAATAGCCCATCATATCCACAACCAAAGATCAGACTTTAATATCATCTGGGCCGATGATAATGACTTTGCTCACATCAAACGTTTTGTTTCTGAGATTCCTAAAGTGCCTTCAATAGTAATATTTGACGATGTGACTAGTTCTCTGAAAGAATTGGGGGCAACTGCAATGGCTACCAACTTTAAATACTTGACCCAAATCAGGCATATATTTAATGAAGGCGGTATGGGTGGTGTTCCTGTAATATGTTTTATAATATTCCATTACTCCCTAGACCTTGAAAAACGGTATAGAAACATTGTAAGGAACAACGCCTATATGGGATTCTCCAATACTGAACGATCTAACATAGATGTAATTGCTCCTAAAGACTCCCAAGCAAGAATGGAGATTCTAAAGTTTTCAAGGATATACCATGATATGAATGCCTCTAGTGAAACTTTTAGTTTAAGAACTGGAAACACTAAACAAGACTTTTTACTGGATGAGCCATTTAGGCCATGCTGTGTAGTCAGAGAAACCGAAGCCCATGTAATACTATTTTCAAAACATGATATCTGCAATACTTGTGCTAAAAAGAAAACTCTTGATTACCTACCAGCAGAAGAGATATTTGCAAAAATAAAGAAAGCATATGATAACTCAGGGATACAGGCTTTAAAACTTGCATTGTGGAGAAGGGGATATACAAATGTGATTCCTGCCCATGCTGCTGTGGCCTCTGATTTTATTGAAGATTCAATCTTTGGCAAATATACTACGGACTGTGATAAACTTGTAGAATGCATCTATAAAGAAATGCATAAACACGTTCCAACTAGGCTGTATCATAAAAGAAAGCAAGAAGATGAATTAAGGGAGGAATTAAAACTATCTTCTATAAAAGTAGAGCAATCATCCCAACTTATTAAGATGAATAAGACAGAAGAAACAACGGAAGAAATTGGCTGACTATAAACTACTTTTAGGAATCCTCTTGGGCTTTGCCATACTTTCAATTCTGGATCTTGCACTTCCTGGGGTACAAAGTGCCCAACCCCCAACACCCCCACCTACCCCAGCATATTCAACAATCCACATAGTAAATAATGCCACTTGGCCTAATTCTACTATATCCAACATAACTGCCATAATCTATAATGATGAATGGATCCTTGGGGCAGATGATTCGATATTGATAAATATCACCAATCTTACTCCTTAACATTGAATAAAAGGTATCTTCCATTACTTTCTCTAGTTTTACTTCCTGCCTTCATCTCAATCTCACTGTCTGATTCTATTAGTTTTTCCGATTCCATAAATACAGAACAAAGGGCGTACATCTATGGCCATCTGGTGTTTGAGGTTAAAGACCAGTTTGGCAATACCAAATACTATTCCCAGGGGGATAATGTAGTAGTAAACAATGGTGAGAACTGCGCCTCTAAACTATTATTCCAAGCGACTACTGGCGCCGCTGGAAGTACGGTTTGTGCAGGAGCAAATACTGTTGGCTTTAGATATATTGGATTGGAAGAATCTGCTACTGCAGTAGCAGAAGATGACACAGGGCTTAACGATCCTGCTGATTCCGCAGGACTTTCAACTCCCTTATTTGGTTCTGCAACCTGGACTAATTCAACTGGTACTGGCGGTTCATCAAATGCAATCGTAGCCATCGCAGCAACTTTTACTAATTCTGGCGCATCTGAAACCATTACAGGTGCAGGCCTTTTCAATTCAACTACAACTACCCAGGGAATGTTTGCCCATAAACTGGCTGCCTCATCTGCTACTGTTGATACTACCGATACTCTAACTGCCACCTGGACCATAACCGTAGGTGGAACCTAGATGTTTAAAAAAAAAGCATAAGGTATCTGTTAATACTTTTAGTGCCTCTAGTTATAATCACTCCTAGTTTAGTAGGTGCGCAGATAGATGACTCTAGGTTAAAATATCAAAAGGTTCACTGGTATATTGTTTATCCAGTTTCTAAGACCTTGTCCTCTGATGCCTTACAAACTGTTCTGGTAAATGACAAGAAACTCTATGAGTTCAAATCAGAAGATCCTATAACACAACAAAAGGAAATCAATCAACCTGTTCAAATGTTTGGCACTCTAACCTTTATTGAATCAACTGATGCCCAAGCATACTATACTAAAATTATAACAACTGTAAAGGGTGCAGATGTTATCTATGCAAAGATAGATCTGACCTCTAACTCCCATCACTGGTCAGATGATATGGTACAACCTGATATCATTCTAGGTCAGACTATACTAGGAGATGAAAAACAACTTGCGCTATTGGGCATTAATTAGTTTTTTATTCTTCATTCCTTTTCTAGCACCTGCCTTTGGTGCAGACTGGTATGATTCAAACTGGCTCAAGGCTCGTTCCATTACAATAGATGAAACTGATATTGATACTGCGGATCTAATTGACTATCCACTTTATGTAAACATAACTTCTGTGGATATAGGAACTGACTCTCAAGCAGATTGTGATGATTTTGTATTCACAGATTCTACTAACGTAACCAAACTAGATCATGAGATTGAAACCTGTGACGATGCTAATAACTGGGCTGAGTTCTGGGTGGAGGTTCCAACTGTAGATTTTGATGCAGATACTATAATCTATATGTATTATGATAATGCTGGTGCATCAGATCAGCAGAATACACAAGGAACATGGAACGCAAACTACCAAGCAGTATGGCATCTTAACGGAACTTTTATTGATTCCACTTCCTCACCTATTACATGTACTAATTCTGGTACATCTGCTGTTACTGATGAATATGTTGGTGATTCTAGAAGTTGGGATGGTGTAGATGATTATATTGATTGTGGTTCCCCCGCAAAAATTGCTGACATCTATAATGGCGGTGGCACAAGTTCTTTATGGTTATATCTATCCGGAACAGGTGAGGGTACTGCCCCAAGAGTAATTACTACAGGAGATCTCACACTTGGAGGATATTCTATACATGTAGATGCAAATGGCTCAACTCAACCCATGAGATTTGTTGTTGGCTGGTCAACTACTCCTGGAGATTGGACAACATCTGATATAATAAATAATAACGCTTGGAATTTTATAACAATAATCTATAATGATGATACTAATACAAATAATCCAATTTTCTATGTAAATGGCGCAGTTTTAACCGTAGGCTCTGGAATTACCGAAACAGCCAGCCCAGGCGGCGCATATGTCTCAGATACTTCTAATAATCTATGTATTGGAAATCGTTATAATGGCGCTTGCGTAACACTTGCCACCTATTCAGGGCGCATTGATGAATTAAGATTGAATGATGAGATACTAACCGCAGAATGGATCAAAGCAGACTGGGAATGTCAAAGGGGCGCAGTAGATGGCAATTCATGTATTACTGTAGGTGATGAAGGAGAAGAGCCAGCAGCAGGAGGAAGTCATAGTCAATCATACGCCGATACTCTGGCAATAACAGACACTCTGGTATTCACAGGAACAGGAGCACAAGTATATTCAGATACCTTAGCCATTACAGACACTTTGGTATTTACAGGAGAGGGATCACAATCCTATGCTGACACTCTGGCAATCACCGATGATCTGGTCTTTATTTACAATGACCTAAACCCAGACTTTACAGAGACATTAGATCTTACTGATACCTACACCCAACTCTGTACAGGAACCTGTGGAGTAACCCCTCCTACTCCAACTCCTAACGCTATAATATTATCAGTAAACAAGAGTCCTTTCATCTTTGGAGTTTATTCTGATGCAACTAGAATGACTTGTGAAATATCTATAAGTGGAGGAGTCATATGGAACTCAGATGACCTCAACTTGAATATTTGTAATTCGACTCAATGGATACTACCAGATGGAACAGGAACATGAGTATAAGTAAGAAAGGATATATCTTCATGATTCTACTTTTAGGCATTGCTTTTACAGGCATTGGATTAATCTCTGCTCATTCCTTAAATGAATATGCTGGCATAGGTCAGGTTGGTATTCATGGAGTTAAAGATACTAGATCAATCCATATCCCAGGTGACATCTATTTTAATTCTCAAAACGGAATATTCCAAAGATATCTAGTTCTACAACATGATATCTCAGAAAGACGGTATGTAACTTTCCCAGATAATAATGGTACCTTAATCCTAATGAATTATGATCCTATACGCCCAGCCTGTGATTCTACTCGTGATGGCCAGATGTGGTGGGATGCAGCAGACCAAGACATATCGATATGTGCTGATACTCAATGGTGGAGGTTGCACACAATAAACGAACCTTGAAAGTAATATGCCATACCTTTCCAAATCTAAATTAACAAGTATTGTGGCTAGAGAGTAATGGTCTATTACTTTGAGACTGGCCTTTGGCTAATCTTGATTGTAGTTGCTGCAGTATTTACCTTTGCCTCGCTAAAAGTAATGGGTGGAGCCAAACCAGCATTTATGATGTTATCTCTAGCCTTATGGATGGGTTTAGGAATAATCCATGCCTCTGGATATGAGATCGCAGCCTATACTAATTCAACCTGGACAGATACAGGCTCTAATATTGTCTGGTCAAATTCCAACTATGAACGACTAATTCCTGGAGGCACTACTGCTTCCTGGTTGTCTTATCTCTTCTTTGGCTTTGCAATCTTTAATATATTTAACCTGTTTAAAGACGTTATAATACCAAAGAGTAGTGGTAGATAATGGGTTCAGAAACTATTGCATTTGATATATGGTTGGTAGTTCTATGTCTTAACGCAGGCCTGCTTGTTGTTGATGCTGCCTTTCCTGCTACCCCTCTTAGAACTCCATTTGATATAACAGTAACCGTTGATCCTATAGTTTCTGGTACACCTTCCCAAATCTATAATGAAACAACAGGGATAGGAATTACACAGAACCTTACAAGTGGGCAACAAAATAACTCAACCATAGGGGGCATTGCTGCAGTTCTTACTCCTGTTCAAACTGTATTCTTTCCACTTGCTGCCCTATGGACATTTATCCAGTTTGTAACAGGTGGTTTTGTATTCCAAGTTGTTTCCCTGTTTGGTTTTCCAGACGAATTTGTGTTTGGGTTGATGGGAATAATCGGCATATTATTTGCCAGAATGGTAGTCTACTGGATATGGGGTCGCTAGATCCTGAGATTAATCCAAATCATTAGAACCAATAGGACATTATCTATTCTGCTTGTAACGAGTCTTACTGCAGGACAGATGCTAGTTATTATTCCAAATATGTTCATTCATGATACATATGCTGATTATCATATATTCATACTTCCTTATGTCTTTGGCTGTTCGCTTGATGAGTTCCCACAACGAGGTCTAGCAGGTGATGAATCCCCAACAAGAAACCCTATCGCTTGGTGGTTAAGATGTTTATCATTTCAAACTACAGGATACCCAAACGCATTTTTAATGCCGTTTTCCGCTTTAATCATTCCTCTAGTATACTATCTCGGCTATTATCTAACGAATGACAGATTGATTGGAACCATGTCAATGTTTGCAATGATATTCAATCCTTATTATTATAACTGGACAACCACAGGAACCTATGATCAGATCTGGTCTTTCTTCCTTTTACTTTCCATTGTCCTATTATACAAAAGTACAGGCAAGAGTTTTGTTTCTTATCTCATTGCGATATTTGCAAAGACAAACGCCTTACTATATTTCCCATTATGGATTTATTCTGTCAAGAAGATAAGAGATGATTGGGAGGGAATGATCTTTGGGTTCTGTATAATTGCCCTGCTCGCCTCTGCTGTGATTTACTTTGGCTTTGCAGAAAAGGCAATAGGTTCTAGCATTGGATTCTTCCCTGAGAATTTAGAAAAGGCCGCAGTCAGAAACATATCATTATTCTGGCCAATCATCCCATTGCTTTTAGGGCTGTTAGTTTGGAACAATGCCTTCAAGGCTGTCGATGCTCCAAAGAACAAGAAACTTGTAGCCATGTGGATTATTGCAATATTTATAATGACCCCCTTAATCCACATCTTTACCAATCAACTCACATTCCCTTATCGATATATGCCACTTGCCGCTTTCATGTCTATTCTAATATCTCAAGTAATAGTAGAGACTGGAACATTTAGGAAAGAGAATCTTGCAAGGCTCAAACTAAAACAAATCTAGGCATGGTTTATTTATAAACTCGGAGGCAGGGCAAGAGTCAAATGGTAGACGTCCAAATGATGATCAACATCGTTGTAATCGTACTCATTGGGTACGTTGCAATAGTGCTGTTATCTAACATTGGCGGAATTGCTGACTGTGCTACAGTTTCAACCCAGAACTCAACACTCGGGGATGCCTGTAACTCATTCTTCAATAACTCTGCAGTGTTGTTCAGCATCATTGGTGTGGTCATACTCCTGCTAGTTATCCCCATCATACGGGGAGTCATCGGTGGCGGCGGAAGATAATCCGTCCCACTTCCCTTTTTTTATAAAATCTTTTATGCTTGGATATAATACGGATATCATGATTCCTGGCTACAAGATGTATCTGGTATTTCTCTTTGGTTCCTTGGCATTGGCAATCGGGTTGCAAATGATTCTACCTTTCCCATATGGCATTGCTGTTTCATTAGGTTTGTTTATCGTATTTCCCTTGGTTGCTCGAAAGGTACTGGCCAATAGAATGGCTGGCGCTGGCAGGTTTGGAGGGTTAGAATTTTCCAAGATTGATAAGGCCTGTACTACTTGTGGCTTGCGTTCTTCTGGCAGGCAATGTAAACGCTGCGGCTCAATGTCTTTTAGGATGAGATGAAATGGTAGACTTTATCTTCATGATTAGATTGGTTGTGGCTGCTGCCTCTTCATTTATCATATTCAACATAACTGCCCCAATAATGTATAATGTATGGTATGTCCAGTTAAGGGATGATGTTACGTTTTCCAACCTTCAGGCAACCGGTGACATGTTCTTTGGCAACTGGCTTATACTCCAATATGTAATCCCTGGGCTTATAATAATCTGGGGCTTTGTTGTAGCACAAAGAAAGAGAGTATCACAGACAGAGGATGTATATTACTAATGTCCCTGTTTACTATAATAAAATATGTTCTTGCCTTCTTCTTTGCCTACACTGTATTCATAATCCTTGGGCCAGTAGTATTCCAAACAAGGTATGCTAATCCAATGTGGTATGGAATGCCAACCTGGATGAATGCACATGGGGATCAACTGTATGGTGTCTGGGTGCTCTTTATTATAATAATTGCTGCAGTTATAATCTACGCAGGAATAAATGAGGCTAATCGGAACCGTAACCTTGAAGCATGAAACTCATACTAATACCTCTCTTAATTTTATTATCCATAAGCATTGTTTCAATATCATTAACCTCGGCACAGGAATCAACTCTTATAGACGAAGGCAAAAATTTCTTTGTATATCAGAACCCAGACAGATCATTTACTAAACAACTCTTATCTTATGACAGACTATACAGTGGAAATGATTGGGTTGACTTTAAACTTGAACAGAATGCAACAAATATAACATTTGAGGCATCCGGTTTAGTTTTTGCATTTGATAAATCAGATTGTTCATATCAGTTGTATAATCCAGTCAATAGAACAAAAGACATTGACATGGTAAACTCTCTAAGTATTGATATTTTAGAAACACCAAAACTATGTATAGTTGAAAGTTTTGTTCAGGATGAAAACGGATTCTCGTTTATCACAAATGACGGGAGTTATAAATCCCATTATAAACTGCAATTCCCTAGTTTTTTAGAGATAACTTGGGAATCAGATAATATAAAAGGAAAGACCTCCACGTTTGCCATCACTGAAACCTGTAAAGACTGCGAGGTAAAATCAATCAAGAACGGAATAATTGACTATGGATATTATAGTTATGATACAAAAGACGAGACACATGGAACATTAAAAGAGATAGTACAAGATGGAAAAGATACTAGTATTGTTTATGAAAAGACACTGGCAGATAAAGAAAAATTAGTTATTGACCCTGTTTACATTGAAACTTATTCCACTTTTAAATATGTACGAGATAGTGGCAGTAATAATATCTGTGATGGTGATAATGGGTTTGATGCATTTACTACACAATGGTTTGGTGGTTTGGCTTTCATAAATACAGATGCACATGATTGTATTAGGACAGTGGGGCAGTGGGATTTAACACCACTTCCAGATGATGCAGATGTTACAGATGTAGATTTAACGGTTGATGTTGCCGCAGTAACTACACCAAGGAACTGTAACATCTATCCTTTAACATTTGATGTGGCTACTGCAAGTCTAGGCGATTTATTTACAGATGCAAGGGATGGTACAGCATATGTATCTAATAGTGCTTATTGTACTATAGCAGGGGATTCCAAATCAGTTGATTTGGGTGCATCTGCTGAAACTGATATTGAAGCACAGATATTGACTACAGACCTTTTTGGTTTGGGCTTTACATTTAATGATGAAACAATTGATGCTTCTGCACATTCTTCTGAGTTTGATTTTTCTGGAACTGCATCACCAAAACCAACTTTGGTGATAACATATACTTCTAGTTCTGGATATGGTCAGGCAGTAGATACTTGGAAATATGTGCAGGACAGAAGCAATAATAATATTTGTGATTCAGGTGGAACATACGCAACTGCAACATCAGCATTTTTCTTTGGAAATGCAGATACAGGTGCAGGCGTACCAGACTGTATTAGGACAGTTGCTCAGTGGGATATATCACCAATCCCAGATGATGCAACAATAACAAATGTAGAGGTAGTTGTTGATGTTGCCGCAGTAACTACACCAAGGAACTGTAACATCTATCCTTTAACATTTGATGTGGCTACTGCAAGTCTAGGCGATTTATTTACAGATGCAAGGGATGGTACAGCATACATATCAAACAATGCCTTTTGTACTACAGTTGGAGATTTTAAAATACTTGATTTGGGTGTAAATGCTGACTCTGCTGTTCAAACACAGATAGGAACTACAGACCTTTTTGGCTTGGGTTTTACATTCAATGACGAAACAATTGATGGTGTTCAGGACACATCTAGTCAGGACATTTCAGGTAGTGCAAATCCGTTGATAACTTTGATCATAGAATTTACTGCGCCAGCAGTTCCAAACTCTCCAACAAATCTCAATGCTGTTGCAGTGTCAACAAGCCAAATTGATCTGACTTGGACAACACCTTCAAGTTGTGGAACTGGCTGTACAGGATATAAGATCTGGAGAGAGACCCCCACTGGAAATGGTTTTACTGTACTTGTTACTAACACGACAACCACAGCAACCTCATACTCTGATACAGGTCTTACAGTAACAACACAGTATAACTACAAGGTGGCTGCATGGAACCATATAGGGCTTGGAACAAATTCAACAGCAGATTCAACCTTTACCTTAAGTGATCCACCAACCTCTTTGGTTCATTCATTACAAACCACAACTTCAATGCGTTCATCATGGACCGCACCCTCAGGTACAGTTACAGGATATAAGATTGAAAGAGAAACCCCCACTGGTGGCGGCTTTAGTACAATAGTTGCTGACACAGGGAACACAACAACCAAATATGACAATACAGGTTTATCATCTGGAACACAGTATAACTTAAGAATCTCTGCGAATACCCCTGGTGGCACATCGGAAGCCTCAACAGCAGTATCAAACTATACAAAAACTAATGCACCAACAGCCCTAAGCGTTACTCCAATAACCTCATCAAGGATAGATCTATCCTGGACCGCACCATCAGGTACAGTTACAGGATATAAGATTGAAAGAGAAACCCCTGTTGGCGGCGGCTTTAGTACAATAGTTGCTGATACAGGAACCGCAGCCACAACATATAGCAGCACTGGCCTCACACAGAATACTCAATATAATTATCGTGTATCTGCAATCAATCAGGGCGGTACTTCTGCTGTATCAAATACTGATGATGCAACAACCTTGGCTTCTGGGAGTGGAATCGCATCAACAAATGTATACAATATAGGCGATACTTTTTTACTTAATGCAACAGGAACACTCGACCCAGCCAGTTCCAACATAACTGCCTCATTGATAAATTTCTACCAGAACGGAATAATAATTGCCTCACAGTCTATTCCTTATCTAGATATATTTAATGGAACAAGTACAACCTTTAGTAATTATATAGCATGGTATCATGATCCTTCACCTGGAACCACACGTAATTTTACATCAATAATTACTACCAATGACTCCAGCAATACAATACTTCTCAATGATACAGGAACAGTTACATCAACAGAATATGTCCCTGGTTATCTACCAGCAATTGATAGCCCAGAAATACAAGGACAGATCAATTATACTGTAGCCAGATATGATGATGATGACGGACTGCAAGTAAAAGCAAACAGGCTTGGAGGCACACTTGGAAATACATGGTCCATTGAGTGCATTGCCCAAACAAACTCAGAGGCAGCCGCGACAAGGGATCAATCTTCTAACTGGGTTGGTACCTGGGTTAATCTTACAGGAACAGGCTATTTTAACGGTACTTGGTCTGGATTTACAAACACACACGCATATATCTCATGTTTCAATGATGATCTCTTATTTACCCTAGTTAGTTATACTAATTCCTCCTTGGCCTTGTTTGGTGTGTCTGGCTTTGATGCCTCCTTTGGTGCATTATTAGGAGTGCCTGTCGGGGTATTCTTTTTAGTAATGACTGCTGGACAGGCAAACAAAAGAACCGCCCCTACATGGATTGTAGTCTTACTAGCCATAGCAGGTATAATGGCTACAGTAGGATTCTTTAGTATAGATCCTCTAGTATGGGGTCTAGCATTACTGACAGGTTTGTTAGGTTTATTCGTGAACCAGAAAGTGTTTTAAGGTAGTTTGTAAGAATTGATTCAGCCTATGATGATGCAACAAAAGGAAAAGAAATTCATTAGTTTTTCCTTTCCAGATATGGAGATTCATAAATCTAAAGACCCAATCGCTTTAATGATAACTCCTTCAGGCCAGATAAGACCTTACATCATCCATGCAAAGGACAGATATTTTATAATCAATGAAAGAAAGATTCGAGGAATTTTTACTTTAAATAACAAGTATAGATTCAGTTGGGGGAGAACTCCAGTCTATATCTATGCTGTACCAGAAACCAATCCCATCGATCCAATCATAATAGATCAGTTGAACAGATACAAGAAAATGAATAAACTCACAGAGATCACTCATAAGGATATCGAGCATGGTTCCCGTTTGAGAATACTAATGAAACAAAAACGCCCAGGAGAAGCAATGACCCAATTACAACAGGAGGCTGAGATAGAAGGAAATAGAATGTCTGAAACCGTAGATATAGTTAAGCAACAAATGGACCAGCAACTTCATGATCTTAAAACCCTACACCAAAAAGATATTGATGTTCCAGATTCCCAGAAAGGATATGTCCTGCTTGAACATCTCATGCAGCAAGGATTAATATCAAAATTAGAACTCGCCGATCTTACAAACAAGATAACAGGGGGGACAACGACATTTGATAATCTGGTAGATGAACTAAAGCACAGGCATCTTGTATCAGTTTCAGAACCACTGGATGAAAACATAGAGGACTTTGTTCAAGACCTAGGCGCACAAAACGCAAGAGATATGGCAGGGTTTGTTGAGGGATTGAGAAACAGCAAGAAAGGATTGAAAGATCTTACAGCAGTTCCAGCAAAGGCATGGATGCCGGCAGGCTATATCCTAGCAATAATGATTGGTGGTGTCATTGCAATTCCAGTTCTGCTTTCCCAATGGCCAGCAATTCAAAAGGCAATGAACTCTGGCGGCGGTGGGTTTTCATTACCAGGTGTGAACATGGAAATATTTACGCCAGGTGGATTCATATTCCAACTTGCCTCATCGTTATTAGGTGTAGGGTAAAATGGGTTCAGATCTATTTGAATTATCCATTGAAGGAGCAAGGGATCCTTTAACTCAGAAACTAAACCAGGCTCTTATACTTCCTAGAACTTTAATCGTACCAAAGAACAGTAACATCCAGATTGTATACTCTGATATAATGCACAACCTAGAGATGGCAAAGAGATTCAAACCCCCATTTCGAGACATGGCAATCTCAATGGTAATCTCAGATCTTACAGGCGTAATAGCAATCTCTTCAGAGAATGGCGCATTCATTAGAGAATTCAATACTATTAGATCCTCTGTTCCTATGGGACAGGTTCAAGGCCAGCCAGCAAGTTGGTTTGATGAGTATGTATATGGCAAGGAGAAATTCAAGAACAACCCAAAGAGTAATTCCGATATGGGCCTAACCATGTAACTTTATTAATCTACAAGCCAAGAATTAACCATTGAAAACACTACTCGTGTTATCCATTTTATCATTATCAATCATACCTGTTTATGCGGCCCCTGGAGATTTATGTTTCGAAAATGTGAATGATATGTGTGGATTACTATCTGGGGATATAGCCACAGTATTTCAGGCTCCTCTTCAACCACTAGAAGAACAATTGGCTGGCTTCTCAATGGTAATATTCTGGGGGGGCATACTTGCTCTAGTCTGGTTCAAGACTGAGAATATTATGCTGTTGGGGGTCGTTGGTGTATTTGTTAATGCTACAATAGTAGGATTATCTGCAGATGCCCAAGGTTTAGGATTATTACTCTTAGGGGTTGCTAACGGAATCCTGATATTCCAGATGATTCGCCAGAGGGTTTCTTTGTTCTCATGACAACCCAAACCTATAGTAAAAAACTAAGGACGTTGGAAGAGCCTCTCTTATTCTCATGTACATGGTGCATCAAACCTCAATTGATGACCACCAATGGAAAGTGCAAGCGATGCGGTTCATCAATGGTAAGGCAGAAGCATTGGGATAAGGTGGCTATAGTTATGGAACTAATCTTAAAGCATAAGGATAAGGGGATACCTTTGCCAATCAATGAGA
>Ga0326597_10008322_pt1 | contig 14010 bp, 10 predicted proteins | sample RVTome_12_FD_203789 | JGI IMG/M metagenome (GOLD analysis project Ga0326597, IMG submission 203789) | Soil microbial communities from uranium-contaminated site in the Upper Colorado River Basin, Wyoming, United States - RVT100D185 | ecosystem: Environmental > Terrestrial > Soil > Contaminated >... | reverse complement strand
CGCGGTGCCGTGCTGCGCGGGCGACGTCGCCTGGCTCGGGACGGTCGAGCGCGGACGCGTGCTGGTGCTGCTGGCCCCCCGCGCGCGGCGTTTGACCTTCGTCGCGGCGACGGATGGCAGCGTCCTGCGCACGGTTCGCCTCGACGGGCTCGCGCCCTGCTGGTCGTCGTCCGGCCTCGCTACGGACGGCGGACGGCGCATCGCCGTCTGGGGGACCCAGGAGGCGGCGGACGGCAAGACGAAGTGGCTGCTCTTCATCCTCGGCGCGACCGGCGACGTCGTCGACGGTCCCCTCACCGATTTCTCGTCCGCCGGCGAACGGCGACGAACCGGGGGGCCGAGTCCCGGCGTGCTTCCCAGGTCCGCCGCCGTGTGGCGCGACCGCGTCTGGCTGGCCGCCGCCGACGGCCTGTGGCGTGTCGAACGCAGCGGGGGGCGCGAGGGCGGCCTTTCCGCCGACGGCACCCTCCTGACGCCGCGCCTCCGTTCCCCCCGAACGGCGACGTCCCGCGGGTGGTTGCGGGCCGAGGTCACCGCCGACCTTCCGCAGGGCGCAGTGCTGGACGTCGAGTTCGCCAGTACCGACGACGGCGAGCTTGCCGCCCGGCTCGACGGCCTGGCCGGCGATCCTTCGACGAGCTCGGCGGCCCGCCAGGAGGCGATCTGGAGCCTCCTCGAGCACGCGCCGGGGCGGAGGTTCGTGGTCGCGGGGCCCATCACGGGCGCGGATCCGGTCGCGGTTCCGTTGTTCGCGTCGCAGGACGAGTGGCTATGGCTCCGCCTGAAGGTCGTCACGCTCCCGGGCGCGGCGCCGAAGCCGCTGCGCGAGCTGCGCATCCTCTATCCCGACGAGTCGATCGCGCGACACCTGCCCGCCGCGTTCCGCGCCGAGACGGGCGACCCCGCCGCCGTGTTGCGGCGGCTGGTCGGGGTGCTCGAGACGACCACGCAGCGGCTCGACGACCGCATCGGCTCGATCGGCGCGCTCATGGATCCCGCGACCGCGCCGGAGGGATGGCTCGACTACATGGCGCGGTGGCTCGACCTCCCCTGGGACGACGGGCTGGCGGCCGACGCCAGGCGCCGGCTCATCGGCTCGGCCGGCGAGCTGCTGGATCGGCGTGGGACGCGCTCCGGCCTGCAGACCCTGCTGCGCGGCCTCCTCGGAGAGGACGCGAATGTTCGTGTCGTCGACTTGACCGTCGAGCATCCGCCCGCGCGGCTGGGCCGTCGCGGAATGGACGTGCAGGGCACGGCCGCACTGCCGTTGCTGCTCGCCGGCCCTCCGCGCTCGCTCCCGATCCTGGGCAGCCGCGCCGTGCTCGGGCGCAGCCGCCTCTGCGCCCCGGCGTCCGAGATCGACCCGCTGGAGGTGGTCGTCCCGACGTTGAGGATCGAGATCTCCGCCGCGCGCGGGCTGCGCAGCCGTCTGGAGCCCGTGCTGGAGCGGGTGATCGCGCAGTACGTCCCGGCCGGGCTGCGGGTCGCGCTGCGATGGCTCTCGCCCGGCGCGGGTCTGCGCGACGAGGGGAACACCGACGTCATCGTCCTGGACGGGCAGCGTCCGGCGACGCTGGGCGGGCAGAGCGAGATCGGGCGCGCCGTGCTGGGCGGGCGGCCCGCCGCCGGCGAAGCGAACTTCGGCATGGACCACCGGCTGCCGTAACGCATTCGGAGGAGATCCGATCGTGCACGAACACCACGGCGACCACGTGACGACCAGCGACGTTCCCTGCGGCGGCGACTGCGGTTGCGGCATCGGAAAGCGCAACCGGTTCTTCCGCGGCAAGCACATGAACGCGGAGGCGTTCGCGCTGGACCAGGGCTACCTCATCGGGAGGCGGCGGCTGGTGAACCGCGCCGTCCTCGGTTGGGGAGTGGTCTACGGGTTCCCGATCTCGGGTCCGCGGGACAAGGAGCCGCTCGGAGCGAGGGACGTCGGCGGCGGGCTGGGCATCGATCCCGGCGGACGCGAGGTGCATCTCGTTGGACCGGTCACGATCACTCCCGCCAACACCTTCCTGGCGACCGGCGGGCGCCCCCGGCCGGCCGATCGCATCGCGCCCGGTCGCTACCTGCTGTCCATCCACTACGCCGAGCGCCGGGTCCAGGACGCGAAGGTCGGCGACGACTGCGGATGCGGCGAGCCGGAGAAGCAATTCGTCTGCGAGACGGCGGTGTTCTCCCTCGAAAAGGTGGAGGAATGCCCCTGCGCGCAGGAGGACTGTCCACCGTGTCGCTGTCCGGAGAAGCCGTCGAAGTGCTGCGAGCACGGGGGCCGTGGGTGCGCCTGTCTCTGCGAATGGGCCGTCGAAGGGCCCGACGACTGCCCGCCCGACCTCTGCGAATGGAACGGCCTCTGGATCGATCCTTCCGGCGGAATACCCCTTGCCTGCGTCCTTGTCGCGCTCGAGGGCGAGCAGAAGGACGACCGCGCGCGGCGCTGCGATCCCATCCGGTTCACGGTCGAGGACGACTGCGGTCCGCGCCGCATCGTCAAGAGCAACGAGCTCCTGTACGACCTCCTCCGCGGCTGCGACCTCACGCGCATCGCGTGGATCAGCTGGGGAAAGTGGCACCGGCGCGAGGCGCGCATCGAGTGGGAGGAGTTCGCCCGGATGTTCAAGGGCGGTCCGCACTGGAGGGTCCAGGATGCCGTGGAGACCGAGTTCGTCTTCCGCTTCACGGGACCGGTGGTGGCCGACTCGTTCGCCCGGCGTGACGCGGTCGCGATCACGGTCATCGCCATCGATCAGTCCACGGGCTGGGAGCTGGTCCGCCGGGTGCCGATCGCGCGTCTCGACACCAGACCGAACGGAGATCCGACGAAGCTCCCCGCGGGCACGACGGACCAGGTCCGCGTGTACATCGCCGGCGACTGGGCGCACGACGAGCTGGAGCCGGGCCGATCCTGGCTCAGCGACCGGGAATTCGCGGTCGAGGTGGAGCTGAGGGGCGACCTCGTTCGCGATTGCCGGGAGCACGCGGTCGACGCCAACACCGATCCCCACCAGCGGGACGGAGCGCCGAGCGGAAACGGGACTGCGGGTGGCACCTTCTTTTCGACGTTCCGCGTCGCCCCCAAGCCGGGCGCCGCCGCCGCATCGTGATCCCCGGCGACGAATTCACGAGAGTGAGGAAGGCATCATGAACACGGCAAAGTTCCTCAAGAAGGTCGAAGGCCTGGCGACGCTGGAGCGGCCGCGCTACAGCCCGGGTCTCCTGCTCGAGGACGAGGACCTGACCGCGGGCGTGGATTACACCCGCGAGATCACACGGCTCCTCTTCCGGTCCCTCTTCGGCTGCGGCGTGATCTGCGGCCTCGAGGTGAAGGCGACGCTGAAGTGCAAGCGAACGGAATTGCACGTCGAGGTCGGCCCGGGCGTAGGCCTGGACGGATCGGGGAACCCGCTGCAGGTTCCGAAGACCCAGCAGCTGGCCTACGACCCCGATTGCGAGCCGATGCCGGAGCGCGTGTGGGTCGTCCTCTGTTACAGGGACAGGGATTGCCGGCCGAAGGACGTGTCGTGCTCGGGCGAGGGCGACAACCGCTCCGAGCACACGCGCAGCCGAGACGGGTTCGTGATCAAGCTCTACGACGGCCTTCCCGAATGCGCGTGCGCGTGCGCGAAGCCGGAGCCGGGGAAACCGGCGCGGCGGCTCGGCCGGTGCTGCCACGACGAGGACGAGGAGGAATACGCGGCCGAGCAGCGCCGGGCGGACGCCATAAGGGAGGCGGGGCTGCGCGCGATGCTGGAGCGGGAAGATCTCCTGGCGGCGCGGGAGCGCGCGCTGACGGCGCGGGAACGCGTTCTGACCGGTCAGCCCCCGACGGGACTGGCCGAGACGCTCCCGTTGCACGAACTTGGGTCGATCACGACGATCGCGTCCACGCGGCCCGTGCCGTCGCCCGCGCCCCGGCCGAAGCTGCCGGAAGTCTGCGAGTGCTACGAGGACCACAACGCAGGCAAGTGCGTCCCCGACTGCGGGTGCAGCTGCGTCGTGCTGGCGCGGATCGAGACGAAGCCGCCCGACGACGACAAGGACGATGACGTGGCGATCCCCGTGAACGACCGCGTGCGCCGCCGGATCCGGCCCGTCCTCACCGGGTACCTCGAGTGCCTGGAGCCCGTCAAGCCACCGAAGGTCGAGGAGCCCGAAACCCCGAAGCTCTCGGTCACATGCCGCGTGGAGCCAGACCAGATCAATACGGGTGAGAGGGCCAAAGCTCAGGCCACCGTTCAGGGGGCGGACGCAGCATCCGTCACCTATGCGTGGAGCACAGACGCCGGAAGCCTCACGGGCAGCGGGGCCTCGGTCACGTTTGACAGTACCGGCATCGCCCTCCCCACGACGGCCAAGATCACCGTGCGCGTCACCGACGCCGGCGGCCGCTCGGCGCAATCCTCATGCACTGTCTTCGTCATCACCCTTGTGTGAGGTTCCGGCCGATCGGTTCGAGCCACTGACCGTGCGGTGAAGGCGGTCGCGAACGACTGAGGCCCTGGGATCGTCATCATGGCAGTCCTGCGCACGGTCGCGCGGAAGCCGGCGGCCCCGGACCGGCGTCCCGCGCCGAGCACGGGGATGCCCGTGGCGGCGTCCGCGCACGCGTCCGAGCAGCTCCAGCGGCGCCTCGGCAACGCGGGCGTTTCCGCTTTCATCCAGCGCGCAGCGCTGCGCGTTTCCTCGCCGACCGATCCCCCGGAGCGCGAGGCGACGGCGACGGCCGCCAACGTCATGCGCATGTCGGAGACGGCCCCATCGCTCCACGGCGGTCACCGGTCCGAGATCCAGCGCTGCGCCTGCGACGGCGAGATCCAGCGGGCCGGCGACGCGCCCGCCCCGCCCGCCGCGAACGTCGCGAGCGACATCCAGGGCGCGACGTCCGGAGGGACGACGCTTCCCGGACCCGTGCGCAGCTTCATGGAGCCGCGGTTCGGCGCCGACTTCGGCGGTGTCCGCATCCACACCGGGGAAAAAGCCGCACAGCTCAGCGAGAGCGTGAACGCGCAGGCCTTCACCGTCGGCAATCACATCTTCTTCGGGAAGGGCCAGTACCAGCCCGACAAGACCCAGGGCCGCGAGCTGATCGCCCACGAGCTGACCCACACCGTCCAGCAGGGGAAAGGGGTGCAGCGGGCATCCAGCGAAGGCCCGCTCATCCAGCGCCAGGAGGACAAGCGATCCTGGTGGGAGAAGGTCACCGACTTCGGCGAACAGACCGGCTGGACGATCCTGCAGACCGTCGCGCCCGGCGTCGTCCCCCTCGTTCAAAACGGGCCGAGCGGCCTCTTCTCGTGGCTGACGGACAAGGTCGGCGCCGCGGTGGAAGGCCTCTTCAACTCCGCGATGGCGCCCGTGCGCGCCATCACCGGGATCGGGCAACAGCTCTCGGCGATGTTCGGACCCGTGGTCACCACCGTGATAGCGGCGGCTGGAAAGATCGCGCAGAACGACTGTACGCCGCTGCGGGAAGCGGCGGCCGCGATCGAGCGGGCCGCGCTGGCGATCATCACGCCCATCGTCGAGAAGCTTCAACCCGTCGTGCTCAAGGTCAAGAACTTCCTGAACGCCGTATGGGAAAAGATCGGCGCGCCGGTCTGGGGCTGGATCAAGGAGTACGCCGCCGAGCAGTGGCGGCAGATTCAGATGATTGGCGAGGCGATCCAGGCCGCCGCCGACTGGATCTGGAAGAAGACGGCGTGGGTTCGGGCGCTGGCGGAGCGCGCGTGGGTCTGGCTCAAGAACAAGATCGGCATCGGCGACGGCCCCGAGGGCCAGGACGGCATCCTGCAATGGATCCAGAGGAAGGCCGAGGCGGCCTGGGCCGTCATCAAGGCGAAGATCGAGCCCTTCAAGCGCGAGCTGATCATCATCGGGACGGTCATCGGCGCCGTCGCGCTCGCCGTCTCGCCCGCGGGTCCGATCCTCGCCATCGGTGCCGCCGTGGCCGGCGCGGTCCAGGGCCTGCGCTGGATCGCCGCCAATTGGGGCAAGGGCAACCTGATCGTCCAGGCCCGCGTCTATCTCGAGAAGACGCTCATCCCCTCGCTGCTGGGCGCGATCAGCAAGCTCACGGGAGCGGTCACCGCCCTCGCAGCGAGCCTGAGCGGCACGCTCGCCCACCTCGCCGCGGGCCTCGGCCGCGCGGTCGGCGCGCTGGCGGCGACGGCCCTGAGCTTCGTGGTCTCGGCGGTGCAGTGGATCGCCGACCAGGCGGTCGCGCTGTCTCTCTGGGCGGAGGAGAAGCTCGGCCAGCTCACCGTCTGGGTCACGAACGCGGTCGGCAAGCTGAAGGTGTTCCTCAACCGGATGCTCGCGTTCTTCAAGCAGCTGGCCGGCGTCATCATCGACATCTACGGCCTCCCCGTGATGCTGGCGGGGGAGATCTGGGAAAAGATCCCCGCCTGCGTCCGCGACCCGGTGGTCGACTTCATCGGCCCGATCATCCTCCGGCAGATCGAGCTCTTCTCCGAGCTCGCCAAGGACGAGGACGCCTGGAAGAAGACCAAGGCCGACGTCGCCAACATCATCAAGCTGGTCTTCAAGGACCACGACCTGATTGGGGCGATCAAGGCGGGCTTCTACCTCGTCCTGCGCGTCTTCAACATTCCGCCGGAGCTCCTGTCGACCATCGCCACCAAGGCCATGGCGGCCTGGGACGTGGTCAGCAAGAAACCCATCGAGTTCATCAAGAACACCGTCCGCGCCATCGGCCACGGGTTCAAGCTCATGTGGGCGAACCTCTGGGAGAACCTGAAGTTCGGCCTGCAGGGATGGCTGTTCGGGGAGCTGCAGGACAAGAAGATCAACCCGCCGGCGAGCTGGACGAACCCGAAGGACCTGTTCTTCTTCGCACTCGAGGTGATGGGCCTGACCGTCGAGCACATGTGGGAGCTGCTCGCCAAGCGATTCGACGAAAAGAAGGTGCAGGCGTTCCGAAAGCGCCTCGGCCAGGTGTTGAAGGTCCTCGACTGGATCAACAAGTCCATCGACACGACGAAGAGCCCGAAGGAGAACGCAGAGGGGATCTGGCAGCAGGCGAAGGACTTTGGGATGAGTATCCTGACGGGGATCGCCGAATGGGTCGCGGCGAAGGTAGCCGAGGAGCTGGCCATCCTCGCCGCGGCGGCCGCGGCCTCCGGCGGCCTGTCGGAGGTCGTCGACATCGTGCGCCGCATCTACAAGGCCCTGGTCACCGCCAAGCGCTACATGCGCCGCATCCTCGACATGGTCAACCAGGGCCTCGACAACGTCCTCGACATCGCCGGTGGCAATGTCGAGAAGGTGGGTGCGGTCTTCGAGAAGATCATGAAGATGGGGATGCCCGTCATCATCGGGTTCCTGGCCGAGCAGGTGGGCCTGGGCGGGGTGGGGGAGGCGCTGCGCGGCATCGTCGACGCCCTGCGCGCAAGGGTCGACGACGCGATCCTGTGGTTCATCGACAAGATCAAGGCGGCCATCGAGGCCATCATCGGCGCGGTGAAGGCGGGCGCGAAGAAGCTGGCGGAATGGCTGGGCTTCCGAGAGAGTTTCCCCGCAGAGGGCGAAACGCATGAGATGTATTACAAGGGAGAAGGGCCCGGCGCCCAGATCGTCGTCGAGAGCGAGGAGATCACCCTCGACGCTCTGTTGGCTTCGGGTGGCGAGCTGGCGGCCGAGATCCAGGAGTCCGGCGACAGCAAGCGCATGAAGGCTCTAGGGGTGGCCCGCGCCGAGCACATCGCCGCAAAGGCCGCACAGAAAACGCTGGAGACGGATCCGGAGAACAAAGACGCGATCACGGAGCTCAGGCGGTCATTCAAAGTGCTGGCCGACAGCCTCACCATCACCGGTGTCGGCAAGGGGCCGCTGCCGGACACGGTCGTGACACACGCGGCGAATGGCAATACTGCAGGCTCCGTGGCGGGTTCACCGCTGACGTCCAAGGGCTCGGGCGGCAGCAGGCCGGATCCCGACATCGTGGGCTGGATACACGTGTTGCGGATCGATACGAAGAACTGGGAACGGGTGCACCTGTTGGGAGAGTCGCTGCATGGTCCGGGGCGGTTCTGGAACCTGATTCCTGCGAGGCGCGGCGACAATGCGTGGATGCGCGAAGGGCCCGAGAAGATCGCGAAGACCATGATCGACAAGAGGGCGGTGCTCCACTATCACGCCGAGATCGGGGGTTATTACGAAGATCTCGTTGATCCGGACACTGAGCAGCCCATTCGCGGCTTCCCGAGGAGCATCAGCGTCAGTATTTCCACGATGAAGAAGGAGGGCGGCAAGTGGGTGAAGCACGTCCAGCTCGATCCGTTCCCGCCCCGATCACTTGACCGGCCGAATCTTGCAGGCGCCGGCCGGATCGATTTGAAGACGGCGAGCTATAAGAACCTGCGGTCGCTTGGACTCGATTCGGGGGTCGCGGCGAACGTGAGCGATGCCAAGGGCTCTGGCCGCTGGGCCGGCGAGGACGACTTCAAGCAGAAGATGGAGAGCCACTATGCCTCCCTTAAGCCGCCTCACAACGTGAGCTTCAAGGACACCCATTGGCCCGAGTTCGCCAGGCTGATCGACGAAAAGAGGGCGTTCTTCTGACATGCTCGAGAAGATCGACCGTTTCGTCCAGGTCGCGCGCAGCTCCCCGCGGTTCCAGAACGTCATCTCGCAACGTAGTGCACCCGCGAAGGAATCCGAGGTCACGGCGCTGGCCGACCTCCTGGCCAAGGTCGGAATGGATGATGCTGCGAGGGCTCCGCTCCTCGAATTTTATGGACTCCATGATGGACTCACATTGAGGTGGGAGCTTGCGGAGCTCACCCATCCGGACTACATCACGGCCGGGAACACGTCGATCACTCCTCTGGCGCCGTTTCTTGCCAAGCTCGCGAGAGCCCGGGAAGGGCTGATTCCGTTCGACACCACTTCCGATCTGAGACAGGTGATGATCCGGGTCCGGGGGGCGCGCCCGGAGCTTCGCTACTTCGACGCGGATTCCGGAAAGGATCATCCCCTTGACATGGACTTCGCGCGGTACTTCCGCCTTCTGGACGAGTGCCGCGCCTTGCGCCCCTGGCAGGAGATCCTCATCGAGGCCAAGTCCTTCAAACTCGAGCCGGTACTACGTCGGAAGTTCTTCGCCGACTTGAAGCTGTTGTTCGAGGATGCGGATCCCCGCCTGTTCGGCGCGACGCGGTCCTAGCAATGCGGCATGTGAAGGAGGAAAGGCTCCATGGACACGATCGAACGGCCGGTCGCTCCCGACTACCGCGCCCCGGACGGTTCGGAGATCCGGCTCCTGCCGTCGACACCACGGGGCGGCCTATCGTGTTGTAGCCTCGCGCCTGGTCGTGCAACACGGCCCGTGAAGCACCGGTCCGTCGAGGAGATCTGGTACTGCGTATCTGGCCGCGGGCAGCTCTGGCGCAAGTATGGCCAGACGGAGAGCGTGATCGATTTGAAGCCGGGGATCTCGTGCCTGATCCCGTTCCAGACCGAGTTCCAGTTTCGGACCATCGGTGGTGCAGACGATGCCGGGGTAGTCGAAGAACAGCTCGAGCTGGTCATCGCGACCTTTCCGGGATGGCCCGGGCCGGAGGAAGCGATCCCGGTTGACACTGGGAAATGGCCCCACAGCGCTTGAGTCTTCGGGAAGCGCCTATAGTGGCGCGTGTCCCGTCCTACCCATGAATCATGACTGAGCGAGGGACCCGTGTCGCCGACAGCCACTGCCACATCGATATGCCCGCGTTCGACGGCGACCGCGCGGCCGTCCTCGAACGCGCACGGGCGGCCGGGGTCGAAGCGATGCTGCTCATCGGCGGCTTCGACGAGGAGCAGGGGCACCTTCGCGCGCTCAGGGTGGCGGCCGAACTCGGACTATCGGTCTCGGCGGGCCTTCACCCGCACGAGGCGCGGCTGGCGACCGCCGCCCTCTACGACGAGCTCCGCGCCCTCGCCGCCGACAGGCGGATCGTGGCCATCGGCGAGATCGGCCTCGACTTCCACTACGACCATTCGCCCCGCGACGTGCAGCGGGAGGCGTTCCGCGCCCAGGTGCGCCTGGCCCGCGAGGTGAAGCTCCCAGTCATCATCCATACCCGCGAGGCCGACGACGAGACGGCGGCGCTGCTGGAGGAGGAAGGCGCCACCGGGGGGATCATCCACTGCTTCACCGGCGGCCACGATCTCGCCCGGCGCGCGCTCGCCCTTGGCTTCTTCATCTCCTTCTCCGGAATCGTCGCCTTTCCGCGGGCGGAGGTCATCCAGGAGGTCGCGCGCACGATCCCCCTCGACCGGCTCCTGGTCGAGACCGACAGCCCGTTCCTGGCCCCGCCGCCGCACCGCGGCAAGCGCAACGAGCCCGCGTTCGTGGTCGAAGTCGTGCGGACGATCGCCCGCCTGCGCGGCGAAACCCCGGAGGTAATCGGCGCCGCCGCCCTCGCGAACTTCCAGCGGGCGTTCGCCGAATCAAGATCCGGGCTCAGAACGGTGTGAAGACGATCACGTACGCACAGAGGCCGACCCACAGCGCCACGAATGGGATGTTCGGCGAGCGAACGACGACCAATACCTTCCGAAGGATCCGGCGAAAGAGAAGGTCGGCCAGTACCCCGCTGATCAGCGCGTACGCGCCAAAGACGGAAGTGTTCGTGACCGACAGTCCCATCACGAAGCCAACTGCGAACGGCACGAAGGACAACACGACGGCAAGCGCCATGAAGGCGGCGACCCAGTGCGGTTCAGTCAGCACGGAGACGAGGTCGGCTTCCGCGTGCGATGCACCCTGCTCGGCCGCTGGCCTCGTCACCGGCACGGCACTGCTTTCAGGACCGCGATGACTCCCACGTAGGCCGGCGTCTCTCGAATCAGCGCCGTAGCCTGGCGGTCGCTGATGCCCAGTGCCTTTTTCATGATTTCAAAAGGACCCAGCGAGCGCTTCCCAGCCTCTGTGCTGGCGAAATCAGGTCCGTTCTCTCCTGCCATCCGCGCGATGTAATCGGCCAGGGCGCGCACATTCCCCCTGGCCTCCATGACGACCTGGATGTTTTTCGCGACGGACGTACACTCCTTGTTCTCGTCGCAGTTCCGGTGCTGTTCTCTCAGGTTTTCTTCGAGCCGAAGCAACACGGGATCGGCTTTTCGTGCGCAACCGGCGAAGCGCTCGAAAAACGAATCATCATTCATCTCGAAGAGAAGATACGTCTCGAACTCCTTCGGATTCGCGAAGGCCTGGTCATAAGTTTCCGAGAGGGTGTTCGCCACCACGCTGGCGGAACCTGGGCCAACAGCGAACGCGAGCACGACACAACCGAGCAATGACCTCCGCATAGACGCCTCCTTGGTCCAGAAGCCCTCAGATGCGGGCCATAAAGGATCCTCGACGTCGGTGGTGCGCCTTCTTGCTGGCGCCTGTACGCTGGTTGGGGCTCAACATCCTGTCAGTGGAGGTTGAGACGGGCAGCCATGTTGGGCCCGAATTTTGACTGTGGAGTATTCGAAGAATGACCCGCCTAGTCAAGTAAAAACTGCTGGTTGGGCGCAATAGATCCGAGGGCCCAGCCCCAGTCCCTGGGCCAGCGGATCACCCAGAGAAAGGACCTCGGAGTCGAGGCGTTGGGTTCCAGCTCACGACGGCGTTGAAAAGTCTCATCACGGGGCCGGGGACCATCGTTCTGTCACGTGCGCTGCATGAAGCCCGTTCACGCGGAGCAAAGCGCGCGGGGTCTTCGTCCACAGGCGTGCCGGCGCGCCCATCGGAGGATTGACAACGCACCGTGAATCCGTCACCTTACCGCGGGCCTTCGAAATCAACGAGGTAGCATGGCCGAGAGCTCGTTCGACGTCGTCAGCAAGGTGGACCTTCAGGAAGTGAAGAACGCGATCTCCCAGGCCATGAAGGAGATCACGACCCGCTTCGACCTCAAGGCCTCCAGCTCCACGATCGAGCTCCAGGGCGAGGAGATCCTCATCGCGTCCGCGGACGAATCCAAGATGAAGGCGGTCCGCGACGTGCTCGAGGAACGCCTGGTCAAGCGCAGCGTCCCCCTGAAGGCCCTGACCTTCGGCGAGGTCGAGAAGGCCCTCGGCCAGACCGCGCGCCAGAAGGTCACCCTGCAGCAGGGCATCCCTTCCGACAAGGCCCGCGAGGCGGTGAAGATCATCAAGGGCTCGAAGCTCAAGGTCCAGGCTGCCATCCAGGGCGACCAGATCCGGGTCAGCGGCAAGAACAAGGACGACCTCCAGGCCGTCATGCAGCTCCTGAAGACGTCCAACCTCGGCATCGACATGCAGTTCACCAACCGGCGCTAGGCCTTGGCAGCGGTGGATCCTCTCGGCGGGCGGGACGTCGCGGACCTGAAGGACATCGTCTCCCTGGTCGAGGACGACCTCGTCCGGGTCGAGGAACTGTTCGAGGCGCAGTTCCAGTCCGACGTCGGGCTGGTGGGCGAGATCGGGCGGTACATCCGCGAGGGCGGCGGCAAGCGCATCCGTCCTGCCCTCCTGCTGCTGGCCTGCCGCGTGTGCGGCTACCGTGGCGATCGCGCGATCGTCCTCGCCTCGGTGGTGGAGTTCATCCACACCGCGACCCTGCTCCACGACGACATCATCGACGAGGCGATCACGCGCCGCGGGCGCCGCAGCGTGAACAGCCGCTGGGGCAACGACATCACGGTGCTGCTCGGCGACTTCCTCTACACGAAGTCGATGTCGATGGCGCTGTCCCAGGACAACCTGCGCATCCTGCGGCTGCTCTCCGACGTCACGCTGCGCATGATTGAAGGCGAGCTGCTCGAGATCGAGGGCAACGCCGACCTCGAGGTCAGCGAAGCCCAGCACATGGACATCATTCGGCGCAAGACCGCCGACCTGTTCTCGGCCTGCATGGCCATCGGCGGCATGCTGGGCGAGGTCGGCGAGGAGCGCCTGCGCGCGCTCACCAGCTACGGCCTCAACCTCGGCATCTGCTTCCAGATGGTGGACGACCTGCTGGACTTCACCGCCGACGAGAAGGTGCTCGGCAAGCCGGTGAACAACGACCTGCGCGAGGGCAAGCTCACCTTGCCCGTCATCTTCCTCTTGAGGAAGGCGGGGACGGCGGGGATGCAGACGGTGTCGGCGGTGCTGGCCGACCGTGGTTTCGAGCGCGTCACCCGGGAAGACCTGCTGCGCCAGGCCCGCGAGCACGGCGCCATCGAAGAGGCGCGCGCGCTCGCCGAGCGTTACGCCGACGCCGCCCGGCAGGACCTGATGGGCTTCGAGAGATCGCCTTACCGCGAAGCGCTCCAGGCGTTGCCCGACTTCATCCTCGCCCGAGACCACTAAGCAGTACGTGCAGAACGGAACGAGCAGCGAGGCGCCGATCCACTCGGCGCCGAGCGGCGGGGGGGGTAGCGCGAAGCGCGCAGGGGGGTGTATTCCTCTGATGCGCACCCCCCTGAATCGCCTATGAAACCCGCGAAGGCCGCGCGGCGGATCGAGCAGCTGCGGGCCGAGATCCGCCGGCACGAGCGGCTGTACTACGTCGACGCGGCGCCGGAGGTCAGCGACGCCGAGTACGACCGCCTGTACCGCGAGCTCGTCGACCTCGAGGCCGCCCACCCCGACCTCGTCGCTGCCGACAGCCCCACCAGGCGCGTTGGGGGCGAGCCGTCGGCCGACTTCCCGGCCGTCGCCCACCGCGTGCCCATGCTCAGCCTCGACAACGCCTACAGCGAGGAGGAGCTGCGCGACTTCGAGGGGCGGATCGTCCGCCAGCTCGGCGCCGGTCCCTTCGACTACGTCGCGGAGCTGAAGATCGACGGGCTCTCCATGGCCCTGCACTACGAGGACGGCGTCCTCGTCCGGGGCGTGACCCGCGGCGACGGCGCCCGCGGCGACGACGTGACCGCCAACCTGCGCGCGATCCGCGCCGTGCCCATGACGCTGGCCGGCGGCCCGAAGGGGGCGCTGGAGGTCCGCGGCGAGGTGTTCCTCCCGCGCTCGCGGTTTCTGGCCATCAACCGCGAGCGGGAGGACGCG
>Ga0326597_10008321_pt1 | contig 14011 bp, 9 predicted proteins | sample RVTome_12_FD_203789 | JGI IMG/M metagenome (GOLD analysis project Ga0326597, IMG submission 203789) | Soil microbial communities from uranium-contaminated site in the Upper Colorado River Basin, Wyoming, United States - RVT100D185 | ecosystem: Environmental > Terrestrial > Soil > Contaminated >... | reverse complement strand
CACTTGCTTGATTTCAAGCAGAGCGGTCGTCTGCATGATTTCCTTGACGCGGGCGGGATCGTCCACGCCCGGAAGCTGCACCAGGATTTCAAACTCGCCCTGGCCGCGCTCCTGGATGGTCGGCTCGCTCACGCCGAGGCTGTCCACGCGGTTCCGGATGGTTTCCACCGACTGGTTCAGCGTCTGCTGCCGGATTTCGGCGAGCGCCAGCGGCCGCAGGAGCAAGCGGTAGGAGCCGCTCTCGCCCGTCTGATACGTCCAGTTGAACTCGGTTTCGTCGATGGCCTGGCGAAACGCCGTGGTCTGATCCACGGGAATCCCCTGAATCTCGATGCCGCCGTCGGAATAAATGTCGGCGGCGTCGATCCGGGTGATGGCTGCGAAGGCAATCTGCCGCGTCGTGAGCGTACTGCGCAGCCGCTCGATGGTCTGGTCGGCTTCGGCGTTGATGGCGTCATGGACGTTCACTTGCAGGACCAGGTGGGTTCCGCCCTGCAGGTCCAGGCCGAGGCGAATGCGCTCGCGGAGGTTCTCGCGCAACGCGGTTCCCGAGGTAGGCAGGCCAATCACGCCCACGATGCAAGCCAGCACGACGGCAGCGATCACCAACGCTTTGTTGCGCAGACTCTTGGACATGCCTCTACTTCGCCTCCTCTTCGGGGCGCTCCACCGTCTCGATCGCGCTCCGCAATACCTCTAGTTTGACCTGTTCCGGCGGAATCCGCAAGATGATTGCTTCATCCTTTTCGCGCAAGCCCACGATGGTCCCCCGGATGCCGCCGCGCGTCACCACCCGGTCGCCGGCCTTGAGATCGGCCAGCATCTGCTGGTGCCGCTGCTGCTGCTTCTGCTGGGGGCGGAACACGAGGAAGTAGAAAACCAACCCGATGCTCACAAATGTGAACAGGAGGCCGGTGATGCTGCCGCCCCCTTGCGCTTGCAGTATGAAAAATGCCACGTTCAATTTCCGCGCCTGCCCGCCTTCTTTTCCACTCTGAACACACGCTTTCTCTCCGGCTTTCGCCTATGGTACTTCCCCTTGCAACCGTGAGCGGAAGTCGTACGAGAAGCGGGAAAAGCCACCAGCGGCGATAGTCTGCCGAATCCGCCGCATTGTGTCAAGATAAAAGTAGAGGTTGTGGGCGGTGTTGAGGATTTTGCCCAGCATTTCCCCGGCGAGGAACAGGTGCCGCAGGTAGGCCCGCGAGTAGCGGCGGCAGGCCGGGCAGCCGCAGGATTCGTCCAGCGGGCGCGGGTCCCGCGCGTAGCGCGCCTGACGGATGTGCAGCCTCCCCTGCGACGTAAAGAGCAGTCCGTTGCGGCCGTTGCGCGTCGGCAATACGCAGTCCATCATGTCGACGCCCAGCGCGACGTATTGCGGCAGCTCTTCCGGGAGTCCCACGCCCATTACGTAGCGCGGCTTGTCTTCTGGCAGGCAGCCTTCGGCTGCCTCGACCATCTCGAACGTCAGCGGCCGCGCCTCGCCGACGGAGAGCCCGCCGATGGCATAGCCGGGGAAGTCCATCTCAACCAGCCGCCGCGCGCATTCGCGGCGCAGGTCCGGCTGGGTCCCGCCCTGGACGATTCCGAACAACGCTCCGGGTTTCGAATTTGGATTTGGGCTTTCGGAATTTTCGGGGGCTGGCTGCCCGTTGCTTTCCGCCAGGGTCTTCAGGGTATTCCATGTCCGTTGCGACTCGGCCGCCCAGGCAAGCGTGCGGTTCATGGCTTTCTCGGCGGTCACGGCGCTGGTGGGGAACTCGGTACACTCGTCGAGCGGCATGATGATATCCGAGCCGAGGCAGGCCTGGATTTCCACCGCACGCTTTGGAGTCAAAAAATGCAGCGAGCCGTCGAGGTGCGAGCGAAACTCGACGCCTGCATCATTGATCTTGCGCAGCGCGGCGAGGCTGAAGACCTGGTAGCCGCCGCTGTCGGTCAGGATCGGCCGCTCCCAGGACATGAAGCGGTGCAGCCCGCCCATCTCGCGGATCACCTGCTCCCCCGGCCGCAGATATAGATGATAGGTGTTCGCCAGCAGAATTTGCGCGCCCAGGGTTTCAAGCGACTCCTGCGTCAGCCCTTTCACCGTCCCGAGCGTCCCCACCGGCATGAATACCGGCGTCTCGACCTCTCCGTGCGCCGTCCGCAGGACGCCGGTGCGGGCTTTGGTCTCGGGGTCCCGGTGGGTAGCGGTGAATTCGAAGGCTTTCATGGCGAGCGGTGAGGGAACCGGACGATACGGCTACTGGTGCGAAGCCTCAGTCCGCCTGGGCGGCGACCGACGGGGCGCGGGTCGGCCTGATGTTTTGGTTCATGCGGAAGAAGTTTGTCGGATCGTACTTGTCTTTCAGCGCCGCCAGCCGTGCATATTTCCCGCCATATGCCGCCCGAATGTCCTGTTCGTCGACTTCTCCGAGATAGTTGACGTACACCGCTGGCGCCAGGAAAGGCTGCATGGCCGCCCAGAACTCACGGGTCCAGCGGATGTTGGCCTCGGTGTCTGCGGCATCGGTCCAGATCGCCGTGACCAGGAAGTTATAAGGCCAATTCCGGTGGCTGAATGCGGTGGCGTCTTCCGCGACACGGCTCATGGCGCCATCGCCGTTGTGCTCCAGCACCATGACCGTTCGGGGTGACGGTGCCTTGGCGTAGAAATCGAGGATGGTATCAATAGCGCCGTCGCTGAGCGACTTCAGATAGCTCGATTTCCAATAATTGTAACTTCCCCTCGGGAAAAGGAAGTCGGCCATTGTTTGAGCCGCACTGTACGGCATCGGCTGGTAGATGTCCGCAGCCGGCGGACCGAATTCGCGGAGCGGCCGAAGGGCCCGCTCGCCCGCGTCCAGCGGTCCCACGTAGACGCCTCCCATTCCGACAATCGGCTCCCGGCGCAGCACGTCGGGGACGGGCAATTCAGGCGGCGCTGTGAATATCAGCGCGCCATTTGTCATCTCTTCCGGCGCTTTCGATTCAAACGCGCGCCAGAACCGCAAAGACTCTCTGCCTTTGGATGCCGGGTGCAACACAAGTCCGGCCAGCACCGTTCCTGCAGGGTGAACCCGGAACTCGAAAGAGGTGACGATGCCGAAGTTCCCACCGCCTCCGCGAATACCCCAGAATAAATCCGGGTGTTGGGCCGAATCTGTCACAAGGAGCTGCCCGTCGGCGGTCACGACATCCGCGGAGATCAGGTTGTCCAGGGAAAGCCCGTGTTTCCGAACCATCCACCCCAGGCCCCCTCCCACTGTGAGCCCCGCCACTCCGGTCGTTCCCACGTATCCTCCCGTGGCCGCCAGATCGAAAGCCTGCAGCTCGTGAGCCAATTCGCTCCACGTCACTCCAGGTTCCACGCGGGCTGTTCGCGCTCCGGGGTTCACACGAATCCCTTTCATTCCAGAAAGATCAATCACCATACCTCCGTCGCACAAGCTGATCCCCGCTACGTTGTGGCCCGCCGCGCGGACCGATACAAGAACCCCCTGGTTCCGGGCGAACTGGACGGCCTTGATCACGTCGGCCACGCCGGCGCAGCGCACGATCACAGCCGGCCGCCGGTCAATCATTGCGTTGTGGATTTTCCGCGCCTCCTCATAGCCTGGCTGGTTCGGGAGGAACAGTTCTCCCCGCACAGACGTGCCCCATTCTTGCAGTGTAGATTCCGAGATCATAGCAACCCCCTAACCCGGCAGAGCCGGAACCAAACAAGACGGATAGTTGTTCGTTGCGAGTTGTTAGTTGTCAGGTCACACGCCCGTGGTTTCGCGACGAGACCCAGACGGATTCCAGATTCCGAAATCCAGATTCCGAAAAGTTGGGCCGCTTTCTGAAATAGCTCCTCAGGCCTGTAAACATTGACTGCAACCAATATCGCCAAAATTTTCGTGCCAGCAGCGGCAAGAATCTTATTACAAAGGTACTAACTTCCCCAAGTGTGGGATCATCGTAGCGGCAACGGCTCCCTCATGTCCGGCACACCCACAACCCCCTAGGCCGCCGCCTCCGCGTAAATGTCCATCACCTGGCCAATCGAGCGCTCCCAACTGAAGCGTGCCAGTTGGCGCTTCCCGCGCTCGCGGAGCTCCTGCCGCAGCACCGGGTCGAGCAAAACCTGCTGCACGCCGTGCGCGATGTCGAAGACGTTTTCCGGGTGCACGAGCACCGCCGCGTCGCCGACGACTTCCGGGAGCGACGAGACGTTCGAGGTGACCACCGGCGTCCCTTGCGCCATGGCTTCGAGCGGCGGCAGTCCGAAGCCTTCGTAGAGCGACGGGAAGACGAAGACCTCGGCGGCCTGGTAGAAAACCCGCAGCGTCTCGACCGGGACGTAGCCCATGAACCGCACGTGCTCCTGCATGCGCGTCCGCACGACGGTCTGCCGCAGCAGCGGGTTCTCGCTCAATTCATCCCCGATGATGAGCAGCTTCAGCCTGTGAAACTGCGGATGCTCCTGTATCTCGCCCCGGATAACGGCGAAGGCTTCGATGAGCCGCGGAATGTTCTTCTGCGGGCGGGCGCTCCCGACGTAGAGCAGGAAGGGGTCCTTGACCTGGTAGCGCTCGAGCATCAGGCGGCCTTCTTCGCGGCGGGCCGTTCGCACGAACCGCTCGTCGATGGCGTTCTCGACGACCGTGATTTTGTCCGGGGAAATCGTGAACAGGTTCTCGATGTCCTGTTTGGTGGCGTGCGACACGGCCATCAGCCGCGACGCCTTGGCGAGGCTGCGCTGCACCAGGCGGAAGCGCATCGTCTGCCGAAAGCCCTGCCTCGGCCCGTAGAGAAACTCGGCCACGTCGTGCACCGTCATCAGGTAACGGCAGGGAACCAGCGGGGCCATTCCGAGGTGGGGAATATGCAGAAGATTCACGCCGAAAGCCTGCAGCAGACGGTGCAGCCGCACCTGGCTCCACCAGCTCGCGCGCGGATCATTCCACTGGACCACCTCGAAGTTGTCCGGCAGCGGGATTTCTTCGGAGATTTTCTGCTCATCGCCCAGCAGCAGGTAGCGGTTTTCCCGGTCCCGGAACGCCAGCGTCCGCACGAGGTTCCGGATGTAAGTCCCGACGCCGAAGTCCCCGATCCGGCAGACGTTGATGGCGATCCTCATGGTTAGGTGCCAGGTGCCAGGTGTTCGGTTCCAGGTTTCCCCACTCCCTACTCCCTACTCCCTACTCCCTACTCCCTACTCCCCCCGAGCGCGCCCGCCATAGCCCGCTCGCGCGTTTCCCCGCCGGGACGCAGCCGCCAGCGGTAGAGCGGAAATCGCTCGGCCAGCTCGAGCACCTGCCGCCGGACCTCCGCGATGCGCGCCTCGTCGGCGACATTCCGCAGCACTTCGGCGATCCACCGGCCGATCTGTCGCATCTCGGCTTCCTTCATGCCGCGCGTCGTGACGGCAGGCGTTCCGACGCGGATGCCGCTCGGGTTCATCGGCTTGTTGGTGTCGAACGGAATCGAGTTCTTGTTGACGGTGATGTTGGCGCGCCCGAGCGCGTCTTCCGCCTCGCGGCCTTTTAGGCCTTTCGAGAAAACGTCCACCAGCATCAGGTGCGTGTCGGTGCCGTTCGAGACGACGTGGAAGCCCCCCTGCATCAAGGTCTCGGCAAGCGCCCGCGCGTTGGCCTGAATCTGCTTCTGGTAGTCGCGAAACCCGGGTTCCATCGCTTCCTTGAAGCAGATGGCCTTGGCCGCGATCATGTGCACCAGCGGTCCTCCCTGCAGACCCGGGAACACGGCCTTGTCCACCGCCGCCGCGTGCTGCGCTTTGCAGAGAATCATGCCGGCCCGCGGGCCTCGCAGCGTTTTGTGCGTCGTCGTCGTCACGATGTCGGCGTAGGGAACCGGGCTGGGGTGAATCCCCGCCGCCACCAGTCCCGCAAAGTGCGCCATATCCACGAACAGGTAGGCGCCGGCCTTGTCGCAGATTTCCCGCATGCGGGGGAAGTCAATGATTCGCGAATAGGCCGTTGCCCCGGCCAGGATCAATTTGGGTTTCTTCGCGGCCGCCTCGCGCTCCAGTTCGTCGTAGTCAATCGTCTCGGTGTCCTTGCGGACTCCGTAGGGAACCACCGTGTAGGTCTTGCCGGAGAAGTTCACCGGGCTGCCGTGCGTCAGGTGCCCGCCGTGCGCGAGATTCATGCCGAAGATCATGTCGCCGGGCTGGATGAGCGCCGCGTAGGCCGCCATGTTGGCCTGGCTTCCGGCGTGCGGCTGGACGTTGGCGTGCTCGGCCCCGAACAGTTCCTTGGCGCGGTCGCGCGCCAGGTTCTCGACGCGGTCGGCCCACTCGCACCCGCCGTAGTAGCGCTTCCCGGGATAGCCTTCGGCATACTTATTTGTAAAGACCGACCCCATCGCTTCGAGCACCGCCTGCGAGACGAAGTTCTCGCTTGCGATCAGCTCCAGGTTCTCGTGCTGCCGCTCGGTCTCGCCGCGAATCGCCTCGGCGATCTCCGGATCAAACTCGGCCAGCGGCCGCGCCATTCTCTCTACTACACTCTTTTCGCTCACGGTTTCTCCTTCATCAAAACGCAAGACTCGTCTTTCGGGCCCAAGTATCAGGCCCAAGTATACACCCAGCCTGATGTGCGCGAAGAGGCAGGCTGCGGGGTCGCGAGGCTCCCGTTTGCGCCTGCGCCCGCCTACAGTAAGATAAGGACTGGGGGAAGCGCTCTGAATTTGACCGCACCGAACCGAGCGCTCTCGGTTGTGCGCTCCCATCTAAGGCACCCAGTCTGCCCGTGCCCGCGTTATGAGTTCTCCAACCACTCTCGCACTGGAATATTACGAGCAGCTCGAGGCATTCGTCCGCCAGGCCGAGACGCTCGGACTCGGGCCTGTGCGGGATTTTTACTGGTATCACACGATCGATCTGGGCGACGGTCTCATCACCCCCGGCACGTACGACTATCGCCGCACGCTCTCCGCGTTCCACTTTCCTGAAAACATGAGCGGCATGCGCGTGCTCGACGTTGGCTCGGCAACCGGCTTCTTCGCGTTTGAATTCGAGCGGCGGGGCGCGCGCGTTGTCTCCGTCGAGCTTCCCTCGCTCGACGCTCTCGACCGCTTTCCGGGCCAGACGACCGAGCAGGTGATATCGAAAATCGGGCGAATGCTCGCCTCATCCCGCCCGGAAGGTGCGCCGCCTCCGCCCACATCGGCGGCCGGGATGTATCGCGCTCTGCTCGAAGGCCCGTTCGAGTTTTGCCGTCGCCGGCTCAACTCGAATGTCGAGCGCTGCCACTCCGCCGTCTACGATCTCGCGCTTGACAAACTCGGCGGCGCACCGTTCGACCTTGTCTTTGTCGGTGACGTGCTCGTGCATACGCTCTACCCGTTGCGCGCGCTCGCGGCTCTCGGGCCGCTGTGCAAGGGCACGCTGATTCTTTCGGAGGTGATCCCCGACCAGCCGCGCGAGCCTGCCATGCTCTACGTCGGCGGCGAGCAGCCCGGCGAGGATGCCATCTCCTGGTGGCTGCCGAACCGCGCCTGCCTCGATCAGTTGCTCAAGAAACTCGGGTTCCGAACCGTCGAAGAGGTAGGCCGCAACACCGGCGTCCTGCGCCCCGACGGGCATTTGGTGGACCGGCCCATCCTGCATGCCAAAAAATGAACACGTTGTATCGACTCGATCATTCAGCTGGCGAACCTAGTGGGCATGCTGCCCGTCCCTTTTCCGTACCCCCGCAATTGGTGACCGTTCGGTGTCACGGTCGCTGAGGTAGAATGAGCAGGTGGCAATGCAGGACACTACCGTTATCAGAGCGGGGCGGCAATCGGGAGACCCTCTCTAATGGGCGCAATCCGCATCCGCGACGTTTCGAAGAGCTACCCGATCTACGCCCGCCCGGTGGACCGGTTGAAGGAACTGCTCACGGGGAACCGGCGCTCGTACCACCGGGATTTTTGGGCCTTGCGCGACGTGTCGCTCGATATCCCCAAGGGCATGACCTTCGGCCTGGTCGGGCAGAACGGCTCCGGCAAAAGCACGCTGCTGCAGCTGATCGCCGGAATCCTGCAGCCCTCGAGCGGGCGGATCTCGGTCGAAGGCCGCGTCTCGGCGCTGCTCGAGCTGGGCTCGGGCTTCAATCCCGAATTCACCGGCCGCGAGAACGTTTTCCTGAACGGGGCCATTCTCGGCCTGAGCACCCAGGAGATGGAGCGGCTCTATCCGGCCATCGAGAGCTTCGCCGAGATCGGCGAGTTCATCCACCAGCCCGTCAAGACCTATTCGAGCGGCATGGCCATCCGCCTTGCCTTTGCCGTCGCCATCACCGTGAACCCCGACGTTCTGCTCGTGGACGAGGCTCTCGCCGTCGGCGACATCTACTTCCGGCAGCGCTGCATGCGCAAGATCCATGAGCTGAGCCGCCGCGGCGTGACGATCGTCTTCGTTTCCCACAGCGCCGCCGACGTGAAGAGTCTCGCGCAACGGGTTGCATGGCTCGATCAAGGGCGTCTCGCCGAGTGCGGAGACGCTGATCCGGTCGTCTCTCATTACCTGGCCGCGATGGTCCAGAAGGATTCCGCCTATCGCAAACACCACCCGCGGGAGGGTGGACCAGCCAGAGAGGCGCCGGGCCCCGTCCGCGCGCCGGAAGTGGTCGAGCGGATTCCCAACATAGACTATCGCTACGGCAACCGCGCCGCTGAAATCCTGGGCATCGCCGTCCTGAGCGAGGATGGCGAAGAACTGCCGCTGCTTCCCCAGAAGGGCCGGATCATCGTCCGCATATCGGTCAAGGTTCACGCCGAGGTCCCGATGCCGATCGTCGGCTTCCTGATCCGCAACCACCTCGGAGTCGATTTGGCGGGTACCAACACTGTGCTGGAAGAGACCGATCTGCCCATGTTTCAGCCGGGCGACGTGTATACTTTTGACTTCTATCTCCAGCTTCCGGAGCTCTATCCGTCTCACTTCTCGTTCACGCCCGCAGTGGCGAGCGGCACGCTCGAAGCCTTCGAGGTCTGTGATCTGATCGAGAACGCCATTGCCCTGCAGGCGGAAAAGGGACGCCTGGTATACGGTTATCTGCACTTCCCGTGCGAGGTGCGGGTCAATTCGGTGACAAAAGCCCGCGTCCGGGTATCCGAGCCGCGCGCGTAAGCAAGAGGGCGAGGAAATTTCCAGCAAGCGCAGTAAGGTTGGTGAACGAACATCATGGAGTTTACCGGAGAGCGCGTGATTCCCGGCCAGGGCGACGCGGACCTCTACAACGAGCATCGCGCACGATATTGGTTGGCGCGCCGGTTTGCTTCCGGGAAGAACGTCCTCGATGCCGCCTGCGGCACCGGCTATGGCTCGGCGCTGCTTGCGGAAACCGCGCGCTCCGTCGTCGGAGTGGATGTCGCCCGCGACGCACTGGACTACGCGAGGCAGCATTACCGTGCTCCGAATCTCCGCTTCGCCCAGGCCGATTGTCTTGCCCTTCCGTTCCCCGCGGGCCGCTTCGACCTGGCGGTCGCGTTTGAGATCATCGAGCATTTGGACGATGCGGGAGCGTTTCTCGCCGAACTGCGCCGCGTTCTCGAAGATTCCGGGGTGCTGGTTCTGTCGACCCCGAACCGGCTCTATTACACGGACGATCGCGGCGAGATCAATCCGTTCCACCGGAAGGAGTTCTCCTACCCTGAGTTTGACGAGGCCCTGCGGCCTCATTTTCCTCACCGCGCGATCCTGTTCCAGAACCACGTTGCCGGACTCGCCATTTCCGGCCCGGGCGCGGAGTGGAACGCTGCGGGTCTTTCGGCGGATTGCTTCTTTCAGGAGAGTTCCGCCGCGCCTGCCATCGAGGACTCCCGCCGCGGCGCGCACTTTTTCGTCGCGCTGTGTTCCAGTCAGCCGATTGGGGCCATCGAGCCGCTGCTCTACCTGCCTTCCGCCGCGAACATCCTGCGGGAGCGCGAGAGCTACATTCATCTTCTGGAGCAGCGTATTGCAGAGAAAGATGCTTACGTGCTCAAGCTGCAGGCTGACTACGACCGCAACATCGAATGGGCGCGCAGTCTGGATCGGGACCTGGACAAAGCGCGGGCGGATTTGCGGTCCGTTCAGGAGGATCATGAACGCAAGACCGAATGGGCGCTCAATCTGGAGCGCGATCTCGAAAAAGCGCGGGCCGATCTCGGCCAGCTCCAGATGGAGTTTGAAGAACGCACCGCCTGGGCCTTGCGGCTTGACGCGGAACTGAAGGAGCGCTTGGAGGAACTCGATCTCTTATACAATTCCCGCTGGTACCGGTTGGGAAAAAATTTGAACCTGAGCCCGGTTCCGCCTTCCCACCGCGGCCCTTCCGATTCCGGCTCTCAATGATCCGATCCGTCTGGGTATGAAACGGCTTGCCAAGCTCGTCTATCTCCTCTTCGCACCTGCGATCCTGCTGCTCGTAGCGGTCAGCTTTCTGTGCACAGACGTGCTGGCTTACCTCCAGCGGCGTTGGAGACGCATGCCCGCTGCGAAGCCGCCAAATCCCGCCGAGCCTCCGCGTCACGCGAGCATCGTGATTCCGAATTGGAACGGCAAGGAGCTGCTCGAAAAGTTTCTTCCGACCGTCCTCGGGGCGTGCTCGGCTGGCGACGAAGTCATCGTTGTCGACAACGCCAGTTCCGACGGCAGCGCGGAGTTTGTCGAAAGCAGCTTCCCGCAGGTCCGGCTGCTGCGGATGGAGCGGAATCTCGGTTTCGGGGGAGGGTCGAACGCCGGCATCCGCGCCGCCAGCCACCGCATTGCGGTGCTGCTCAACAATGATATGCGGGCCACGCCGGATTTCCTGGCGCCGCTGCTTGCCGGCTTCACCGACGAGGCTGTCTTCGCTGTTTCGGCGCAATTGTTCTTTTCGGACCCCGAGCGTCGCAGAGAGGAGACCGGCCTGACTGCCGGGAGCTTCGAGAAGGGTTTCGTTCGGGTGCGCCACGACGTGGATGGCGAGATCGACCGCCTCTATCCCATTTTCTATGCGGGCGGCGGATCGACCGCGTACGACCGGGAAAAGTTCCTGGCGCTCGGCGGGTTCGATCCCCTCTTCGAGCCGTTCTATCTCGAGGACACGGATCTGTCCTTCAATGCCTGGCGCCGCGGCTGGAAGGTGCTCTACCAGCCCGCCAGCCGCCTGTATCACGAGCACCGCGGCACCATCGGCAAGCGGTACTCGTCGGAGAGCATTCTCGCGTATCTCCAGAAGAATTACGTCCTGATGGTCTGGAAGAACGTTCACCGGTGGGGGTGGCTGCTCTCGCACTTCCTCTATTTGTATGGACACATGATTCTGTGCTGGGCGGGCGAGCGAACCGAGACGCGTACGACCATTGGAGCGTTTCGCCTCGCGCTGGAGAAATGGCCGCAGGCGTTGCGCGCGCGCTATGATGCCTTGCACTCGGCCGCTATCCGGGATGCGGATGTCTTCATCCGGACCCGACCTTCCGTCTTTCGGGAGGTCTTTCCATCCTCTTCCGGAGATCTGGTTGCAGGGCTTCCTCTGGTGAGAGAAACGGCAGGGGGCGGCTCGTCAGGGCACGGCTTCAGCCGTGCCGAAAAAAGCCTGGATGGACAGGGGCTTCAGCCCCTGAGGGAGCAACCGGTTTCATCAGCCGCCCCGCCCCGGCCGCTGCGCATTCTTTTTGTTTCTCCGTACTCGATTTATCCGCCGCTCCACGGCGGAGCGGTCCTGATGCTCCAGGCGATCCAGGAGCTCTCCAAGCGCCACGCCGTTTCGGTGCTGCTGTTTGTCGATCGTCCCGAGGAAGCCGAGTCCAACCTGGCGCTCGGGCAATGGGCGCGGCACGTCGTGCCGGTCCTGCGCCGCCCCGCGCTCCGGAGCCACTTCAGCCTGCGTCCGCACGCCGAGCAGGTTTTCTACGATCCCCAGTTTGCCGCGTTGCTCGACAAGCTCGTATTTCAGCATGACATCGACCTCATTCAGTTCGAGTACACGCAGCTGGCCCAGTACCGCCTTCCTCTCGAGCGCACGCCGCAATGCTTGTTCGAGCACGACGTCTACTTCCGCTCGGTCCGCCGGCAGATGGTTTCCGGAGATGGAAGCGTCGCGGCCAAGGCGAGCGAGTTCTTCGAGTGGCTCCGCGCCTTGCGCTTCGAGGTGGCCGCCGCCGGGCGATTTGACGCTGTGTTTACCTGCCATGAGGAGGAGCGGCGGCTGCTCGAATCTTTTCTGAACGGCCGGAGGCCCGTCGTCGTCGCCGGGTTGCGGACCGCCGTCGACTGCGCGAGCTATCCCTTTCCCGGAGGCCCCCGCCGCGAAGATTCGCTCCTGTTCGTCGGCAACTTCCAGCACCGGCCGAACGTGGAAGGACTGCGCTATTTCACGGGCGAAATTCTTCCCCTGATTCGCGCGCGCAGGCCCACGGCGATGCTCACGGTCGTGGGAGCGCAGGCGCCGCCGGAGCTCGAACGGGCGGCCGTCGCCTCGGGAGAGAAAGGAGCGGTCGTCTTCCGGGGCTCCGTCCCGGACATCCGCGAGCCGCTGTCGGAATACGCCGTGTTTGTCTGCCCGATTCTGAGCGGGGCGGGCGTTCGCGTGAAGCTGCTCGAAGCTTTTTCCGCGGGCATCCCCGTGGTCTCAACCTCGCTCGGGGCCGAAGGCATTGCGGCTCGATCCGGCCGCGAGTTTCTCTGCGCCGATTCTCCCGAGGACTTCGCCGCAGCGTGTCTCCGCTTGCTCGAACACTCCGAGGAGGCCGCCGGCTTGGCGGCGCGCGCCCGCCGTCTCGTCGAAACAACCTATGACTGGACGCCGGTCGGCCGCCGCCTCGATTCCATCTACTACCAGCTGATTCGCCAAAAAGCCCGTCCATAGAGTTGCTTGCCGCGCTATACTGCGTAACGTTTCCGTTTATCCGAGCCGTGACCGGGAGGGAGCGGTCAGCAATGCCTTTGCAATGCCGCGACTCCAGTCCCGAGCGAAGTCGCGGGAAAGCGACGAGGTATCTGCTCTTCACGCGGATCGCTGTTGGCCGGAGGGAACGAGTAGCCACGGCACGTTCTTTGTGCCGTGGGTTTTTCTCGAATGGAAGGAGAATAGTCCTATGCGTGGAGTGTTGCGACGGTTTGTTCTGGTATTCCTCTCAACTGCATTCCTAGCAGCCCCCCTATGGTCCCAGGAGGGCGGGAGCACGAGCACGATTCCCTCGCCGTTTCTCGCTCCGCCGGATCAGGTCGTCGCCGTCCGCGCCGGGCGGCTCTATGACGGCAAATCCGGAGCGCTGGCCGACAACCAGGTAATTCTGATCCGCGGCGACCGTATCGCCGAAGTCGGTCCCAACGTTGCGATTCCTTCCGGCGCGCGTGTGATTGACTTGAGCAACGCGACTGTCCTTCCGGGGATGATCGACCTGCACGTGCACCTGTTCCCGCAAGGGCCGGACGCGGCGGGCCGCTCAAGTCAATACCGCACCATGATGGCCGTTGACCACGCCCGCATCAACCTGAGCGCCGGCTTCACGACGATGGTCGACCTCGACTCGCGCGGCGGCTACGGCACCGTCGATTTGCGCAACGCCATCAACTCGGGGCTCATTCAGGGGCCGCGCTTGCAGGTCTCCGGGCCGTCGCTCAACCCGCGCGGCTCGTTCCCGGTCCCGGGGGGAACGGAAATTTTCACCGACGAGAAGAACGTTACTTCGCCTTGGCTCGGACGCAAGGCCGTCCGCGAGCGCAAGCTCCACGGCGCGGACTGGATCAAGCTCTACACCACGATCGACTTCACCGGCATGGATTTCTACGAGTTCAAGTCCGACGCCACGATGGTGGCTTCTCCCTCGCTGACGCGCGAGGAGCTCGATGCCATCGTCGATGAAGCGCACCGCCAGGGCTTGCGGGTCGCCTGCCACGCCTACGGCGGGCCGGGCCTCTACGACTGCATCGCCTCCGGCGTCGATATGACGCAGCACGCCCTCGACCTCGACGATGCATCTTTGAAACTGCTCCTCGATAACAAGCTCCCGCTCGTGATGACCATTGACGATCTGATCGCTCTCGAACCGCTCGACCTGCGGTTGA
>Ga0326597_10008320_pt1 | contig 14012 bp, 9 predicted proteins | sample RVTome_12_FD_203789 | JGI IMG/M metagenome (GOLD analysis project Ga0326597, IMG submission 203789) | Soil microbial communities from uranium-contaminated site in the Upper Colorado River Basin, Wyoming, United States - RVT100D185 | ecosystem: Environmental > Terrestrial > Soil > Contaminated >... | reverse complement strand
GCCCCACTTTGTAAAAGAGGAATGTCCTGTTTTTGTCCTGTAAACCTCCTGGAAAGCTCCTTTTTGGGCTAGGCAGGGGAGGCAAAGTGGGCTACAATTCAGCCAAATTTGCTTATGTCCCTTTGCTTAGGAGAGTACATGGAGCAGGGTGATAAGGTCTCATTTCAGATCAAACTTCTGGGTCGTTTCGAGGTGTGGCGAGAGGGACAGCTGCTCGATGCCAAAGCGTGGCCGCAGCGCAAGGCCGAGACCCTTTTGAAAATCCTGCTGGGCGAGCGAGGCCGCGCCTTCACGCAGGACCAGCTCATCGACGCTCGGAAACCCAGGAGCTTCACAAGCGCATGCTTTCAGGGGAAGTTCCTCAACTGCCGCAAGCCACCCCCAACAACCTGCCCGCGCCAGTCACCCGCTTTATAGGACGGGAGGAGGAACTCGCAGAGCTTGCGACCCTGTTGCAAGACCCTCAATGCAGGTTGATCACGATCGTGGGACCTGGGGGCATCGGCAAGACTCGCTTGGCGCTGGAGGCAGGGGCTCGGAATCTGGAACGGTTCTTGGATGGCGTTTATTTTGTGGCGCTTGCCCCCATCGGCTCACCCGAGTTCATCGTTTCTACCGTTGCCCAGGCGCTCCAGTTCTCATTTTTCGGCCAACGAGCGCCGAAAGATCAACTCCTCGAATACTTGAAAGAGAAGCACATGTTGCTCCTGCTGGACAACTTCGAGCACTTGATCAAAGGAGGCGAGCTGTTAAGCGAACTGCTGCAAAGCGCGTCGGGCGTGAAGCTGCTGGTGACCTCGCGGGAGCTCATGAGGCGTTGCAAGCGCAGGGGTTGGAAGCCCTCGAAAGGGTGATCATTCAGGCGCTGGAGCAACCAGGCAATGCGCCGTAAATCTACGCAAACGCTGGCATCATGTTAGCCACTAGGCGCACACCCCTACCTAATCTTCCCCGTTCTGAAGACCGGGCCCGCTCTTAATCGGGGAGGGGGTTGCAAAAAGCCTCCTTCCCCTGCGTAGCGGGGGAAGGCAGGGATGGGGGTAGAAGGCGGGCGTCCGAGCGCTACAGCCCGGACGCCTACCCGTGGATGCCTCAGTGCCAAACCGTGCTTTCAATCATCCACCACTTCACTGCACCGTGCCCGTGTGGCAACGTCGGTTATTGGCTGGGTTTGCATCTCCTTCGGTATTGACGAGGGCGCAATTGGTGATATTCGTCCCTGGCCCAGCTCGCACTTTCACGGTGATTTGGATGGTGTTGCTCTGATTGGGAGCCAGCGAGTCCGTAGTAGTGCACGTCACTGCCTGCCCGCCTGCGCACGACCAGCCAGTGCCTTTCGCTCTAACGAAGGCAAGCTCCGATGCAAGCACATCGGTTACGATGATGACGCTGGTCGTGGGCCCCTGGCCTTCGTTGGCGATGGTCAGAATGTACGTGGCTTCCTGCTCAACCCTCAGTGCTCCGTCCAACGTCTTTTTCAGTGTGACATCCGGCGCTGATGGCGCAGTTTCCTCGGCTTCCTCCAGCATCGAGGCCAAGACATTGAGCAGGATGGCCGCCGCATACTCGTCACCTAGCAAGCAAGGAATGCCTTGTGCGTGCGTGAACTCATCACTGATCGCCTCGATCAATGCCTGTGCGTCAACGGAAAGCACTTCGTCTGTGGGATCGCCCGTTTCGAGTGAAAACATAGCCAGGATTGGAGTGGCGTACTCATCAATATTGAATAGCCAAACTTCATACTGCCCGGCGGCAATGCGCTTTTCTTCCTCTTTTTTCTCCGGGCCTTGTTTGAAGCTCATGGCGCCAGGCAGGGTGATGACGCCAACAGCAAGCGCCTCATCCCCCCTGCCCTGAATCGCTTTGTTAATGTTGCTTTTAGATAAGTTCAGATTTGCTGACAGAACAACGGGAGGCGATCCACCATCTGACTTACCGCTACCCGTCACATTCGGCAGTGGTTGAGTAGCGCCTAGAATGTTGTCCGAATTGCTCTTACTGCCTTTGACAGTGGTTGCGAATAGCGGGGTCGGATTGCCGGTATTTTGCAGCACTTGAAGGCCAGCGTTGATTTGATCTTCCGATACTGCTGTGGCGGGCGTGCCTTGTCCCTGCCCTAAGGTTCCGATAACCAACATCCCGGCCATGAGTGCTCCGCCGATGACCACTGCGACTTTGCTCAGTCTTAGAGTCTGTCTTCAAAGTGGGGGACAAACTCATCTGCTCCCCCTTCTCCTCTGCTGGGAGAAGGCCGGGATGAGGGGGAAGTCAGCACCACCGATCAACCCTCACCCCAACCCTCTCCCAACGGGAGAGGGAGATTGCTATAAAGCATGGATCCCCCTTGCAGTTGGATGGTGTCCCTTTTGAAGACGGACTCTTAGCATTTTGGTACCCTCCTGTTTGGTGGTTCACAGTCTAGCATATTCTGTCTAGCATTCGATTTTGAGTCATATTTGCATTGGGAGGCAGGCGTCCGAGCGCTCTGCCCCGGACGCCCGCCCCAGATTCTTATGAGTTAGTGGGGATCGCTGCTCGAGGCGCCGCAAGCAACGGGGTTACTGAATATGAGTTGTCCATTCGGCCCAACGATACTCGCTTTGTAAGTGTCAGTTCCGGTGGGAGGACGTAGAACAATGAGCGGAGCTTCACCGTTCTTGACGCTGGGTTTTTTTGCAACCGTGGTAATCAAGTTATAAGGCGGACCATTCTTATAGAACGTCACGAGATTACCTGCCAGTGGGTAATTCGGTGAACCGCTCTGTCCGACAAATGCAACCCGTGCAACAAGTACGCAGATGGTTTTGGATAATACGTTAGAGGCTACTTTGAGCTTCACATTGTTTGCGGGTGGAACTGCTTGTGCTTGTTCATAGACACAAGAAGCAGTTGCTAGTGCCAGGAACAACCCCAGCACTCCCCAACTCCGAACCGACCGCAGTAGGCCGGAACTCTTCTTGAAGAACGTCATCTGAATCACCCTCCTGGTGGTGATGCGGATTAGATTGAACGACTTGGCAAAGCCTGTCATGACTATTACCTCCTTCGTTTTCTTGAGGTTTTGCTCACTGATTGGATGCATCACTCCGCCTCCTCGTCGTAGATGACAGCGACTCCAGCAATTCCTAAGCCAGACTGAAAGCCTGGCTTAGCCCTTCGAAAGCTCGTTTCCTCCCGCTTTGAACATGCTCCACTTCTCCGCGCCAAGCCCTCCTCGTTGGGGTGTGCTCAGGCCAACAGCGCACGATGAACGTGACCGCCGGGCATCTGTTGAACTCCATTTCCTGTTGCATGCCCCACTGTGAAAGAGGAATGTCCTGTTTTTGTCCTGTAACCCCCCCTGGAGAGGGTAGGCAGCAGGGATGAAACGGGCTACAATTCACGCTAAATTGTCAAAACCCTCTTCTTCAAGGTGGGCATGTGCAGCAAGGCAAGAAAGCTGAGCTTGAGTTCAAGCTGTTGGGCCGCTTTGAGGTCCGGCGGGAGGGGCAGCTCATCCCCCAGGAAGCCTGGCCTCAACGCAAGGCCGAGACCCTTTTGAAGATCCTGCTGGGCGAGCGAGGCCGGGCCTTCACGCAGGACCAACTCATCGAGTATTTGTTTGCGGAGGTGGACCTGGACAAAGCGGCGCGCAATTTGCACAAGCGAATTAGCGAGCTGCGGCGCCTGCTGGAGCCCAGTCTCAAGAGGGGGCCGGAGTCTCGATACGTCTTGCGCGCCGGACAAGGCAGCTACTGCTTCAACAAAGAGGCTGCTTGCTGGATCGATGTCGAGGCATTTGAGCAACACTGCAAAACGGGGCAGGAACTCATCCAGACGAACCGCTGGTCGCAGGCGCTGGAGCGCTATCAGCAGGCAGTTGAGCTGTATCGAGGCGTCTACCTTGCCGAAGACCTGTATGAGGAGTGGTCAATAGCCCAGCGAGAGCGCTTGCGCGAGCTGTACCTGCAAGCCCTGGCACAGTTGGCGGAGTGCCACGCGCGGCTGAGGCAGTACCCCCAGGCGATGGAGCAGTGCCGCAAGCTGATCCGGGAGGAGCCCCACCGCGAGAGCGCATACCGGTCGTTGATGGTTTATCAGTACTACGCGGGGCAGCCGGAAGTGGCGATCGAAACGTATGAAGCGTGTGTCAAAGCGCTCGCAGAGGAACTCGACGTAACGCCTGGGCCAGAGACCGAGGGGCTGCGACAATCCATCCTTGCCGGGGAGGTTCCCGCGTTGCGCCAGGCAGTGCCCAACAACCTGCCCGCGCCGGTGACCCGCTTTGTGGGACGGGAAGAGGAGCTTGCCCACATCACAACGCTGTTAAATGACCCCGCCTGTCGGCTGATCACCCTGGTGGGTCCAGGAGGCATTGGCAAGACGCGCCTTGCGTTGCAGGCGGCGGGTGCGAATCTGGAAAAATTCCCGGATGGGGTTTATTTCGTTCCCTTGGCGGCGTTAAGCGCAGCAGATGTGCTGGTCTTTGCGATTGCCGATGCGTTGAAGTTCTCCTTTCACGGACAGCAGAAGCCGAAGGAGCAGCTGTTGAGCTACTTGGGGGAGAGGCGATTGCTGTTGGTGATGGACAACGTTGAGCACTTGACGCAAGGGGTCGAGTTGCTGAGCGAGGTGCTGGAAAGCGCGGCGAATGTGAAGTTGCTGGCGACTTCGCGCGAGCGGCTGAAGCTCCAGGCCGAATGGCCGCTGATGGTGCAGGGATTGCCGGTTCCTGCCGATGACGCTGGCAGCGACATTGAGCGCTATGGTGGGGTGCAACTGTTGTTGCAGGGGATCCGCAGGGTGCATCCAAGATTTGAAGTGAGTGAGAGGGAGAAGATCCAGCTGGTGAGGATCTGTCGCTTGGTGGAGGGGATGCCGCTGGCGCTGGAGCTGGCCGGCGCGTGGGCGCACGTGCTGTCGCTGCAGGAGATCGCGCAGGAGATCGAAAGCAGCTTGAATTTCCTCACGACTACGGCCTCCGATGTCCCTGAAAAGCATCGCAGCATCGAAGCCGTGTTCGAGCATTCCTGGAACCTGCTTGCGAGCGAGGAGAAGGCCGCTTTGCAAAAGCTCTCCGTCTTTCGCAGTGGATTTACCCGGGAAGCCGCGAAGTCGGTGGCCGAGTCTTCGCTGCCGAAGCTCTTGTCGCTGGTGGACAAGTGCCTGGTGCGTCGCGCTCCACGGGGTCGCTTTGAAATGCACGAATTGTTCAGGCAATACGCTCAGGAGAAGCTCAAGCAGACAGGAGAGGAGAAAAGCGCGCAGCGACGCCACTTGGATTTTTACCTTCAATTGGCAGAGCAAGCGGAGCCACAGCTTCAAGGGCCGAATCAGGTTGCGTGGTTGGATCAACTGGAGGCGGAGCTCGGCAATGTGCGCGAGGCATTGGCATGGTCTTCACATCATGCGCCGGAAACGGGGTTGACGTTGGCTTTGGCGTTGAGGTTGTTCTGGGAAGTCAGGAGCTATTTTGCGGAGGGGTGCGCCTGGCTGGAGCGGCTTCTGCTGCAGACAGAGAACGGGGAAATGGCTTCTCTGCGGGTCAGGGCGCTTTGGCTGGCGAGCTATTTTTGGTATCGTCAAGCCAACAAGGCGCGCGCCAAGGCGCTGTGCGAGCAAACCTTGTCCCTGTCCCAAGCGCTCGGGGATAAGGTCTACATGGCTCGCTCGCACAACGTCTTTGGGAACATCGCAACGGATGAAGGAAACTATGCTCAGGCCATAGATCATTACGAAAACAGCCTTGCCCTTTGGAGGGAAGTAGGGGAAAAGCGCGGAGTGGCCGTTGCCTTGGGCAACTTGGGGTATTTGGCTTCCTCCCAGGGGCACGACGACCGGGCAATCGTGTGGCTGAAGGAAAGTTTGGATTTGTCTCGGGAACTGGGGGAGAAGCGAGGAGCCGGATGGGCGCTCTTACATCTGGCGCGGGTGGAGTGGCATCGGGGAAATTACCCGCAAGCCAAGACTTTGGGCGAGCAAAGCCTTGCCATCTCACAAGAGGTGGGGGACAAAGCGCGCGTTGCTTACATCCTGGAGAGCTTGGGTTTGGTGGCCTTGGCCGAAGGACACGACGAGCAAGCCATCGAATGGTTCAAAGAGAGCGTCCGACTGTCTCAGCAAGTATCCGATACATGGGTGATCGTGCAATGTCTGGAGGGGCTGGCTGGAGTTGCTAGTGTGCAAGGCCAATGTCAGTGGGGGGCGCTGCTGCTGGGAGCTGCAGAAACCTTGCGCCTGGAGACGAACTCCCCCCATCATGCAGCTGATCGTGCTTTCTATGAACGCACCTTGGCCACCGTGAAAGCCACGCTGGGAGCTCATGAATTTGCAGCGGCCTGGGAGCAAGGCCGCACTATGTCGTTGGAACAGGCTGTGGAGTGTGCATTGAAGGGCGTTGCGGCGTAATCCCTAAGGCGCATCCTGCCGTACCCTTGCTCAACGAAAAGCCGGCATCACCTGCTCGGCGACCAGGCGCACGCCTTCCAGCTCGTGACCGTAGGGGAACATCAGCATGAACTGGCTCACGCCCAATCGAGTATAGGCCTTGAGCTGATCGATGCACTGCTCGGGCGTGCCCAGGAATCCTGAAGCAAGCGCCTTGCGCAGCTCCTCCACCGTGCGCCCGCGCTTGTGCGCGGTCTCGGCAAGCAGCGCGTCCACGTCCTTTTGCGTCTTTGCGATGATCATCTGGGTGAAGTGCGACTTTCTGATCGAGCCGGGATCGCGCCCGTGCCGTACGCAGGCGGCGTCCAGCGCCTTGATTTTCTCAGCATATTCCTGCGGCGCGGGGAAGGGGATGAAGTTGATGCCGTCGGCGTGGCGCGCGGCGATGTCCAGCACGCGCGGCTTGCCGCCGCCCACCCACAGGGGAGGGTGCGGTCGTTGCACGGGCTTGGGCGCGTTGAAGGCGCCATTCACCTGATAGTATTCTCCATGAAAGCTGGCGCGCTCTTTCGTCCACATCTCCTTGATCACAACAATCGCTTCCTCCAACCTCGACACGCGCTCGCCAGGCGAGAAAAACGGGATGCCGTAGGCCTTGTACTCGATCTCCTTCCAGCCGGCGCCGATGCCAAACTCCAGGCGCCCTCCCGACAGGTGATCCACGCTCGACGCGATCTTGGCCAGCAGCGACGGGTGGCGGTACGAGGTGCAGCTCACCAGCGGGCCAAGGCGCAGCGTGCGGGTGTCGCGGGCCAGGGCGGAGAGCACGGTCCAGCATTCCAGGCAGTTGCGCGTTTCGGATTTGTCGTCCAGAAAGAAGTGGTCCGAGCACCACAGCGAGTGGAAGCCGTTCTTTTCCGCCAGCTGCGCGATGGCGCGGATGTCCTCATAGCTGAAGCCAAACTGCGGCTCGATCTGTACGCCGAAGCGAACGTTCATCGGTGTTTCCTTTCCGGCAGCGTGGATTTGAACGCGCCCAGCCTAAGAAAAGTGACCGCACGCCGCAAATTCCCTCTGCCCCGCTGCGGTTGTTGCGTTCTTCACAGGTGCAAAGCCTCCCATCCGGCATTGGCTCGCTGAGTTCCTCGCTCGTGGACGAAACCCTCAAACTCTTCTAAAATGGGTCTACTCGGCGGCCAACGTCGTTTGCTGGCCATCTTGGTGATGGATAAGCCGATGACAAAGGAGATCCGATGCACGAGGAGCAACTCACCCAATCGGTGCAGCAGCGCTATCACGCGCTGCTGAAGGAAGCCAACCCGCAGGAGTGGGCGCATGCGTGGCGTTCGGAACTGAACCGCGGGGGCTTCAAGGCAGTGGATTTTCTGATGCGCGAGGTGGTGGACACCGGCAAGTGCGTGGGATGCGCCGCCTGCGTGACCATCTGCCCGGCGGACGTGTTTGACTATCGAGACGAGCACCCTGTGGATTCGCGCAACGACGCCTGCGTGTACTGCGAGCTGTGCGCGGATGTTTGCCCCGTGCTGCGCCCTCCGGATGCGGACGTGCGCTCGTTGCTGGGCTACCGCAAGCCCGTGCAGGACGAGGGCTTTGGCCCTTACAACTACGCCATGCTGGCCCGCGCCACCCGCTCGGACGTCAAGGCGAAGGGACAGGACGGCGGCGTGGTCACCACCGTGCTGATCCACGCGCTGCAGACCGGCCTGATCCAGGGTGCAGTGGTCGGCGATGTGGACCCGCAGAACCCGCAAATGGGCCACGCCAAGCTGGCCACCACCCCCGCCGAGCTGCTGAGTTGCAGCGGCTCGCGCTACACCTACTCGCCCAACACGCTGGCGCTGCTGGAGGCCATGGATCGCAACGTGCGCCCAATCGCAGTGGTGGGGGTGCCCTGTCAGGTGGAGGGCGTGCGCCAACAGCAGTACAGCAGCATCCGCCTGGAAATGGCCCAGTGGTATCAGAAGAACGTAAACCTGGTCATCGGGCTCTTCTGCTCGGAAAGCTTCACGGCGGAGAGCGTGCAAGCCCTTGCCCAGAGACTGGGCGTGGAGCCGAAGGAGATCGTCAACATCAACGTCAAGGGCAAGGTGGTGGTGCGCCTGCGCGGCGGGCGCGAGGAGATCATCCCCTTGAAGGAGTACCGCAAGTATGCAAGGCCTGCCTGCTTGTATTGTCTGGATTACGCCGCCGACCACGCCGATATCAGCGTGGGCGGCATCGGCCTGGACGGCTGGACCTTCACCGTGGTGCGCACTGAGGCGGGCCACCAGGCGTATCAAGCGGCCCTGAGCAGCGGCCTGCTGGAGACCCAGCCGTTGGAGGCGGCGCCTCGCTCCAAGCCCCTGCTGATCAAGCTGTCCAAGGCAAAGCGCGAGCGACCCTTGCCCGCGCTGATGCCCACGCTGCAGGAGCGCCAGGCGCTGGGAAATCTCGACCCCAAGACCTTCTATGAGAAGCCCAAGCCGGCGCAAGGGGGCGAAAGCGCATGAGCACCAACGGGTCTCGCCCTCTGTTGGAGGACCTCAACGTCATCGTCGCAGGCCAGGGCGGCGACGGCTCGCTGACGGTGATCACGCTGCTGGCCGGCCTGCTGCGCCAGCGCGGGCTGAGCGTGTACACGGAAAGAGACGTGCTCTCGCGCATCAAGGGGGGACACGCAGCCGCGGTGCTGCGCGCCTTCAGCGGAGAGCACTACTGCATCGGCGATCACATCCAGCTGCTGGTGGCCTTCGACGAGGAGGCCGTGCGCAAGAAGGCGCGCTATCTGGACGAGGAAAGCATCGTCGTCTACGACGACTCCATCGGGCCGCTTGCAGAGCAGCTTTTACCGGAGGGTTGCCGGGTCTATCCGGCCTCGTTCAGTCGGCTGGCCATGCGGCACCTGCGCCGTGAGCTTTTCAAGAACAGCATCGCGTTCGCCGTGGTGGGCCGGCTGCTTGGCTTGGAAGACGAAGCGATGGAACAATCGTTCCAAAACCGCTTCGGCCCTGCCGGCGGGCGCATCTTGCAGTACAACCTGGAGGCCCTGCGCCTGGGCTTCGAGATGGCATCGCAGCTCGGGCTGACGGCGGGCAGGGGCCTGTACAAGATTCCGCAAAACAGCGCGCGCGCCCAACTGCTCATCACCGGCAACGAAGCGGTGGCCTTCGGCTTCCTGGTCGCCGGCGGACGCTTCTTTGCCGGCTACCCCATCACCCCGTCCACGGACATCATGGAGTGGCTTCAGAAGTGGCTGCCCCAGTACGGCGGCGTGGTCAAGCAGGCGGAGGACGAGCTGGGGGCGATTAACATGGCATTAGGCGCCGCCATGACCGGGACGCGCGTCATGGTTGCGACGTCGGGGCCAGGGCTGTCGCTCATGCAGGAGGGGATCGGCCAGGCGGGCATGGCGGAGATTCCGCTCGTGATCGTGGATTCCCAGCGCGGCGGACCCAGCACGGGGTTGCCCACCAAGCCCGAGCAAAGCGACTTGAACATCATGCTCTTCGGCGGGCACGGCGAGTTCCCCCGCATCGTGCTCTCCCCCGGTCACCCGGAGGATTGCTTCTACCTGGCAGTGGAGGCGTGCAACTTGGCCCAGCGCTATCAATGCCCCGTGTACCTTGCGCTGGACCAGGGATTGTCTCAGAACATGGCCACCGTGGAGCCGTTCAAGCTGGAGAACGTGCGCGTGGACCGCGGCAAGCGCATCGAGGGCAAGGAGCTGGAGAAGCTCCCGGTGTACAAGCGCTACCTGCTCACCGAGGATGGGGTTTCTCCGTACAGCGCGCCCGGAACCCCGGGGGGACTGTCCCTGGTCACCGGCAACGAGCACGACGAGTTCGGCTTTGTGTCCACGGACCCCATCGTGCGCAAGCGCATGATGGACAAGCGCCTGGGCAAGGTAACCGGGGCCAAGGATTTGCCGCCTGCGCGGACCTACGGAAATCCGCAGGCTCAGGTGGGCTTCATCGGCATGGGCATGCTGTTCGGCCCCATCCTGGAGGCCATGGAGCAGCTGGAGGCGCAAGGGCTGCGCGCCCAGTACCTACAGCCGCGCACCCTGTGGCCGGTGCAGGAGGAGACGTTGCGATTCATCGAGCGTTGCCAGCGCGTGTACGTGGTGGAGCTCAACGCCACCGGGCAGCTGGCGCACCTGCTGATACGCCACGGCGCGCAAGGACACAAGCTGCAGAGCGTGCTCAAGTACGACGGCACGCCGCTACGACCCCGCGAGATCACCCAGCGCGTGCTGCAACAGGAGGAGATCAAAGCGTGACCCAGACCTTTACCCCTTCCCGGCCCATCTGGTGCGCGGGCTGCGGCGATTTCGGCGTGCGCGGCGCGCTTGACAAAGCGCTGGATCAGTTGGGCATCGCGCGGCACAATTTGCTGGTGATCACGGGCATCGGCTGCTCGGGCACGGTGCAAAACAACGTGGTCTGCTACGGCTACCACGCCCTGCACGGGCGCGTGCTGCCTACGGCCATCGGCGCCAAGCTGGCCAACCCCACGCTGACCGTCATCGGCATCGGCGGCGACGGCGACGGCTTTGCCATCGGCGCCGGGCACCTGGTGCACACCTTCAAGCGCAACCCCGGCATCACCTACATCGTGATGAACAACGCCACCTACGGCCTGACCAAGGGCCAGCCCTCCCCCACCAGCCCGGTGGGCTTTGAGCAAAACGTGGAGCAGGAGCTTGATCCGATCCTGGTGGGCTTGAGCATCCCGGCCACCACGTTCCTGGCGCGCGGCTTCAGCGGCTGGTCCGAGCAGATGGAGCGGCTGATGGTGGCCGCGATCCGACACGCGCAAGCGGGCAAGGGGTTGGCGTTCTTCGAAATCATCTCCCCGTGCGTCACCTACAACGACACCTACCGCGACTGGCGGACCAAGCTCTACAACGTGGACGAGGACACGCACTACAACCCGCGCGACCGATCGCTTGCCTTTGCCACTACCCTTGAGCTGCGCGAGAAGGGGCGACTGCCGGCAGGGCTGCTGTACGAAGGGGAATACGCTTCCTTGGAGTCCAGCACCCTCAAAGCCGAGCACGCCCCGCCGGCGTTGCAAGCGGTCGAGCCGCGCGGCCGGCTGGAGGACTACGGCAAGGTGATGCAGTCGTTTGTGGGATAGCCGCGCGGGTCACAACTCCAGCCCCACCGGCGCCTCTTCCCTGAGCGCCACACGGCTGTAGCGCAGGTCGATGCCCTCGCTCTACGCTTGCAAAACTCTATCATAGTGCGCGAGTATTTCCGGGCAAGAAAGGATGAGGCATGGATCGGATCTACGTGATGGAGCTGGTGCGCTCGTTCCAGCTGGGGCAGATCGGCAGGCGCGCGTTTCTATCGCGCGCGGCCAAGGCCCTGGGCAGCATGGCGGCCGCGCAGCTGTTGCTTTCCGCCTGCCAGCACGAACAGGAAGAAAACCCCGAACCGGTGGTGCAATCCCCTCGGCGCGACGACGGCGCGGCCGCTTCGGAGGGCGCGGCGCTTGCGCTCGTCACCGGCATGGTGGCTTACCCCGGCGATCAGGACGAGGAATCGCTGATGGGGTACCTGGCCAAGCCTCAGCAGGAAGGGGCCTTCCCGGCGGTGATTGTGGTTCAGGAGTGGTGGGGCGTGGACGAGCACATCAAGGACGTGACGCGCCGCTTCGCACAAGCGGGGTTTTCGGCTTTGGCGCCGGATTTGTACCACGGCGTGGTCACCTCCGAGCCGGATCAAGCCCGCAAGCTGGTGATGGAGCTAGACATGGAGGCGGCGGTGTCCGAGATCCGAAAAGCCGTCGATTACCTGCTCTCCCAGCGTTTTGTCGCCGGCCCCAAAGCGGGATTGGTGGGTTTTTGCATGGGCGGGCGGCTGGCCCTGCAGACCGCGCGCAGCGAAGAAAAACTGGGCGCGGTGGTCGCCTTCTACGGCGCACCCCTGTCGGCGGAGGAAACCGCCCAGGTCAAGGCGCCCATCATGGGCAACTACGGCTCGCTGGATCAGGGCATCCCGCTCGAGCGCATTCAGGCGATGCAGGCGGCGCTGAACCAGGCTGGAATTGAAAACGACATCAAGGTGTACGAGGGCGCCATGCACGCCTTCTTCAACGACGCGCGCCCCAGCGGGCACCATCCTGAAGCGTCCAAGGACGCATGGGGACGCACGTTGTCGTGGTTTAGAAAATTCTTGGGGAAGTGAGCGATGAGCCTGAAACAAGACGCGCTGGAGTACCACACCAACCCGCCGGGCAAGCTGGAGGTGGTCCCCACCAAACCCACGCTCACCCAGCGGGACCTGTCGCTTGCGTACTCGCCCGGCGTGGCCGAGCCGTGCAAGGAGATCTACCAGGACAGCGAAAAAGTGTTCCACTACACCAACCGCGGCAACCTGGTGGCCGTGATCACCAACGGCACCGCCGTGCTGGGCCTGGGCGACATCGGCCCGCTGGCCGGCAAGCCCGTGATGGAGGGCAAGGCCGTGCTTTTCAAGCGCTTTGCCGACATCGACGTGTTCGACATTGAGGTTGGCACCAAGGACCCGCAGGCCTTCATCCACGCGGTCGAGCTGCTGGAGCCCACCTTCGGCGGGATCAACCTGGAGGATATCAAGGCGCCTGAGTGCTTCCTGATCGAGGAAACGCTCAGGCGCAAGATGAACATCCCCGTGTTCCACGACGACCAGCACGGCACGGCCATCATCTCGGGCGCCGCGCTGCTGAACGCGCTCGAGGTCGTCGGCAAGGACATTGAGAAGGTCAAGATCGCCTTCAACGGGGCCGGCGCCGCGTCCATTGCCACGGCCAGGTTCTACCTGGAGCTGGGCGCGCGCAGGGAGAACATCATCCTGTGCGACAGCAAGGGCGTGGTCTACCGGGGGCGCAAGGAAGGCATGGAGCCTTACCGCGCCGCGTTTGCGACCTCCAAAAAGGCGCGCACGTTGGCTCAAGCCTTGGAGGGAGCGGACGTGTTCGTGGGCCTGTCCGTGGGCGGAGCGGTCAGCGCGCCGATGCTCAAGCAGATGGAGAAGCATCCGATCGTCTTTGCCCTGGCAAACCCCGACCCCGAGATCGACTACGACCTGGCCAAGGCCACCCGACCGGACGCAGTGGTGGCCACTGGGCGCTCGGATTACCCCAACCAGGTGAACAACGTGTTGGGCTTCCCCTTCATCTTCAGGGGGGCGCTGGACGTGCGCGCGAGAGAGATCAACGAGCCCATGAAGATCGCGGCGGCCAGAGCGCTTGCCGCCCTCGCGCACGAGGACGTGCCGGATGCAGTGGTCAAGGCGTACGGGGTGCCTTCCTTGAGCTTCGGGCCGGACTACCTGATCCCAAAGCCGCTGGACCCGCGCGTGCTGCTGTGGGTGACGCCCGCGGTGGCCAAGGCCGCGATGGACTCCGGCGTGGCCACGCGGGCGGTCGAGTTGGAGAGCTACCGCGCGCAGCTGGAGGCGCGGCTGGGAAAATCGCGCCAGCTCATGCAGATCATGACCAACAAGGCGCGCAGCGCGCCCAAGCGGCTGGTGTTTCCGGAGGGCGAAAATGTGAAAATCATCCGCGCCGCGCACCAACTTGCCGAGGAGGGCATTGCCCATCCCGTGTTGCTGGGCAGGCAGCACGTCGTCGAGCAGAAAACGAAGGAGATGCGGCTGGCT
>Ga0326597_10008319_pt1 | contig 14012 bp, 7 predicted proteins | sample RVTome_12_FD_203789 | JGI IMG/M metagenome (GOLD analysis project Ga0326597, IMG submission 203789) | Soil microbial communities from uranium-contaminated site in the Upper Colorado River Basin, Wyoming, United States - RVT100D185 | ecosystem: Environmental > Terrestrial > Soil > Contaminated >... | reverse complement strand
CCGGTTGCACTTTCTTTGACCGCCAGCGTCTGCGGCTCGACCGGGATCCACCCCGAGGCACCGGTCAAGCCGGCGTCGCGAACGACTTTGGGAGCGCCGTGCGGAGGAATCACAATCAGGAAATCGTAGTCTGTGTCAGTTCCGTCCGCGAACGCTATGCTTCGGCCGGCGCCGTCGATGCGAGTCGCCTGTTTGCCGGGATGAAAGGCGATTTGACGCTCCGCGAGCTGACCGCGGATGAACTGCCCCATCTCGGGGCCGGCCGTGGCCATCGGGGCGCCTTCCACCGTGTAGACGGCGATTTGGACGCGGTCGCCCAGTCCCCGCGACTTGAAGTGATGGGCAAGCAGCATGGCCGCTTCGTAGGGAGCGGGCGGGCACTTGAAGGGCGTGCGTGCGACCAGGATGACCAGCTTGCCCGCGACGAACTTCGCCAGCTCGTCCTGCAGGCGTCTTGCCGCTGCCGGCGTATAGAAATGCTGGGATTCCTCAGTCAGCCCCGGCAGCACGTTCCAGTCGCAATCGGCGCCCAGGCCGATCACCAGGTGATCCCACGACCATGTCCGGTCGTTCGCTATTACCCGTTTGCCATTTACGTCGATCGACTCGACAACTGCCTGCACGAACTGAACGCCCGGCTCTAAAAGATCCGGGATCGGTCGCGAAATGTGGTCCAGGCTTCGCTCGCCCAGCATGACCCACGTCTTGCCGGCCCCGAGGTAGAAGCGGTCGCCTTTATCGATGACGACTACTTCATGTTCAGCGGGGACCAGACGGCGCAGCGTGTTGGCGGCGTGGATACCGCCGAAGCCGCCGCCGAGTATGACTGTGGTCGTGTTCAAGTGATCTCTCCTGTCATGTTGGGCATCTGGGTGTTTGCGTACTTCGGCCGCCGTGCCTGCGAATATCTAACATGGAACACAGGGAAGGCGAGGGCAAACCGTACGAATTTGCTCAGGACAGGCGTGCAGGGTGCGGAGACTCCAGTTGTCCCCATCAGATCAAATGACCGGCATCTGCGCGCAGAGCCAAGCTTCGAGCTTAGCCGGATAGGCCAGGCCGCCCTGGAAGGGAAGGCGGCCGTGGCGGGCGCCGGTGATGAAGTAGAGTTCTTTTGGCTCAGGTTTGGCGGCGAAGAGTTCTTCGGCGTAGCGGGTCTTGATGCGGCGGTCCGCGGTGCCCTGGACGAAGAGCGTTGGGTGGCGAAGTCGCGGCATTACCTTCAGCGGTGAGAGCGATTCGGGATCGAACTGGCCAATGCGCCCCGCGCGCTCTGTGGCCTTGCGGATGATGAACTCGGGAGCGAAGAAAACAAAAACGCGAGCGAAGTCTCGGATGGCGGTGGGAAGGTCGCGGTAGCAGGCTTCGAGCACGAGTGCCTTGATGCGGGATTCGATTTCGGCGGCGTAGACGGCGGTGGCGGCGCCCATGGAGTGACCGACGATGGCTACGCGCGATGTGTCGATGCCGAGGTTTTGGATGTGGTCGAGCACTTTGATGAAATCGTGCTTCTCCTCCTGGCCGTACGTGCAATATCGTCCACCCGACTCTCCGTTGCCGCGGCTGTCGTAGAAGACGCAGTCGAAGCCATGGAGCACCATGCGCGCGGCCAGCGGGAGGCGCGGGCGGCGGCTGTCCCAGATGCCGTGGAGGTGTACTAAGACGCCGCGGCGAGGCTTGTTCGTGCGGAAGAGCCAGCCGTCGAGGATGATGTCGGGCGCGACCGGTACTTTCAGCGATTCACAGGCGAGATTGAAGTCCTCCGGCGAGTCGTAGCCGAATTCGCTTTTGACGCGTCGTGGCGGGCGGCGGTAGGAGCGGAGGATACCCCAGCTTCCCCACGAGATGGCGAGGCGGTAGAGACCGTAGAGGATTATCGCTGCGGCGAGAAGATAGAGTGCGGTAGACATGGAATCGATGCGGGCTTGAACGGGCGCTACTTGGCCTCGAGCCAGTTGGCGCCCATGCCGATGTCCACCTTCAGCGGCACATCCAGCTTCAAAGCCACCTCCATTTCGGTGCGTGCGATGTCGGTGACGGCGTCCGCTTCGGCCTGGTGCACGTCGAACACCAGCTCGTCGTGCACCTGCAGCACCATGCGCGACTTCATTCCGGCCAGGCGCGCGTGGATTTTGATCATGGCCAGCTTGATCAGGTCGGCGGCGGTCCCCTGGATGGGGGTGTTGATGGCGATGCGCTCGGCGAATTCGCGGCGCTGGCGGTTTTCGGCGTTGATTTCAGGGAGAAAACGCCGGCGGCCGAGCAGCGTACTGACGTAGCCCTCGGTGCGCGCCTGGCGGATGGCGCCGTCCATGTACTCTTTGACTTTCGGGTAGCGCTCGAAGTACGTGTCGATGAACTCGCGCGCTTCCCCCACCGCCAGCTCGGTCTGTTGCGACAAGCCGAAGGCGGATACGCCGTAGATGATGGCGAAATTGGCGGTCTTGGCGACGGCACGCATCTCGGGGGTGACGTTGGCAACGTCGACCGAGTACACGGCCGCGGCGGTGCGGCGGTGCACATCCTCGTCGCGGGCGAAGGCTTGTTTCAGCGTCTTGTCGCCGGAAATGTGGGCGAGGATGCGCAGCTCGAACTGTGAATAGTCGGCCGCCAGCAGGCGATAGTCGGCGCCGCGGGCCACGAACGCCTTGCGGATTTGCCGGCCGACCTCGGTGCGCACGGGGATGTTCTGCAGGTTGGGGTCCTGTGACGAAAGGCGGCCCGTGGCCGCCACGGTCTGGTTAAACGATGTGTGCACGCGGCCGTTTTTATCCACCAGCTGCGGCAAGGCGTCGATGTAGGTCGACTTCAGCTTCGTCAGCTCGCGGTACTCCAGCATTTTCCGCGGCAGATCGTGCAGCTTCGCCAGCTCTTCGAGCACCGACTGATCGGTGGAATAGCCAGTGCGCTTGGCGGTTTTGCGGCCGGTGGGAAGCTCCAGCTCCTCGAACAGGACTTTCTGGAGCTGCTGTGTGGAGTTGATGTTGAACGGGTGGCCGGCCAGAGTCTCGATATCGTGTGTGAGATCCTCGAGCTGTTTTTCCATCGCCCTCGACTGCTTGGCGAGGAGTTTGACGTCGAGCGCGACTCCTTCGGCTTCCATGTCCATCAGCACGGGTACCAGCGGCTGTTCGACGTCGTAGAGCAGCTTGTCGAGCTTCGCCTCGCGCACCCGCGGCTCGAGAGCCGTGTAAAGCTGCAGCGTATAGTCGGCGTCTTCAGCCGCGTACTCGGTGGCCTTGTCCACCGGCGTCGCCGCGAATGAGATCTGCTTTTTCCCCGTGCCGATCAGGTCGGTGATGGGGATCATCCGGTGCCCGCAGACGTCGCGCGCGAGCGCGTCGAGGCCGTGGCTGCCGGCGGGGTCGAGCAAGTAGGCGGCGAGCATCGTATCGAACGCCACGGGCGTCAGCTCGAAGCCGGCGCGACGCAGGATGAGCCAGTCGTACTTGGCGTGATGCGCCACCCAGCGGACTTTGGGATCGCGCAGCACCGGGCCGAGCACGGACAGAACGACGTCGAACTTCGCGTTGACGGCGCCTTCGCTTTCGTGGCGCACGGGGATGTAGACGCCGGTGCCCGCCTGCCAGGAAAGGCAGATCCCCACAAGGTCGGCTTTGTGCGGATCGAGGCCGGTGGTTTCGGTGTCGACAGCCACCAGCTTGGCCTTGTGGATGGCGGCGGCGATTTTCTCGAGGTCGGCCTTCGTGGTGACCGTACGGTACTGGCCTGCCTGTTCCGCTTCCGGCTGGGTTGCTGCAGTACCCGTACTGCTCACCGGCGCGCTCTTGCGCATCTCCTCGAGCAGGCGGGTGAATTCCAACTCGCGGAACAGCGGCTCGATTTTGTCCACGTCGATCGGCCGCACCGCCCACGGCTCGAGCTTCCACTCGTAAGGCACATGCGTGTCGATGGTCACAAGCTTGCGGGAGAGCAGTGCCTTGTCCTTGTCGCGCTCCAGTTTCTCGCGCACCCCTTTCGCCGCGACTTTGTCGAGGCTCTTGTAAAGCCTTTCCACCGAGCCGTGCTCCTGGATCAGCTTGACGGCCGTCTTGGGGCCGACGCCGGCCACGCCGGGGACGTTGTCGGAGCTGTCACCCATGAGCGCCAGCACTTCGATCACCTGGTGCGGCGGCACGCCGAATTTCTCCTCGACGCCAGAGGGATCGAGCCACTCGCTTTCCTCGCCCGAGCGCTTCGGGTTGAGTATGCGCACCTGGTCGGTGACGAGCTGCATGAAGTCCTTGTCGCCGGTCACCATCACCGCCTCGATGCCGCGTTCGGCCGACTCGCGGGCGATGGTGCCGATGAGGTCGTCCGCTTCGTAGCCTTCCAGCTCGAACGACGGGATGCCCATCGCCTCCAGCACTTCCCGCAACCGCCCGAGCTGCGGGACCATTTCGTCCGGCATCTTGGCGCGCGTGGCCTTGTACTCGGGGTACATCTCGTGCCGGAACGTCGGCTTGGGCGTGTCGAACACCACGGCCAGGTGCGAGGGGGCCTCGTCGCGCAAAAGCTTCAAAAGCGAACTGACGAACCCGAACACCGCCGAAGTGTGCTCCCCCTTCTTGGTAATCAGCGGGTTGCGGATGAAGGCGAAGTAGGCCCGGAACACCAGAGCCGAGCCGTCGATCAGAAACAGCCGTGCGCGCGTCTTGTCCATGTCTGCTCCACCAATCCCAACATACCGGTCGCCGCGTCGGGCGGCAACCCTGCTCGAAACCGCCCCGAGGCGGCAGTTGACGGGCGGATTGTGGGGGGCCATATTGCGCGGCACATGGTCGAGCCCGCTGCTTCTTCCCCCGCGACCCAGCCGCCGCGGGACACGCGCTTTGTCTTGGCGCTACTGGCGTTCGCCCTGGCCGTGCGCCTGCTTTTTCTTTGGCAGGCGGCCCAAACGCCGCTTTTCGCTGCGCCCGGGGTGGACGAAAGCTGGCACAACCAGTGGGCCAACGAGCTGCTCGACAACCACTGGCGCTACGACGGCGTCTACTTCCGCGCGCCGCTCTATGCGTATTTTCTGGCCGGCCTGCACGCGATCTCCGGGCGCTCGATCGCCTTCGCGCGCGCCGTGCAGATGCTCATCTCCACGTTGTCGGTGGGGCTGCTTTACCTGCTCGCGCGGCGGCTGGTAAGCCTGCGCGTGGCGCGGGTGGCCGCTGTCGGCATGGCGCTCTACGGCACCCTGATCTGGTACGAGCAGGCGCTGCTCCTTCCCGTTTTGGAGATCTCGCTCGACCTGTTATTGCTCTACCTGCTCTATCGCTACAAGGAGACCGCATCGCCATTGCTTTTGGCAGGCGCCGGTCTGGCAGGCGGGCTGTCGCTGATTGCGCGGCCCAATCTTTTTGTCTTTTTGGGCACCGTCATCGTGTGGCTGCTGTGGCGCCATCGCGGCGCGCGCGGGCCGGCCAGGCGCCTCGCCCCCGCCGTGCTTTTCGCCGGCGCCTTCTGCCTGCCGGTCATTCCGGTGGCCGTGCACAACTACACCGCCTCCGGCGACTTCATCCCCATTGCGTCGCAAGGCGGGATCAACCTCTACCTCGGCAACAACCCGGTCGCCGACGGGCTGACCATGCAGATGCCGGAGTTGCGCCTGGACGAATCCATTGCCTGGGACGAATTCGTCCCGGCTACCGACTCGATCGCGCGCAAAGAGGCAGGCCGCCCGCTTTCGCCCGGCGAGATCAGTTCATTCTGGAGCGGGAAGTTTTTTGCATACGCCGCTGCGCACCCGCTGGAGTTCGTCGGGCGGCTGCTGAAGAAGACGTACTTCTTCTTTGCGGGGGTGGAAAACTCCGACAACTTCGATCTCTATTTCTACCGCGGCTTGAATCCGGCCTACGCGGCACTCGTCTGGCGCTACGGGTTACACTTCCCGTTCGGTTTGATTTCGCCTCTGGCCCTTCTGGCCGCCGTGTGGCTCTGGCCGAAACGACGCGACCTCGACCTGCTCTATCTGTTCGTGCTTACGTACGCAACGACGGTCATCGGCGTTTTGGTCACGGCGCGCCATCGCCTGCCCGTCATTCCCATTTTCCTGCTGTTCGCGGCGTTGGGTGCGTTCGAACTCTGGCGGCGGCTCGCCGCGGGCCCGGCGAAGGCGCGCCTGCGGTGGAGCGGCGCGGCAATCGCCCTCGGTGTGTTCCTCAACCTCGAACTGTTCGGCATCGGGTTCGAAAATCGCGCTCAGTCCCATCTCAACCTGGCGCTCGCTTACGGCAAGCTGGACAACTCCGAGGCGCAGGAACGCGAGCTGAAGGCCGCTCTGGCGGCCGACTCGAATTCCGTCGAAGTGCTCAATCAGCTCGCCACGGTGTACCAGGCGCGTGGCGATCTTTACATGGCCAACAAAACCCTGGAGCGCGCGCTGATGCTGGCGCCCTCGAACGTCGATTTGCGCATCAATCTGGCCAAGGTCATGGAACGGCAGGGAAAATTCGCGGCGGCGGCGGTCATGTACATGGATGCGGCGCGGCGCGACCGCTCGAGGCCGGAGCCTTACTTCAACCTTGGACTGATGGCGGCCAGCCGCGGCATTTACGACACGGCCATGGCGCATTACGATGCCGCCCTGAAAATGGATCCGGAGTACGTCGAAGCGCTGAACAACAAGGGCTCGGCGTACCTGGCGATGGGACAGCCGACCATGGCTCACACCTACTGGCAGCGCGCCTACCGGATCGATCCGACATACAAAGTCGCCGCGGTAAATCTGGTGCGCAGCTGGCTCGAGGCCGGACGGCCCGATTCGGCGCGCGCCGGCCTCGACTCCGCAAAGCCGCCGTGGAAGGGCTCGGCCGATTGGTACTACTACTCCGCGCAGGTGGCGGCCGCGGCGGGGGACATCGCCCGGGCGCAGGCCGACGTGGAAGGCGCCCTGAAGCTTGCCCCAGAGCACCCGGCGGCGCTGGGACTCGCAGGGCAGCTCGGCGTGCGCTGATCTGCAGTCTATTCGATAACGTTTCTCGATAATCGCCCGTCGGATCTCTCGACCGCGCAAGGATCGCATTGACATTCGACGGGACGCGCGCTTAGTTTACCAGCGATCCTCTTTCACCCCGCGACCGAGTATTCTGAGGCGAACTTCCCGCCCCGGAAGGAGAGGTAGCAGGCATGCAGCAGGCCGATACAATCCGGATGCAAGTCACGTCGCCCGGCAAACGCTCGCTTGTGCGGCTGGCGGCAATCGTCCTCGGCACAGCGATTTTCGCCACGGCCGCCGGCGCTCAGATTCCCGTCTCCGACAGCGATTTCGTGTTCGTCGTGCCGTCGGCGCTTCAGGTCAGCGACAGCGTTCCCGTGGAGTTCGGCATGACGCTGGTGCTGAACAACCACACGCGGGCCCAGTCGCTGACAATCCCCCTGACGTTCGCCGGGCCGAACCCGAATCTGAAGATCGACACGACGAAAAACGACGGTGTCGGTAATCTCGGAATCACACAGAAGGCGCTCGGCGGCAGCAGCGTCTGGACCATCCGCACGTCCCTCGTCGATAACGTGAAAAGGACGATCCTCCTGGGCTACGTCAGCTTCGGCGACCCGCTGCCAAAGGCCAACGACTCTCTGGCTATGATCCACTTTACGCTTACGCCAGGCGGCGGACCCGGAATGCACGGACTTGACACGACCCTACTGCCACCCGCCAACCATCTGGCTATAATCGATGTGGCGGCCAACGAATACACGATGCAGTGGCTGCCAGCTACGATTTCGATCGCCGGCGACACCGCTGCCATGTCGCTTGAGATTTGCCTGTGGCCCGGAAGTCTAAGTTTCACCGCCATACAGCAGGCGTCTCTTCCGCCATCCAAGACCTTCACGCTGTCGAGTTGCGGCACCGGAACATTGAACTGGAGCATCGCAGATGACTCAAGCGACTGGCTTCTGGTATCGCCCTTAGTAGGCACCGGCAATCTGGCCACGGTCAACGTGGCCATCACGACGACGAATCTTCCCGCCGGGCTCTATCAAAGCACTTTGATCGTCTCAGACACCAGTGCCGTCAACAGTCCTCAATTCGTGGACGTTTCGTACGTCATCCAGGGGCCCGAACCGCACATCTGTGTATCGCCTTCGAACCTGGTGTTCCGCGCCAGGCAGGGTACCTCGCCGCCGACACCCCAGACGTTTGCGGTCATCAATTGCGGCGGGCTGGGGCTGAACTGGTACGCTCTCGAGTACGTCGACTGGATGAATCTGACGGTAAGCCCTCCGTGGTCCGATTCAGGCTGGGTTTCCGTGGCGATCAACACTACCAACCTCCCTCCGGGGACGTACCAAGCCGATGTCACGATCATCGGCACCAACGCCGACAACAGTCCACAGTATGTGCACGTGACGTACGATGTTTCGGGATCAACGTCCGATTCGGACCGGGTCTACCTTCTCCCCTCCACGCTGGTCGTGCCCGAGTCGCCCGGTTCGAAGTTCGCACTCTCGCTCATGCTCGACACGCATAGCCCGGCGCAGGCCTTGACGATCCCCCTGACGTTCGCGGGCCCCAACCTTAACTTGCGCATCGATACAACTTTTGTGGACCCGGAGGGGAACCTTGGTGTCACGCAGGGGAATCTCGGCGGTGATTCGCTGTGGACGGTCCGCACCACGCTGGTGGACAATGCCGCCGGGACTCTCCTGCTCGGCTACGTCAGCTTCGAAAACGCGCTTCCCCCCTCGCAGGATACGCTGGCCACGATTCACTTCGACCTGGAGGCCGGCGGCGGCTGGGGCCTGCACGAGGTTGACACCGCATACCTGGGACCGTTCAACCAGCTTTTCATCACCGACCCCGACGCCAATGACATCCGGCCACAGTGGGGACCTGCGGCCGTCTGGATCGGCGAGCTCGGGGCAGGGCCCATACTCTGTCTCTCCACACACAGCCTGAACTTCGCCGCCGACCAGGGAGGCGTGTCTCCACCCGCGCAGTGGTTGGGCATCTTCAACTGCGGCGATGGGGTGATGGCATGGGAGGTCGCCCCCGACGTCCCGTGGCTGGAAGTCACGCCCGCCGCGGGGGTCGACGACTCAGGCTATGTCACGGTCCTGACCAACACCACGGCGCTGGCGCCGGGAATGTACGTGGGCAATCTCACGGTTTCATCGGATCAGGCCGGAAACGCTCCGGAGACGGTGAGCGTCGCCTACACGATCAATCCGCCCGACTCCAGCGTCGCTGACAGCGACTTCATTTGGATCGAGCCGCCCGCACTGGCTATCCACAGCGATGTCGACACCGGGTTCAGTTTGACCGTGAAGCTGACCAACCACACCCCTGCCGCGGCCATCACCCTCCCTCTGACCTGGGCGGGGCCGAATGCAAATCTGACGATCGACACAACGATCGGGGACGGCTTCGGCAATCGCGGTATCACGCAGGGCCCGCTGGGTATTGACACACTGATCTGGACGATTCGCAGCATGCTCATCGACCCGATCGGCCACAAAGTCCTGATCGGCTACGTGAGCTTCGGCGATCCCCTGCCGCCGTCGAGCGGGGACCTGGTCTCTCTTCACTTCCTTCTCGCGGCAGACGGGGCCGAGGGGACGCACGTACTGGATACGACTCTTCTCCCTGGCGCGACGTTCAGCATTACGGACCCCTCGGCCTGGGACATTACACCCCGCTGGTCGCCCGGCTTCATCTCGATTGCGGGCACGAGAATACCTCAGCTCTGCCTGAGCACGCATTCGCTCAGCTTCATTGCCGAAGCCAACACTCCGCCGCCTCCCGCCAAGCAGTTCCTCATCAGCAACTGCGGCGGCGGAACGCTCAACTGGGACGTATCCGAGAATATCCCCTGGCTGATGCTCCAGCCGCTCTCCGGGAGCGATTCCGCGTACGTCCTGGTCACCGTGACTTCAACGCAACTGACACCCGGTATCTATCACGGTGACATCGTGGTGAATGGCGTCATCAAGCACCCCGATACGGTGCGCGTCACCTACACCGTCCTCGACGCGCCGACACAGCCGACCGACTTCATTTACCTGACGCCGAATCTCATCACGCTGCCCACCGGGGTGGACACGTCGTTCGACATCACGATTATGCTGCACATTTCATCGCTTTCCAATCCGTCCGCCATCACGATTCCCCTGACCTTCGCGGGATCGGGGCCGAAGGTCACGATCGATACGACCATCTCGGATGGCCTTGGGAACTACGGTGTCACCCAGAGACACCTCGGGTCGGACTCTTTCTGGGAAAATATCCATGCAAAAGTCGACAACGTGAATCAGACCATACTGCTCGGGTACTTGGACTTCAACGGAAGCACCTTCGGGGCGGTCGACGACAGCTTGGTGACGATCCACTTCAAGCTGGCTGCCAGCGCCGCCCCGGTTCTGATCGAGATCGACACAACGTTCATTCCGCCGGGTAACGTCCTCTCCATTCTCGATCAGAACGCGTTGGACCACGAGACAGGCTGGTTCGGCAGCACCATCACCACCGGCACTACAGGAAGCGACGACGAACCCGCGCGACCGGGCGATTACGCCCTCGACCAGAACTATCCGAATCCGTTCAACGCCGGCACGCGTGTGCAGTTCAACCTGCTTCGCGCTGGCTATGTCGAACTGAAGATATTCAACCTCCTCGGCATGCCGGTGCGCACGCTGGTCGCGCGCAATCTTTCGGCCGGCATCCAGACCGTGCAATGGGACGGCGCCGATGACTTTGGCCGCCCGGTCGCTTCGGGCACGTATTTCTATCGTCTGCGCGTGGGCTCCGACTTCGAGGAGACCCGCGCCATGACGCTGTTGCGTTAGCTGAATTCGGAATCGACCAAAGCCTAGTACTTCGTGCGGCGCTCGATGAAGTAGTTGGACCCTTCGAGGGTCTTGGTGTAGTGCTTCAGGTCGGCCAGCATCTTGGACATTTCCCCGACGTGCGTGAACATGTGCGGGCGGTTGATCAAGACCGCGATGGAAATGGACATGATCGGATAGGTTTCCCTTTGCCCCTTGCGGTTCTCCGTGATGATGTGGCCGCGCTGGCGGTCGGCTTCGCTGTAGCGGTAGGGAATCACCCGGTCGAACGTGGCGATGATGTTCTGGCAGACCTTGTCGACGACGTCCTGCGGAACGATGAATACGAAATCGTCGCCGCCTATGTGGCCGACGAAGCCGTCGGCCGTGACGTCGTAGGTGACGTCGCGGATGATCTGTGCGGTCAGCCGCACGATCTTGTCGCCGAAGCCGTAGCCGTGATAATCGTTGTAGGCTTTGAAATTGTCCAGGTCGGCGTAGCAGACGGCAAAGCTCTCCTGCCGCCCGATGCGCCGGTTGATCTCGGCTTCGAGCAGGCCGGGTCCGGGCAGGCGCGAGGTCGGGTTGACGCCCAGATCACGGCGGCTCCGTTCCATGATGGCGGCAAGCTGCGCGGCGATCAGCTCGTCGTCCCACCCGCCGCCGAACACCCAGTCGGCCCCGGCCGCGTAAGCGGCCAAAAGCTCACCCTTCTTCCACTCGCGACGGTACACGGCCGTCGAAATCACGGTGAGCACCGCCTGCCGGCGCACGTGCGACAGCCAGGCCAGAACGTCGCCCAGCTCGTTGCCCGCCGAAAGAAAGAGCAGATCCAGAACGGCACGGCGCGCGGTGGTGAGCAGTTGCGCTTCGTCGAACACGCGGTGAATGACGGCGCGCTCCGGACCGAGCGTGCGCAGCAGAGTCGACTTGATCTGCTCCCCCTGTTCCACGAGGGCACAGTGAAAGAGGCCGGCCGCTCCTTCGGCCACCGGCCCGGAGACCAGGGTGGACGTGAGCGAAGGATCAAACATGCTGCTCCCGCGGATGGAACTGGGCATGGACCTGGGTCAGGTACTCGCGGTCGACGTGCGTGTAGATCTGCGTGGTGGCAATGTCGGCGTGGCCGAGCATGGCCTGGACCGCGCGCAAATCGGCGCCGCCCAGAAGCAGGTGAGTGGCGAAGCTGTGGCGGATGGTGTGCGGGCCGACGTTCTTGGTGATTCCGGCGGACTCGGCCGCTTTCTTCACGATCGTGAAAATGGCCATGCGCGAAAGCACGCGGCCGCGGTGGTTCAGGAACAGTTCGTCGCCCGAGTGCGGCTTCTGCAGGAACGGGCGCCCTTCCTTCAGATAGCGCTCGATCGCCGCGCGCGCTTCGCGCCCCACGGGGACCATGCGTTCCTTGTTCCCCTTGCCGAATATGCGCACCCACTTCCAGTCGGGGGCGAAGTCCGCCACGCGGACCTTCAGCCACTCGGACACGCGCGCGCCGGTGGCGTAACCGAATTCGAGCAGCGCCTTGTCGCGCAGCCCAAGGGGGGTGCGGGGCACCGGCAGCGACAGCAGAGCCTGCATCTCGTCCGGCGAGAGCACGGTGGGGATGCGACGATAAAGCTTGGGGCCTTCCAGGTCGAGCGTCGGATCCTCAGGTGCAACCTGCCTCGAGGCGCAGTAGCGGTGCAGGCCGCGAACGGCGGAAAGCGCCCGCGCCAGGCTGGAGGCTTTCTTCTCGGGCGAGAGGGTCTGCAAAAATGCGGAGACCACGGCCGGCGTCACGGCGCCGACGTGCTCGATTCCCTGGCGATGCAGAAAGTCGGCGTAGGTCGAAAGGTCGCGGCTGTATGCCTGAACGGTCGCCTCGGCCAGGTTGGCCTCGACCGCGCAGTGGTCGAGGAATTTCAGTACGGTCTGTTTGACTTCGCTCATGGTTCGGCGGGGCTCCCCATTGTTCTGTGCGATGCTTTATGTAATCTGTATCGACCGTCCGCGGCTACTCTTTTGCCCTCACCCGCAAGATTGCTGTTTTTTTCCCCCGGATCAGGCACCCTCGCTCACATCGGGACCCGGAAAACCGGGCTCGCCCTGCTCCGCCAGTGCCACTACCGCTCCGAATATGCGCTTGGCCCCGGTTTCGGTCAGGGCAAGGGCGCATTCGCGGATGGTTGCGCCAGTGGTGAGGACGTCGTCGACAAGCAGCACCACCTGCGGCGACTGTGCCCCGCGAACCGTGAATGCCCCCGCAACATTTTCCTTCCGTCGTCTCCCATCGAGCACCGTCTGGCTTTTGGTGTTGCGCACTCTCACCAGGTCGCGCAGCACCGGCCGGCCGATCGCTCCGGCCACGGCCAGCGCCAAAAGCTCGCTCTGGTTGAAGCCGCGCTCGCGCCGCCGGGCGCGGTGCAGCGGCACGGGCACCACGGCCTCTATGGCCAGAGCGCGCGGGTCGCGCGCCACCAGGGCACCGAGCCGCAGGCCGAGAAAGTCGCCGCAGTCGCGGCGATTCTCGAACTTGAAGGCGTGGATGAGCCGGCGATAGTAATCGTCGAAGAGCCCCAGGGCCCAGACCGGAAAAGGAGGCACGGTATGGCCCCGTTCCATAGGGCAGGTGCATGACACACCCTGAATGAAGTACCGGCAGCGCGGGCAGACCGGGTGGGGAAGCGTAACCAGCCGCGCGAGGCAATGTGCGCAGATCGGCGCCGCAGGTTCGGGAGGGCGTTCGCACACCACGCACCAGCGGGGATAAAAGAGGTCGAGCAGGTCGCCCCCCAGCCGTGCGAGCGGCCGGCGGATCTGTATCAGCGCGGGGCGTGCGATGCGGCCGTCCGCGGGCGCGTTTCGATCAGGCCCGCCACGAGGCTAATATTCCTGCCAGCGCTCGGCCACCACCACCATGATGGCGACGATCGCCCACATGGCCAGAAGCGCCGAGCCCCCGTAGCTGAGGAAGGGGAGAGGCAGACCGGTGACCGGAAACATGCCGAGCGTCATGCCGATGTTGACCACAACGTGGAACAGAAGTACGGAGGAGATTCCGGCGGCCAGGTAGCTGCCGAAGCGATTGCGCGTCTTCTGCGCGAACCAGAAACCGCGGATGATCAAAATCGCCAGAAGCAGCAATATGAGGGTGGCGCCAAGGAGGCCGAATTCCTCGCCGAGCACGGCGAATACGAAGTCGGTGTGCTGCGCCGGCAAAAACTTCAGGTGCGTCTGGCTGCCGGCCAGAAAGCCTTTGCCGAACAGGCCCCCGGAGC
>Ga0326597_10008318_pt1 | contig 14013 bp, 11 predicted proteins | sample RVTome_12_FD_203789 | JGI IMG/M metagenome (GOLD analysis project Ga0326597, IMG submission 203789) | Soil microbial communities from uranium-contaminated site in the Upper Colorado River Basin, Wyoming, United States - RVT100D185 | ecosystem: Environmental > Terrestrial > Soil > Contaminated >... | reverse complement strand
AGGATTACATCGAATGGGCTTTTTCTAGGCATAGGATACGTTCTCTCCCGATGCCAAAGCCTATCAGATTACGTCACCAAAAGCATTATAAATACGTCACTGTATTTGAGAATAAGAGTACTAAGGCACCTTTGGATGTTCCGGATGGAACGCGCGTGATAGTGACATTTCCGGAAGCGAACTACGACCTGCGAGAACTCGGCATAGACGAGTCGCAAGCCGCTGACTTGCGGGCGCGGTTGAGGGCATTTGCGGAGGATTGGGAAAGGCCTGAAATGGACATCTACGACCACTATGACAAATCCAGCCCTTAAGCGCGGCGATGTGATTCTGGTCTGTTACGATTATTTGGAGGGTTCAGGGCACGACGCCGGAGCAGATCATTGAGAGCTATCCCGGCTTGACCCTTCCCGCCATTCAGGCGGCACTCGCATACACGGTGGACCGGCTATAATAGGTTTAGCTTAGGAGTATCGCATGGGGAAATCCGTTGCGGAAATGACTGCCGAAGAGTTGCATGAGCTGGTCGGGTCCGCGGTGGAACAGAAGATCGTGGAACTGTTCGGTGATCCGGATGCGGGTTTGGAGCTTCGCGCCAATGTGCGCCAGCGGTTGCTCCGTCAGAAGCGGGCCGTGGCCAAAGGGGAGCGGGGCGAGGCGCTGGAAACCGTGGCCCGGCGTCTCAAATTGGCGTAAGTGTACACACCCCACATTCTCGAACCCGCCGTCAGGCAACTAGAACGAATTGACCCGCCAATTGCCCGCCGCATCGTAGACCGAATCCGCTGGCTGGCGGAACACTTTGACGAAACCACGCCTGAGCCGTTGAAAGGCGACCTCGCCGGACTATTCAAGCTCCGGGAGGGCGATTACCGGATCATCTACCAGCCATTGCGCAAGGAACGCCTCCTCATCGTCCACGAAATTGGCCATCGCAGGGACATTTACAAAAAAACCAGACGGTGAGCAGGTGGCACCGTATCCGCCATGCCCGTCTGCCCGAAGCGTGCGTGTTCGGCGGTCTCTTCCTGGATGCGGTACAATCGATCTGTGCGGGGGTATCAGCGATCCGGCGGACACAGCTTGAAACAAGAACGTGAAGTGCAGGTGTCTCGTCGCTTCGTTTCTCCCCTCGACTGCGCTCGGGGCAGGCGGGATGACACATAAGAAAATGAACCAGCGATCCAAGCGCTTTTTGGAGGAATTGCAGGAGCGGGTACTGGTGTGCGACGGGGCGATGGGCACGATGCTCTACTCGAAGGGCATTCCCATCACGAGCTGCTTTGAGGAGATGAACCTCTCGATGCCGTCGCTGGTGAAGGAGGTTCACGAGGGATACCGGAAGGCCGGGGCGGAAATCCTGGAGGCAAACACGTTCGGAGCGAACGCGCGGCGGCTGGCCGGGTATGGCTTGGAGGCGAAGTGCGCGGAGATCAATCGCGCCGGGGTGCGGCTGGCGCGGGAGTGCGCCGGAGACGACGTGCTGGTGGCGGGAGCGGTCGGCCCGTTGGGGGTGCGCATGGCGCCGCTCGGTCCGTTGACCGCCGACGAGGCGCGCGCGGCGTTCTCGGAGCAGTTTACGGCGCTTGCGGACGCCGGGGCGGACTTGATCCAGCTCGAAACGTTCTACGATCTCGACGAGTTGCAAGTCGCGATCGCAGCGGCCCGGGCGGCCTGCGATCTGCCGATCCTGGCGCAGGTCACGATCGACGACGACGGCAACATGCCGAGCGGGACGCACCCGGAAGACTTCACTCGAAAGCTCGACGCCACGGGAGTCGAGGCCATCGGCCTCAATTGCAGCGTCGGCCCGAAGGTGATGCTCGAGACGATCCAGCGCATGGCGCCGCTGTGCAATGCGCCGCTGACGGCGCAGCCGAACGCGGGCCTGCCGATGAACATCGGCGGGCGGAACATCTATCTGTGCTCGCCGGAATACATGGCCGGATACGTGGCCCGCTTCATCCGCGCAGGCGTGAAGCTGGTGGGCGGCTGCTGCGGCACGACGCCGGAGTATATCCGAGCGATGCGGGACGCGGTGCGCGCCGCACAGCCTCCCCGGGCGCGCGTCGCCGTCGGCACGGTGGCCCCGGCGATTCCCGCCGCGCAGACACTCGACCCGATCCCACTGGCCGAGCGGTCGCGGCTGGCGCGGAAGCTCGCGCAGGGTGAATTCGTGGTTCTGGCGGAGATTCCTCCGTCGCGCGGCTGCGATCCGTCGAAAGAAATCGAGGGGGCGCGCTACCTGGCGGCGAACGGCATTGACGCCGCCTACGTTCCCGAGGTCGAGCGGTCCAGCGGGCGGATGAGCGCGCAGGCGCTGGCGCAATTGATTCAGAATCAGGCCGGCATCGAAGCCGTTTTGCAGTACAACTGCCGCGACCGGAACATCATCAGCATTCAGGCGGACCTGCTCGGGGCGTACGTGCTGGGGCTGCGAAACGTGGCGCTGCTGACGGGCGAGCTGCCGACTACGGGGGATTTTCCCGACGCCACGGCGGTCTTTGACGTGGACTCGATCGGCCTCACAAAGATCGTGGCGAACCTCAACCGGGGACTCGACATCGGGGGAAATTTTCTGGGAAACCAGACCGGCTTTCTGATCACGATTCTGGGAAACCCAACCGCGGCCGGCATGGACCAGGAGTGGGAGCGGCTGGAGGCCAAGGTCCGGTTGGGAGCCGAGTGCATCGTGACGATGCCGGTGTTCGATCTCGAAAAGCTCGACCGGTTCCTGAAGCGGACACGGGACTGGGGCGTTCCGGTGATCGCGGGGGTGTATCCTCTGACAAGCTACCGGAACGCCGAGTTTCTGGCGAATGAGTCGCAGGTGGGCATTCCGGAGGCGATTCTGAGCCGCATGAGGGCCGTCGAGTCCGGCGAAGCGGCGCGGGCGGAGGGAATCCGCATCGCGCAGGAACTGGTTGGCTCGCTGCGCGGCCGGGTCGAAGGCGTTCGGGTCACGGCTCCGCTGGGACGGTACAGCACCGTGGTGGAGGTGTTGCAAGCGCTTGGGTCGCCGGTGGGGCAGGAGACGGGTAATCGCAAGATTGCGACGCCGTAATGGGCCGCTGTAACGGGGGCGAATCGGGGTAGAATCGGAGAAATGACCTGGAAGGGAGATGAGGCCATGAAGACACTCGGCAGGTTTGCAGGACTTACGGCTCTTGTTTCGGCGGTTGCGCTGGGCGCGTGGGGCGGGACGATTGCAGGCTCGGTCAAAGACCCCTCGGGCCAGCCGTTTCGCGGAGCCTTCGTGCAGGCTCAGAACGCGAAAACGAAGATCACGACGCTCGTGCTGTCGGACCGGCAGGGGCGCTACCGCGTCGAAAATCTCCCGGCCGGCGATTATGAGGTTCGCGCGAAAGCCACAGGGTTCAAGAGCGACCCCCGGAGCGGCGTGACGGTTGGGGCGACGGGCGCGGCGTCGCTTGATTTCGCATTGCACGCCGATCCGGTTCGCTGGAGCGACCTGTCGCTGTATCAGGCGTGGGAACTGCTGCCCGCGGGCAGAGGGAAAGAGCTTCTCCAGAGCCAATGCTCGGCCTGCCACGGCGTGCAAACCCGCATGGCCGCCACGCGACGCGACGAGGCCGGATGGACGCGGGCGATCAACTACATGCGGACGACCAGAAAATCCCGACTGGGAGGCCGGATCGACGATCAGGATGCCGCCGATCTGGTTTCTTATCTGACCAAGGCGTTCGGGCCGGATTCGGTCCTGCCAGCCTCTCCGGCTGAGCTCCCGGAGTACAAGCAAACGGTGCGGTCTTTTAGCGAGGAAGCCGCGAGCATCGTCTACGTCGAATACGAGATGCCGGGGCCGAATCGGCATCCGTTCGGAGCGGCTCCGGACAAGGACGGGAATATCTGGATCGCGTATTTCGGGAGGAACGCCATCGGGCGGCTGGACCCGAAGACCGGGGTCATTGAGGAATTCCCCGTTCCGCACAAAGGCACAACCGGAATTCATACGGCCGTTCCGGCGGCGGACGGAAGCGTCTGGATCGGCGAGCAGGCTTCGAATAAGCTCGGGAAGTGGGACCCCGTGACGCGCACGGTTACCGAATATCAGGACCGCTACAAACCGGGCTTTGAAGAGAACGAGCGCGGCGGGTCCAAGCACACGGTGCGGATTGACCCGGACGGCAAGGTCTGGGGAACGGCGGTGGGCGCGCCGCTGACGGCGTTTGATCCCAAGACCGGGGAATTCGCCCATTACCCGGATATTGTTTCGCCCTACGGCATCGTGATGGATCCGAAGGGCAACCCCTGGTTCGCGGAATACAGCAGCACCGGGAAGTTTGGGATGGTGGACTACAAAACAGGGAAAGTCTCGAAATGGGCGCCGCTGACCCCCGGGGGCTGGCCGCGGCGGATTCAAATTGATTCGAAAGGCATCGTCTGGGTGGCGCTCTATCGCGCGGGCAAGCTGCTGCGGTTTGACCCCAAGACGGAAGCCATCAAGGAATTCGAGCTGCCCGGCCCCAGCCCGACGCCGTACGCGCTGGGCGTCGACAAGGACGACTCCGTGTGGTATTCCTCCGATGAGATGGACACCATCGGGCGGCTCGACCCGGCCACCGGCAAGGTCATCGAGTTCCCGTATCCGTATTCCGAGAACATGATGAAGGAGTTTTTCCTCGACGACGAGGGGCGCATGTGGTACGGCGCAGCCGCGCAGAACCGGGTGGGGTATTTTGTGTATCGAGGGGGGAGCGGCCAATAAAGCGTTGGCCAGCTTGTGATAGGATGAGTAGGGAGGGAGCAATGGGAACTAAGGTATTGAGCGAAAAGGGCCAGCGTGTTCTGACTGCATTGGAAAATCCGGAGTACAACTGGCGCACCGTCGAAGGAGTTTCCAATGAAACAGGTCTTGGCCAGGACGAGGTGGCCCATATCCTGTCGTCTCTTTCTGATCAAATCGTACAATCGTCTGTACCCAACAAGAAGGGTCAGGCACTCTTCACAACCCGACGCAAATACTATAGAAACGGCAACTTGGCAGGACGACTCTTGTCAGTTTTTTCGGATCGTATCAAGTAGCCATTGAGGTAGATTATGGACGTGTTCTGGTATGGGGTGTTTGGAGGCTTAGCAGTAAATATCTTGCGCCTAATTGAGTTGATCCACCTGCCCCAAGAACAACGTCCTGCTACATTCACTGATCCGCTCTACATCGTTCAATTTGTGTCCCTTCCCTTGATGGGAGGTGTTTTAGCCTACGCATATCAGACGAGCGGCACCGCATTAAGCCTTGGCAATAAACGTTGGAGCTTCGGCCCCTCTCATTCTAAAGAGTTTCGCATCTGCCGCTCCTCCCTTAGGGCCCCGCAAAGTCGATTAGACGACAGGTTCTTGGTCGGTTCTTGCAAGTCATGCCGAATGAAGCCAAACTGAAAGCCGAGCTAAGCTTTGAGAAAGGCCTGGAACGGCTCGAAAAGATTGTACGAGAACTGGAGCAAGGAGAGTTGCCGCTTGAACGGTCGCTCGAACTGTTCGAAGAAGGGATGAAACTATCCGGCAGTTGCCGCAAACAGCTCGAAGAGGCCGAGAACAAGGTGGAACTGCTGGTCAAGCGGGCGGGCAAGATCGTCGCCGAGCCGTTTGAGGCGAGCGGAGATGAGCCTGGGTCGTAAGATGAATTGGAGGAAGGATGTCCAACACCACAGGGACCGTCCGGCTGCAGCGCGTGCTGCGAGCACCGCCGGAACGTGTGTACCGGGCGTTTCTTGATCCGGATGCGATGGCCAAGTGGCTTCCTCCGTACGGCTTCACAGGAAAGGTCCATGAAATGGACGCGCGCGTCGGCGGGGGATTCAAGATGTCCTTCACGAACTTCACGACCGGCAAGAGCCATTCTTTCCACGGCCGCTATACGGAACTGACTCCGCACACGCGCATCCGGTACACGGACCAGTTCGACGACCCCAACCTGCCGGGCGAGATGCCGGTCACAGTCTCGCTGCGCACGGTGACATGCGGCACCGACCTCGACATCGTGCAGGAAGGGATTCCGGCGGTGATTCCAGTCGAGTTGTGCTACCTGGGATGGCAGGAATCGCTGCTGCTGCTCAAACAGCTCGTCGAAGCGGAGATTCCCGGATGAGGGGTAGTTGATTGTGTCCGATGGTTCGTAGGTGCCCCCGAGCACCCGGTCTGCAAAAGGATGCTGTTTAAGAGACTCGGCTTCGGCGGACTGTTCCTAACCCTCATTGCGGGCATAGAACCAGTCTGTGCGCAGACACCGCAAATCAATCCGGGCGGCGTTCTGAATGGAGCGAGCTTCGCGCTGGACGCGCCGATGGCTCCCGGCGTCATCTTCTCGATCTTCGGCACGAACCTGAGCGACGGAGGCGAGGCGAACGCGGTGAGCGTTCCGCTCCCCGCGCGGCTGGCGGGAGCGCGGGTTCTGGTCAACAACGTAGCGGCTCCTCTGTTTTTTGTTTCCCCCCTTCAGATCAACGCGCAGTTTCCGGTCGAGCTGGCCGGGCTTGCGGACGCCTCGATCCAGGTGGAAGTCGAAACCGGGACGGGCACGCTGACCAGCGGACCCGTTTCCGTATCCGTCGCCGCTGCATCCCCGGGAATCTTCACGCTCGATGAGAACGGGCAAGGCGCGGGGGCCATTCTCCGCAACAGCGACTTCAGCCTGATCTGTCCGCAAGGCAGAACCGACTGCTCTTCGAACCCGGCGATCCGTGGCGAGGCCATTGCCATATACTTGACCGGCCTCGGTCAGGTCATGGGGCCTTGGTCGAGCGGCGAAGTTGCGACGGAGGCTGCGCGCACCACGGTCACGCCTGTCGTCCAGTTCGACGGCATTGAAGTTCCGGTGCTGTATTCGGGATTGGCGGTTGGATTTGCAGGACTGTATCAAATTAACGTGGTGGTTCCGGAGACCGCCTCGCTGGGAGTGAGCCGCTCGCTGTGGGTCACCATGGCGGGAACAACCCACATTGTGAATATTGCCATCGGGTCCGGGAATACCCCGGTAACCGGGATTCCGGAAACGCATATTACGGCTCTCGCCGTTGATCCGTCCAATCCTTCGGGGCTCCTGGCTGGAACAGTCGATGCCGGCGTTTTCCGGAGCATCGACGGAGGCAGGAGTTGGACCCCTGCCAGCGTTCCTCCTGGGGGACAACAGATTTACAGCCTGGCGTTCCATCTCGGCAGCCCGGGCACGGTCTACGCTGCGACCGGCAACGGGGTCATCAAGAGCACCGACTCGGGCGGCAACTGGACTTTTACCGCCGAGGTGCCGACTAGTTTTTCACTCGCGATTGATCCGGCCAGCCCATCCACGATTTATGTCGGGACCAATTCCGGCGTTTACAAGAGTACCGACGGAGGGGCAAATTGGGCGTCCAGCAGCTCGGGGTTGACGGGCCAGTTTGTGAGAACGCTGGTCATTGATCCGGCCAACCCCGCCACGATCTACGCAGGGACCGAAGGGGGCGTTTTCAAGAGCGTGAACGGCGGCGCAGGTTGGACGCCCGCCGACACGGGCCTTCCTGAAGCAGGCGTGGGTGCTTTGGCCATTGATCCGGCCAGCTCCTCCGTCATCTATGCCGGGATGGATGACGGGGTTTTTCGGAGCGACGATGGAGGGGAGAGTTGGACGAGGCGCAGTTCCGGCATCATCGGTTCCGTGGGCCGCTTGCTCATTGATCCGGTCACTCCTGCCGCCCTCTACGCGGGAACGAATGGGCCCGGTATCTTCAAGACCACCGATGGAGGGCAAAGTTGGGTCGCCGCCAATGCGGGGCTTCCCTTGGAAGAGGGGGTGGCAGCTGGCGGGTTGGTAATAGATCCCTCCGATCCGTCCACGCTCTACGTGGGGACGTTGGCGGGCAGAGTCTTCCGCAGCACCGACGGCGCCGCTACATGGACACTTTGGGGCCCTGAGTAAGGCGTACGCATCCACCCGCATTCTACATCCATTCCCGACGCGAAGCGTTATGCAGCTAACCGGTGTATACTGTCCAACGGCTTCCACCCGGAGGAATCCGGCAGGAAGCATCCCGTTTGAGTTGGCCGGAGTTGGGCAATGCACTGCCGACCCACCGGGTAAACTTGCCAGTCGTATATTATTCCGTGTCCCTCCAAGCCTACTTAGAAGAACAACGCAAGCGCATCGACCGGGAACTCGGCCGCCTGGTGCCTCCGGAAACGGAAGCCCCCACGACGCTGCATCGCGCCATGCGGTACAGCCTGTTCGCGGGCGGCAAGCGCATCCGTCCGGCGTTTTGCCTGGAGGCGGCACGGCTGATTGCAACCGACGCCTCGACCGATCCTGGGCCGGACATGGAAACCATCAGTTGCACGCTGGAGCTGATCCACACGTACTCGCTGATCCATGACGACCTGCCGGCGCTCGACAACGACGATTACCGGCGCGGCAAGCTGACCTGCCACAAAGTGTTTGGCGAAGCGATGGCAATTCTGGCGGGCGACGCGCTGCTGACGCTGGCGTTCCAGGTGCTGGCGAATCTTCCGAAGACGGACGCGGCGGTGCGGGCGGACCTGGTTGCCGAGCTGTCCCGTGCTGCGGGGACCATGAGAGGAATGATCGGGGGGCAGGTGGCCGACCTCGAAGCCGTGAGCGGCCCGGTCACTCCAGAGATTCTGGAGTACATCCACCGGTCAAAGACCGGAGCGCTGTTCGCGGCCTCAGTCCGCCTGGGGGCCATTGGAGCCGGGGCCAGCCGGGAGCAATTGGCGGCGATCACCTGTTTCGGCGAGAACGCCGGGCTTGCGTTCCAGATCGTGGACGATATCCTGGACGTGGAAAGCTCAACCGAAAGCCTCGGCAAGACCGCGGGGAAAGACGTCCTGCAAAAGAAAGTCACCTATCCGGCCGTGCACGGTCTGGAGCGCTCGAAGCAAATGGCCGCGGACTATATCCGGCAGGCCAAGACAGCGCTTGAGCCGTTTGGGATGCGAGCAGACCGGCTGAAGGAACTGGCGGAATTTTTGGTGTCCCGGAAGGCGTAGAACCCGCGAGATAGTCGGTAAATAGACAGATGAGAGAAGCCGGCAAATCGTCTGATGCACCTGCCGCTGCCCCGCCCGCCGAGCGGGCGATGCGCCTGGACCGGTTTCTGGTGGAGAAGGGTCTGGTGGAAACCCGGCAGAAGGCGCAGGCTATGATCATGGCCGGACAGGTATTTGTAGATGGCAGGAAGGCCGAAAAAGCCGGGGCGCTGGTGCGTCCGGAGGCCGCCGTCGAGGTCGAGGACTTACCACGTTACGTGGGCCGGGGCGGCTGGAAGCTCGAAGCGGCTCTCGGCCGGTTCGAGTGGGAAGCGCGAGGGAAAGTCTTTCTCGACATCGGGTCTTCGACGGGCGGCTTTGTGGATTGCCTGTTGCAGCGCGGGGCGGAGCGCGTCCACGCTGTGGACGTGGGCGGAGGGCAGTTGCACTGGAAGCTGCGGCAGGACCCGCGCGTCCAGGTGCACGAAGGGATCAACGCCCGGTACCTCCATTGGGGGCAGATCGGCGAAACCGTGGACGGAATTACGGTGGATGTTTCCTTTATTTCCGCTACTATGATTCTCCCGCTTCTGGTACAGTTCGCCAGGCCGGGAACGCGGCTGCTGGTGTTGGTGAAGCCGCAGTTTGAGGTCGGAAAAGGACAAGTCGGGAAGGGCGGCATCGTGCGCGATGCAAGCAAACAGGCGGGTTCGGTGACGAAGATTCGCGAGTGCGCCGCCGGGCTGGGTTTTACGGATTTGGAAGACTTCCCTTGCCCCGTGCTGGGAGCTGAGGGAAATCAGGAGTTTTTCTTGAGCGGGATTTTCGCGGGCCGGTAATTTCTCGCGCTTCCGCAAAAGAGTTTTCTATGGCGATTCGATCCATCGGCATCATCTCAAAGCCGCGGAGAAAGGCTCTGGAGCCGATTCTGCCGACTCTGCTGACTTGGCTGCGGCAGAGGGGGATTGAAGCTCTGCTCGATGAGGAGACGGCTTCCACGCTGAATTCGAAGGCAGCCTCCGCCGGCGTAACCGTGCTGCCGCGCGATGAATTGCCGACGAAAAGCGATTTGATTTTGGTGCTGGGGGGGGACGGGACGCTTTTGGCGGCTGCGCGTGGTGCGCATGGTTGCCGCGTGCCGATCCTGGCGGTGAACCTGGGGAGTCTGGGGTTTCTGACGGCCGTGACAGTGGGGGAGCTGTACGACAGCCTGGAAGTGGTTCTTAATGGAAAGCATCAAGTTGAATACCGCAAGATGCTGCAAGTAAAGATGCTACGGGATGGGGCCGTTGTCGAGACATACCACGCTCTGAACGATGCGGTGCTGAACAAGGGAGCGATTTCCCGGATGCTGGATTTCGAAGCATACATCGACGGGCAGTTTCTGACACTGATTAAGGCCGACGGTGTCATTGTTTCGACACCGACGGGCTCGACTGCGTATTCGCTTGCGGCAGGAGGTCCGATCATGCACCCGTCCGTGGAGGCGTTTCTGGTTACACCGATCTGCCCGCATACGCTGACCAACCGCCCGGTGATCGTACCGGACAGCTCACGGATCGAAATCGTGGTGAAGACGGAGGCGGAGTCGGTGTTCCTGACGGTGGACGGCCAAGTGGGACAGGAGCTGCACCACGAAGACCGGATCGTCGTAGAGCTCTCGCCCAGCCGAATCGGGCTAATCAAGCCGCTGCACAAGGGGTTTTTCGAGGTGCTGCGCAGCAAGTTGAAGTGGGGAGAGCGAGGCGGGCATTGAGAGCCTACCCGAACGAGAGCTAAGCCGTTGTGATCCTAATCCGCAGAGGCTGTCTCTCATTTTTGCACTTTTCAAAAATATTTTTCTTTTTTTACGATTTATGGAAACCATTCGCAAAGGTTGTTCGTCTATCTATACATCCCCGTTACTAGGCGGGCGCTCACCCCAGCCCGATTTGACAGCGCCCGCCTTTTTTGTGCCCAAATGAAGCCTTGGAGCCAGATCCGGGGTTAACCCACCCAGAAAGAATCGCTTGCTTCCCGTAAGGCTACACCGTTTTCAGAGTTGCTCTATAGGCCCCCTAAGCCGGCAGAGCCGGAACCAAACAAGACGGATAGTTGTTCGTTGCGAGTTGTTAGTTGTCAGGTCACACGCCCGTGGTTTCGCGACGGGACCCAGACGGATTCCAGATTCCGAATTCCGGATTCTGGATTCCGGATTCCGAACAGTTGGGCCGTTTCGGAAATAGCTCCCAAGGCCCGTGAACATTGGCTGAAACCGATATGGTCAAAGATTTCCTGCCAGCAGCGGCAAGAATTTAATTACAAAGTCACTCAAGGGGGCTGGCACTAACCAGGGAACGCGGACCCAGCCGGAAACGGCTGGGCTCGGCCATTTTCACGAACGATGTAACCCGTCTGGCGGTTTTGCAAGACATACCTCAGCGGCTAAAGCCGCTTGATTCTACGGCTGTTACGGCATGGCTGAAGCCATGCCCTGACGGGATACGCGAAAAGTAAAACCGCCCTAGGGAAAAGAACAACACCCCCACGGCACAAAAGACGTGGCGTGGCTACCCCGGCCAGAAACGATACACTAACTGTGAAAGCGGTCTAAGGTTTGCTTGCAGCAAGAAAAAGAAAGCTGTCCGGAAGAACGGCGTCGCTTAGGCGGGCCCGCCGATTCCAGTTGGCGGGTCTGGAACTTTTTCTCCCGGACAGTTCACCTTTAGTTGTGCAATTTGCGCACCATGCCCTGAAATCCTTGTAACGTATTGACTTATAAATGAAGGTCCCGCATCTTCCCGCTGGGTGGGGTCATCGCAGATTGCGGGGAATCCCTCATGTTTTGAGTGAAATGGCGCAATAAGGGGCTAGATTTCCAGGATTGTGCTCGGATCGGCGCGGCTAGAGCATTTCTCCTGTTCCTGTAGCTCGGGAGTCTGTCGCCCCTACGGGGCTTGCTTCCCTTTTCTGTTTGCTACCCACGGCTTGCGCCGTGGGCCACAGGATAGCGCCCCTACGGGGCTTCCCTGCGGATTGATCTACAGCAATAGGAGAAACACTCTAAATGCGAAGTGCAGGTCCTTCGTCGAGAAACGATCCCGCGCCGCGGAATCGTTTCCCTCCTCAGGATGACCGCATAGGAGAGGGATTCGCTCCGCCCTTTTGGGGGCCTCCCCTCGGCTAAAACCTAGGGCAAGGGGGCCAGGTTTGCGGAAATGCGGCGGGATATTCATTTGACATTTGGTTGATGCCTCTTGTAGAAGGGGAACACCATTCAAAATCCAAGGCTTCCGGGAGGGCAAATCATGTTGCGACGTGTTACCAGATTTCTGATATCGGGTCTGGCAGCGATGATGCTGTCTCCGGGCGTGGTTCCTCTGAAAGCGCAAGAAGCAACCGTGCCGCGTGTGATTCAGTTCAGCGGGGTGCTGCGGGATTCGGCCGGGCAGCCGCTGACGGGGGTGCAGGGCGTCTCGTTCGCGCTCTACCGCGATCAGGAGGGCGGATCACCGCTCTGGATCGAGACGCAGAACGTGGCGGCGGATGAGTACGGGCGCTTCGCGGTGCTGCTGGGCGCGGCGACGGCAGACGGCGTGCCCATCGAGATGTTTTCTTCGGGGGAGTCGCGCTGGCTGGGCGTGCAGGCGATTCAGAGCCGCGACAGGGATGGAGCGGTGCTGCCCGAGCAGCCCCGCGTCTTGCTCGTGAGCGTGCCGTATGCCTTGAAGGCGGCCGACGCCGAGACCTTGGGCGGGCTGCCTGCTTCGGCCTTTTTGCTGGCGTCGAATATTGTCACCGAGCGCGTGAAAGACTCGGGCGGCTTAACAGTGGCCGCAGTCACCGACGGCCCGATTACGGCCGCGGTCACGGCGGGCACCGTTGGGCGCATCGGCAAGTTCATCAACGCGACCGACCTGGGCGACTCGGTGTTGTTCGAGGACGCCAACAAAATCGGCCTGGGGACGACCACCCCGAGCGACCGGCTGCACCTGGTGGAGACGGAGCCGGGGCCGGTACGCGTGAAGATTGGGTCGCAGAGCACAGAGCAGTTTTCGACGGCGGGGTTCACATTGCGGTTGGACGAGGCGGCGGATGTCAACTCGGAGTGGCACTTCTTTGCGGCCAAGCTGTCGCCGGGAGCGGCCACGGGGCCGTCGAGTTTTCAGATACGCCGCCGCAACTCATCGCAGACGGAGGCGGTGACGCCGTTCCAGATCACGGCGTCGGAAGGAGTGTCGCATGTGATCCTGCAGAGCGGATTCCAGGCAGGCAGCCAGCAGTTCGGCAACGTCGGTATCGGCACGCAGAACCCGACCGAGAAGCTCGACGTAGTCGGAAACCTGAAGGTCAGCGGAACGATCATGGGCGGGATACCGACCTTCACCGGGCTCGCAATCCAGGACAACGGGACCAGCCCGAACCTGATCGGCGGCTTCACCGGGAACAGTGCAACGGTTGGTGTCTTCGGAGCCACCATTGGTGGCGGTGGGCGGAGCGCTAATGGTGAGACGAACCGTGTTACGGACATTTTTGGTACGGTGGGTGGAGGGGCCGACAACCAGGCTGGCAACAATTCAGGCTCCTTCCTGGATGCTGACTTTGCGACAGTGAGCGGGGGCAAGTCCAACACAGCCAGTGGGGATGGCGCAACCGTTGGTGGAGGCAAGTTTAATACGGCCAGCGGCAACCAGGATACAGTCAGTGGGGGATTCGGAAACAGCGCGAGCGGTGGCGGAGCAACCGTGGGTGGAGGTGACAGTAACTCAGCCACAGCCGGCAATTCAGTCATCGGTGGGGGGTTTAGCAACAATGTGAGCGGGTTTAGTGCGTTCGTCGGTGGAGGAAATTCCAACACCGCCAGCGGTGTCGATTCAACCGTGGGCGGCGGCCAGAGTAACTCAGTCACAGCCGGCTATTCAGTCATCGGGGGGGGGGACCACAACTCGGTCGCTGCCAATTATTCAACAATTTCCGGGGGCAAGGATAACTTTATCACCGCCCCCGAATTTTCCGGGGGCTACTCCACCATAGCTGGAGGGTGGAAAAATTTTA
>Ga0326597_10008316_pt1 | contig 14015 bp, 9 predicted proteins | sample RVTome_12_FD_203789 | JGI IMG/M metagenome (GOLD analysis project Ga0326597, IMG submission 203789) | Soil microbial communities from uranium-contaminated site in the Upper Colorado River Basin, Wyoming, United States - RVT100D185 | ecosystem: Environmental > Terrestrial > Soil > Contaminated >... | reverse complement strand
CGCCGGGAACGCGCGGCGCCTCGAGCAGGGCATTCGGCGACAGGCGATCGACCGACCCGTCGCGGAACACCACGCCGCGCGGCAGCATCAGGCTGCCGCCGTTCGTGTGGAAGCCGCGCCCGAGCGCGGGACCCCATGAGAGCACGACCGACTGCGACGCGCCGGCGACGTCGACCGAGGCCTCGACGGCCAGCAGGTAGGCCTTGCCTTCCGGCTGGAAGTGGAACGTCTTGCGCGCGTTGAGCCCGGACTCGTCCTGGTACACAAAACTGATCGTGCCCGGCGACGATCCCAGCGACAGCTTTGTCTCGCTCGGCTGAAAGAGCGCGCGCGCCAGAACCGCCGAAAGCGCCTCGTCCCCGGTCGCGAGCGTGAACGGACGCGGCAGCGCCGCCGGAACCTGTTCGGGCACGAGCTCGACCGGACTGCCGTCGGGTTCGCGGTAGCGCTTGAGCTGCCAGCTCGTGAGCACGGCGCCCTGAGTCGAGAACACGGCTCGAATGGCATCGGTTTCCACGATGACATCCCGGGCCGCCGCGTCGGCCACCAGCGGCCTCGCGGCGGGCGGCGCGGCTTCAGCCGGGGTCCCGGTCTCAACCGGCTCGGGCGAGGGCACGGGCGCGGCTGTCTGCCCGGGCACCGAGCCGGCCGCCACCGGCCGCGCGGGAACCGCCGGCTCGGGCGGGGGCGGCACGATGTACGTCTGATACAGGACGAGTATCAGGAACGACAGAAAAATGGCCAGGAACACGCGCTTTTCCATGATTTCGACTCTGACCGATCAGTCGTCCCCGGCCCTCGGTGGAACCGGATCGAAACCAGGTTCAGCAAACGGATGACACCGCGCGACGCGCCGCAGGGCCAGCCGCAGTCCGCGGCCGAGACCGTGCTCTTCGATGGCAGTCGTCGCATACGCGGAGCATGAGGGCTCGAACCGGCACGCACCGCCGGCAAACGGGCTCAACAGCAACTGGTATGCGCGGACGAGCGAGATGCCGAACCTGACGGCCGCCGCGCTCATCGGATCCTCCGGAGCTTTCGCATCGCGGCGCGGAACTCGGTGCGGACGTCCTCGAACGGCGCGACGGCCAGGTCGCGGCGGGCGATGGCCACAATGTCGAGCGCGGGCTGATCGGGTGTCGTCACTTCGGGCGCCTCCCGCCTGAACAGCTCGCGCAGCCGGCGCTTCGCGCGATTGCGGATGACGGCGCCGCCGATCCGCCTCGAGGCGATGATCCCGAGGCGATCGTGCCCCAGGTCATTCGATCGCCCCAGGAGGGTCAGCCGTCGCGACGACACGCGCCGCCCGTGTTCCTGTACGGCCGTGAATTCGGCGCGGGCCCGCAAGCGCGCGCCGCGACCAAATGTTTCCTGCATGAGGTGCCGTCGCACCGCGCTGGCAGCGCGGCGCTCCGGGACGCGGCATCGACACCAGCCGCGTCTAGGATGAGACGGTCAGGCGCTTGCGACCCTTCGCGCGCCGACGCTTGAGCACGATGCGGCCATTCTTCGTCCGCATCCGCACCAGGAACCCGTGAGTGCGCCGACGACGACGGCGGTTTGGTTGGAACGTGCGCTTCATGTGACTCCCGGCCGGGTGCCTGACACCCTGGAGAAACTCGAATCGTAGCGAACGGCCGGAAACCGTGTCAATCTGGCATGTCGGGCGCCGGGACGCTTGCACCAATGTGGTGCAGCTTCATTGTCGGCCTCCGGTGCCTGTGGTAGATTCGCGGGCTCCTCTGAAGGGACTGGAGACTTGGGCACTTTTCCACATCTGTGGAAAAACCTGTGGAAATCCAAGGTTTCTGGCGGCTCTTTGGGTAACTTATTGAATCTAAAGGCTTTGTTATACTGAGTTTTCTGCTATGGCCCCGACAATCTGGGACGAAGTGCTGGGCCGGATCGAAACCAAGGTCAACCGCTACAGCTACTTCACATGGTTCAAACCGACCGCTCTGGTCGCCGACGATGGGCCCAGCATCACGATCCGGGTTGCCGACCCGATGATGATCGACTGGCTGACGAAGCACTACGGGGGCGTGATCAACGAAGCGCTCGCCGAGGTCGGGCGTCAGGGCACGACGCTCCAATTCCTTCACGGTGCGGATTCGGCCGAGGGCGCCCGCTCGCCGTCGGCCGCCGACGCAGCGCCGGGCCCGCCCGATTCGGTCGATCTCGCCGGTCTCAGCCCCCGGTACTCGTTCGACACCTTCATCGTGGGTTCGTCGAACCAGTTTGCCAACGCCGCCTGCCGCGCCGTGGCCGAAGCGCCGTCCCGCTCGTATAACCCGCTGTTCCTCTACGGCGGCGTCGGCCTCGGCAAGACGCACCTGATGCACGCAATTGGCCAGTACGTCCTCACGCACAGCCCTGGGTTGAAGCTCACCTACATCTCGGCCGAGCGGTTCATGAACGAGGTCATCAACGCCATCCGGTACGATCGCATCCTCGAGTTCCGCGAGCGGTATCGGGGTGTGGATGTGCTCCTCGTGGACGACATCCAGTTCATCGTCGGCAAGGAACGAACCCAGACGGAGTTCTTTCATACGTTCAATGCTCTGCACGACGCGCAAAAGCAGATCGTGCTCAGCAGCGACTGTCCTCCGCATCAAATCAGCGAGCTCGAGGAGCGCCTGCGAAGCCGCTTTGAATGGGGTTTGATTGCCGATCTGCAGCCGCCGGATCTTGAAACAAAAGTCGCCATCCTGAAGCGCAAGGCAGACGGGGAAGGCGTGCGGCTGCCCGATGACGTCGCGCTGTACATCGCCGGCCGCATCAAGTCGAACATCCGCGAGCTCGAGGGCTCCCTGATTCGGCTGCTCGCGTACGCCTCGCTGACCGGCCGGGAGTTGTCGATGTCGCTCGCGCAGGAGGTCCTTCGCGACGTCTTGCGCCATGACGAACGGGCCGTGACGATCGACATGATCCAGAAGTTTGTTGCCGACTACTACCAGTTGAAGCTTGTCGATTTGAAGTCCCGGAACAACTCCAAGTCCATCGCCAAGCCGCGCCAGGTGGCGATGTACCTCTGCAAGTCGCTGACCACCGCTTCGCTGCCGGAGATCGGCAAGAGCTTCGGGGGCAAGCATCACTCGACGGTCATTCACTCGATTCGGAAGGTCGAGGAACTCCGCGGGCGCGACGCGTCCTTCAACACCCAGATCAACACTCTGATTGAGGCCTTTCGCTAGGAAAACCGCGCCTGCAGTGCGCGTGGTGGCGTTCGTCCGCAACGACAACCTGTGCACGGCTGTGGACGACCTCTAACCGGGTCCGGACTGCGCATGATCGGCGCCGGGGATGGGCCGGATCACCCACAGTTTGGTCCACAGGGTAAAATGTTGAATTACAACGACTTATACGGACATTTTGACGTACCAACAAGCCTTTCTTGTTGTTATAATTCTCTGTCTTTCTTGATCCGTTGATCGTCATCGGATTCCGGCCACAGGCAAGTTCAACGTGAGGGTGCCCCGTCCATGGAATTTGTCGTCCGCAAGAACGACCTCCTGAAAGAACTTGCTCTCCTGCAGGGCATCGTCGAGAGAAAGAACACGATTCCGATTCTCGCGAACGTGCTGATTGAAGCCTCAAAGAACGGCGTGTCACTGCTCGCGACCGATCTGGATGTCGGCCTTCGCAGCCGATGCGAGGCGGTCGTCAGTAAACCTGGAATCCTGACGCTTCCAGCCAAGAAACTTTTTGAGATCGTGAATGCCCTGCCGGAAACAGAGATCCGGATCGCCGAGGAGAAGGGCGGAAAGAGCGTCCTGATTCAGGCGGACCGGTTCGAATCGAGAATACAGACGCTGCCGGCGAGCGAGTTTCCGACACCGCCGCAGGAAAGCGGCTCGTCCGAAGCCAGCCTGCCCGGCGCGGCGCTGAAGAGGATGATCTCCCACACGCGCTTCGCAATCACGAGCGAGGACACGCGCTACTTCCTGAACGGCGCGCAACTGGTGCTGCGGCCGGACTCGATGACGATGGTGGCGACCGACGGACACCGGCTGGCGTACATCAGCGTGCAGGAATCGCCCGGGAAGGACGTCAAAACCGAGGTTCTGCTGCCAAGAAAGACCCTGAATGAAGTGGCCCGGCTCATCGACGGCGCCGACCACGTCGAGTTCTCGCAGGGCGAGAACCATCTCTTCTTCCGCGCGGGCGACCGGCTGCTGATTTCCCGCAAGATCGACGCGAACTTCCCGGCCTACGAACGGGTGATTCCGAAAACAAACGACAAACAGATCGAGTTTGACCGGGATCGACTGGCGGCCGCCGTGCGGCGCGTTCGCCTGCTGTCAAACGAACGGTCGAAGGCCGTCAAGTTCGTCGCGGGCAAGGACCAGGTGGAGATTACGTCGAGCACGCCCGAGGTCGGCGAGGCGCACGAGGTGATTCCGGTCGATTACGGGGGCGACAGCGTGCAGATTTGTTTCAACGCGGACTACGTCGACAACTTCCTGAGCGTCGTCGAGACCGAGAACGTGAAACTGGAGTTCAAGGACGAGATGAGCCAGGCCGTCGTGAAGCCGATCGGGGCCGAAGGCTACGACTACGTCTACGTCATCATGCCGATGCGGGTCTGATTGGTGTCGAAAACGGAATCACCAGCACGACAACCGGAAGACCTGGCTGGAGGACCGTCGAGTCCTGCCTCCGCCGAGGACTACGGGGCCGACAAGATCAAGATCCTCGAGGGGTTGGCCGCCGTGCGCAAGCGCCCGGCGATGTACGTCGGATCGACCGGCCCGCTCGGCCTCCACCACCTGGTCTATGAAGTCGTCGACAACTCGATCGACGAGGCGCTCGCCGGCTTCTGCAAGACGATCAACGTCGCCATCCACTTGGACGGATCGGTGACGGTCGTCGACGACGGGCGCGGCATTCCGACGGACCTGCACGAGAGCGGCCGGTCGGCGGCCGAGGTCGTGATGACGGTGCTGCACGCGGGCGGCAAGTTCGAGAACTCCGCCTACAAAGTGTCCGGCGGCCTGCACGGCGTCGGCATTTCGGTGGTCAACGCGCTGTCCGAGTGGGTCGAGCTCGAGATCTGGCGCAATGGCCACGTGCACCAGCAGCGCTACGAGCGGGGCGTGCCCCTGGGCGACCTGTACGTCACGGGCACGACCGAGAAGCGCGGCACCAAGGTCGTGTTCAAGCCCGACGGCGAGGTGTTCGAGACGACCGACTTCAGCTTCGAGGTGCTGTCACAGCGCCTGCGGGAGCTGGCGTTCCTGAACGCGGGGGTCACCATCGTCATCGAAGACGAACGCGACGGCAAGCGCCATCAGTTTCTGTACCAGGGCGGCATCCGGGAGTTTGTCGAGTTCCTGAACAAGAACCGGACGCCGATCAACGACGCGCCGATCTTGATGACCGGCGAGCGCGACGGCACCTCCGTGGAAATCGCCCTGCAGTGGAACGACGGCTACACGGAGACCACCTACACGTTCGCCAACAACATCAACACAACCGAAGGCGGTACCCATCTGTCGGGCTTTCGCGCGGCGCTGACAAGGACGATCAACAACTACGCGTCACGCAACAACCTCGGCCAGAAGCTGACCGAGAGCATCAGCGGCGACGACGTGCGGGAGGGCATGACGGCGGTGATCTCCGTCAAGATCCCGCAGCCGCAGTTTGAGGGCCAGACCAAGACGAAGCTCGGCAACACGGAGGTCAAAGGCATCGTCGAGGGCATCATCAACGAGCGCCTGGGCGCGTTCCTCGAGGAAACGCCCGCGGTCGCCAAACGGATCATCGCGAAAGCCGTCGATGCCGCGCTGGCCCGGGAAGCCGCGCGCAAGGCGCGCGACCTCGTGCGGCGCAAGGGCGCGCTCGACAACACGGCGCTGCCCGGCAAGCTCGCGGACTGCCAGGAGCGCGACCCGGCGAAGAGCGAGCTGTACATCGTCGAGGGCGAATCGGCCGGGGGGTCGGCCAAACAGGGTCGCGACCGGCGGTTCCAGGCCGTGCTGCCCATCAAGGGCAAGATCCTCAACGTCGAGAAGGCCCGGTTCGACAAGATGTTGAACCACGAGGAAATCCGGACGCTGATTGCGGCGCTCGGTTGCGGGATCGGTGAGGACGAATTCGACCCGTCGAAGCTGCGGTACCACCGCGTTATCATCATGACGGACGCCGACGTCGACGGCTCGCACATCCGGACGCTGCTGCTCACCTTCTTCTACCGGCAGATGCGGGAGCTGGTCGATCGGGGCCACATCCACATCGCGCAGCCGCCGTTGTTCCGCGCGAAGCGAGGCCGGCAGGAGACGTTCATCAAGGACGAGCGCTCGCTCGAGGCGTTCCTCATCAGGCGCGCCGCCGAATCGCGGACGCTCGTGCTCTCGAACGGGCAGGAGATCTCCGGCGGCGGCCTCGAGAGGCGTCTCGAGCAGCTCATGATGTTCCGCAAGTTGTTGCAGGTCGTCGAGCGCCGGGGCCCGGTGCGCCGGGCGGTCCTCGCGCTGCTCGAGGGCGGCGCGCGCGACAAGGCCTTCTGGGCGGACCGGTCCGTCGTGGACGCCCTGGCGCGCCACCTGACGGCGGAGGCTGTCACGGCCATTGTCGTCGAGGACTCCGAGCACCAGGCGTTCGCCGTCGAGCTCGAGGACCGCACGGCCGGCTACGCCCGCCGCCACCGGCTCGATCTGGATTTCGCGACGGCCGGCGAGTTCCGGGTGCTGCTCGCGGCCTACCAGGACGTGCGGGATCTGCTGGCCGGGCCGGTCACGATTCGCACGGCCGCGCGCGCGGAAGCCGAGGACGCCGACGAGGCCGCCACCAACGGCGCCGCCGCGCCGCCGCCCGCGAAAGCGCGCGAGGCGGACCGTCGCGTCGAGTCGCTCGACGAGCTGGTGGAGTTCTTCGTGGCCGCCGGACGACGCGGCGTTTCCGTCAACCGGTACAAGGGCCTCGGCGAGATGAACCCGGAGACGCTCTGGGACACGACAATGGACCCGGAGAAGCGGACGCTGCTGCAGGTTCGAGCCGAGGACCACACGGAAGCCGACCTGATGTTCACGACGCTCATGGGCGATCAGGTCGAGCCCCGCCGGAAGTTCATCGAAGACAACGCGTTGGACGTCAAGAACCTCGACATCTGAACCGCGAACCGCGAACCGCGAACCGCGAACCGAGAACCGAGAACCGAGAACCGCGAACCGTAATGGAACTCTCCAAGACCCCCGTCAACATCGAAGACGAGATGAAGCGCTCGTACATGGATTACGCGATGAGCGTGATCATCGGGCGGGCGCTGCCCGACGTGCGCGACGGGCTGAAGCCTGCGAACCGGCGCGTGCTGTTCGCGATGCGGCAGATGGGGCTCGGGTCGAACCGGGCGTATCGCAAGTGCGCGAAGATCGTTGGCGAGGTCATCGGCAACTACCATCCGCACGGCGACGCGCCGGCCTACGACACGCTGGTGCGCCTGGCGCAGGACTTCAACATGCGCTACGTCCTCGTCGACGGCCAGGGCAACTTCGGCTCGATCGACGGCGACCCGCCGGCCGCCTATCGCTACACGGAAGCGCGCCTGGCGGCGCTCGCCGAGGCGATGATGGAGGACCTCGACAGGGACACCGTCGATTTTCGTCCGACTTTCGACGAGACGGCCGAGGAGCCGACGGTGCTGCCGGCGCCGTTTCCGAACCTGCTGGTCAACGGCTCGACGGGGATTGCGGTCGGGATGGCGACGAGCATTCCGCCGCACAACATGCGCGAGGTGCTCGACGGCGTGATGGCCGTCATCGAACGGCGCCAGGCGACGCGTGAGGAAAAAGTCCGCGCCCTGCTGCACGCGATTCCCGGGCCGGACTTTCCGTCGGGCGGCACGATCGTCGGCCGCGAGGGCATCGTCCGCGCGTATCTGGACGGGCGCGGCAGCGTCGTGCTGCGGGGCCGGGCCACGACCGAGGAGCACCCGAAGACCGAACGCGTCTCGATCGTCATCACCGAGATCCCGTATCAGGTCAACAAAGCCACGCTCATCACCGACATTGCCGAGCTCGTTCGCGACAAGCGGCTCGAAGGCATCTCGGACATCCGGGACGAGTCGGACCGGGACGGCATGCGCATCGTGATCGAGCTCAAGCGCGGCGAGCTGCCCGACGTTGTCCTCAACAACCTCTACAAGCACACGAAGCTGCAGACGAGCTACGGCATCACACTGCTGGCGATTGCCGGCGGGCGTCCGAAGGTGCTGGGGCTCGTCGACCTCATCGAGCACTTCATCGAGTTCCGGCGCGACATCGTCCGGCGGCGCACCGAGTTCGACTTGCGCAAGGCCGAAGCCCGGGCGCACATCCTGGAAGGCCTGAAGATCGCGCTCGACCACCTCGACGCCGTCATCACGCTGATTCGGGCTTCGAGGAACCCCGCCGAGGCGCGCACCGGCCTGACCGCCGAGTTCAGCCTCACGCCGATCCAGGCGCAGGCCATCCTCGACATGCAGCTGCAGCGGCTGACCGGACTCGAGCGCCAGAAGGTGCTCGACGAACTGGCCGAGCTGGTGGCGCTGATCGAGCGGCTCCGCGCCATCCTCTCGCGCGACGAGCTGCTCATGGCCATCGTCGTCGACGAGCTCAAGGCCGTGCGCGCGCAGTACGGCGACCACCGCCGCACCGACATTGTCGAGGAGAGCGGCGAGTTCCGCGTCGAGGATCTGATCGCCGACGAGGACGTGGTCATCACGTCAACGAGCACCGGCTACATCAAGCGCACGGCGCTCGACGCGTACCGGAAGCAGCGGCGCGGCGGCAAAGGTCTCATCGGTATGCAGACGCGCGAGGAGGACGTCGTCCGGCACTTGTTCATCGCGAACACGCACGCCTACATCCTCATCTTCAGCGACCGCGGCAAGTGCTACTGGCTGAAGGTCTACGACGTGCCGGAAGTCAGCCGGAGCAGCAAGGGCAAGTCGATCGCCAACCTCGTGAACATGGACGAGGGCGAAAGGATTGCGGCCCTGCTCCGGGTGCAGCAGTTTCCGGCGGTCGAAGGCGAGCGGTTCATCGTGATGGGCACCGAAGCGGGGACCGTCAAGAAGACGGACCTCAAGGCGTTCTCGAACCCGCGATCGGCCGGCATCATTGCAATCCAGGTCGCGGACGACGACCGCCTGATTGCGGTGGCGGAGACGGACGGCGCCAAGGACATGGTGATCGGCACGCGGAACGGCATGGCGATCCGGTTCGCCGAGCGCGATGCCCGCGTGATGGGCCGCACCGCGCAGGGCGTGCGCGGCATCAAGCTCCGCGATGGCGACCGCGTGGTCGCCATGGAAGTCGTGAGCGAGGACGCGACGCTCCTGACCGTCTGCGAGAACGGCTACGGGAAGCGCACGGACGTCGGCGAGTACCGGCGCCAGACGCGGGGTGGCATCGGCCTCAAGAACGTCCAGACGAGCGATCGCAACGGTCCCGTCGTCGGCATCGCGTGCGTCACGGGCCGGGATGAACTGCTGCTCGTCACCGAGCAGGGGCAGATCATCCGGATGCACGCCGCCGACCTGCGGCCGATCGGCCGGGACACCCAGGGCGTCCGGCTCATGGACCTTGCCGACGGCGACCGGCTCGTGTCGATCGCGACGCTGACCGAACCAGACGATGAAGGGGACGGGGGTCGATCTGTGGAAAACTCCCCGGGTCGTGTGGGGTGATCCCCGGGGAGTTTTCCACAGATCGACCCCCGTCCCCCTTACGCTCGTTCCAGGTTCGCGTAACTTGCCAGCAGCTTCTTCGTGCCGGCCGCCGCGAACTTCACCGTCACCTTGAGATCGTCGCCGTGATCTTCGACGGCCACGACCGTGCCGACGCCGAACTGCCGGTGCCGCACGCGCATGCCGGCGCGGACGCCCGGCGCCGACTGATCCTCGTCTTCGTCGGCGAACGACGGCTTTGCCGCCCGGGGCGTCGTGCCTCGCGGCCGGCCCCAGGCGCCGCGGTACGCGCGCTGGGGCTCCTGCCAGCGCGGCGGCGCGACGGGCTCGACGCGGTCGACGAGCTCGGATGGAATCTCGTCGAGGAAGCGCGAGGGCTCGGTGGCCTGGTACTCGCCGAACACGCGCCGCCGGGCCGCACCGGTCAGCACGAGGCGCTCGCGCGCGCGGGTGAGACACACGTAACAGAGCCGGCGCTCCTCTTCGATGTCGTCGGCGTCCTCGGCGGCCCGCGAATGCGGGAACAAACCCTCCTCCAGGCCGGCGACGATCACGGTGGGGAACTCGAGGCCCTTGGCCGCGTGCATCGTCATCAGCCAGACGCGCGCCTCGGCAGCGCCCTGGGCTTCATCCGCCTCGGACAGCAGCGACAGGCGATCCACGAACCCGCCGAGTGACGGCTCAGCCTCGCGGGTTTCGTACTCCCGCGAGGCCGAGACCAGTTCCATCAGGTTCTCGATGCGGGCCTCGGCGTCCTCGCTGCGATCGTCCCGCAGTTGCTGCAGGTAGCCCGACCGGTCGAGCACCAGCCCGAGGACGGTCGAGACCGGCTCCCGGGTCGCTTCGGCCGCCAGGCCCGCGACGAGATCCCGGAAGCCCTGCAGGGCGGCCGACCCTCTCGGGCTGATGCGCCCGGCGGTGAGCCCGAGCTCGAGCCTGTTCCAGAGCGAGCGGGCAGGTGATGCCGTGCCGGCGTTCTCGAGCAGGGGGATGGCGGAGGCCGGTTCGTCCGGTTCCAGGTCGATCTTGTCCAGCGCGTCGAGGACGGCCTTGCCGATGCCGCGCGCTGGGACGTTCACGACGCGCCGGAAGCTGACGTCGTCGTGCGGGTTGATGAGCAGGCGGAGGTAGGCGAGCGCGTCCTTGATCTCACGGCGCTCGTAGAAGCGGACGCCGCCGATGATGCGATAGGGGACGCCCTCGCGCATGAGCGCGTCCTCGATCGCGCGCGACTGCGCGTTCGTGCGGTACAGGACCGCGGCCATCGAGGCCGGGCCGTTCTGTGTCTTCTCCCGCACCGTACGCGTGATGAAGTCTGCCTCCTCGATTTCGTCGGCCGACCGCACGTAGAGAATCCGCTCCCCACCGGTCTGATCCGTCCAGAGCCGTTTGTCTTTCCGGTTGCGGTTGCAGCCGATCACGGCCGACGCCGCGTCGAGGATCACCTGCGTGGACCGGTAGTTCTGCTCGAGCTTCACGATGCGCGCGTCGGGGAAGTCCTGCTCGAAGTCCAGGATGTTGCGCAGGTCCGCCCCCCGCCAGCGGTAAATCGACTGGTCCGGGTCGCCGACGACGCAGAGGTTCCGGTGCACGGCGGAAAGGCGGCGAATGAGCAGGTACTGCGGCCGGTTGGTGTCCTGGTACTCGTCGACCAGCACGAAACGGAACTTGTGCGCGTAGAAGTCGCGCGCGCGCTCGCTGGTCTCGAAGAGCTCGACCGTGCGCAGGAGCAGGTCGTCGAAGTCGAGCGCGCTGGCGTCACGGAGCGTCCGCTGGTACGCTTCGAACACGCGGCTGATCTGCTGGTCGCGCGGGCTCCAGCCGGCCGCGCGGAGATCGGCGGGCGTTTCGAGCTTGTTCTTTGCCTGGCTGATGCGCGACAGCGCCGCGCGCGGCGGGATCGTCTTGTCGTCGACGTCGAGCGCGCACATGGCCTGTTTGACAACCGACAACTGATCGGACGAGTCGTAGATGACGAAATCGCGCGGCAGGCCGATGGCCGGAGCCTCGCGGCGAAGCAGCCGGGCACAGAGCGAATGGAACGTCGAGAGCCACACCTGCCGGCAATCCTCGCCCAGCGACTGCTCAACGCGCGCGCGCATTTCCTCGGCGGCCTTGTTGGTGAACGTGACGGCGAGCACCTCGCCAGGATGCGCCTGGCCGCTGGCGATGAGATGCGCCGTGCGCGCGGTGATCACGCGCGTCTTGCCGGACCCGGCGCCGGCGAGAATCAGCAGCGGGCCGCTTGTGTGCAGCACGGCCTCACGCTGCGCGGGGTTGAGGTGGGCGAGATTCAAGACTCGGCTCTCAGCGCCTGGCTGTGGGTTCTCGGATGGGGCTCGCGCTCGGCGCTCAGGCTGGCGCCGCCGACGAGCCACGCGGCGGCCTCGGGTGGCGCCAGCACCTGAATCGGCGATCCCTTGAAGTCGCGTGGATTGCGCGTGACGAGCGCGTCGCATTTCGCACGGCGCGCCGCGGCTGCGGTCACCGCGTCTTCGAAGTCCCTCCACCCGAGCGCGAGTGCGGCCGAGAGCACGGTGGCATCTACGGCCGCGACGTCGAACACCGACAGCAATGCCTCGGTCGTCTGGCGCGCCCGGCGCGCGCCCACCGCCCGAGCATTCAGGTAATGGACCGTCGTCACCGCATGCGCCGACAGGCACCCCTCGGCGCGGCCCTCTTCCACAGCGCTCCAGACCGCCGAGGCACTCTCAGCATGCGGCCTGCGGTCAAGCAGCACGTCGAGGACGACGTTGACATCGATGAGAATGCGCTTCACCGGTGCTTGCGCTCGAGATGGCGACGATAATCGGCGACCGACCCTCGCCGGAGCGAACCGCGCAGCCGCGCCAGAACGGGGGGCGTCCGGCCCTGGCGCTCCCCTGCAACCGCGGGCGCCCGCCCGACGAGATCGAGATACGTCTCCACGAGCCTCGACACCGACGTGCCGCGGATCTGCGCATAACGTTTCGCCCTCTCGACGACCCGTTCATCCACGGTCAACGTGAGCTTCTGCATACGTATGATCATATCACGCTTATACGTATAGGATCGCGCGCCGCGCCGCGGCGGCCATTCGGGCTGCCCCGGCGCCGCATAAGCAGCCTGCATGGCTCCATCACGCACGCGACGCTTCCCCGGCCGCTGGTAGCATCAGTCCGATGCCGCGCACACTGTTCGAGAAGGTCTGGAATCTGCACGCGGTCGGGCGATTGCCCACCGGGCAGACGCAACTCTTCGTCGGCTTGCATCTCGTCCACGAGGTCACGAGCCCGCAGGCGTTCGCGGACCTCGGCGCCCGTGGCTGGCGCGTGCGCCGGCCGGACCGCACGTTCGCGACGATCGATCACATCGTGCCGACCGGCCTGCAGGTGCGGCCGTTCGCCGACGAGCTGGCCGAGACGATGACCGGGGCGCTCGAGCGCAACTGCCGCCAGAACGGCATTCCACTCTTCGGCCTCGACAGCGGGTCGCAAGGCATCGTCCATGTCATCGGGCCGGAGTTGGGCCTCACCCAGCCGGGGATGACCATCGCCTGCGGCGACAGCCACACCTCCACCCACGGCGCGTTCGGCGCGCTCGCCTACGGCATCGGCACGTCGCAGGTCCGCGACGTACTCGCCTCGCAGACGCTGGCGATGTCGCCGCTCAAGACGCGGCGGATCGACATCACCGGCCGGCTGATGCCAGGGGTCTACGCCAAGGACGTCATCCTCACGATCGTCGCCAAGCTCGGCGTGAAGGGCGGCACGGGCTACGCGTACGAGTACGCGGGCGACACCGTCTCGGCGATGTCGATGGACGAACGCATGACGATCTGCAACATGTCGATCGAGGGCGGCGCGCGCGTCGGCTATTGCAACCCGGATGAGACGACCGTGGCCTACCTCACGGGCCGGCGGTTCGCGCCGGCGGGGGCCGAGCGCGCGCGCGCCCGCGCGTGGTGGCTGAGCCTCGCCTCCGACGAGGGGGCCGCCTGGGACGACGTCGTGCGGATCGACGCGGGCGGCATCGCGCCGACCGTCACCTGGGGCACCAACCCGGGCCAGTCGGTGCCCGTCGATGGCCGGTTGCCGACCGCCGAGGAAGTCGGGCACGACGAGCAGGATGGCCGGCAGGCCGCCCTCGAGTTCATGGGCTTTCGGGCGGGTCAGCCGATGCTGGGCACGAAGATCGACGTCGCGTTCGTCGGGTCGTGCACCAACGCGCGGCTCTCCGATCTCAGGGAAGCGGCGCGCGTCGTGCGGGGCCATCGGGTCGCGCGCGGCGTGACCGGCCTCGTGGTGCCCGGATCGCAGGCGGTCGCGCGGGCGGCCGAGGCGGAGGGGCTCGACGAGGTTTTTCGTGA
>Ga0326597_10008315_pt1 | contig 14017 bp, 9 predicted proteins | sample RVTome_12_FD_203789 | JGI IMG/M metagenome (GOLD analysis project Ga0326597, IMG submission 203789) | Soil microbial communities from uranium-contaminated site in the Upper Colorado River Basin, Wyoming, United States - RVT100D185 | ecosystem: Environmental > Terrestrial > Soil > Contaminated >... | reverse complement strand
TTCGCCACGACAGACTGGACTCCTTGCATTGGAAAGCCATCCATTGTGTCTCCCAATCAACGAAGCTCGGCTGCGGCAACTTCGTAGTGTTCCACGCTCACGATTTTGCCTCCGCTGGCGGCGGCCTTGTCGGTTCTGATTCGGTTCGCTGCTTCCTCGCCGTTGCGCATTGCCTCTTCGGTCTCCCAGAGTGTGATGGTCAACGTCTTGCCCGATGACCGGTCCACCAGGTTAATAGGCGCTAGTTGTAGACCGATGGACGCGCCGGAGCCCTCATGCGACGGCGAGCTCGAAGGCAAAAGGGAGGCCGCCGGTTACCTGTTCGACGCGGCGCTTGGGCAAGCAAATTGCCAACCTGCCCACCCCCCGGCGACTGAAGACCATCTCTAGTGTTGAGTGCAGTCAACTGTTCCGCGTGCTGATGAGGACGTAATCCTGCGGCACTCTTAGAGAGCCGGTCTCCTCACGAACCGCTCAGCGGAGCTGCTGCCAGTTGAGCATGATGAGGACAGCCCACACCACGGCGAGAATCGGTGGGATCGGCAACGCGAACCCCCACCAGAGGATTGCCCCTAAGGGCAAGAGCACCAGGGACAAGAGGGCTCCGGCCTTTGCACCGCTCCAGAGCAGCCATCCGGCAACACACTCGAGTAAGGAAACGAGCAAGAACGCCGACAGCAAGGGCGCGGTCGTTTAAACGCCGATACGTTCGAAGGGCCCCTTCCCGTACGAGGGGAAGCCCATGAAATCGGAATCGGCGGCTATCTGGCAGCGGCGCTGCTGGTGTACCAGGGCTGGTCGCCCTTCCTGACGGCTCCGGTGGCGGGGCTGTTGGGGATGGCGCTCGGCATCGTGGTCGGGCTGATGACGCTCCGTTTCGAACCCGATCTGTGGGCGGTGCTCCCGCACTCGGCTTCCGCGTCAGGTGCCTGAAGCAGCTTCGTCTCCCGGCGGCTCGGGCTTTACGCGAAGAATTCGTCAAACGCCGCAGTGTCTCGCATTAACGCCCAGAACTCGGCGATCTGGCATTCGGGGTTAATACGATAAATCTCCACGCCGTGCTGGTCGAAGTGCTTGCCGTTGCGGGAGTGGTTCCAGTGGACCCTTGTGAATATCCATTCGTCGGTGGCGACGACGTCTTCCACCTCGATATTGAAGGAGGTAATCACCGGCTGTCCGGTCTCTGAGAACTCGGGAACGACTTCTTCGAACAGTGCCATGGTCTGGGCTTTGTCGCGGTCGCCGGAGAACCGATGTCTTCCCGGCACGTGCCAGACCAGGTCGTCGGAGAGCATCTCGCGGATCTTGTTTGCGTCGCCTTTGGTGAATGCTTCGTATGCTCGCCGATAGAAGGCGACGTTGGGATGCTCCGACACAACTGCTTCCTCCCAGCTGAATTTCGAGCCGAGTATCAGTCAAAAGACCACCCGGGTCAAGCCGGACCGATAGCAAGCGGCATTGCCTGAGAGGACGGCCAGCGAAGTATCGGAAGGCGTAGTTCGCACCCGGACCCCACGGAAGCAGGGCAGGCATTTTTCCTTTCAGGGGCCTGGACCATTCGGCCCCGAATCGGTAAAACCGATTTCGACTTTTCTTGGTCTCCGATGTCCCTCGGCACTAATACTGAGCCGAGATCATGAGCATGCGCATGAAGAGGCTCGGCAAGGACGGACCGCCGGTCTCGGTGATCGGGTTTGGCGCCTGGGAGATCTCGGTCGATCCCGACGAGGCCGTGGCGATCGCAGCCATCCGTGCGGGGGTCGAGGCGGGTATGAACTGGGTCGACACCGCCGAGGTTTATGGGATGGGGCGGGGAGAAGAACTGGTCGGACGAGCCCTCCAGGGTCAGGCCCAGGTCTTCACCAAGGTGTGGCACAAGCTTCACGGTTCCCTTACCGCAGGAACGGTTCGAGCGGCCGCGGAGGGGAGCCTGAAGCGTCTTCGACGTGACGTCCTCGACCTCTATCAGGTTCTTGAGCCCGACCCGTCGCTTCCCATCGAGGAGGTGTGGGAGGCGATGGCTTCGCTCGTCGATGCCGGCCTTACCCGCCGAGTAGGGGTTTGCAACTTCCACCTGGAGCAGGTGGAACGATGCGAGCGCCTACGTCACGTCGACGCGGTGACAAACCAGTTCTCGTTGATCCACCGAGAGGAGCATGAAGCCCTGCGGGCACACTGCGCCAAGGCGAGAACCGCTTTCATTGCTTACGGGCCGCTGGCTCTTGGCCTCCTCACGGGCAAAGTCAGCCATGGGCGCTCGTTCACTGACACGAGTTGGGGGCGGGGCAAGACGGAGAAGGAGCTGTCGCCCTACCAGCGGTCACTCTTCGCCACAGATGTGCTCGGCAACCACGTTGCCTACGTCGAACGCCTTCGGCCCCTAGCGGCCCGGGCGGGACTGCCACTCGCCCAACTCGCGCTGGCATGGGTGGTACAGCAGGACGATTTCACGGTGGCGATCGCCGGATCGTCTTCGCCGGCGAACACCAAACAGAACGCTGCCACCGGTTCGATCGACCTGCCTCGTTGGCTGATAAGCGAACTGACCGCACTCCGCCCTGGTTAGCGCCGGCTGTTTTTCACGACAGATTCTCGCCGGCCTGAGTATCGGCAGCCGCTCTAGAAGTGCGGGTATCCCGGCGAGCCACCCCAAGGCCCGAGCCGCCGACATCGCGACTGATCCTGCAGTAGATGGCCGCTGCACGAACGCGAGGTATCGGTGCCACCCGACTCAAAATAGTACGAAAAGTGAAAGGTGGCGAGAGCGACATTCACCAGCCACAGGCAGGCTCAGAGTCAGTGATTCAGAACATCCGCAAGAGTAGATAACAATACGTTTTCCGGACTGACGCGACCTGGGCAAACGCCCTCTTGCACAGCGCTCAGCTCAGCCGTCTTGCAAAGCCGGTGCTCTTCCAACTGAGCTACGTCCCCGCGTTTTATCAAGTAGTAGCTGACGATTCGCCGCATTTGAGGGCCGGGTGGTGTTTTGCGCTGCGCTCGAACAGCAGCCGGCCACCCATTGATGATGACACCAGTCTACGGGCCATTTGCTGTGAAGGCGGAGCGCAAATGCAACGCCAGACATGAGATCATCAGAACCCGGGTAGCTCAACCGGCGTGCAGATTGGGAGAGATCGATGCCGGGGATTACCGGTTGACAGCGGGGGCCCCAACACCCCCGCGCCGAACGGACGCCACTACTCACCAGAGAGTCGGCGTGCCGCCAACTCAGGGCCACAGACTTCGTGTTGCGCGATGTATCGAGTGCTCAGGTTCGGGAAGCTGACCGCGCCACGTCCATCATGCGGATGCAGTGGCTCGTTGACGCGCAGCGATCCGATCCGCTACGAACCGCGCATCCCGACCGACACCGAGGAGGCTCGACGAGGAAGGTGCGTAGAGCAGCTTGAGCCCGACGAAGAACAACTCGGGCTGGGCGTCCACGACCCCGTTCGTGCATCACCCGAGGCCCTCAAACGGTTTCAGGCCAGTGCCCGGTCGAGCAGGTCGTGGAGCACGGTGCGGCTGTCGAAGAGGGTCTGGGCGATCTGTCTCGCCGCCCGGCAATGTCCTGCGTAGTCCTGGTTGATGGTCTCTATGGCTGCCGCTGCCTGCTCCAGGGACTTGAACCGGAACAGCCCTTCGCCAACTGGCAGGTATGTGCTGGGACCGGTGTCCTGCACCACCACCGGTTTCCCGCTGGCGAGGTAGCAGAGCGAGCGATCGCTCACCCACGCGGTCTGGAACGACAGGTAGGCCGGTTTGGCGACGCTGAATTCGCCCCGTGAGGCCTGGATGTAGGCGCGGTATTGCTCGGGGTCTCCGGCCACTTCGGTGGAAAGGCGTATGGACCAACCTTGTCCTTCCATCCATTCCCGCTCGGCGTCGTCCTTGTCGATCAGATAGAGGGCGAGCTCGAGTTCCTGGTTGGTGAGGCTCGGCAGTTGCGCGAACTGTCGGTAAGTGATGCGTTTGGAGTTCTCGTACGCGATGGTTCCGTCCACCATCCATGAGTCGGTCGCCCAGGTGGAGACGGACGTGAAAGGCGCGGCATCGGGGAGATAGTGAAATGGCCATGCGTCGAGGTTGACGACTGGCCGGGTTGGCAGCCAGGAGATCCCGACGTCGGGGAACCGGGCCCGCTCGGTGCCCACCGTTTCACCGATGGTGAAGTAGAGGTCGTGGGGTTGCACCGTGAGCTGGCGTTGGCTGATCCAGAACTGAAGGAGGCCAGGGTCGATGTCGACCAGTGCAGTACGCCGAAAGTGGTTCAGGATCGGTGGCTCGGCCGCGTAATGGAAGTTGAGTAGCAGGTCCGCTCCTTGGAGGATGGCTTCGGCGTTCTCCGGCCCGCCGACATGGAAGTCGAGTCTGTCTCCATCACAGGAATACAGGATGAACCGGTCACGCAGGCCGAAGCGAGCCATCCGGTCGGTGAAGACCTGCAGAGTGGCAGGGTCCCGGAGCGCCTTTTCTTCGGGATGGAGCTGCTCCAGCCAGTAGACCTGACAGCCGAGCTGTCGGAGGCCGAGAACGTACTGCATGTACACCCAGAAGTGCCCCCCACCTTGGGGAAATCCGACCACCTTGTGGGGCGCCACGACCACGGTGGTCATCACAGCACCGGTTCGATCCGGTCGAACCACTGGGAGAGCTCGACCAGGTGGTCGAGTGCCCACTCCATCTGACTGCCAAACCGGATCTCGACCGCGGGCCAGATGACACGGTTAGCGATCCGAGCTCGTTCGGCCGCGTCGAATAGCCGGTTGAGGATGCGGGAGTCAGGCAGCTGCCAGCCCGCCGGCGACATCTCCTGGCGATACATCTCCAGCACCGTGTGCCGCTCCGAGGAGGCGAAGCGGCTGAGGAGGGTCGACAGGTCATAGCTCACCTGACCCACCCCGACGTGGTCCCAGTCGATGAGGCGGGGGCGGAACTCGTCCTGTCCCGCGGGTACCAGGAGCACGTTCTGGCGCCACAGATCCCCGTGCAGTAGCGTCTCGGGGCCGCCCTGCTCCGCCAGCAGCGAGGCAATCTGGGCTCCGTTGTCGAGCATTTCCTGGAGTGTCTCGAGCAGGGTATGCCGGGCGGTGCGATGAACCGGTCTCCACCCGGCCGGATCGAGGGCTTCGAGCGCACGGATGCCATCGACTGCGTTCGAATGATAGAAGGGCATACCCAGATCTCCACCCCACAGCCGGCACTCGCCGAGTAGGGCATGACCGGCGAATCGACCGTGCACGGCGGCGATGAGGCGGAGGCTCTCTTCGACGCGGACCATGTCGGTCGGATCGGAGTCGAGTGTCATCTCGCCCAGGTCCTCATACACATGCCAGATCCGTTCACCATCCGGTTCCGCCACGCTTCCGAGGAGGGGCGGCCCACCGTGTTCGAGGCCGACCGCAGGCAGCCACCTGGTGACGAGGACCTGGTTGCGGTGAGCAACGTCGGGGTCGAGCCTTTTGAAGATCACCGAGCGGGTGGTAGCCCCCACGTCGAAGGCCAGACGGTGCACTCCCTTCTTGATGCGGTGAGCGGACCTGATGCTGGCTTCGGGATTCTCCTGCTCCAGGAGTCTCACGAGGAACTGGCGCATTGGGGCGACGGTCGAGTCGACCCGGAAGTCGAGCAAGTCCTCCAGTGTCCGCATGTGATCGGGCGCGGCGAGGTGTTGACGGTCAGCCCAGGCGCTCACGGAGCTCTGTCCCCTGATCGAGCAGCTTGTCGATGGTCTCGGGCCGGAACCCGAGCACAGTCGAATCGCTGATCGACTTGACGATCTTGTGGAGGCGGAAGCAATCCAGCACGTAGGGCATGTCCGCGCCGGTCACCGCCGGGTGCCGGCCTGCTCCCCTCAGATATGCGGCGCAGAGACGTTCCAGCTTCGGTCCACGGAAGCCGTCGGCCAGGAATGCCAGGTCGTATAGCGGTGAGCCGATGCCGGCCAGCTCCCAGTCGACGGGACAGATCCGCACCGTCCCGTCGCTGGCCGTGGAGACGATGATGTTTTGGGGTCGGAAGGATCCGTGAACCAGGGTCGAGGGTTGGTCCACCATCACCTCGACCAGATCCGGGTAACCGTCGAGCATGACGGCGAGCCGGTGGGCGGCCATGGGTCCGAATTCGGCTACCGCTCTCTGTGCTGTCCGCACCCGGTCGAAGAAGAAGGCCCGGTCGTGTCGGATCAGGACTTGGCAGCGCCGAACCTGGGCAGATCGCCCGGCCATTCGGGTCTGAAAGCACCCGAGCCACGAGGCCGAGTCGATCCAGGCCCCCAGACCGTGGTGCTTGAGGTCGGTTCCTGCGACGTGTTCGAGCACCAACCGGACCGGGTTGCGGCCGACACCGTACAGACGGGCAGTACCCACCTCCGCCTCGGCCAGCAGGTCCCGATACACCGATACCTCCCGCTCGCCCCGGGCCAGCGGGTCGTCCTTGGGTAACCGACTGGAGCCGAAGTCCTTGACCACCACCTGTAGAGACTCGCCCGTGCCGATCCGAACGGTCAGGTGCTCGAAGCGATACGACGTCGCCAGATCGAAGGGATGACGTTGGATGATGCTGACCGGAACCCCACTGGCCCCCGGTGAGTTCAAGCCGAGCCAGCGCGGCAACTCATTCCGAGTCGCCGGGGTGGCGGTCATGCGATGTCCTCGGTGATGGAGGAGATCCGGCCGTTGACGATCTCGATGCGCATATCGCACAGCTGGAGAGTGCTCGGTCGGTGGGCCACCAGGAAGGCGGTGCGCCCCTCGATGAGCTGGGCCAGGGCCTCGACGATCTCGCTCTCCGTCGACAGGTCCACCGAGCTGGTCGGCTCGTCCAATATGAGGATGGGGGCGTCCTTGAGGAACGCCCGGGCCAGAGAGATTCGCTGTCGCTCCCCGCCTGACAGACGCATGCCCCGCTCGCCCACCTCGGTGTCGTATCCCGCGGGCAGACCGCGGATGAACCGGTGGGCTCCGGCCGCCTCCGCTGCGGAGACGATCTCCTGCTCGGTTGCGCCGGGCCGCCCGTAGGCGATGTTCTCGCCGATGCTGGTCGAGAAAAGCACCGGCTCCTGGAGGACGATGGCGAACTGATTCCGCAGGTCGGCCAGCTTGTACTCGCGCAAGTCCACCTCATCGAGCAGGACCCGGCCTCGCGTCGGGTCGTAGAACCGGGTGAGCAGGCTCAGCAGGGTGGTCTTCCCCGCCCCGGTCATCCCGCCGATGCCGACGGTGGTCCCCGGCGGTACATCCAGCGTGATGTCCTCCAGGACCTGTTGTGCCTTTTCATATTCGAACCCCACCCGGTCGAAGACAAACGCTCCGCTCGCCCGCCTGAGTGGCCTGGCATCCGGCTGCTCTGTGACGTCCGGTACTTCGTCGAGGACCGCGAACGCCCGCTCGGCGCTGGCGAGGTGGCTTTGAAGGCGTACTGCCTTGTAGCTGATGGTTCTCAGCGGCTGGTAGAGCTCGGTGAGGTACCCGAGGATGAGGAGCAGGCTCCCTAGTGTCAGGACACCCGCCTGGACGTGTCTCACACCTAGGAAGAGGACTGCTCCGGTACCGCCGGCCGTGATGGCAGCCACCAGGAGGCCGTAACCACCCTCGGCGGCCACCAGCCGCAGCCGCCCCTGAACACCCTGGAGCGAGTTGTCGACGAACCTTTCCCTCTCCCGATGTTCCTGGGCGAAGGCCTTGACGACCCGGATGGCACCCAGACCCTCTTGAACAATCGAAAGCGCCGAGCTCTCCAGCTGCTTGACCCCGCGGGACCGCAGCCGCATCCGCCGCCGCATCAGTACCAGGACCCCAAAGAGGGCGGGGCATACCAAGAGGGCGGTCACCGCCAGCTCCATGTCGATTCGGGCGGCCACGATCAGCATGGCGACGATGGTCACGGTCGCCGATATCAGCGGGATCACCACGTCCAACGCCACGTGCTGTATGGCCGGAGTGTCGTACTGGATCCGGTAGAGCAGATCCGCCGTCCCCATCCTGTCGGAGTACGAGAACGAGAGACGTTGCATGTGGCTCAGCAGCTCCGCCCGGAAATCGAGGACCATGCGTTCACCGGCGTATGTCCTAAGGAGGGCAGCTCCCAGGTCCAGTAACTGCATGAGAATCGCCACCAACAGAACGAGCCCGGTGGCCAGCAGCAGCAGAGCCAGATCCGAAGCTCCATCGGGGAGGAGCGGAGCAAGGAAGGCGGGGAGTGGCTGCGATCCCAGCACGCTGTCAACCGCGATCTTGACCGGCACCGGTATCAGCAACGCCAGCGGGGTGGCGAGCAACCCCAGGAGGAACATGCCCAGGATGTGCCGCCACCAGGGGCGAGCACGATTGAACAACCTCATGTAAAGCCCCATGTCATCCAAGCGCCCTGGTTCGGCCTCGTTCCTGTCGGGCGGGGCAGCAGCCCGCCCGATTTCCTCGCTATGAGCCGCTCGACCTCCCTCCACCCGGGCCTTGAACCGCTCCGCCGCCGAGTCCCCGTGGCCGGCGAGCTGGGTATCCGCCAACTCACGGACGGGTTCCAGGCGAGGGATACACCGCTCGTCCTCCCTCCGGAAAGCAAGGCAGATGAGCTCGGCCTGCTTCTCGTCCAGGTTGGACGACGCGGTCTTGGGCCCCATACCCAGTTCGCCGACGACTGCAAGCACTTGCTCGGACCCGACCCCCAGGTCCCTAGCCAGCTCGTATACACGAATCTTGGTCACGCGCTCTCCGCCTCGACCGTCTTCTCCTCGGTTGGTAGCCGTCGTGGCCGGACGAGTCCGACGGGCCGCTCGGCGGTGTTCGTAGATGGCACAGGCGTCGGGTTCGGGCTAAGTCCCAGGGCCTGCGCTATAGCTCGGCGAGCGGCAGCGGCCGATCCGGCGCACTCAAAGGCCGCTCTCGTTAACACAGCCAGGGTGGACAAGCCGAAGAGCACCGCCGCTGCCCAGGCCGAGGCAAAAGCAGCCGCCAGTGCCAGCACTGCGCCGGGGAGGGCGATCCAGCGACTGGCCGTGGACCAGCGCGGCCACATGCGGATCCGAATGAGCTGGCGGCCAGCCCCTTGCTCCTCGACGGCGGTCAGGAGTCGGACCGCACCGGACGTGCCACCGGACACCTCGAGGTCGAAACGATCGAATTCCCCGCCTCTCGATACCATGGATCCGGCGTCCTGCAGCTTCTCCTCTATGGACCGCACCCATCGGTCTGGTGGTTTCCACCGCTCAGACCAGAACCACGCCCGGTAGGGGAACGGGAAGACACGGTCGGCGCCTGCCGCCTGCCTCCACGGTGTGAGACCAGTGGTCAAGCGGCCTCGCAAACGGGCCAGCGGTTGGAGCAGATGGAGCAGCGTCACCACGACGCGTGCCAGAAAGCGTCGACGAAAGGGACGGGGTGGAAGGTCAAGTCTGGTGCGGGCCGCGGCGACGATCGCTTGGGCGACGGAGGCACCAAGGGCTGCGGCCAGCGCGATCCCAGTCATGACCAGCGGTTTCCACAGGACGCTGATACTTGTCAGACCGGTAAGAGCGAGCACCAACAGGTACCACTCGGGAGTGAGGGGCGGCGAACCATGACCGGACCGTGACCCGTAGACCGATTGGAAGGGCGCTAGCCCCCACACCCCCTGATATATGCGTCCCCTTCCGCGAAGGAGAGGCCTGACGGCGGTGCCATACATCCGGCCACCCCAGGAGGCCTGTCCGGCGGCGTTGTACTTCTCCGGCCATTTGCGCTCGAGGAGGCCCTCGGCTCGACCATATCCAATCTGCTGTCTCAGGTAGGTTCTGAGGGTGGGGCGGGGTTGGTGCCACACCATCGCACCCGGGCTGAACCCGATCGTCCAGCCATGGGCGAGCATCCGCCAGCAGATGTCGACATCGTCCCCGGCGGTGACGAAGTTCTCGTCGAAGCCACCGATCTCGACCAAGGAAGATCGCCGGAACGCCATGTTGCAGCCAGGGATGTGCTCGGCCTGCTCATCCGACAGGAGGACATGAGTCGGGTTGCCGGGAGACTTGGCCACGCACTGAGCGAACAAGCCGATATTCTGGGGGGCAATGTTGGGCCCTCCGACCGCGGCGTGGTCGCTCGACTCGAAGGTGTGGACCAGGTAGTCCAGCCAGTGAGGGTCGGGGTAGGCGTCGTCGTCGATGTAGGCGATGATCTCGCCGGTAGCGGCCTCCATCCCGACGTTACGGGCATGGCTGAGACCTCGGTGCTCGGTGGTGATCACATGCACGTCCCGATACCGATCCGCCACCTCCGCAGTGAAGTCCGTCGAGCCGTCATCGACCACGATGGTCTCGAAGTTGGGGTACTCGAGACGGCCGATCCCTTCCAGGCATTCACCAATGCGGCGGCTTCCCTGATAGCTACATACCACTACCGACACTCGGGGTTGGGACGGGTTGGTTGCCATCGGTACCTGGGTGAAGGCAGCGCTGACCGCGGCCATCGACGGTTTGGGGCTCCGGTCTCGGCGGGTCAGGCCGAAGTCCCAGTCGAGGACCTCTCCGGCCGCCGTGTGCCACTCATCGGTCCAGGCGTAGACGAAAACCCCGGCGCATCCCGCTTCGAACGCGGCCCTCACCTGGTTTTGCAGGGTCCGAGCCTGGACCTCCTCGCCATGTCTTCGGCTGTCGAGGCCCATCTCTCCGATGATCAGGGGCCGGTCGCCGGCGATGTTGTGTAGTCGCTTTAGGTAGGCATCCAGACGAGAGGGCGATTCGAGGAAGACGTTGAAGCACACCAGATCGAGGAAATCCAGCTGCAGATACTCCGTGGAGGGGTAGTTGGCGTACGTGACGGGCACATCGGGGTCCTCCAACTTGGTCACCCGCCACCACCGCGCCAGGTAGCGCTCGATACGTCGCTGCCCATGCCAGCGAACGACGCTGGCCGGGATCTCGTTACCGATGATGTACCCGAGGACGCCAGGGTGCCCGGCACAGCTGTGTACGCCCTCCCGGACCATGGGCATGATGTCGGGGGCGTGCCGGTCGTTCAGGTAGCCGACATACCGCTCGGCTCCCAGACCCACCATCACCCTCAATCCGGCATCTGAGGCGGCATCGAGCAGCCATCGAGGAGGAACGGTATAAGTGCGGACTGTGTTGATCCCAGCGGCCGACATGGCGGAGAAGTCCCGCTCCACCACACTTCGCTCGGGGTACTCGGAGCCATCGTGGTGCGCTCGGAACGTGCCGTACGTCACCCCGCGCATATATGACTTCTCGCCCGGATGGCCCAGAAACTTGCCCACCCTCTCCTCCCAAGTGGCGTTGCAGCAAGCCTACATGAGGTATCTGAAGGTTTGTCCGGGGCCAGGGGCAAAAAGACCCCACATCGGCCAGCCATCGGGCCAGCCGTGTCCTCGACGCCCATGAGCTTAGGGATCTCAACGGATGCATTGTGATCGTTGAACCGCAGCGGATCCGTGGGCAACGGCCCGACCGCGAAGAACCGTCCTGACTCCAAACGCGACCTTGCACGGATTCGGTTGCGTTGACCCGGACCTCCACCATGCCAAGGGGGCCTCCCTCTACCGTTGAAGCGCGATGGGTGACGATTTCGGGAGGTCGGGGCAAAGGCCACACTGATATCCCAGGGGTCCAAACGCCATCCCAAGAGTAGATAACAAATCGGATCTGGTTGGCGACGACCTGGGAAAACGCAGATAAGCACAGCGTTTGGGTCGCTCAGCTTGCAAAGCCGGTGCTCTTCCAACTGAGCTACGTCCCCGCGCCTGCCAGTTTACGGGCTTCAGGTGCCGGCGATGTTCCGCCAGATCGGGTCATTCTCCAGGAATGTTGTCCAGCGAACAGACGTTCGTGTAGAGGTGATGAAGCACCCCAGGAGCACGAGGAATACTTCGAAGATCGTCGATGAGGTCAGCCGTTTGGTTGCGGACCCACTCGGCCAATATCTGGCTGGCGTGGGGGAGCACGATCTGCTCATCGCCGAGGAAGAGGTCCGGCTGGCTCAGGCCATCGAGGCGGGCGAGGAGGCTCGGCGCCGTTTGGAGGCCGGGGAGGTCGACGGGGCCGCCGAGCGGGGACGATTGGAGTGTGCAGTCCGAGATGGGCATCGCTCCCGTCAACAGTTCGTCGAAGGCAACTTGCGCCTGGTCGTGGCCAATGCCCGTCTCTACGCAGGCGGAACGGTCGACATACTCGACCTCATCCAGGAAGGGAATCTGGGGCTGATGACGGCCGTCGAGAAGTTCGATTGGCGTAAGGGATTCAAGTTCTCAACTTACGCCACCTGGTGGATCCGCCAGGCCATGCAGCGTGCCCGGGCCAATCTCAGCGGGCCGATCCGCATCCCCGCGGGTGTATTCGACATCATTCCAGTGGTCCGAATCGCATCCGAAGAGCTCCGGACCAAGCTCGGTCGATCTGCCACGATCGACGAGATTGCCCGAGAGACGGGGATCGCCCCGAGTGACGTCGAGAAGGTGCTCTCCCTAGCGACGACCGTGGCTCTCGAAACTCCGGTCGGTGAGGATGGGGCAACGTGGGCAGAGTTCATCGCCGACGACTCGGCACCAGATCCTGAGCTCGAGGTGGAGCGCAGGATGGTTGAGAACGCACTTGCAGACAGCCTGGCTGCGCTACCGGAGACCCAGCAGCGAATAATCGAGCTGCGATTCGGCCTCGGTGGGCGTCCGCCTGCGGTCTTCGCCCAGATCGCGGAAACCGTCGGACTTCCCGAGCGTGAGGTACGTGACCTGATCGCGGAGGCGATGGCGACCCTCGCCACCGAACTCGAGGCAGTCCAAGACATGCGCGCTGCCTGAACCACGGACCCGCACAAGGTTTCTGATTATGTGGCTGCCAGGTCGACCCTCTGGGGCTTGGTCAGTTCCAGGTAGTCGCTGAGGGACATGGTGAGGGTCTCGGTGTGGTTTCCGGCATTGAAGGTGATCTCTTCGCTCTGAAGGGCGAGATCCACCAGCATCGGGACGTCGTAGAGCGGTCCGAACGGTGGTTCTGCTCCCAGCTCGCAGTCGGGAAACCGCAGTGAGAACTCGGTCTCGGCCGCGAGACGCATGGCAGTCGCGCTCAGTGCCGTTTTGGCCTTTTCGAGGTCGATCATTCGGTCCCCGGGAAGCACGGCCATCACCAGATCGTCATCCGAATACAGCATGACCACCTTCGCCATCTGCTCTCCAGGAACGTGCTCTGCCTCCGCGGTCTCGCCGATAGTGAAGGCCTTGGGATGGGTCCGAACCTCATAACGGGCCCCGTGTTCCATCAGATAGGTGCGAACTCTTTCTCCGGACATATCTTCTCCTCGCCTCTACTGATACACCCCCACCTTGGTCCCAGACCAGGGGAAAAGGTCACATGGTCGCGGCGACCGAACCCTACTTCTCGATTGGGACCTGTTCCTCTACACGTGGGTCGCTACCGGTGGCATGCTCCGCAAGAGGAGAGCGTATTGATGTTCAGGGATCGGATCGAGGCAGGAAAACAGCTGGCCGAGCATCTGCTTCACCTCGAGAATCGGGATGTCGTCGTATTGGGCCTTCCCCGGGGCGGGGTTCCTGTGGCTCATCAGGTGGCCCGGGCGTTGGATGCCCCACTGGATGTGATCGTTGTCCGCAAGCTGGGGGTTCCGCACCAGCCGGAGTTGGCGATGGGTGCCATCGGTGAAGAGGGGGTGCGCATCGTCGATTGGGACATCGTGGCCATGGCCGGAGTGAGCCGCGAAGAGCTGGCTGCGGTCGAATACAGAGAGCGAGTGGAGCTGGATCGACGGGCGCGGCTGTTCCGAGGCGGTCGGAGCCGGATATCGTTGGAGGGCCGGGTGGCGGTCATCGTCGACGATGGGATCGCTACTGGTTCCACCGCCAGAGCGGCGGCTCAGGTTGCGCGGAAGTTGGGAGCGGCCCGGGTGGTGGTGGCCACCCCGGTTGCGCCAAGACAGGTCAAGGCCAGGCTGGGCCGGGACGCCGACGAGGTGATCGTGGTGGAGACACCGGATCCCTTCTATGCCATCGGTCAGTTCTATGTCGACTTCTCCCA
>Ga0326597_10008314_pt1 | contig 14022 bp, 7 predicted proteins | sample RVTome_12_FD_203789 | JGI IMG/M metagenome (GOLD analysis project Ga0326597, IMG submission 203789) | Soil microbial communities from uranium-contaminated site in the Upper Colorado River Basin, Wyoming, United States - RVT100D185 | ecosystem: Environmental > Terrestrial > Soil > Contaminated >... | reverse complement strand
GGCGCGGGAGTGCTCTTCCTGGGCGGGCGCGAGGCCTTGGCGGCGGGCGGCTACCAGAATTCCTCGATCGCCGACTTGATTCCAGTGGAACTCCAGACGGGAGGCGCCAGCGCGTCGTTCCGCTTTGCTCCGGCCAAGTTTGAGCTCACCTCACGCGGCTGGGACAAGTTGCAACTTTCAAGCGACGCCGACACCAACAAGCTGGACTGGGACAAACTTCCTCCTCTCGGAACCTATCAGGTTACCGGCGCGCCAAAACCCGGCGCGGTGGTTCTCGGCGAGGGAGTGGCCGAAGACGGCGGAAGGTTTCCATTGCTCGTCTCGCAACGGTTCGGACGCGGGCGCAGCGTTTTGTTTGCTACCGACGGCTCCTGGCATTGGCAGATGGAGTTGGAATCCGCGGACCGGTCGCACGAAATTTTCTGGCGTCAGCTTCTCCACGCCCTCATCAGCGAAACGCCCGCGCTGGTTTCGATCTCGGCGGATAAGGCGCTCTACGCCGATGAAAAGCGCGTCCGGCTGACGGCGCACATCTATGACGAGGACTTCCAGCCGGTGAATGCCGCCTCCGCCATGGCCACAATTCATTCGCCGGACGGAAGCACGCAGGAAATTCCGCTTCAACATGCCGTCGAACAGGATGGCGTGTTCTGGGCCGAGGTCAATGCCTCGCCGGTGGGCGTCTACCGCGTCGACTTGAAAGCAGAGAACGCCGGAAAACCGGTCGGCGCCGGTTCAGCCTACTTCCAGCGTGCCGACGGGATTCTGGAGCACTTTTCGCCGGAGCAGAATGTCCAGTTGCTCACCCGACTTGCCGAGCAGACCGGCGGGAAATACTATCCACTCGAGGAAGCCTCTTCCCTCCCCGAGCAGCTCACCTATTCCCCGGCCGGAGTATCGGTGCCGGAGATTCGCGACTTGTGGGACATGCCCGTGTGGCTGCTGCTCATCTTTCTTTTGAAGGGCGGCGAGTGGGTGCTGCGCAAGCGTTGGAAGACGGTGTGAGAAGTTAGAAGATAGAAGTCAGCAGTCAGCGGACAGAAAAAGAGCCGCGTAGCGGCGAAAGATTCTAGCCCAGGGCGTGAGCCCTGGGAAACGGAAACCAGAATCGAACAAGCCCCAGGAGGGGCGACAGAAAGCCATGCTGTCTCGTTTGAATTCGATGCTAGCGCGTAGATCGCGCTATTTCTTTCGCCCCTCCGGGGCTGATTCCCGTGGTGAATTGTTGTCCCATGGCTTGCGCCGTGGGCTAGAGTCTTCCGCCCCTTCGGGGCTAACAGGCCGAAAACCAGCTTCGGTGTTCATGATCGCAGTGTGTTTTGTGTTGGCCGGCGTTGCCCGAGCGCAGGCGCCGGAACCGGCTACCTACGCAGTGATCCTCACCGGTCTCGGCGGTGATCCTGATTTTGGAAAAATGATTGACGGATGGGGCAAGGACCTGCACTCGGCGCTTGAAAATTCCGGCCTCGACAAAGATCATCTCTACTGGCTTGCGGCCACCAAGCAGGACGGCGTGTATGCCGTCTCGCAAGCCGACCAGGTGCGAGGTTTGCTCAACACCCTGGCAGCGCGCATGAAACCGCAGGACGTGTTCCAGTTCTTCCTGGTCGGGCATGGCAGTTACGACGACTACGACTATCGATTCAATATTCCCGGCCCGGACCTCACCGCGGCGCAAATCGCCGAGATGCTCGCGTCCATCCAGTGTGAGCGGCAGGTAGTGGTCAATATGACCAGCGCGAGCGGCGCGAGTCTGCCCCTTTTTCAGAAAAAGGGCCGCATCGTTATCACCTCGACCAGCGCCGGCCAGGAACGCAACTTCTCCGTCTTCGGCCGTTACTTTGTCGCGGCGTTACAGGAGCCGGCGGCTGATTCGGACAAGAACGATTCGATCTCAGCGCTCGAAGCGTTTCGCTACGCGGCGAGCGAAGTGGGGCGGTACTATGAGACACAGAAGCGGCTGGCCACCGAGCATCCACTGATTGAAGATCTAGGCACCGGTGATGGCGCGCGCGAGGCTTCCGCGGATAATGGCGAAGGACTGCTCGCAGCGGCGATGGTCCTGCGGCGCATGGGCAGCCAGGAAGCCGTGCTCGATACTCCGGAAGCCCGGCAGTTGCGCGTCCGCAAACGCCAGGCCGAGGAGGCCATCGAGCAGTTGAAATATCGCAAGGCCTCGATGGATACCGAACAGTACATGCAACAACTGGAGAAACTGCTGGTGGAGTTGGCGCAGGTTCAGCAACAATTAGACAGCCTGGAAAAGAAATGAACATCCGAGCGGAAACAATTAGGAAACATTGCCGGCGGACTAGATTTTTGCTCGGCGCCAGATTCCTATTCCGATTACTTTTCCTGACTTTGGGCTTAGTCCTGGCCGAGCGAGCCACTTGGGCGGCCGGAGAGGACCCGCGGACGCTGCTGGCGAAGGGTGAATACGATCAGGCGATTACGGAGAGCGAGGAGGTGCTGGCCCGCTCGCCAGACCAGGCCGACGCCATGGCGGCGCTGCTGGATGCGATGATCGCCAAGGGCGATTACAAAAAGGCCGCCGAGCGCGGAGAATCTTTCCTGAAGCGCAAGTCCGTCGCAACTGTCGCGGAGCCAACTGCCGGGGCGCTGATGAAGACGGGCGAATACGCCCGCGCGGAGTCCACCCTCGCGCCATTTACAACGGCGCAGGCGTTCTGGATGCGCGGCCTGCTGGCCAAGCGCAAAGGAGATACTCAGGGCGCGCGTGCGCTGTTTCGCCAGGCAGCAGCACTTGTCGCGAGAGCCACCACGTTGGGAGCCAGCCAGCTTGCCGCCGTGGCTGATTCCATGGCGGAACTGGCGCAGTACAAAGAGGCCAATCAGGTTTACCAGACCATTTCGAAGCTGGCCGCCGCGTCATCGCCAAGTTCCAATCCCGGCTCCGGCGCCGCACCGCCCGTCTCCGGTGCCATAGCGGACGAGGCCGTGCTCAAGACACGCTGGGCAAATCTATTTGCCGCGAAACATAATCCGGCGGAGGCGGAGGGGCTGTATCGAGAAGCGCTGGAGATCAATCCGAAACTTCCCGAGGCGCTCGTAGGGCTTGCCGAGCTGGCCGCCGGAAACTGGGAAGGCAAGGCCTCCGCCCTGGTGCAACAGGCGCTCGAGGTGAATCCGAATCTGGCCGAGGCCCGGCTGCTGCTTGCGCAAGTCCATCTCGAGCAGGAAAACTACACCGATGCGGAAAAGGAATTGGACGCCATCGACCGCATCAACCCGCGCTCGCTGGAGTCCTGGTCGCTGCGAGCGGTATCGGATTACTTGCAGGGACGTGCAGAGACTCTGGAACAAAAGTGGCTGCCGCGAATCGCGGTGGAGAATCCATCCTACGGAAAAGTCTTCGCTGACCTCGGTGATTTTGCGGTCATCAAGCGGCAGTACGCTCCGGCGGTCGATTTTTACCGCCGCGCGCTTGCCCAGGATCCCGGCCTCGACGATGCCCGCTCGAATCTCGGCATCAACGTGTTTCGGCTTGGCGAGGAAGACCAAGCACGGGAGATCCTGGAAGACGCCTACAACCGCGATCCGTTCAACGTTTGGACGGTGAATACGCTTCGGCTGATGGACAGCTTGAAAGAGTATCAGACGTATGAGACCGACCGGTTCCGCGTGCGACTCAACAAGAAAGAAGCGGCGCTGCTTTGGCCGTACGTAAATGAATTAATTGAAGAAAGTTATACAAGTCTAACATCCCGCTATGGATACTCCGCTCCCAAAAAAGTCCTTCTGGAACTATTCCCGGACCACGAGGACTTTGCCGTCCGCACGCTAGGACTCCCCGGCCTCGGGGCGTTGGGGGCATCGTTCGGCCCGGTGGTGGCGATGGACAGCCCGTCGGCGCGGCCCGCCGGCGAATTCCACTGGGGCAGTACGCTCTGGCATGAGTTCGGCCACGTCATCACGCTGGGGATAACCTCGAACAAGGTGCCGCGCTGGTTCACCGAGGGGCTTTCGGTCTACGAAGAAAATCACGCGCGACCAGGCTGGGGCGATCCGATGAACTTGGGACTCATCCAAGCGCTTCAACGCTACGGCCTGGTGCCCATCGAAAAGTTCGACGGAGTATTCGTAAGGCCGCAATACCCGATGCAGGTCGTCTTCGCATACTTCCAGGCGGGAATGATCTGCGACTTCATTGTCGACACCTACGGCTTTCCAAAGATTCTGGCGATGCTGAAAGTCTACGGCGACGGGAAAAATGATGCCGCGGCGATTCGCGAGGCGCTGGGAATGAGCCTGGCGGAGTTTGACAAGGCTTTCGGTGAATATGCCAGAGTGAAAACGTATGGCTTCGGCGAAGCGATTCACTTCGACCGGATCAGCATCGGCGGGGTTGACCTTCCGATCCACGAGGGAAAAGAAAACGAATCCGAGCTGCCGCCTCCTGGAGCAGGCCGGATCACGCCATCCGATCCTTCGCGCGACTTCCTGACGTTGTTGCGGGAAGCCGCCGACCTTCGCAAACAAGGAAAGCTGGACGAGGCGGTCGACAACGCTGAAAAGGCGAAAAAACTTTTCCCCCCGTATGTTGAGGGGGGAAATCCTTATGAGCTGTTGGCGGGCATTTACGAGGATCGGGGCCAGAAGGAAAAAGCAGTGGACGAGCTGACCGCCTGGCAGCTACAGAAGGGGCGGGACCCGGCGACGCTGAAAAAACTCGCCGATATGCAAGCAGCTCTCGGCCGCCGCAAGGATGCTATCCAAACGCTGACCGGCGCTTTGCAGGTGGCCATGTTTGACGCGCAGATTCACAGCCGGCTTGCCGGTTGGGAGATGGAAGAAGGCAATTCCCAACTGGCCGTGCGCGAGTACCGCGCGGTGCTGGCATTGAACCCTCCCGACAAAGCCGAGACTCATTACCGGCTGGCCGCGGCCTACTGGAAGCAAGCAGATGCTTTGAACGCGCGGCGCGAAATATTGGCAGCGCTGGAGATCGCCCCCGGTTACCGTCCCGCGCAGCAGTTGTTGTTGGAGTTGACCAAACAGTGATCTACTATTTATATAAACTATATAAAAGGATGGGCTGAGCATGTCCCTACCGCCGACACAAGAGATTACCGAGAGCAACATTCGCGAGCACTTGAAGCGACTTCATGATTACCGGGATTCCATCCTTCGCCAGGTGCGGCGCTCCATCGTAGGCCAGGACGAAGTGGTCAACCAGGTGCTGGTGGTTCTTCTGGCCGGTGGCCATGCCTTGATCACGGGCCTGCCCGGACTTGCCAAGACGCTCCTGGTCAAGACCATCGCGAGCACGCTGGGGCTCAATTTCCACCGCATCCAGTTCACGCCCGACTTGATGCCTGCCGACATCACCGGCACGGATATTATTGAAGAGGACATCACCACCGGGCACCGCACCTGGAACTTCGTGCGCGGGCCGATCTTTGCCAACGTCTTGCTCGCTGATGAGATCAATCGCACGCCGCCCAAGACGCAATCGGCGCTGCTCGAAGCCATGCAGGAACACACCGTAACGGTGCTGGGCAAGACCTACACGCTCGATCCGCCTTTCTTCGTGCTGGCGACGCAGAACCCGATCGAACTCGAAGGCACCTATCCTTTGCCCGAAGCCCAATTGGACCGCTTCATGTTCAACGTCATCATGGATTACCTGAGCGAGCAGGAAGAACTGGACGTGGTCGAGATGACCACGGCGAAGGATCTGGTAACGCCTGATCCGGTAACCAATGCGTCCGAGGTTCTGCTGTTCCAAAAACTGATTCGCAAGGTGCCCATTGCCGAGAGCGTTAGCCGTTACGCCGTGCAGCTTTCACGAGCCACCCGGCCGGGCTCGCGCGAGGCTCCCGAATTCATCAACAAGTACGTGAGCTATGGCGTGAGCGTGCGCTCAGCGCAGTATCTGGCGCTGGGCGGAAAGGCTCTGGCAGTGCTCGACGGGCGCTTCAACGTCTCTTGCGACGACATCCAGAAGCTGGCTGCTCCCATCATGCGTCATCGCATTCTGAAAAATTTTCACGCCGAATCCGATGGCGTCACCTCGGACGAGATTGTGCGCCGTTTGATTGAAGCCGTGCCGGTCCCCAAATCGGGCCTGTAGATTCGGACAGGAGTTCGGTCTTTTTGGGGTAGGAGTGGAATGAGTTTTTTGGGAAACATTCCGTTTGGCAAGGAAGCGGCGGAAACACTGCGCCGCGCTCTCGGTGGCGGAGGAGAATCGCGCAACGCCGGCGGGTTTGAAGGGCAGCGCTTTCTCGACCCCAAAGTACTCTCGCGTATCTCCAATCTCCAGCTCATCGCCAAGACCGTCGTTACCGGTTTCGTGATGGGCCTGCACCGCTCGCCGCAAACCGGCGTGAGCATTGATTTCACCGAGTACCGGCCGTACACACCGGGAGATGATCCGCGCGGAGTGGATTGGAATGTGTACGCCCGCAGCGACCGCCACTACCTGAAAAAATATCGCGGCGAGACCAACACCGAAGTTTACCTGATCGTCGATGCCAGTGCCTCCATGGGCTACCGCTCGCAGAACGGACACCCGGCGGGGCTGACGAAATTCGAGTACGGCTGTTATTTGGCGGCCTCGCTGGCGCACTTTGCGATTGACCAGCGCGATTTGGCGGGACTGGTGTTGTTTGACACCGAAATTCGCGAAAGCATTCCGGCGCGGAGCCGCCGCGGACAGTTGCTGCGGATCCTGCATGCCCTGGACCGCGCCAAACCCGGCAAAGGCACTGACCTGGCAACTTCGCTGCACAACGTCCGGCAATTTCTGCACCGCAAATGCATGGTCGTGCTGATCTCGGATTTTTATGAGGTTCCAGACAAAGTGATGAATGCGATTCGCGAGCTACAGTTCGGCGGCAACGACTTGATCGTGTTCCACCTGCTGGATCCGGCGGAGCTGGAGTTCAGGCTGGATAGCCCGGCCGTGCTGGAAGATTCAGAAACAGGCGAGAGCATGGAGATCATCCCGCAGGTCGTGGCCGGACAGTACCGCAGGCTGATCGAGGAGCACATCACCGCGCTCGGCCAGCAGTGCCGCTCATCGCGCATTGACTATCGATTGCTCGATACCGGCAAGCCGCTCGATCACGCCTTGTTCACCTATCTTTCGGCGCGGCGCCGCAGAGCGTAACAGCAGAGCGTAACATCAGAGGGTAGTAAAGGAATCGCCGGCCCCGCCGAGGGGCGCTATAGGAATAGCGATGGGTCTATTATCACCATGGTTCTTGGCCGGGGCGCTGGCGGTGGGGATTCCCATCTGGGTGCATTTGATCCGCCGCGAGCAGGCCCTGCGGATTCCGTTCAGTTCGCTGATGTTTCTGCGGCGCGTGCCGATCAAATCGGCGTATCAGCGGTATTTGAAGCATCTTCTGCTGCTGGCCATGCGTCTCCTGGTCATTCTGCTCATCGCCCTGGCGTTCGCCCGGCCGTATATTCCCGGCTCGATCCTTCCGGCGATGAACCCGGGACGGCAGAAGCGGCTGGCCATTGTCATCGATAACTCGATGAGCATGCAAGTGGGTGACCGCTGGGAGCGCGCTCTTTCCGCAGCGCGCGAGGCTGTGCACGGACTGGGTGAAGCCGACCAGGGTCAGATCGTCAGCTTCTCTGCGGACTTCGAAGTTCAAAATCTGCCTACCCCCGACAAGGCTGCGCTGCTGGCTACCCTCGACGGTCTCTCACCGACGGCATCGACCACATCGTACGAGCACGCGTTCCGCGCCATCGAGCGCATCAGTGAGGACTCCGACCGCCCGGTCTCTGTCGTGCTCATCAGCGATATGCAGAAAGCCGGCCTGGGCAGCGCGGCGCAGTCGCTCGCCCTGCCGCCGGTGGCCGAATTCAAAGCCGTGGATGTGGCTGGCGAGCAGACGCCGAATTGGGCCGTGCAGAATGTCCGCGTGCTGCCGCGCATCTATCAAGGCCGCTATCCCGAGCGCCTGCTGGTGCAACTCCGCGGATTCGGCGGCGAAGCAGCGTCGCGCGAAGTGGTCTTATCGCTGACGGGAAAGATCATTCAGCGGCAGACAGTTACCATTCCCGCGTCGGACTCCGGCTCCGGCATCGCGACCGTGGAGTTCAATAGTTTCGATGTTCCGCAGGGCTCCAACCGCGGCGAAGTCCGCATCAGCCCGGCCGATGCCCTGCCCGCCGATGACGCCTATCAATTCACCCTGGAGCGGCGTGATCCATACCGGTTACTATTTCTGCGCGAGAGCGGGGAGGAGGGTGAGTTATACTATTTGCGTAACGCGCTCGGGGCCGAATCCGACTCTCCCTGGGTGCTGGAGGCGCGCACCCCCACCGAGGCCCTTTCGCTCCCCCTGAGCAGATATGCGGCGGTCATTTTGAGCAACGTGGACCGGCTCCCCGGTGCGCTTGTCGGGGAACTCCACAAGTTGCTTGAACGCGGAGGCGGGATGGTCATTACGATGGGCAACCGCTTCCCTTCCCGCACGCTCGAAGAGCAGCTCCAGGATTTCTGGCCCGCCAAGGCGGTGGAGAAGAAGATGCTCACTCGCGACAGTGATCGACTGGTCCTGCTCGGTGAATTCGCCAAGGACCACCCCGTCTTCAGAGAGATGGAGGAATCCGGAGCACAATCACTGCGCGCAGTGGAGTCTTACGCCTACATCCGGCTGCAACCGGAAAACAAAGTGCTGCTGCGATTCGCCAATGGCGATCCGGCGCTGGTCGAGAAACAATGGGATGCCGGCCGCGTGCTGCTGTTCGCCTCTTCGTTTGACAACGTGTGGAGCGATTTTCCGCTTCATCCCGTGTTCATTCCCCTGGTTCATCAATTGGTGCGCTACACCGCGCAGCTTCCGGTGGATCCGGCGGCGTACAGGATTCCGACCACCATTTCGCTGGCCAGTTACACCTTGGGGCGCATCGGATCGGCGGGCAAGACGTGGGATATTACCGGACCGGACGGCAAGCGCGTCGTCCCTCTCGAGCAGGAGCGCCGTGCCGACTACCTGGTGCTGAGCCAGCCTGGCTTCTACAGCCTGCGTCTGCAGGAAGAGGAGCATTGGATCGCCGCGAATCCCGACCCGCTGGAGTCGGACCTGACTCCGATTCCGGCTGAAGATCGCGCCTTGTGGACGGCGGCTTCGCCGTCGCAGCAGGCGTCCGCAGCGGCCGCGGCCACCGCAACGGAATCCGAACGACGGCAGGCGCTGTGGTGGTTTCTGCTGTTGCTCGCGCTCGCGATTGCCGCAGTAGAAGTTTATCTTGCCAACCCGTATCTCGGACCGCGCCGCCTCGTCACCGCCTCAGGGAGCGCGGAAACTGGGAAGGAGAAACCCTATGTCAGTGCCTAATCCATTCCACCAGCCCGTGCACGAGCAGGTGCGCCAATATCTGAACCAGATCCGGCGGCGCTTGCAGGCACAGAAAGCTGCGCGGGGCCTGGCTGTCTGCGGCATCGTGGCGCTGACCGCAACTATTGCGGCGGTGCTCGGCGCCAACGCCTGGAAATTCTCCTCCACCGCCACAGCCACGGCCAGCGCATTCCTATGGCTGGCACTGCTCGCTGCGCTGGTCTGGTTCCTGGTCCGGCCATTGGTTCGCCGCACGGGTGACGCACGCGTCGCCCGGTTCGTCGAAGAGAAGCATCCCGAGTTCAAGGACCGGCTGGTAACTGCCGTGGATCTGCATGGCAAGTCGGCCACCGATCCGAGCGCACGCGTGTTCGGAGAGCTGGTCGCAGAAGACGCCTTGCGCCGCGCCCCTTCTGCTCCGGCCGATCAACTGATCGAATCACGACGCATCTTCCGCCCGCTGATCTGGGCGGTGGGCTCGGTGGCCGTGATTCTCCTATTGGGATTGTTTGGTCCGGGCATTTTTCGCTACGGCACCAAAGTGCTGTGGGTGGGCTGGGCCCAAGCTAAAGTGAATCCGTTGTATCAAATTCAGGTAACCCCCGGTGATGTTACCATCGGGCGCAACTCGGATCAGGAAGTCACCGCTCTGCCCTCGGGGTTCCTGCCACAGGAGATGCGCCTGTTTGTCCAGTATGAAAAGTCCGCTGACTGGGAATCGACGCCGATGCTTACGTCCTCGCGGGGCGGCAGTTTCCACTTCCTGCTCATGAATGTGCAACAGAAGATTGATTACTACGTGGAAGCGAACGGCGTCCGCTCGCCCACGCACACCATCTCGGTGATTGCAGTGCCGCGCGTCGACCGTCTGGAAGTTCACTACCATTTCCCATCCTACGCGGGCCTTCCCGACAAAGTGGAGCAGGCTGGCGGCGACATCATGGCGCTGAAGGGCACCGAAGTTACGCTGACGGTGCATACCGACACACCCGCCCCGGGCGGGCGGCTGGCGCTCGATGATCGCAGCTCCATTAAGCTCACACCGACCGGCGACAATGCGCTCCAGGCAAAGTGGACACTCTCGCAGGACACGCTGTACCACGTGCAACTTGAGGACCCTCGCGGCCGCGAGGCGCGAGCGAGCGAAGAATATCTGATGCAGGCGGTAACGGACATGGCCCCCACCGTGCGTCTGACCCGGCCGGGCCGCGATATGCAGCCGACCCCGATCGAAGAAGTCGTGTTGGGTTTCGAAGGCCAGGACGATGTGCGCCTCGCCGATTTGAGTCTGCACTACTCGGTCAACGGCACTCCGCCGCGCACGGTGCCTCTGAAGCCAGATTCCGGCGGCCAGCAGGCGTCGGCCACGCATCTGATCCCGCTCGAAGAGTATTCCCTCGCCCCTGGCGATCTGATCTCCTACTACGGCACGGCCAAGGACGCCGCGTCGAACACAGCTACAACAGATATGTTCTTCTTGCAGGTGCGCCCCTTCGAGCGCTCCTACACCCAGAGCCAGACTTCCGGCGGCGGTGGCGGGGGCGGCGGCGGAGAGGATTCGTTTCTCTCCGAGCGTCAAAAGGAAGTGATCTCGGCCACCTGGAATGTGCAGCGGGGAAAGGATAAACAGTCAGCGGAGCAATTGGAGGAGGCCGCCAAAGTTCTGGCCGAAGCCCAGCGCGATCTGCAAGAGCAGGCAAAAACGCTGGCAGGGCGCATCGGACGGCGCGAGCTGGACGGCGTCAACGACGAATTCGCGGGACTGAATGAAAACCTCGAAAAGGCCGTGGAGGCCATGGGGCCTGCGGCGGAGGCGCTGGAAGGAAAGAAATTCCAGGAGGCCCTGACTCCTGAGCAGACCGCGTTGCAGTTCCTGCTCCGCGCCGAGGCGCTGTTCAAGAACATTCAAGTCGCATTCGGCAACCAGGGCGGCGGCGGTGGCGGAGGGCAGAGCGCCGGGCGCGATCTTACGGACCTGTTCTCGCTCGAGCTCGACACCAGCAAGAACCAGTACGAGACGCTCAATCAAATGCAGAGCGGGCAGAGCAACGCCGAGGTTCAGGAGGCTCTGCGCAAGCTGCAGGAGCTGGCGCGCCGTCAGGAAGAGCTGGCCCGGCAGCAGCGCGAGCAGAAGGACACCATGCGCGCGGCCAATCGCTGGGAGCAGGAGATGCTTCGCCGCGAGACCGAAGAGCTGGCGCGAAAACTCGAGCAGCTTTCCCGGCAAGCGAATTCTTCGCAACTGGGACAGGCCAGCCGCGCCTTGTCGCAGGCGGCTCGCGACATGCAGCAGGCCAGCAATTCGCAGCAGCAGGGTGGCCAGCAACAGGGCGGCGGCCAGCAAGGTGGCCAACAGCAGGCGAACAGTCAGCAACAGGGTGATGGAAGCTCGGAGCGCTCCCGGGCTCTGGAGCGTCTGCGCGAAGCCAGCAATATGCTCAGCGGCCAGCAGCATCAGTGGGACGAAGAGCGCGTCAATGAACTGGGCGACAAAGCTGAGGATCTTGCCAAGCTGCAGCAGGGTATCGCCGATCAGACCAAGAAGATGGCCGGTCAGATGCGACAGCCCGGCACATCGAACCAAGCCATGCGCGAAGCCCTCTCTGAATTATTGAATGACAAGGTGGATCTGCTTGACGGTCTGCGCGAGCTCGAAACGCAGATCAACAAGTCCGCTGCAACCATCGCCGGAGCTCAGAAAGACGCGGCGCGCGATCTGCGCGGTGCATCCGCGATGATCCAGGAAGAACGCATGGCCGATAAAGTGCGTCAGGGCGCCTATCTTACGCAGCGGGGCCTGGCGCCGACGGCGGCGCCGGTCGAGGAAGATCTCCGTGCCGGCCTGGAACGGCTGAGAGACAAGATTAACGAAGCCAAGGATGCGTTCACAGAGGGCAACGGAGAGGACAAATTGCAGAGGGCCTTGGAGGCTGCAGAACGTGTGCGCCAGGGCTTGGAAGAGATGGGCCCCCAGCAGGGTTCGCAGCAAGGTTCACAACAGGGCCAGCAAAATCAGCAGGGCCAGCAAGGGCAGCAAGCCCAGAGCGGGCAGTCAGGTCAACAGGGCCAGCAAGGGCAGGGCGGGCAGCAGGCGGGTAATGGTAATCAGCAGGGTAACCAGCAAGGCGGGAACCCCTACGGCACTCGCGGCGGCAACCCGCGCAACATGAGCAATGGACTGGCGGGAACTTGGGGCGGGCGTCCCGGCGACGCCTGGAATCAGGGCGGCTATACCCCCAATCCATTCGACCGTCCCTTGACCGCCGAAGAGCAGCGGGCCATGAACCAGCAGTACGCCGAGTTGCGCCAGGAAGCTGCAGGTCTTCGTGAACTCGTCGGCCAGCAGGCCGACTTGGGGCGGCTGGTTGATGAGCTGGTCCGGTCGATGAACAATCTTGATTGGCAGCGGTTCCAGGGCAATCCCGCGCTGATGGAGCAGATGCGCAATGAGTTGACCGATCGATGGAAGGACCTGGAACTCCGCCTACGCCGCGAACTGCAGATGGAAGAGCCGGAATCGATGCGTTTGGCCAACCAGGAGCGCGTGCCGGAGCGCTTCCGGGCCATCCTGGAGGAGTATTACCGCTCACTTTCGAAGAGCAAGCGCTAGGCTGCCGCGGTGGAACCCAGCCCTCGTCGCGCTCGCATCCGTGTTGTTGCGTGCGTTTCAGTGGAAACCGTACGTTGTTGCGCAAGGAGACGTTGCGCGGGAGATTCTGCTCATGTCGGAAGTGCGTGTAGGGCAATGGTCCGGAGCCGAAAACCGCAAGCATAAGCGCGTGCCCTTGCGCGTTCCGATCGAATGCCGCAGCAAGGAGCGCGTCCTGCTGGCGAAAGCGGAAAACATCAGCATCAGCGGGCTGCTGGTGCGCTGCTCCCATCAATTTCCACGCTACAGCGAAATCAGCGTGGCGTTCACACTGCCGGGCTCAACCCTTCTTATCAAATGCACTGCCCAGGTTGCCCACACTGTGCCCGGCCTCTTCATGGGCCTGGAGATGACCGGCCTGGATGCCGATGCACGCCAGCAGATCGATCAGTACGTGGCTTCTGAAGAGCCGGTCTTCAAACCGAAATAGGCATATCCCCCAGCCGTCATCTCGTCTTAAGACAGCACGAATCCGAGTTCGTTGCGATTGCAGGTGGCGGTGCAGCCGGCGAGCCTGCGGACGAAATCGTTCCGGCCGCGGACGCTCGCGTCCCTTGCAGCCGCCGTGGCCGGGGCGGGCTGCTGGTTGAATTTCGCCGGGAAAGCAGATACTATGGTTTTCCGGCCTGCTGGAGTCTGCCGATCGCAATCTGCGCCGGGATGATTTATGCTCCTGGCATCCAAGGCAAGAGCCGGAATCTTAATTCCACATGAAAGAGGAACCAGTGAAATGTTGAGAACGAAACTGTTCGGGTTCTCCTCCCTAATGCTGGCCGTAGTAATGGCTGGCTGCGGCGGAGGCACACAGGCGCCGCCCGCGGAACAGGCCCAGACGGAAGCGGCTCCGGCCGCCGCGATTGACCCTGCTACGGCGGGGGAGATCACTGGAAAAGTGATTTTTGAAGGCGCCAAGCCAACGATGGCCCGCATCCGTATGGATGCCGTTCCCGCCTGTACCGAAGCCACTAAAGAGCCCGTCTACAGCCAGGAAGTGGAAGTCAACGATAATGGAACGCTCCGCGATGTCTATGTCTACGTGAAAGAAGG
>Ga0326597_10008313_pt1 | contig 14023 bp, 11 predicted proteins | sample RVTome_12_FD_203789 | JGI IMG/M metagenome (GOLD analysis project Ga0326597, IMG submission 203789) | Soil microbial communities from uranium-contaminated site in the Upper Colorado River Basin, Wyoming, United States - RVT100D185 | ecosystem: Environmental > Terrestrial > Soil > Contaminated >... | reverse complement strand
TATCCGCGACGGGGAGAGCTCGCCCTTGTCCTCATCCACTGGCGCCGAATGCTCTTGCACGGCTCGTTCGGGTTCTCGGCGAGCCTCGGCTGGTTCTGGGCCTACTCCCTCACGCTCGTGGCCTATGTCAAGGCGGTGGGACAGGTGGAATCGGTTGCCGCCGTCCTGTACTCCCTCCTGATTTGGAAAGAGCGGGAGGTCCTGCGCCAGATTCCGGGAATGCTCCTGACGCTCGCCGGGATCGTCTTGGTCCTTCTGGGAGGAAGATCCTCTTGAGCCTCGAGATCACGCTTCTCATCCTTCTCGCCGCGGTGATGCACGCCTCCTGGAATGCGCTCGTCAAATCGAGCCGCGACCCTCTGGTGGAGCTCGCGACCCTGAACCTCGCAGGAGGCATCGTCTCTCTCCCCTTCCTTCCCGCCCTCGGTCTTCCGGGTCTCGCCACGGCTCCCTATCTCGCGGGCAACGTGCTCTGCCACACCGCGTACTACACGCTCCTTTTGAACTCGTACTCTGCGGGCGGGCTCTCGCTCGTGTATCCCATCGCCCGGGGGGCGGCGCCTCTTCTCGTCGCCGCGGCTTCCATCCCGCTCCTCGGCGAGCCTCTCGGGAAGAAGGCCTTTCTGGGCGTGGTCCTCATCGCCGCCTCGATCGCGAGCCTCGCGTTCGCGGGCGGGAGGCGATACTTCCGCCCCCGCGCGGTGCTCTTGTCTCTCGCCACGGGAGCGAGCATTGCCGCCTATACCCTCGTTGACGGCGCCGGCGCCCGCAAAGCCACGAACCCCGTCTCCTACATCGCCTGCCTCTTCGTTCTGGACGGCCTCGTGCTCCTTCCCGCCGTTTACTTCAGGCGGCCAGGGAGCGCGGCCGAGCGGATTCGAGCGCACTGGAGAACCGGAGCGCTCTCCGGGATCCTCGCGGTCACGGCCTACGGCATCGCAGTATGGGCGATGACCCGGGCGCCGATCGCGATCGTGGCAGCGCTCCGGGAGACGAGCGTCGTCGTGGCCGCGATCCTAGGGGCGCTTTTCCTGGGAGAGCCTTTCGGACGACATCGCATCCTCGCGTCCATCGGCGTAGCGGTGGGGATCGTACTCCTCCGCCTTTCGAGCTGAAGGGAGAGCCGCGTGGAAGCCGACGAGTGCCGTTCCAACTTGTCAAGCCGAACTCGGCGCTCACGCTTTGCACGAGGTCGAGTCTCATCACGTTGCTCGAGGGTCGAATAGTTGGAACGGCACGAGCGCTTCGTCAGCGTCGACTACCGGGCCTTGAGCGCCGATGCCCTCCGGGGTCTCATCGAGGAGTTCGTCTCCCGCGAGGGCACGGACTACGGGGAGAGGGAGAAGAGCTTCGAGGACAAAGTCCGCGACGTGGAGCGACAGCTCGAATCCGGGGACGTGCGCATCATCTACGACCTGGTCGAGGAGAGCGCGAACATCGTCCGGGTGCGCTAATCCTTCATTCCCGATAGACCCACGCCCCGAGAAGAGTCGCGACGGGAATCTCGACCAGGCCCCAGGCCACGGGAAGCCACGTCAGCTTCGCGGGCATCACCACGATCCCGGCGTCGATGTAGACCCCGGCATAGAGGTAGGACATCGCCCAGACCGCGAGACCGGCAGAGAGCGCGGTTCTCGGTCCCGCGCCGAATCTCGGCCGGATGGCGGCGTAGGTCCAGACGGCCAGGATTCCGAGGACGAAGGTGATCGAGACTAACCAGAAAAGAAGCGAGGGGCGAATGTCCAGCTTCAGTCCCAGGCGCTGCCAGTCTTCGAGGAGTTTCGCCCCGTCCTCGGCGAGCACCACCGCGTGGAGAACGGCCTCGCTCACGTTCATCACCAGCCCGGCGACGAGTCCCCCCAGTATCACCCGCGCGATGTTCATCTTGCCCATGAGCCCTCCTTTTCTTACGCCGCGCTCGTCTCTTCGGCTCGCGCGGTCCCCTCGCTCTTCGCTCGGGGAGGACGGCCGGATTCCCGCGGTTCGCGGCTACAGCGCAACCGCTTCCTCCCGGCCGGGCTCGCTCCGCTCGCAGCTACAGCCAAGCGATCATGTCACCGGAGCTAAGGCTTCGCGGAAAAAGATTAGCGGGAGGCGGCCCTGCGGTCCTCGGGAACGGGACGGTGTAGACTTTCCAGCAAATACAGCGGAACTCCCCGGTTGGATATACTGCGCGGTCATGCGATCAGAAGCCGTCCTCGTTCTCTCTCTCGTCGTCGGTCTCGCCCAGAATGGCGCTTCGCAAGATCCGCCGTTCGCCATCGTGGGGGGCACGGTAATCGACGGCAACGGCGGTCCGTCTTTAGCGAACGCCGTCGTCGTGGTACGGGACGGTCGCATCGCCGAGATCGGCCCCGAGTCTTCGACTCCCGTTCCCCAGGGGGCGCGCACGCTCGACGCCTCGGGAAAATTCCTGACTCCGGGCTTCATCGACACCAACGTTCACCTTTCCCTTTACGGCGGGCACACGGGCGAGCGCTACGAGACCCTCGTTCGCTATCACGATCGCCAAGAAGAGGTCGTCCTCGAGTCCGCCCAGCTTCAACTGAAGTACGGAGTGACGACCGTACGCGACAGCTACGGTGTCCTCCCGCCGCTGCTGGCGGTGCGAGACCGCATCGAGCGCGGGGACGCGGTCGGCGCGCGGATCCTCGCCGCGGGGAACATCGTGGGCTGGGGCGGGCCCTTCTCCATCACCTTCAGCTTGATCCCCGAGGACGGCCTGACGCTCTTCCAGGAGCGAATGAACGAGCTCGTCAGCCAGGGCGCGGGCGAAGATCTCATGGACATGACCCCCTCGGAGCTGCGGACCGCGATCAACGCCTATCTCGACAAGGGAGTGAATTTCGTGAAGTACGGCGGCACCGGCCATACGTCGATGCCGACGCTCATCGGATTCTCTCCGGAGGCCCAGAAGGTCCTGGTGGAGGAAACCCACCGGCGGGGCCTCGTCGCCGAGACCCATTCGACGACCCTCGAAGGCCTGCGGCTTTCGATCGAAGCCGGAGTCGACCTGGTGCAGCACCCCGAGGTCCTCGCCCCGCGGGAGATAACGGACGAAATGGTGACGTTCTTCCGCGAGCGGGACGTGATCTGCTCGATGCTCGTGAATACCATCACCGGCCCCGCCTGGAAGGAGCACCTCGAGAAGCGGGAAGCCGCGAAGAAGAAACTCGAGGAGTCGAAGGAAGCCCTCACCGGACACCAGGGACAGGCGGAGAAGCGCGATCTGACCGGTGCCGAAGGGCGAAGACAAGCCGAGGACCTGGGAGAGCCTCTCGAGACGAGGCGCCGCAACGCAATGAGGCTCATCGCGGGAGGATGCCGGGTCACCGTCGGCACGGACAACTATCGCGCGGCCGCGCCGGAGCTAGCCCGGAAGCCGAAGCCCGGCTACCAGGACCCGGGCGAAGGAACGATCGTGGCCATCGAAGGGCTGGTGGAGCTCGGGATGACGCCGTCCCAGGCTATCGTCTCCGCCACCCGAAACGGCGCCGTCGCCTGCCGCGCGCTTCAGGACTACGGCACGCTCGAAAGAGGAAGGAGGGCCGACCTCCTGGTGCTCGACGCCGATCCTCTGGAGAACATCTCCAACATCCGCAAGCTCAGCGTCGTGATGAAGGGCGGGACGATCGTCGGCTTCCAGAAGCTCCCGGAGAAGCCCGTCTACTATCGTCCGGGAAGCTAACCCTTGTCGTGCGGCGAGCTACCCTCCACCCTCGACGCCCAGGAGAAGATGCGGCGGCGCGCTCGGTCCCGAACTCCATTCCTAACGTTATTACCCCGGCCCACGGGAATGTGGTAGGCTTTCTCCTTCCGATTCAGAACCGACGCGCCGGATCCTGAGGAGGATCGATGCACGAGCCAGCTTGCTCTTGCGGCCACGTCGCCTCACGCCATGGGGACTTCCGCGGGGGTTGCAGGGAAAACGGCTGCCGCTGCGCGGGTTATCGGGCGGTTCCGCTTCCCGGGGTCTACAATCTCGGCTTCGCCCGACGGCTTCTCCAAAGGCACTCGGGAAGACCGCTACTCCCTCGCCGGCCTCCAGCCGGTTGACCAAAAGTCGGCGTCCTTTACATCGGCCAAAGCCCTAGCAAAGACAGGAGATAACGACGGCGCCCAAGAGCCCATCCGATGGCGCGCGGCCTGCGCCGTAAACGCTAGTTCTTTTTGGCGAGGCGCTGGAGCTCGACTTCCGCGGCGATGTGCCCGAACGCCGGCCAGTAGCCGACGGCCACGACTTTCTCCAGAACGTCGCGGGCCCGGTCCGCGTCTCCGTTATAGAGATACCAGTTCGCGACTCCGTACCCCTGAGTCGCGACTTGCAACGGCTCGGCGTCCTCGGGGTTCAGGACCGACTCGGGCTTCACTAGCCCTTTGTACATGAGGAGCCGCTGGTAGTACGCGGTGTTCTCCTCGATCGGCATCCCCTCGCGGATGGGCTCGAGCACCTTTGCGGCCTCGGCGGTGTTTCCATCGCGTCGGTATGCCATGTAGAGCCAGTCGCTCGTCGCCACTTTCGACTCTTCGTCGCCCGATGCCTTCATGCATTCGATATAGGCGTCGATCGCCTTGGCGAAATCGCCCTTCAGATAGTGCGCGAGCCCAAGGTGGTACCAGACGTTGAAGTGCAGCGTGCTCGGCCTTCCTCCGACCCCGCTCGGCTCTTCCTCATCCGCCTTTCCGCGAATGAGCGCGGCACCTTTCGCCAGATCCGAGAGGGCCTTGTCGAAGTCCCTCACGCTGATAAAGCGGTGTCCCCGGAATCGGTAAAAGCGCGCGTCCTCGGGATAGAGCTCGAGCCCTTTGGCAAAGGCGTCGATGGCGTCGTGATAGCGATGGAGGTAGCCGAGCCTCCGGCCGAGCCAGATGATGTTCTCGGCGTTGTTCGGATCGCGGGCGTAATCCGCTTCGGCCTTCTTCAGGTTCTCCTCGAGCTCGGGTCTCTGCTCGGCGGTGATCAGCGGATCGCGGTAGAGGGGCTTCCCGTCGAGCGAAGTCGCCTCCGGTTTTTCCTGGGCGCTCGCGCTCGATCCCATGACCATCGCCAGGGTCAGGGCCCCGGCCACCAACTCGAAAATCTCTTTCATCTCACACCTCGGCGGGAATTCTAGTGCGGTTCCAACCCTGGATGCCACGAAAACATTCCGGAGAATTCACCTTATGGGCGCACGCACCCGTCGGCAAAAAAGTTGGAACGGCACCAGTCCGCGCGCCCTCCGTTCGCTATAGAATTCCGCTCCGGATATGGGAACGAGCCTCGACGCCGAAAGAGGGGCGAAGCTCGAAAGAGCCGACGCCGGCATCGCCAGGCTCATCGGGCCCGGTCTCATCGTTGCCGCGACCGGGATCGGAGCCGGGGACGTCGTCTCGGCCACCGTGGGAGGCGCCCGTTACGGCGAGATCCTCCTCTGGGGGATTCTCCTCGGGGCATTCTTCAAGTACGTTCTCAACGAGGGTGTCGCCCGCTTCCAGCTCGCGACCGGTCTGACGGCGATCGAGGGCTGGGCCCACTATCTCCCCCTCTGGGTCCTGGTCTACTTCGGCGCCTATCTCGTCGTCTGGACGGTGGCGGTGTCCGCGGCGCTCGCGAACGCTTGCGGGCTTGGGATCTCGAACCTCACGGGCGGCGCCGTCCCCCAATCTTGGGGCGCGGCCTTGCACTCTCTCGTGGGCGCGGCCTTCGTGCTTCTCGGCGGTTTCTCCGGCTTCGAGAGGATCATGAAGTTTCTGGTCGGAGCCATGTTCTTCGCGATCATCGGTTGCGCGGTCCTGACGTTCAGCGACGGAGCCGCCGTCGTAAGCGGCCTTCTGGTTCCGCGCATTCCCGAAGGAGGCGGCGCCTACGTCCTTTCCCTCATCGGCGGGATCGGGGGCTCGGTGACGCTCCTGTCGTACAACTACTGGCTTCGCGAGGAGGGCATGGCGACTCCGCGGTACGCGCGTTTCGTGCGCAAGGACCTGGCCCTCGCCTACAGCTTCACGGCGGTATTCGGGATCTCGATCATGACGATGTCCAGCCGTGCGTTCCACGCCGCGGGGATCGAGATCACGGACTCCCAAGCGGTCACCCGACTCGCGGACATGCTCGGAAGCACTGTCGGGCCGGCGGGCTTCTATGTCTACTCGCTCGGATTCTGGGCCGCGGTCTTCGCCGCGCTCCTCGGCGTCTGGCAGAGCGTCCCCTATCTCTACGCCGACTTCTACGCCATCTGGAAGAAGGCTTCGGTGGAGGAGAGGTCGGCGCTCACCCAGGTCGGGAGTACTCCCTACCGCGTCGCTCTCGCCTACATCACTCTCGCTCCCATTCCCTTCGCGTTTCTCGGCCGGCCTCTGTTCATCATCGTGACCTACACCATCGTCGGAAGCCTGTTCCTGCCCTTTCTGGCCGCGACTCTTCTCTGGCTCCATCGGAGAGCGCTCTGGAACCAGCACGTTCCCCGAAACGGATGGATCACGACGGCACTCTTGATTCTCGTGCTGGTGCTGTTCGCCGCAATCGGCGTGAGAGAGATCCTGGAAGCTGTGTGATTCTGGTGTAAGAAGGGGGATATGGGGATAGGGAGACAAGGGGATGGAATACGTCTTGGATTATCCCCTCATCCCCCCTATCAGGTCCTGGAGCTCAGGCTCGTTGTCACCGCAGCCGACGAGGAGAAGTATCACGAGCGCAAACGACGAACGCATGGCATAAACTATTACGCGCGTTATGAATCGACGCCGAGCTCTCTACGTCGTGGCCGCTCTCGGCTTCGCCGCCGGGTATCGCCGGCAAAGCCGCTCCCTTCTCGTCCGCGGCGGACGAGTAGTCACGACCGAGGGACAGCGCGACGCCGACGTCCGCGTCCGGGAGGGGAAGGTCGTCGAATTGGGACCGGGGCTCGAGCTCGCGGATGCTGTCGTCATCGAGGCCAAAGGTCTCCTGGTGCTCCCCGGCGGTATCGATCCCCACACGCACCTCTCCCCGCCCTGGGCAGACGACTTCGAGAGCGGATCCAAGGCCGCCCTCGCCGGAGGCATCACCACCCTCGGATGCATGACGTCGCCGAAAGAGGGCGAGAGTCTCGTCGAGGCGATCGAGCGCGAGGAGGCCCGGGCGTCGAAGGAAGCCATCGCCGACGTCTTTTTGCACCCTGTCGTCGGCGTTCCGAGCGAGAAGACCAGGAGCGATCTCACCCGCCTCGCCGAATCCGGCCGTACCAGCCTGAAGATCTTCATGGTGAGCTCGCGCTTCGACGAGAACGAAGCCGCCTACGTAGAGCTCATCCGTCACGCCCGAAGCCTGGGCATGATGACCGTCCTTCACTGCGAGGACGCGCGGATTCTCGCCAACGCCGTTCGCCGTCTGAAGAGCGAGGGGAAGACGTCGCTCCGACACTTCCCCGAAAGCCGTCCTGTCGAGGCGGAAGCGCGAGCGGTCGAGCGCGCCGTCGGGATCGCCGAGACGACGGGAGCACCCATTTACATCGTGCACCTGTCCTCGAAGGCCGCCCTCGGCGCCGCCGCGGCGGCGCGGGAACGCGGGATTCGGGTCGCCGTCGAGACCCGGCCTCTCTACCTCCACTTCACCGACGAGCGCTTCGCCGGCTCCGACGGACCGCTCTACGTCGGTCAGCCCCCGCTCCGGAAGCCCGACGACGTGGCGGCTCTCTGGAAGGCGCTCGCCGAAGGCGGCGTCGACACCGTCGCCTCGGACCACGCGCCCTGGACGCGGGAGCAGAAGCTCGATCCTTCCCTCGATATCGAAAAGCTTCGGCCCGGTGTCGCCAACCTCCAGTGCATGCTCCCGGTCCTGTTCTCGGAGGGCGCCCGGCGCGGGCTTTCCCTCGAGCGGTTCGTGGCTCTGACGTCGACGAACGCGGCCCGTCTTTTCGGCCTCTATCCAGCGAAGGGAACCGTCGCCCCGGGCTCGGACGCCGACCTCGTACTCTGGGACCCGGAGGAGACCCGCGAGATCGACCGCCGCGCTCTCCTTTCGCGAGCCGGGTTCTCGCTCTTCGAGGGGTTTCGGGTGACGGGCTGGCCTCGGGTCGTGTTTCGCCGGGGCGAGATCGTCTTTCGCGACGGTTCGACTCAGGCCTCCGCGGGCTCGGGACGAATCGTGAAGCGCGGCGCCCCGGTGTTGATAGCCTAGCAGCTATCCGCTACCGAACGCCCTCCAGAAGCTCCGCGGCGTGGTTATGGATCTCGACGTGGTCGCCCTTGCGCCGCAAGAGAACGAGGTTCGCATCCTGGGGAACCGCCTGGGCCACCGTTCGATTGTGCGCCGTACAGATGAACTGCGTTTTGGGAAACACGTCCGAGAGGGACTTCATCAAATTCCGTTGCCACCGCTGGTGCAGATGAAGGTCGATCTCGTCGATGCAGACCACCGCGGGCGCGGCCAACGGGTTCGCGCTGCGCGGGTTCAAAACGTAGAGGCGCCGGGCGAAGTCGACAATCCAGGCGATGAGCGTGCGATAACCCATGCTGAGGTCCCTCAGCGGGACCCATCCGTAGTGCGTCTGGAACTCGACGCCGGAACGGCCTTGACGCGACGCGATGCGAATGTCGGTCACGTCCAGCAAGAGCGACTTGAGGAGATCGCGAACCTTCTTCGCCGCCCGAGCTTCCCGAAGCTGGCGGCGCGCGGGGCCGAAATGGCTCATCTGCACGAACCACTCTTCCGCGTTGAGAAGCTCCGCTTCATCCACGAACAGGCTTTCGTCTCCCGAGGACTCCAGCGGCTTTCGCCCCGAATCGGCGGCGTTCAAGTAGCGGCGGGAGGCGCCGTAGCCAAAATAGTTCAGAGTCCCCTCCCGGTTGAAGTCCCAGCGCGGGGGGGGCGGATTCGAGCGGCCGCGCTCCGGGGCATAGCGCACCGAGAAGTGGGCGATTTCCCGGGGGCGGAGGAGCACCGACGCATTCACCTGGGCCGCCTTGGACGGCCGCCGTTTGGGCCACCAGTTGTACCGAATGAAAGACGGCACTTCCTTGCGGTCCTGCAAGGTAGAGGCAATGCCGCATACCGCTTGCAGGAGCGTCGTCTTTCCCGCCCCGTTGTCGCCGAAGATCACGGTCCAGGCATAGGGTTGTCCGCCCTCGCGCGACAGCTCGAGAGTCTGCGCCGGCCCAAAGCAGCGCACGTTCTCGACATCGACCGACAGCAAATAGAGCGGCACACTCGTCGACTCGCGCGCTTTTCGTCGTGGTCTCCGGCTCGCCGCTGCCCGGCGCCTGGCTTTCGAGCCCTTCGCCGGCACTTTCTTCCGAACCGTCTTACGGGGTCGAGCTTTACGCAATCGCTTTTTTTGGGGCATGGGACGTTTTTACCACGGACGGCCCGCCGCGACTAGAACCGCCCCCCAGATCGCCTCGGGCTAGTGCCGTTCCCACTTGATTCGCCCAGAGAGGTCGCCTTGGCCGAGCTGTCGCTATCTATCAGCGACGCTGGATCTCGGCGGGGATAGTTGGAACGGCACTAGTCATTTCCGCGAAGCCGAGAGGAGCGATAGGTGTCGGCGATGACCGCCGCCACGATGACCGCCCCGGTGACGACGCGTTTCGCTGGCTCCGAAGCTCCGACTTGCGCGAGGCCCGACTGCAGCACCGCGATCACCAGGACGCCGAGGAAGCTTCGAACGACCGAGCCTCTCCCGCCCATGAGGCTCGTGCCACCCAGCACCACGGCGGCGATCGCGGAAAGCTCGAGCCCTACGGCCGCGTTGGGATCGGCGGCCGCGAGGCGACCGGCGTGAAACACACCGCCGAGCCCGCTCAAGAGACCCGCGAGGGCGAAGACCGCGATGCGGGTCGGCCGCGGGTCGATGCCCGAGAGCCGCACCGCTTCCTCGTTCGTTCCGATGGCGACGGCATAGCGTCCGAACACCGTACGGGAAAGCGCGAGCTGGCCCACGATCACCAAAACGATGGCCGCGAGAAACGCGGGGGAGAGACCGAGCCCCGGCAGAGGCGCCCCTACGGGCTCGATCGCCGCACCGATATAGGCCGTGCGTGAGCCGGTCACGAGATAGGCGGCGCCCCGGGCGATCTCGAGCATCCCCAGCGTCACGATGAACGAGGGAACCGACCAGGAGACGGTCACGACCCCGTTCAAGATGCCGCAAAGAAAACCCGCGGCGAGCGCCATCATCGCCGCGGAACCGAGAGAAAAGCTCCACTCCGAGAGCGCCACACCGAGGAGAGCGGCGGCGAGGGCCAGGACCGATCCCACGGAAAGGTCGATGCCGCCCACGATCAGGACGAACGTCATCCCGACCGAGATCACCGCGAGGTCCGGGACCTGATTGGCGACGGTGGTGAACGTGCGGAGCGTAAGGAAGCGATCGCTGAGCGTCCCGAAGACCAGGAAGAGCCCAACGAGGACGACGAAAAGGCCGAGGTAGTCGCTCCGCAGGAGGCGAGAGGCGGTTCTCACGAGACGTAGCCTCGGAAAGCGGCGGCGGTGATGGCCTCACGGGACCAGCTCCCCCGCTCGAAGACCTCTACCAATCGCCCCGCCGACAGGACTCCGATTCGATCGCAGATGCCGAGGAGCTCGTCGAGATCGCTCGAGGCCAGGACGATCGCCTTCCCTTTCCCCGCGAGCTCGTTCAGCAGGTGATAGATCGCCGCCCGCGCCGAGACGTCGATCCCGCGGGTCGGCTCGTCGAAGAGAAGGACGGAGGAGTCTCGCAGAAGCCACCGCGCGATCATCACCTTCTGCTGATTTCCGCCGCTGAGCTCGGAGACGGGCTGCTCCGCGCTCGCCCTCTGGACTTTCAGACGATCGAGAGCCTCGACCCCGGTCGGCCGCCACGCCTTTCGCCGCGTGGTACGGAGGATCCCGAGAATGGTGTTCAGCATGACGGACCTCGGAAGAAGGAGCCCGTGACGCTTCCGGTCCTCGGGAATCATCGCCAGCCCGGCGCGCGACGCCGCAATCGGGCTTCGAAACCGGTGAGCCCCATCGTCCCCCATCGCGACTCGGCCCGACTCCGCTCGATCGGCGCCGAAGATCGCCCGCAGAAGGCTCGTCCGGCCGGAGCCGATGAGCCCCGAGAGCCCGAACACCTCACCCCGGCGGACCTCGAAGCTCACGTCCTCGACCCGGCCAGAGACGGTCAAACGCTCGACCGAGAGCGCCGGCTTCCCCCGAGGCCGGAGTTGATGCTTCGACTCCTGCTCGACCTCTGTTCCCACCATCGCCCGCACGATGGCATCCGGGCTGAGGCGGGAGAAGACGTCGGAGGCTACCACCTTTCCGTCGCGCAGGATGGTCGCGCGGTCCGCGATCCGCCGCATCTCCTCGAGCCGATGGCTGACGTAGAGGATCAGGACTCCCGCGCCGACCAATCGCCGGATATTCTCGAAGAGCGTCTCCACCTGCGGGTCGGTCAGAGCTGCCGTCGGCTCGTCGAAGATGAGAACCCGGGCGCTCCTCGCGAGAGCTTTCGCAATTTCCACCTGCTGTTGGACTCCGATCCCGAGACCGTCGACGGTAACGGCGGGATCGAGGTCCGGAAAGCCGACTCGGGAGAGCGCCGCGCGCGCCCGCGATGCCAGCTCGGCCTTGTCGATGAAGCCCCTCCGGCGCGGCAGAGAAGACAAGAAAAGGTTCTCGCCCACCGAGAGGTTCGAGATGAGGTTCAGCTCTTGCGGCACGATCTGAACTCCCAGGCGTTCCGCCTCGGCCTTGGTACGAGGCGCATAGGAAACGCCGTCGAGCTCCATGGCGCCTCCGTCAGCGGACACCAGTCCGGCGACGATCCGCGCCAGGGTCGTCTTCCCCGCCCCGTTCGCCCCGAGAAGAGCGTGGACTTCGCCGGGCTTCAGCTCGAGGTCGACTTCGTCCAGGACTCGCGCGGCGAAGGACTTCCGGATCGCGCGCAGAACGAGCAACGGGCTACGGCACGCGTTCGGCTGCGACCACGTCGACCGGAGTCTCTCGATCGGCGGGCTCGAGCCCTTCGCGAACGATTTGAAGAGCGTACTCGATGCCGTAGACCGCGAGCTCGCCGGCATGTTGGTCGGCGGTCGCGAGAACCTCGCCGTTGGTGATGGCTGCCTGGATCGCGGAGATGTTGTCGAATCCGACGATGAGGACCTGGCCTTCGCCGCCCGCCGCCTTGACCGCGGCGAGAGCCCCCAGGGCCATGCTGTCGTTGCTGCAGAGGAGCGCCTTCAGATCCGGATGCTCGCTCAACATCGCCGAAGCCACGCGGTTCGCCATGTCCATCTCCCACTCAGCGCTCTGGGAGTCGACGATTTCCATGCCCGCCGCCTTCATCGCGTCTTCGAAACCGAGACGGCGCTTCTCGGCGTTATCGGCGGTGCGCACCCCCTCGAGGATCGCGACCCGGTCTCCCGGCTGGAGCTTCGCCGCGAGCACGTCGCCAACGGCGCGAGCTCCCTTGCGGTTGTCGGGTCCGACGAACGGCACCTCGAGGCCCGTGCTCTTCAGCACCTCTGGATCGAGACGGTTATCGATGTTTACCACGGCGATTCCGGCATCGGCGGCGCGTTTCAAGACCGTGACCAGGGCTTTAGAGTCCGCGGGGGCAATGACGATGGCATCGACCCCTTGCGCCACCATCTCTTCGACCAGGGACACCTGCCGGGCGAGGTCCCGCTCGTCCTTGATGCCGTTCACCACGAGCTCGTACTCCTCCGGGTGCGCCGCCTGGTGCGCCTCGGCCCCCTTGGCCATGGTGGAGAAAAACTCATTCGCGAGCGACTTCATGACGAGCGCGACTCTGGGTCTTTCCGGTTGCGATGCCTCCCGCCCACCACAGCCTGAACCCACGGCGAACGCGACGAGTAAAGCCGCAGCGCACTGACCACTGATCACTGAGTACTGATTACTGATCATCTTTGCCAGTAGAAAGGCTGCCGCTTTTTCGAGCTTCCGATCTCGTTCATCGTCGCCGCCTCATACAGCCTCCCGTTCACCATCACCTGCGACACCGCCTCGGTCCCGCGGATGTCGTCGAGGGGATTGGCGTTCAAAACCACTAAATCTGCAAGCTTTCCGACCTCGATCGAGCCGAGCTCCCGGTCGAGGCCGAGGTAGCGGGCGCCGTCGAGGGTCGCGGCGCGCAAGGCCTCGAGAGGGGTCATTCCTCCCTGCGCGAGCATCCAGAGCTCCCAATGCGCCCCAAGACCCTGGAGCTGGCCGTGGGCTCCGAGCTGGACGCGCCCGCCGGCGTCGACGATCTTCTTCGCCCCTTGCGAGATCAGGACATGATTGAAATCGTCCTCTTCCGCCATCGTGCGGCGGCGCGAGCGGGCGTCCACGATCTCCCTCGGAGTGAACTGAAGGAGGTGCTCTTTCTCCCAGACGTTCTCGCGCTGGTACCAGTAATACTCGCCCGAGAGCCCGCCGTATCCCACGATGAGCGTCGGCGTGTAGCCGGTGCCGCTTCGGGCGAAGAGCTGGACCACGTCCCGGTACAGGTTCGGGACTGGAAGCGAGTGCTCGAGCCCGGTGTGGCCGTCGAGGACGAACGTCTCGTCCATGTAGAGAAGCGACCCACCCTCGGGCACGACCATCATCTCGAGCTCGCGAGCGGCCTTGAGGATCATCTGCCGCACGTCCCGCCGCTGCTGGTTGTAGCTCTTCACCGAGAACGCGCCCACCGCCTTGAGGCGCCTCAGGTGCGCGAGCGCGTCCTCGTATTTCTCGATCGCCGCCTTGAAGGGAGTCTCCGCTCCGTAGAGGATGGTCCCCGTCGAGTAGAGACGCGGCCCGAGCTTCATCCCCGCGCGGATCATCTCCGCGTTGGTGAAGACCATCTCGGTATTGTTCGAGGGATCGTGGGAGGTGGTCACTCCGTACGCCAGGTTCGCGACGAAAGGCCAGCTCTGCTCGGCAAGGATTCCCTCGCTCTCGCTCCCCAAGTGCGCGTGGACGTCGACGATCCCGGGAATCACCGTCTTGCCGGTGACGTCGATACGACGTGCGCCATCCGGTACTCTCACCGAGCGCGACGGCCCGACCGCGGTGATGCGGTTGCGCTCGACGACGACCGTGCCGTTTTCGAGG
>Ga0326597_10008312_pt1 | contig 14023 bp, 9 predicted proteins | sample RVTome_12_FD_203789 | JGI IMG/M metagenome (GOLD analysis project Ga0326597, IMG submission 203789) | Soil microbial communities from uranium-contaminated site in the Upper Colorado River Basin, Wyoming, United States - RVT100D185 | ecosystem: Environmental > Terrestrial > Soil > Contaminated >... | reverse complement strand
TGGATGTTCTTCTCGATCTCCCGCTCACGCAACGCCAGCGTCGCGCTCTCGACCCCAAGCGCGTCCTTGAGCTGTTGCTGATTGCGCTGGATCTCGGCGTCGACCATCTCCACCTCGGGATGAGCCGCTGTCTTCTCGAGCAGGAGCGCTGATCGCCGAGCGTTCAAGCCCACGAGGGCCGTTTCGATCTGCCGGACCACGGGGCTCAGCCCGATGTTCGCTTGCAGGAACTGCGTCGAGCTCTGGCTCGGTGTGTCGCCCCCCCGACCGGAGTTGACCTCCTCCCGCAGTCTGCGCGTGCTGGTCAGATCCGCCCGGAGCTGATCCAGCTTCTCCACCAGCAGCCGTCGACTGTCGTCGACACCATAGAGGTGGTTCGCCTCCTGAAAGTGAGTGACGTCGGCTTCCGCCTGCTTCTGGATCGCTTCCGCTTGCGCGACCTGGGCGGCGACGAACTGGTACGCCGCCGCCGCCCCGCTTCGCGAAAACGCTTGCGTTCGCTGCTCGAGCAGAGCGGCCATCCCGTTCGCAATGTCCATGGCTTGCTGCGGCGATTCACCGTAAACGGTGAGGTTGATCACGCCCGTCCCCTCTTCTTCCTCCTCGATGTCGATCCAGTCCTCGATGAACTCCTCAGCCGCCTTGTCGGTCCAGTTCGGCTCTTCCCACCCTCGGATGAGGTACAGGGGGCTGTAGACGATGTCGACCATGGCGTTCTTGATCACATCCCGCGGCGTCGGCGGGTGGAAACGTTTCTCCTGCATCAGGTCATCCAGCCGGAACTGCCGCACGGCGTCGTACGCCATATTCCAGCCGGTGAGGAGCGGAATCAGTTCGAGTGCGGCACCGGTGTTGGTTCCGGCCACCGGGATGTTGACCTCGCGGAACACGCTCAGGTTCTGCCGCGACGTCCGCTCCACGAGCAGCATCGTGGTTCCCTCCCAGACCGGCGTAACCAGATAGCCAAAGAAGAGGACGGCCGCGAACGTGATGAGACCGACCGTCGCCATCATCCGCTTTCGCTTGCGGGTCACGAGCCAGACGTATTGGAGGTACTCGATCTGCGGAGCCGGCGTTTCCATGTTCTCGATCTCCGGCAGGCTACACCGTCCGATAGTAGGCGGGGAGGTAGCTGGGTACTCGATTGAGGACTACACCGACAAGCTTGCCGGCGCGTGTTTCGATTGCGCGGCGCGCCGCGGCCACCTGGGCGCGCTGAGTCCGGTCGCAGGCTACGACAAGGAGAACCCCATCGACCATGGGATTGAGAAGGAGCACCTCCGGTCCGGATGCGGTGGGAGCGGCGTCCAGAAAAACGAAGTCGAACTCTCTCCTCTGACGCTGTAGAAACGCGCCCAGACGTTCGCGAGCGGCGCCATCCAGAAGATCCGTATTCCGTGTTCCCCTGGGGAGTACGAAGAGCTGCGGAAGCCGTGAATCCTGGACCGGCGACTCTTCATGGCCTTCTCCGGTCTCGACCAAGTCCCCCAGGCCGGGCCGCTCCGCGACTCCGAAGATGCGGTCCAGCGACGGCCTCCGCCAATGCACGTCGACGAGCAGGATCCGCTTTCCCTTCGTCGCGAGCATTGCCGCGAAGTGGAGTGCCATCGTTGTCTTGCCCTCGGCTTCAATCGCACTTGTGAAGAGAAACGTCTTCGCGTCGGCGTTCGTTTCATCCAGGAAGATCGTTCTGAAGATGTCCACGCAAGCTCGCGAGACGTCGCCCCCCTGCTGGTGAAGGGCCACGATTCGCTCCCAACTCAACTCGGAGCTCTTCTTTCGAAATGGCATGAGGTTTATGCGCCCGAGGAACTTAGGGCGCAACGATTCCGCGGCTTAGCGGAGCCATCTCTGCGTGGCGCCAGAGCCGGCCTCGCAATGTCAGGCCGACCTCACGTGGAAGTCGCTGTCTCCGTGCGTGTAGTACCAGTTGCGTTCCTCCGTGAGATGCTCGAACTCGAGCCCGGTGGTCTTGTTCCGAAGGACGATCAGCTCGTTGCGGGCTTCCCGAACCCGGAACCCGAGCGCTCGCAGCCTGTTCGCTAACGGGTGCCAAGCCGGAAGCCAGCAGATCGCGTTGACCGCCCCGTCGGCAGCGAGGTCCGAAAGGGCTGCCGAGAGCAGGCGTTCCACCGCATCGGGATCGTCCGGCGAGCATAGCAGCTCGTCGATGATGCCACGGACGACCCCGTCGGCCTCGTAGGTGTGAAAGACGACGAAGCCGCTGACGGTTGCTTCCGTTCGTGCGGCGTATCTTCCGTACGCGACCGTCGGACAGTCGGCGTAGCGCCAGTTCAGGTACGCGGCATCCCTGATCACCATGATGGGCGCCTGGATCAGGTTTGCCGCCAGACGATCGAACCGTTCATCAAAGCGGTCAACAGGGGCGATGTTCCCGGCGAGAGGCAGTGACCGGCGAGGCTTCCTGCCATGCGCTGGTGCCGTGACGCGGCGAACCATCCCGGCTAGTCGCCGGCCCAGCAACGCCCCCGCGTAGTGCCCGTAGTCGAGAACCTTGGCCAGTCGGTGGATGGGACCGACGAGGTCGAACCCGAGGAAATCGACGGACAGCGCTCGGGTCTGCTCGGTCGCGAAGCCAAACCCGAAGGTGATGCCGCGCTTCGCCCCTTCCTCGATGATCGCATGCGCGAGTTGGAAGTAGATGCCACCGCCTCTGTACTCCGCCATGATCGCGACGTCCACCTGCTGTGTGGCTACGACCTCCTGCGCGTGGACGCGCATCCTGACGGGGAGAAACCCCAACGTGCCGACGATTTCCTCGCCGACTCTGGCTGCGGCCACGCACGCCGGACCGGCGGGGTTGTCGAAGTACTTCCACCGCCAGTATTCCGCGGTCGAGGGCGCGCTGCCCCTCCGCCGATCGAAGGCCGCCAGCTCCTCTTCGTCGCCGGCTCGGCAGAACTCGATCCGAGGTGTCGGCGCTCTTGCCGACCCACGCATGCCGAACGGAGAATCCAAGTTTCTCCCACCTTCAGGTTGATGAGCGTCCGCGCCTCTATGCGGGTGGTTCTCGTTGCGGGTTGCACCAGCACCGGACGGCATCATAAATGCTGGCCTCGCGATTCGCAAGGCGTCCGCATGTCAGGACAAAGTCGAACGCCAACAATCAACTGCGGGCCTTGACAGCGACTCTCGCCGGGCGTAAGTTGCGTCGCCGGTGTGCTTGCGGGTCATCAGCGTCCGGGGTCCCCGCGGGTAAACGACGCCGGATCCCTATGAGCGCTCGGCAGACTCTCAAGAGCGGTTTGCTCGCCGTGCTGTCCCTGCCCGCGGCAATCAACCGTACCTGGGCGCTGCCCGTTCTCACCTATCATGCCGTCGCGGACGAGCCCTCTCTGATCGCCGTGCGCCCAGCCGTGTTCCGCGAGCATGTATTCCACTTGCGCCGGGCGGGCTTCCGCGCGGTCAGTTTCGCCAAGGCGACCCGGGTGCTGGACGCGCCGCCCCCGGACGACCCCAGGCTCGTCTGCATCACGTTCGATGACGCTTACCGCAGCGTCCTGGAGAATGCGGTGCCGGTGCTGCGGGAGGTCGGCTTCGTGGCGACGATCTTCGCCCCCACGGCGCACGTCGGCATCGCCAACCGTTGGGATACCGCCGCCCCGCCCCGGGGATGGTCGGTCCTCTCCTGGGACGAGCTGATCGCCCTGGCCCGGGACGGGTTCGAGATCGGCTCGCACAGCCGCACCCACCCGCACCTGCCGACGCTGGATGATGCCGCGCTGAAGGAAGAGATCGTGGGATCGCGTCGAGAGATGGAGGACCGGCTGGGGATGGCGGTTCCGTCGTTCTGCTACCCGTTCGGCCACCATGACGCGCGTACGCGCGACGCCGTCCTGGCCGCCGGATACAGCAGTGCGTGCACCACCGAGTTCGGCGCCTGCGTGGCGGCGCACGACCGGATGCGGCTGCCTCGGATCGGAACGGCGATGCTACGCACTCCCTTCCAGTTCCGACGGGCGCTCGGCGGCGCGTTCGAGCTCTACCAACGGGTGCGCGGCCGGGCGGCGCCGCGGCCGGTTCCCAGCCGCAACCGTTCTCGCGCTCAACGCTGACGTTTCACTTGCTCCGGACCGCAGCCCTGCCCTCAGAACTGGAAGCGGAGGCCCAGCCGCAGTGTTGCTCCAGGCAGCCACTCGATGACCTGGTTGAACCGACTCCCGCTATCGACGATGAAATTCGTCGCCGGGTTGACGTCGAAAACGTTGTAAACGTCTGCGATCGCGGTGATGCGATAGCGGTCCTGGAACCTCCAGGCCTTGTCCACCCGGAAATCGACGACGGTCACGTCTTCGGAGCGGTTCTCGTGCAGGTCCGTCAGCAGGATCGCCTTGGTCCCCACATTCGGCACGAGGAGCCGATGGACCGGAGCCCAGGGAAATCCGCTTTGAAAGCGAATGCCCAGGGCCAGGCCAAATTCGTGCGGCGCCACGTATCGAGTCAGGAGCTTGGCGGTCCAGTACTTGGTCTCCTGCCGATTCGTGACGTCGAGACTGTGGTTCTGGAACCAGTCCTGTTCCAACGGGTCGGCGACGAAGGGGCTGGTCGATGCGTCCGGGCTTCGTAGCTCGTCCCGGAACAGCTTATCGAAGCTGGCGTTCAGAAAGAAGTTGTTCCAGAATCGTCGGGTGAGCGAGACCTGCCAGGCCGTAAAGCTCATGTCGGTGTTCTCCCCTCCGGTGGTGGGCAGGAGAGGCACATTCATGATCCGCGGGTCGACGAGGATCGTCTGATCGTCCGGAATCGTCACCAGGTTGATCTCCGATCCTTCCAGCCCGAGTGGACATCCTGAGCAGATTGCGGTGACTTGATTGGTGAGGTTCAGCGCCTGGGCTACGTTTACATTGGCATTCCACCAGTTCCGATAACGCTTGTGCACGAAAGCGAACCGGACTCCGAGGTCGGCTGCCAGCTCTTGCTCGAGCGAGAAGCTGAGCTCATCGGAGTACGCGAGCTCGAAGTTCGGATCGACCTGCGTGACGCCACCACCGGTCGCCTCCAGAAGATTTCCCAGGTCCTGGGGCCCGTCGTAGAGTCCATTTCCGTTCAGGTCCAGGAACTCGTAGACCTCGAGGCTTCTCCCGCCCGGGTTCGCTTCCTCGAGACCGCTGCCGACGTTGGCATAGAAGCGGCCGAAGTACGCCTTGAAAACGGACTTGCCGCGCCCCGTCAGGTCGATCGCTGCGCCCAGACGGGGAGCCACGTTCGACCGCTTGATGACATGGCTGCCGGGGGCACTCGTCGACGCGAAGACATCTGTCTGGAGCGGATCGTTCTTGATGTCGGTGTAGTAGATATCCTGTCGGCCGACGCGTAACCCGAGAGTCAGGCTCAATCGGTCATTCACGCGCCAGATGTCCTGGGCGAAAAAGTCGGTGTGCTGGTTATGGTCCGTTTGGCCCTGATTCGGGACATTGGCGAAGAGGATCCGGTCGGTGAAGACGTCCGGGATGCTCGTGGGCTTGCCGAACGCACTATTGTCGAGATAGCGGATGGCCCCCGAGGCGTCGCTCCAGGCGGGTCCGTTCCTGTCGATCTGCCAATCCCATCCGATCTTCAGGTCGTGGCTTCCCGCACGCGGGGTGGGCAGGTGGTAGTTGAATTGCCCCGTCGACTGCGGTTTCCACCGGGAGGACGCGAACGGCGCCCAACCGGCTCCGGATTGAACGCTGGTGGCAGTGTCGAGCCGCGGTGGCTTGGCTCCCGGATCGACGGTGGGAACCGCCAGCCATTCGTCGCCGAAGTAGCCGACCAGGATGGTGCTGGACAGCCGGTCGGACCATTTCCGCTGCCATTCCGCCTTGAACAGCGTGGTCCGGCTCTCTTGAGCCAGGACCGAATCCGGCGAAACCGTCAAGGAAAGGCCGCCGTTGGGTTGTTGCTTGAAGCTCCAGTGACCGAAGCCGATGAACTGATCCCGGTCCGTCAGGCGCACGCTGATTTTCCCGGTCAGCATGTCGAAATCGGCGATCTCGGTAGCGATTTCCGGATCCTGACCGGAGACGGCCCGGTCGAGGAAGAACCGGTTGTGTGCCACATAAAACCAGGCCCGGTCTTTGATGATCGGACCGCCAAGATCCAGATGGTACTCGTAGAACTCGCGAATCTTCGCCGAGGTGCCTCCACGCGCCTTCAGCTCGTCATCGATGTTGTCGCTGGCCAGATCCGCGTTCTCGAAGTCTCCCTGGAAGAGACCCGAAAACTTGTTGTTGCCGTTTTTCCATGTCGCGACTACCTGAGCCCCGGGCGTGCTCATCTCGACGCCTGTTCCCTGTGTGCTGACCCGGAACTCGTCGATGGCGTAGTAGTCGTAGTAGCCGCCGGCCTGGCCGGTGCCTTCCGTCGTATTCACGCCCTCGTGGATGACGCGGTTCTGGCCGCGGATGCCGAAGGTCTCGTACTGGGTCTGCTGCCCCTTGTGGGAGCCTCCCACGTCGTAGCCCCGCATCTGGATTCCCGGGCTATTGTCGAGAACCGCCCACATATTGGTGGCGCTGGGAACGCCGTAGAGCTGCTTGTTGTCGAACGTAGCCGCCGGTCCAGTGGTCTTCGCGTCGAACACGGGTGGCCCGCTGGGCTCGGGTTCCCGGAGCGCGGCGGGCGCGAGGGCCAACGCGAGAACGAGAGCGGGGCCCGCGGTGATGACGACCTCGTCGCGGCGCAGTGTTTGATAGCCCAACAGCTCGTAGGTCACGGTGTAAGTGCCGGGCGGAACGACCGGGAACTGATAACGACCGTTCTCGTCGGTCGTGGCCGCGCGATACCCGATGATTTCCGGCCCTGATAGCGACACCGTCACCCCCGGGAGCACCAGTCCCCGGGAGTCTTTGACAACACCCATGACGCTCCCGTTCGCCCCCGCCTGGGGGAAGGCGAGCGAACTCGTGGCCAGGACGGCCCACCCCAGGAAGATGAAGGTTCTCGTCGAACAATTCGGAATCACGTACGCGTCCTCCATGGGGCTGCTCTCAATCACTGGAACACGACCGAGCCGGGAACCTGGCCACGGGGACCTGCTTCGATGTTCTGTCCGAGCCAGATGCCGGTCTCGATCGACACGAAGGGACGTACGATCGCGTACACACGCTCGAAGAACAACGCCACGTTTGCGATCGTGCTCCTCGGAACGTAGATCACGTCTCCTCTCTGGACGGGAGGGTTCTGGTCCATGTCGGCGTTCATGATGGCACGCTGCAGGTCCACGAGCGCCGTGCGCGGCGGGGCGGTCTCCGTGGCCGGTCGTATGAGGGCCACGTTCTTCATCTTCGCGTCTTTCGTCGGGCCGCCGGCCCGCGCCACGATCTCCAAGAGACGGCTCCCGCCTTCGTTGACATAGACTCCCGGACGCTGCACTTCGCCCAGAACCAGGATCTTGTGCCCGCCAAAAACCATGACCTCGACGCTCACATGAGGGTCCGTGATACGTCCGGGCAGGCCGGAGGCGGACTTCAGTATCGTCGTGCTGACGGAGGGTCTCACGATGTAAGGCAACAGTTTTTGGGCGACGGCCTGGTTCGCTGCTTCGACCGTGAGCCCCACGAGCTCCACCTCGCCCACCAACGGCAGGTTGACCCGACCGCTCGACGGCACGATGGTCGTGATGGTCAGATCGTCGTTGCGGTATACGCGCACCACGACCTGGTCACCCTCGGAAATCTTCTGCTCAGGGCCGGTCCGCAGTCCGTCGGCGAGAATTTGGCGAAGCTCGGGGATACTCATGCCATCCACGCTGATGTCGCCGACAACTGGGAAAAAGATGTGACCGTCGGGAGGTATTCGCACCGTGCGGTCGAGTTCGGGGTGACCAAACACGGCGACGCGGATCTCGTCACCGGAAGAGAGATAGTAGGTGGAGATCCGAGCGCCTATCTGGCGCCCACTCTGAACCCGCTCGCCCTGGCCTGGGGCTGGCTGCTCCAGTTGCGGCGGGGCCGGCTCGTTCTCACCGGCCGTCGGCGCCTCCGGCGAGGGTGACTCGATTGCTCCGGCGTTCGGCTCCTGCGGAGGGAGCCTTTTCGCGCAGCCCAAGGCGAACGCCAGGCCCATTGCCAAGCTTGCCGATACGAGGACTCGGGCGGTGCCTGAACGGGACACGGCTGCCGGGCTCGTGGCAGTCATGACTTCACGAAGACTTCTCTATTGCTCTGAATCGAGTTTCGCATCGACCACCCGGTTGGTGCGGCGACCCTGACCTCTCCCGAAAGTCCTGCCGTTCCACTGCGGTCGACGGGTTCCTTCAGACCACGACTCCGTACAATGGCCCGAGGGACCGTGCTCGTCACCACAGCTCTGGCACGGCGAGTATAGTCCCAAGAAAGTCACCCTGTCGATGAGTTGGTCCGCCCCCAAATGCGCCGCGCAATTCGCCGATCCCTCGCGCGGTCGGGAACCCATGAGCGCAGCATGTGAAGCAGTCGGTTCGGCACCACGGGTATGCGTGTGGCCGGCCGACGCGCCGTCAGAGCATGAAGGACGGCGCGTGCGACGCGAGATGGTGGAATCGCGCGCTCGTTCACCGACGCCGCATGATCCCTCATCCTCGTCATGACCTCCTCGTAAACGGTATTTCGGACCGAGGCCAGATCGCGCGCCGCACCCTTTTTCCAGATGGGAGTGTGGACGATGCCTGGCTGTATCACGATCACACCGATGCCAAAAGGGTAGAACTCACGCCGCATGCAGTCCGAGATGGCTTCGAGTGCGAACTTCGACGCCGCATAGGGGGCCATGAAAGGAGGGGCCACCCGCCCCGACACCGAACTGATGTTCACGATTCTTCCTCGACCTTGCTTGAGCAGAGGAAGGAACTCTTTCGTAACCGCTACCGCCCCGAGCGTGTTCACTTCGAACACCTTTCGGAACTCGTCCAGATCGAGCAGTTCTATCGGACCGGCGCCCGAGATGCCCGCATTGTTCACCAGTCCCGCGAGGGCGGCAGGTGCGAGGAGCCTTTCCACTTGCTCCCTTCCGGCCCGGATACTGGCGGGATCTGTCACGTCGAGCAGCAGCGGGGTCGCACCGAATTCCCGCAGTGCGGCCTCGTCTTCCGGGCGGCGAACCGTTCCAAAGACCGTGAAACCGTGCGCCACCAGCGCCCGACAAGTGTAAAGACCGATGCCCGTCGAGGCCCCGGTCACAACCACGCCTCGCGCAGACGGAATCCCGTCTTCCGACCGTCCTGACGTGGCTTTGGACTCTCCGTATCCAGGATGATGCATCGCCATTCATTTCCTTCCACCGTGGCCGAGCAGGAGCCGGAACAACCAGCGCGCCGGCCTGAACCCCTTCCCATTGGCAGGGGATTTCTGTATCCGGCGCATCCTGCGCATGACCACGGGATATTGAAGTTGAAAGAAGATCCCCGGCGAGATGCGATAGAGCCACCAGAACAGCCTGATGAAGGACGGCCGCACGATGACCGCCGTGTTTCGCGACACGCCGTCCAGGATGGCCCTCGCCAGCTTCGTGGCGTCGACGGACGTGCTTGGCATGGCGGGGGCCGCCGCCTCCGTCGAGCCGCGCAGGATCCTGGCGGAGTTCTCGTCGATGTTCGACCTTATGAAACTCGGGCACACCACGCTTACCTTCACTCCAAACATGCGTGCTTCCTGGCGAAGCGAGAGAGAGAACCCGACGACCGCGTGCTTCGTGGCCGAGTAGACCGACATTCCAGGTATTGGAATCAACCCCGAGAAGAAGGATGAGGTATTGATGATGTGCCCGGCGCGCTGCTTCACCATGATCGGATAGACCGCCGAGACGCCGTAAAGAACGCCCTTCAGGTTGATTCCCACGATCCGGTCCATGTGAATGGTCGCCATCTCCTGGAAGTCACCATTCCATCCGACGCCGGCGTTGTTGAACATGAGATCGATTCTTCCGTGTCTTGCCACCGTCCTCTGCACGAGGGCCTGGAGACTCTCGGCCCTCGCCACGTCGACCGCCTCGGCCAAGGCAGATCCCCCGGCATCCACGAGCATCTGCGCGACTCGCGTCGCTTCCTCCCCGTTTAGGTCCGCGACGACGACGACTGCTCCACGACGGGCCAATTCCTCGCACAAAGCACGTCCGATCCCCGACGCCCCCCCGGTAACGATGGCTATTTGTTTCGCAACGGAGTTCACCGGCGCACGCCCCTTGCTGGAAACGTGGTTTGGGGTCCGTCGTGGAGGGAGCGGCGGTCCGAAAATGAACAGGAGGGGAAAGCGATGCGACAGCTCGCGCGCCGCGCTCGGGGGCCGTTCAGGGCGATCACGCCAAGCGGTTGCACCAGGTGCGGGCGGCACGGGCGCAGTGGTCCCAGTACGGCCCCCCTAGCCGCTCGGTGATCCGGCGATAGAGGAAATCCAGGCAATCCCGGACATCGTCGCCGACGAGATCCGTCTCGTGCACCAGGCGCCAGAGCCGGTCGTTCATCGGAAGCCCGTGAGATTCGAGCTCCGCGTTGCGCGCCGCGTTGCTGGCCCGGCTGTGGAGCACGAACGGTGCGCCGGAGCGCACCGACCAGCGCAGGTGGTCGCACACTTTCTTCAGGATCCACCCGCACCAGATGTCGGCGAAGCGATGGTAGGGCTGTCCCTGACCCATGGGGAGATAGTAGGCGACCGGGAGCGCCTCGGGCCGGAACGCCAGGTTCATGCCGCACATGGGGAAGAGGATGCCGGGCGGAACCTGCACCGAATGGGGTGGGAACGTTACCCGCATCCCCTCGTTGCGCAGCTGGGTCTCCCCATCCAGGTCGGGGACGCCGTTCCACAGGCCGTGGTTCACCATGGTGCGGATCTCCGCGCCCACCTTCGGGTAGCCCCGAGGCCTCACCGGCACGACCGCAGAGAAGAGCGTGTCCAGCACCGGCAGATCGCTGCCCGGGTTTTCCAACAGGCGCCAGTGCGCCTCCACGAAGTTCTGCTCGGGCGTGCCCTGGGCGTCGGAAGGGTAGCAGTCGTCGTCCAGGGTGACGATCATGTCGGGCTTCTCTCGCGCCGCCAGAAGGAAGCCGTAGTTACGGACCGCGTCGGTGCGGCGCGGGATGATCCAGGCGTCGGAGCCCAGGTCGGCGCCGATCTCCTTCCACGATACGTGCCGCACCCCGCTGGGAAGGGCGAAGGTCCGCTCCGGGTTGTCCTCCACGACGATCACCTGGTGCCCTTGGAAATGGCTGGCCCAGCGCTCCAGGAATCGCTGGACCTCCGCTTCGCGAATGCTCGGGACGACGATGACGGCTTTGATGACTTTCTCCTGACGTTGGGGCGCGTCCGGTGGAACTAAGAGGCTACCGCCTGTGCTACTGGGTTACGCAATCGGTGTTGAGGGGCTCGACGTCGAAGTTCCTCTCCGGGCTGAAGTCGGCCCAGACGCCGTTGACCTTGGCCCGCACCTTCCAGAACCATCCGCGCCGCGTATCCTCCGAAATGATCCTGTTCTCGAGCGTGGTAAACGCCGAAGTCGTCAGATCCGAGCGATCGATGGCGGGCTCCTGCTCGTTTCGCTGCTTCACGAAGATTTCATAAGACTCGGCGCCCGCACAGTCGGACCAGTCGAACTCCCAGAGTATTCCGTTCAGCCTGCTCGCGCACCCGTTGTCCATCACCGCGCCCTCTTCCGGGGTCAACAGGCTGGGGACGCAGACCTGGACCACTTCGTCGGCGGTGGCCGAGACGGTGTTGTCGCGGTCATCGTTCAGTTGCACGGTCACGCGGAGATCGGCGGAAAACACTTCGGCGGGGAAGTCGAAGTTCAGGCTCATGGGGATTTCCTGGTTGCTACCGCCTCGGATGTGATTGGTGCCGCCCAGCTGCTCGCTCACCTGGTCGGCGTCGAGTTCGGTCTCCGCGATGGAGGCCCCGGCGGAATCGGCCAGGGTTGCGCGCACGAAATCGATGTCCCCGCCGATCCCCGCCGTCTCGCGAACGCTCACGGTCCACTCGGCCCTCCAGGGGGCGCTGCCGTCGACGGCGACCGCGGCTTCGATGGGACTCGAGCTCAGAGTGAGCGCAATCGCCGCCTGGGAGGGAGGCACCGGAGGTGCGGGGGGCCTTGTCGGTGTCGGCAGCTCGTCGTCGAAGCCGCATCCCGAAAGGGCCAGCAGCAGACCGAGAACCCACGACGCCGATTTCGAGCCAGCCCTCATGACAACCATGGTAATACGATGACAGCCTTCACTGCACGTACCCGAGGCTGCGCAGTTGTTCGATGGTGTCTTTCCCGATGGTGCGCGCGTCCGGCCGCGCCGCCCCTGCGTCCTCATAGGAGGCGATCGTCTCCACGGGCCGGCTTCGGAGCTCGTCGTCGGAGATCGCCTCCTGGATGATCCTGCCCGCCATGTCCTTCCCGAGGGGGAGTCCCTCAAGGTAGAGGATCGTGGGTGTTACCTGCAGGATCTCCGCCCGGGCCATGTTCTCGGGGACGAAGCGACCGCTCCGCCGCACGTTCCGGCCGCGGAGAATGAAGATGCCTTCCTTCGCGTGTACTCCATTCTGACGGGACCCGCTGCCCGCTTGGGCGCCACGGAACCCGTGGTCCGAGACGATCACCACCAGGTCGTCGTCGTCGAGTCGCGAGACGATCTCGCCGATCTGCCGGTCGACCTCGATGTAGGCGTCGTCGATGGCGCTCCCGAACTCCTGCGCCTGGGCCGCCGTCACCTCGGGGAAGTTGCCGTGCTCCCGGAACTTCCAGAAGCTGTGCTGGATGCGATCCGTGATCGTGAAGACGGCGATCAGGGCATCCCAGCCAGGCGTCCGCGCAAACGCCTGGACGTAGGCGGCCTGCCGGCGGAACACCTCCCGCTGCAGCTCGCCGAACGCCCGCACCAACTGGTCGTTTTCCATCACCCCCCATCCGGGTCCCTCGATCACGTAGTCGTCCGGCGGGCGCTCCGCGAGCAGCTCGTCGCGCCGGTCGCCGAAGAGGACCTGCGGAGACTGGGTGAGCCTGGCCGGGAAAAGGGGCGAGACGTAGATCTTGGTGGCTGAACGATCGTGCTGGATGAGCTTGACCAGAGCGAAGGTCTCGACGCCGCCGATCAGCACGTGGAGCGGCCGCGACCATTCCCCCGGGCCGATCGACTCGGCGATGTCGACGGCCGACCAGCCCACGTCCACGTACCCGTCGTCGCGCGTGCGGAGGAACAGCGTGATCGCCTGGCGACGGCCGGACGACAGCCGCTCCCGACGGATCAGGAAGTTCACGAAGAAGTTCTGCAGGTTGTAGCGCTGGCTGAGCAGGCGCTCGGGCTCTTCGATGAGCGTCTCGAGCCGGGAGGGCAGCGTCACGTTCAGCACTGCGCGAGCCCGCCTGCCGGATCCCGCGGATGGTTCGAACGCGATCCGGCCGTACGGGATGCCGATGCCCTCCTCGTCCTCGGTGGAGAGAAACCAGCCATAGTTGTTCGGCTCGGGAATCGGGGCCGGGAACCCCGCGAGCATCGCACCCTGGACCACCTCGGCGGGAAAGGTCCCCGGAACGTTGAGGACGATCACCCTCCGTGCGAACTCGTTGAGGATGTTCCACACCCCCTTCACCCTGCGGTTCGTGGACACCGAACGCTCCCAGGAGTCGATCCCGTGGACCTCCGGCGGATGACCCGTCAAGATGGTCGTCCAGACGATCGGTGAGCGCGCCCCGCTGTCGGAGATCAGCTCGCCGTAGCTGCCGTTCTCGATGATCGCGGAGAGATGAGGCAACCTCCCCGCCTGAAGAAGCGGTGTCATCACACTCCAGGTGGCGCCGTCGATCCCCAGGACGGCGAGCCTCCCGCCGGGAGGGGCCGATCGGTGCTGGATTGCCCGGCTCCGCAGCTCCGCCCGCTGGAAGTCGAAGGCCTCCCGGCCGCGAAGGTCCGTGGCGAGGTGGGGAAGGGCCAGTGATGCGAGGGCCACGACCAGGAAAGCCGGCCGCTCGAACCGCGGCAGCCAACGCTTCACGCCGAGCCCGAGTCCCAGGAAAGCCAAGACGACGAGGACCGTGACTCCGAGCGTGATGGCAAGGCCGGTCAGGCGCC
>Ga0326597_10008310_pt1 | contig 14026 bp, 11 predicted proteins | sample RVTome_12_FD_203789 | JGI IMG/M metagenome (GOLD analysis project Ga0326597, IMG submission 203789) | Soil microbial communities from uranium-contaminated site in the Upper Colorado River Basin, Wyoming, United States - RVT100D185 | ecosystem: Environmental > Terrestrial > Soil > Contaminated >... | reverse complement strand
TCCCCCTTCGTGCCGGGGTCTTCAATCTTGATGACCTCCGCGCCCAGGTCCGCCAGCAGCATCGTTCCGAACGGTCCCGCCCCGAACTGCGAGACCGCCAGGATGCGCAATCCTTCGAGTGGCAATGCCATGTATCCCTTCTCTCCCTTCCTGTCTTCCCAAATTATGATGTGTCATCCCGAGGAGCGGAGCGACGAGGGACCTGCACTTTGTTGTTTCCTCTCGTCACTCATCACTTCTCACTCGTCACTGCTTTTCCATCGCCTCGTGCACCGGCCTCGCGACAATCGCGTGAATTCGCTCCGGCAGCGCCTCGATCTCCTCGTCCGTGAGATTGCCTGTCTCGATTGGTTCGTGCAGGTGGACCAAGATGGTCGAAGGGCGCAGCAGCCAGGCCCCTTTGTGGTGGAACTCGTACGACCCGGCCATGCTCATCGGCACGATCGGAACCCCGAGCTCGCGCACCATCCGGAAAATTCCTTTGCGGAACCGCCCCACGCGCCCGTCCCGCGTCCGTCGTCCTTCGGGGAAGATTGCCAGGCTCGTCCCGCTGTCGAGCGCCTGCTTGGTTAATTTGAAAAGCCGCTCGAAGCTCCCCGCCGTCCGCTGATCCGGCACCGGAACGTTTCCGAAGCGCCGCATGATCCACCCGTAGACCGGAATCCGAAAGTGCGATTCGAGCTCCCACCCGCGCACGAACTGCGGCACCGACGAGTAGACCACGAACGGGTCGAACAGGTTCACGTGGTTCGAGATGAAGATGCTGGTGCGCTTCGGATCGAACCCCGGCGCGCGCCGTACTTCAAGGCCCGCCCCCGCCAGGCGCAGCACGTTGCGCGCGAAAATCCTCTGCGGCCACTCATGCTTGCGATGGTCCAGGAACAGCTCCAGAAACAGCAGCAGCACCCCGCCCGGAAAAAAATGCACCGCGCTCGCCGTCCACAGCACCGCCGACCGGATTATGAGGTAGAGCTGCTTCATGTGGATTTCGTTTCTCGAAAACTGTCTTACGCGGTCATCCTGAGGAGCACAGCGACGAAGGACCTGCTTGTCCGCCCCGCAGGGCCAAACTCTCATTGCTGTGTCATCCCGAGGAGCATAGCGACGAGGGACCTGCACTTGTAGTTAAGCAACCCGATTCCTTGCGTCGAAGCAGGTCGCCGCTCAGATCACAATATGCAGCGCCCCCGGCAGCACGTCGAGCGCCTTGCAATTGAACCGCAGCACCTCGCCGTCCACCATCACGTCCACCGGCCCGTCCAGGTCGAACTCGACCCGCCGCGCCGCGCGCCGCGCCGCCAGGGGGTGCGAAACGTGCGAGCCGTCGTAGAGCCGGTGCAGGTTCGCAATCAGGCCCAGCCGCCCGATCGGTCCCCAGCGCACGAACTCGATCAACCCGTCGCCCGAGTCCGCCTGCGGCGCGATCATCATTTTCCCCCCCGTGAATTTACTGTTGTTGAACGTCAGGAACAGGCAGCGCCGCCGGTCCCACTCCTCCCCTCCATCCACGCGCAGCGGAAACGCCCGCCGCCGGAGCCGCACCAGGCAGATCACCACTCCCAGCAGGTAGCCCAGCTCCCCGAGCGCCTTGAACCGCCGGTTGGTCAGCGCCGCCACGTCCGCCGTGAACCCGATGCTCAGCAGGTTGATGTAATGGATCACGCCGTCCGCGTGCGTCATCCGCAGCACGTCGCACGGCCGCGAACGTCCTTCCGTCAGCGCCCGCGCCGCCTCTTCCGCCCCCTGCTCCGTGAAGTCCCGCAGGAACGAGTTGCCCGTGCCGAGCGGCAGGAACCCCAGCGTGGGGCGCTCTCCGGCTTCGGCCCCGGGGAAGAGGCCATTCACGATCTCGTACGAAGTCCCGTCGCCCCCCACGGCCAGAAACCGTCTTTGGCCCGCCCCGTAAGCTGCCCGCGCCAGCTCCGACGCGTGTCCGGGATGGCGCGCCTCGACAACCTCCATTTGCACCCCGGCGGCCCGCAATTTGTCGAGCGCAGACCCAACCAGCTTTCCGCACCGGCCTCCTCCGGCCGCCGGATTGACTATGGCCAGAAGCGGCGCGTTAGCTGCTGTGTTGACCGGCGCGCTCACAGCGCCACCACCCGCGCTCACAGCGGCACCACCGAGGTCCCGCTGTCGAGCTTGTTGCGAATCTGCTCGGCCAGTTCCGCCCGCTTGATCTTGAGCGACGCCGTGCGCGGGAAGTCCTCGTTCCAGAGCACGTATCCGCTCAGGCGCTTGAAGTCCGGCAGGCCCCGGTTTCGAGCGTCCAACTCCTCGCGCAGCGTCACATCCTGCCCGCCCTCCGGCTCCGGATGCACCACGCCAATCAGGCGTTCGTCGCGTCCCGTCTCTCCGATGCGCTGCGGCCAGACGTAGTGCGCCGCGAATACGCAGAACTCTTTCGCCCGCAGCCCTTCAAACGCCGTCTCGATGTCCTCGGGATAGATGTTCTTGCCCCCCTCGGTCACGATCATGTTTTTCTTGCGCCCGAACAGTTGCAGGTGTCCGCTCGCGTCGAGCCGCCCCAAGTCGCCCGTCAGCAGCCAGCCGTCCACGATCGTCTCCGCCGTCAGCTCGGGATCGTCCAGGTAATGGGACATCACCGTGTTGCTGCGCACCGCCACCTCGCCCACGCCCTCCGCGTCCGGCCGCAGGATTTTCATCTCGACGCCCGGCAGCGGCTTCCCCACCGTGTCCGGCCGGAACGGATTGAAGTCGTTCAGCGTCAGGGCCGTTCCCGCCTCCGTCAGCCCGTAGCCGTTCGCCACCGGAATCCCCAGGTCGTAGAAGAACTCGAGCGTCGCGGGCTCCGTAAACGCGCCGCCCACGAACAGCGCCCGCAGCTCGCCTCCGAACGCCTGGTGAACCTGGCCGAGCAGCTTGCGGCTTAGTTCCAAATTCGGCCGCCGCCGCGTCAGCGCCCGGTTCAGGGCAATGAGCGCGTTCAGAATCTTCCGCTTCACCGGCGGCAGCGCGGCGAACCGCTCGCGCACTCCGTTTTCGAGGTTCTTGAGCACCATCGGCACCAGGCTCATGTAGGTGATCTTGTACCGCGTCAGCGCGTCGCGCACGAACTCCGGCCGCAGCGTCCGCAGGTGCACCACCGCCGCGCCGCACACGAACGGGCCCAGGAACCCCACCATGAAATCAATCGCGTGGTTCGTCGGCAGAATGCTCAGGTACCGCACCCCGGGCCAGAACGGAAACAGCGCGATCAGCGCCGCGCACTGCATGAGGTAGTTTTCATGCGTCAGCACGCAGCCTTTCGGCCTGCCCCCCGTGCCCGATGAATAGACAATCGTCGCCGCGTCGTCCCGCTTGCGCGGCGCGAACTGCGGCTCTCCGTCGCCCCTGGCCTCTTCCCACCGCCGCGCGCCCCTTAAATCCATCTTTGCGGGCGCTTCCGTCACCAGCACGCCTTCGGTCGCCAGCGTCTCTAAATCCTCGGCCGAATGCTCTCCCGCGGCAATCGCCCGCCAGAGGTAGTGTTCCGCGATCAGCCACCGCGCCCGGCAGTGTTGCAGCAGTTGCACGTGCTCCGCCGCCGTCAGCTTATAGTCGAGCGGCACCAGCACGCCCCCGCAGTAGAAAATCGCGTACGCCGAGATCAGCCACTTCGACTGATTCGTCATGATGATCGCCGCCCGGTCGCCCGGCTGGAATCCCCTGTCTTGCAGCGCCCGCGCCAGCGCCAGCGCCGCTTCGCGAAACTCCCGGTACGTCAGCCGCGCCGCTTCGCGGTCCCGGTCCGCCTCGATCAGGCACACCTCGTCCGCCCAGCGTTCCAGCGCCTCGCGCAACGCCTCTCCCAGGCACGAATATTTACTCAGGTCCGTCATGTTTTAGCCACAGAGGCACAGAGACACAGAGAAAAGCGGAAGGTTAAAGCACGAACCGCTTAACTCCGTTTTTTAAGAAGCGGGAGTTGAAGTTGATTAACAGTCCAACTTTCTTGTGAGTAACACGCAGGTACGTAAGCACCTGGGCATCAAAGACTGGGTCGAGTCGCTCCACGCTCTTGATCTCGACGATTGCTCTGTCCTCGACGAGCAAGTCTAAGCGGTATTCTCCAATCGGTTTCCCCTTGTATGTTACCGGAATCGCAAGTTGACGTTGAAAGTGCAGTCCTGCTGCCTCAAACTCAATGCACAACGCAGACTCATACGTTGCCTCTAATAGCCCGGGACCCAGTTGCCGGTGAACTTCAATGGCGCACCCGATAATCTTTTCCGTTAGCCGGTTTAACTCTTCCACCTATGCACTCTGATTACAAATTCGCAAATTCTTGTTTTTCACAAGAGTTTCTCTGTGTCTCTGTGCCTCTGTGGCTAAACTACAAGCGAGCCTGAATCCGCTCCGCCAGGGTGCGGAAGTCGCTCACGCCCTGCAGCTCGTAATCCGGCAGCTCCACGCCGAAGTGCTGCTCCAGCCGCGTCAGCAGGTCGAGCGCCTGCAGGCTGTTGATCCCGAGCGTCTTGAAAAAGTCGTCGTCGGCCGACAGCTCCGCCCGCAGCACCTTGAAGTGCCCCGCCGCCAGATTCAGAATTTCTTCGAGCGTTTGTCCGTCGGTTCGCATGGTGGTAAGTCCAACTCTGATACGTTACGACATCGAGTCATGGGCGTTTCGACATGCAAGCCTAACCAGGGGCAGTCCCGGCAGACGCCGCCAACCGAAGAAGGGGATAAAACAATGTCGGCACATGGTGTCCCTTTTCTTCCAGCCTCTGCAAGCGCCTAGAAATCTCGCTACCATCATAGTTACCAGACAAAATCTCCTGGTATATAGGATGTAGCAATCTGATTTTCCTCACGGCCTTTACGTAATCCCAACAACCAACAGCTAGCAAAATCAGGACGAAAGGCCAAAAGCTAGATGATAACCGAACGGCTAATGCTGAGAGCGCAAACAGTATCATCAAAGCCCATGGATGTTCGTAGGGCCAGTTTGCTGTCTTCTGAAAGGGAGCGAGTTCGGAATGGAGTAGGTTGGTCAATAAGTGGTTGGTAATCCATTGAGAATGCATCCAAGCAACATCGACATATTTCTTGGCTTGCTCCAAGTAAACTTCCCTGAAATACGGATCGTCCGGTTTGTATTTATGTCGAACGTAAACGAAATTCCATAGCAAATCATCCAATTGAGATTTTTTCTTCAAGGCAGCTTCGTCGTGCCCAAGGGTGATGCATATATTCGTGACCTCCCTTTCGAGTGTCCCCAAGTATGGGGCGATACCTTTATCACGCTCCCATTCTTTGCGGCAGTCGGCTACGCACGCCAGAACATCTTGGAGAATAACTTCGGGTTGAGGCACCCAGCCATTCCTAAAAGGCCTCTCGATTTCTTGTAGAGCGTCAGCGAAGGCAGTGGAGTCTTTCACCCGCCCCCCATGTGTTAGGAGTTTCAACTTGCCAAGATTCCTCTTGGCTTCCTCATGCCGATAGGGCGAATATCCGATACTTCTGTAGAGTTCGTTCAGGTCATCAGTCTCCTCGACGAGATTCCGGACTTCCTCGTGCGCATCCCATTCCTTCGTTTCGCCATCAGTCATAATAAACTCCGCTAACTTCAACGTAAGCAAATTCCCTGTTTACTATATTCGGGCCAAGCACCCGCAGCAGTCCCTACACACTGGAACGGGATTCGCCCGAGCAGGGCGGCGCAATGAGCTTTCTTTTGTCGTGAAAGGATTGCAAGTTCATCCAGAATCGCTCTGTTGTGCCAAAAAACCGCGCCAGTCTGACCGCTGTGTCCGCCGTGATGCCCCGCTTTTCCAGGACAATGTCATGGATTCGCGGCGCGGGGACGCGCAACCGCCGCGCTAGCCCATACGATGTCATCTGCAACGGCTTCAAAAACTCTTCCCGAAGAATTTCTCCGGGATGAATCGTCCATTGTGCCGACCTGATTCTAACTTTCATGAGTTTTCCCTTATAACTCCTTTTCATTCTCTGTGTCTCTGTGCCTCTGTGGCTAATCCCCTCACGGCAAGTACGGCAGCGCCTCCGTGCTTTCGACGAACTTTCGCAGCCCGGCCTCGACCGCCGGCCGCGCGAACAGTTCGCAGAAGATATCGATCTCCCGCCGCAGCTCCTCGTGCGGAATCGGCTTGATGAAGCGCTTCGCCGCGGCCGCCGCCGCGCGGTCGAATTTTGTCAGTTGCGCCGCCGTCGCGCGCGCCACCCGCAGCGCTTCGCCCTCGCCCGCGACCTGGCTCACCAAGCCCACTGCCTGCGCTTTCGCCGCGTTGATGCTGCGCCCCGTGAGCAGCAGGTCGCGTACCACCGCGTTTCCAAGATCGCGTTTCAGGCGCGGGATGCCCCCGAACCCCGGAATCAATCCCAGACGCAGCTCCGGGAAGCAGAACCGCGCCATCTTGTCCGCGACGATCAGGTCGCACGCCAGCGCCACTTCGAACCCTCCGCCGAACGTCACGCCGTGCACCGCCGCGATGGTCGGAGCCGGCAGCGCGTCCACCGCATTCAGCACGCGGTGAATCCGCTCCAGAAACTCCCGCACGCCCGCGCTGCGCGCCGGCTCGGTCACTTCCTGCGAACGGTGATACAGTTCCCGCAGGTCGGCTCCCGCGCAGAACCCGCCCGGGATCGTGCTATGGATAATGACCGCCCGCGCTGCCTCCTCGCCCGCATTCTCTCCGCACAACCCCTCCAGCGCCGCGGCAAACTGCTCCAGCTCGCCCAGCGTTTCCGTGCCGATCTCGTTCAGCGGCTCGCGATGGAGCGCCAGCTCGACGCACCCGTCCGCCAGCTTCCACGAGAGCGTCTTGCCGTCAAAATTCTTCATTCGGACTTCCGGCTCCTGGCTTCGGCCTCCTTCTTCCGATACATGTCCTCAATCGCATCCCGATACCGCCTCGCAATCGCGTCGCGCCGGAGTTTCCCGTTCGCGGTCAACAATCCATTGTCCACGGTGAACGGTTCCGGGCAAAGGTGAAAAGCGTGGATGCGCTTGTAGTGCGGCAGCCGCTGATTCACGGCATCGATCGCAGTCTCGGCGTCCGTCCGGCTCGCGTCACCCGTAATCAGCGCGGCGAGGAAGCTCCGTCCGTTTCCCACCACCACCGCCTGCTTTGCGCCGTGCACAGTGCGCGCCAGTTGGTCCTCGATCGGCTCCGGCGCAATGTTGTGCCCGGAGCTGGGAATGATCAGGTTCTTGACGCGCCCCGTGATCGTCCAGTTGCCGGAGCCGTTCACCTCGCCTTGATCGCCGGTATGGAACCAGCCGTCCCGCAGGACCTCCGCGGTCGTCTCGGGCCTGCCCCAATACCCCTGGAACACGTTCGGCCCCCGCACCAGAATCTCGCTGTTCTCCCCGACGCGCATTTCGATCCCGGGAATGGCCGGCCCCACGCGCCCCGGCTCGATTCCCGCCGGGTGGTCCATTGTGCAGATCGCCGTTGTCTCCGTCAGTCCGTAGACCTGGAGAACCGGAATCCCAAGCATTTGGAAGAAGAGCTGCGTTTCTTTCGCGAGCGGCGCCGAGCCGCAGATCAGCGCTTTCAGGTCCGGCCCCAGTTTCTTCCGGATCGAAGGGAACACCAGCGCGCGCCCCAGCCCCAGCCGCAGCCCGTCGCCGAACGCATATTCCCCCGCCTGCTCCCGGTACCAGGACCCCTTGCCGCTTTCGTAGAGCCGCCGCGCGATCCCGCCGCGCTTGCGCACCTGTTCGTCGATCCCGGTACGCACCCGCTCGAGCAGCGCCGGGACGTTCAGAAAATATTCCGGCCGAGCCAGCTTCATCTCGTCCATCAGCTTGGTCAGGTCGCTCGAAAGCGTCAGCACGGCGTTGCGCGACAGGCAGCTCAGCAGCAGAATCCACGACCCGGCGAAGCAGAGCGGCAGGTAATGGAACACCTGTTCGGGCGCGTCCTTCGCTCCCATCTTTTCCGCACCCATCTTTTCCGCGCCCGTCTCCTTCGCGCCCGTCAACTGGTCCAGCCGCTCCGTCGTGCACCGCAGCATGTGGTTCAGGTTCCCGGCCGTCAGCACCACTCCCTTGGCTTCGCCGGAGGTCCCCGAGGTATAGATGATCGTCACGGGATCGCTCTCGGCCAATGGACCAGGAGTATTTGCTTTGGAATCACCTTTGGGATCTTCTTTCGGATTTGTTGTGGACCCAATGCCGCCGCCGGCTTCGGAACCCGCACCGAAAATCTCATCGAGCAGAACCTGCCGGGGCGCTTCCGGCCAGAGTCTCGCGACCGCATCCCGCAATCCTGCCTCGCCGACGATGAGGAGTGACGGCGAGCAGTCCTTCATCATGGCCACCAGCTCTGCCGGGGCCTGCCGCGCGTAGAGCGGGACCACCAGAACGCCCTCGGCCATCAGCGCCAAGTCCATCGCCGCCCACCGGATGCCGTTGTGCGCCAGCAGGGCGCAGCGGTCGCCGTTCTGGATGCCCGCCTGATTCAGAAACGTGCGTGCTTTGCCCGCCGCGGCCAGAAGCTCGCCTCCCGTCGCCGCGACGATGCGCCCCGCGCGCGCTTCCTGCAGCACCGGCCGCGCCCGATCCCGCCGCAGGCGCTCGAAAATGTGTTCCAAAAAATTCATCAGCCGTTTCACCAACCACCACGTGTGTCATCCCGAGGAACGAAGTGACGAGGGACCTGCACTTCCTTCCTTTTTCCTCGTTCGATCCTGCATTTCTCTGTGTTCTCTGTGCCTCTGTGGCTGCTTCACCCCCCGTACGTTTCCACCAGCTTCCGCAGCGCCGGGCTCAGCGGCGGCAGATAATCCTCCCAGCCGAGCAGCCCGCCCCGCACGGGAAATTCCGGATAGCGCCGCGCGACGTGCTCTTCCAGGTAGACGCCCATGCGCGCCATCGCTTTCAGATTCCGCACCACGGTCCGCCCGATGCCGTCCTGAACGGCCTCGCCCTGCTGCGCAAGCTGTCGCATCACCTCGATCAGTTTCGGCTCGAGGTCCGGATCGTCCACTTCGAGCGCCAAGTGCGAGTGCCCGCGCTCGCGCATCAGGTTGCGGATGCGCTCGTCCATCGTCACGCCGGCCGACGCCACCAGCCCCGGCATCGACGTCACAATCGCATGATACCGCGAGGAAACCAGGAACCGCCCGCGCCGCAGGATGCTTACGAGCTGGAACATGTCGTACTGCTCGGAGGAAAACACTGGCGCCCCGCCCAAATGCGCCGCCATCTTTCGGCAGGCGTCCGAATCGAGCCGCTCCATCCCGACCACCACGGGGAACATCTCCTGCTGCTTGCGAAATTCCGCCGCGGCGTTTGCGAACGATGTTATGTACCTCTCATAGGCCCGCTCCACCTGCGGCCCGGAGTTGTGAAAGTAGAGCGAGCGGTAATGGCTGCTCTTGTACGCGCCCGTGGTAACCCGCGCGATGGTCTTGAGCAGCGACGGTTTTACCGGCCAGAAGAACGGATTGATCGGGCAGAAAATCCATACCGGCTGTTTGCCGTCCCACCCTGCATCCCGCAGGGCCTTCGTTCCGAATTCCGCGCCCAGCGGCTCGAACGTCCACGCCGTGTCGGTGCCCAGCTCCGTCGGAACGCTCAGTCCCCTCAAGATCGTGCGCGACTCCTCGTTCCGCGTAATCACCAGCGACTCGCCGCAATACCGCTCGACCATCTTCGCCATCAGCGGGTCCATCTGCCCGGCCTCGGCCCCGTATCCCACCGAGAGCTTGTTCTCGGCCGACGCGATTCCCAGCGACCCCACCATCATCGTCGTCAGCGCATTCGCCCACTTGCTTTTGAACATCGAGCCCTCGCACGCCACCACCCCGTGGTGCCGCGGCACCTCGCGGAACAGAAACGGCGGGAACAGCGCCGGCAGGTGCACCTGCGTCGCATCGCCGAAGTATCCCCGCGACAGCTCCGGGTTGTGCGTCATGACGGCCGGTTCCAGGTTCTCTTCGCCCAGGACCCGCCCCACCTGCCGCAGCATTTCCTCGACGCGCACGTCCGAGCCGGTGTTCCGCGTCCCGTTGTACCCTGCAAACAGCAGCTTGAGCTTCGCTCCGGGCCGCCACGACTCGCCGAACCCAAGCATCCACTCGAGCTTCGCCAGCTCGATCAATCCGCCCATCCAGAATTGCAACGCCTGATCCATCATTGGAATAGTTGTCAGTTGTTAGTTGTCAGTTGTTAGTTGGTCGGCTAGCCACTGACAGCTAATCGGGCTTCGGGTTTCTTGCCCTGAAAGGGCAACCGATCGATAGCCGGGGGCAACGCCCCCGGAATCGAAGTCAAGTTCAAACCGACCCCGAAGGGGTCGCACAAACTACCCACAACCCGTCAACTTACAACTAACAACTCGCAACTAACAACTACCCTCACAACCCGCATTATGCGAAATCCGGCCTTCTCTTCCGCTCATTCCTCCCACGATCCTCGTGCAACCACTGGTCGATTCAGCGGCTTCCGTCAACTTACAACTAACAACTCGCAACTAACAACTACCTTCCCCCCGGCCACGCCTCATACGGGTACTCGAAATGATGTTCCTTGCTGAATTGCAGCAGCGGATAGCTGTACTCGCTGAACCGCGCCGGCGTGCGCCCTGTCTCCTCGACCGCGCGTGTGTTGTCGAAGACGGTGTTCCAGACCAGGTAGGGCAGAAACACCTTGAGCAGCGTCGCCCCATAGCCGACCGTGCTCCGGCTGCGCGACAGCATGCTGACGATTCCCTCGAACCCGCCTTCGAGCGCCGGTGCGTAGACCGGCGGCCGCGCCCCCTGCGCCTTCGCCAGTTGCTCCGTCAATTCGCGGAAGGTCTGCGACCTCGTCCCCGAGGACAGGTGGTAAATCTCGTGCTCCGGCTTCTCCTTCTGGTGCAGCTCGACGATTGCCTGCGAAACAAAGTCCACCGGCACAATGTCGATGCGGTCGTCCGGGCGGAAGGGCAGAACGGGCAGCCCCGCCAGGAACACGAACGCCCGCACCATGTCGAACTGCGTCGTCTCTGCCCGGCGGCTGTCGCCCAGCACGATGCTCGGCCGGAAGATGGTCCGCGGCACGTCCGGCAGCAGCTCCCGGATCATGTGCTCGCAGAACTTTTTCGTCCGCGCGTAGGGGTCGTAATCCCGCCTGTTCCAGTCAATCGCCTCGTCCTCCTGCACCACTTCATTTTGCCGATGCCCCGCCACCGCCACCGTGCTCACGTGGCTGAACCGCCGCAGCCCGTGGTCGTCCCGCGCCCGCGTGGCGAGCTGGATCACTTCGAGAGTCCCGCGCAGGTTCACGTTCATGCACGCCCGCTCCGACTTCCGGTTGAGCGACGCCGCGCAGTGCAGGATCGAGTCCGTCGTCTGCGTCAGATTCCGGTAGTCTTCCTCCGCCAGCCCGAACCGTTTCTCCGAAAGATCGCCGCGAAAGATTTGGACCCGCGTTCGCAGGTGGTTTTCAAAGCGGGGAAAATCGAGATGAAGCTGCCACGCCCGCCACAGCCGCTCCGCGGCCTCCGAGGCGCTCTGCGCCCGCGTCAGCAGATTCAGCCGTTCCGGATAGCCTTCGAGCAGCCCCACGGCCAGGTGGCCGCCGATGTACCCGGTCGCGCCTGTCAGGAAGATCGCCATGTTGGTGTGACGCTTGGCATCGAGGAATTGGAGCTAATTCGAGTCGTCAAGGCTAGGCAGATACTTTTTCTCTAGCCCAGGCGTTTACGCCTGGGAATATGGGATCGTATCATTTTCTTTGAGCCCCCTTCAGGGGGCTTCGCGTAATGGCTTTTCGTCAGAGCACGGCTTCACAGGCTGCTGAAAAAATACTTTCCGCGGTCATTCTGAGCGTAGCGAAGAACCTGCTTGTCCTATGAATCAGCAAGATGCAGATTCTTCATCGTCTTTGCCTCCTCAGAATGACCGTGTTTCGAGAGTTTTCCAGCAACCTCTTCAGCCGTGCCGCAAAAGCCGCTCAAAACGTGGGCTGCAGCCCCTGAGGCGAAACGACATATTGATGTCGTTTCGGCTTCTCCTGCCTGTCGTTTTCTCCTCAGGATCGCCATGTTGGAATGGGGCTTTCGGTCTGCGAGCTTTGCTCCTGCGGCGTCTCCTGTGATGCGTAGCCGTTCCCCTCCGCCTCTGCCCACCGGAACTCCCGCAGCGGGCGCGGCTCGAGCGGCCGCCCTTCGATCAGAGGGTAGGACCATTTCCGCTGCGCCGGGATGTGCACGTTGATCCAATAATCCCACCAGTCGACCGACGCCGCGTCGTACCCGAACGTTTCGCGCTCCTCGTCGGGCAGTGCCAGCGATAGCAGCTCCACGTTCTCCGCCTCGAAGACGTGGTCGTTGTGCAGGATGAACGGCTCGTACAGCTCGATGATTTTTTCCACGCGGTCGAGCGCGCGCTCCGTCCGCGCCAGCCGCGTCTCCAGGAACCGCAGCGGCGCCGTCTTCTGGATCGCACGCACGATCGCCCTCTGCCGCGGCGCCGAGAATTTCTGATACCGCTCTTTCGACACCGGAATCGTGTCGAAGCGGTACCGCAGCCAGTGCTCCAGGCCGTCCTGCGCCCGGTAATGCTTGCGATGCGCCAGGCACGTCAGCTCGATCGACCGCCGCATGTCGCACGGGTTCGTCGCCGACGTCGCCAGATGGTAGACCTGCCGGTGCCGCCGCCCGGCCAGCGCCGCCGCGATCAGCGTCATCCCCCGGCACACCACGTCCACCGGAATCACGTCCAGCCGTTTGCGCTTGTTCGTCGGAAGCTGCCGGAAGTACGTCCCCAGCAGGTACGACAGCGGCGCCGACGTGTTGACCCCCTCGTTCCATCCCACGAACGGCAGCCGCACCGAGCTCTCTACAATCGACGGCCGCACCGCCGCCACCGGCAGGTCCGCTCCCAGCTTCCCGATCAGCGACTCCGCCAGGCTTTTCGTAAACGTATACGTGTTCGGCCAGCCCAGCTCCAGCGCCCTCACTTTTCCCGCGTTCGTCAGATACCCGCGCAGCCAGCGGTTCCGCAATTTGCGCAGCTGCGCCTCCCAGGCGGCGGCCGAGATTTCTCTTCCTTCGCTGTTCCGCGCCAGCACGGCCTTGCGCAGCTCCTCGGTCACCTCATCCGAGAGCGACTTTTCTTCCGCCTCCCGGACCATCTCGTGCAGCGCTTTCCATTCTTTCTCGGCGTCGAACCCCGCCGCCTGTGCCGGCGTGTAGTTCGCCGTCAGCTCTTCCTCCACGCGCCCGTCCCGCGCCCCCGCCACGTAGCAGGTCGACAGGTGCAGCAGCGCCGCCTTCTTCGACTGCCGCTGAAACTCCAGCAGCCGCACCGTCGCGTCCACGTTGGTTTCGAGCGCTTCCCGCAGGTCCGGATTGAAGTCCGTCAGCCCCGAGCTGTTCACGATTACGTCAAGGTTCTCGCGGAGCCTCGCCAGCGCTTCCTCTGGCATCCCCAGGCCCGGCTGCGTCACGTCCCCCTCGATCACCTCCACCCGCTCGCGCAGGAACTCGCCCAGCCGCTCTCCGTGCCTTACTGCCAGCGCGTCAAACGACGGCGATCCCGCCACGATTCGCTCAAACCTCTGCGCCCCCGAAGTCGGCCCCCGCCGCCGGATCAGCAGATAGATCCGCCCGATCTCCGGCAGGTCCGTCAGAAGGTGCACCAGCCACACTTTTCCGATGAAGCCCGTCACCCCGATCAGTAGAACCTGTTTTCCCGCCAGCGTCTCGCGAACCGATAGCTGCGGAACGTTCCTGCGCCCGTTGAACAAAACCACGGGGTGCTTCGGGACCGGTATCGAGCGCTTGGCCGGAACCGCCGCCGCGCCCAGGCTTTGCGGCCCGCCTTCGATGCGCAGTTCCCGGCAGAGAGACTCCTCGGAGATCCGCCCGTCGGCCCTCATCCCGGTCAGCCGCGCCAGGATTCCGCGCGGCGGAATGAGGGGGGAGAGCAGCCGCCCCGTCGCGAGGCCCTCCTGAAACTCCAATTGGTTTGACAGGAACCGCTCGACTCCCAGGTGGAGCGCCAGCGGCCTCATCACGTGGTCGAGCCCTTGCCCCACCAGCACCACCGGGTGGTTCTGCATCGCTGC
>Ga0326597_10008309_pt1 | contig 14027 bp, 13 predicted proteins | sample RVTome_12_FD_203789 | JGI IMG/M metagenome (GOLD analysis project Ga0326597, IMG submission 203789) | Soil microbial communities from uranium-contaminated site in the Upper Colorado River Basin, Wyoming, United States - RVT100D185 | ecosystem: Environmental > Terrestrial > Soil > Contaminated >... | reverse complement strand
GAGCGCACGGCGCGCGACCTGATCGCCAGGCTGCCGTAGTGCCGGCCGGCGGCGTCGTCGCCCTGTATGAGGCGAGCCTCGAGCGGCGCGGCTTCCTCGCCGACCTGTCGCAGCGGCGCGCCGTGGAACGCCTGCAGCGCCTCTACGAGGAGTGGACGGCCTACAAGGCACGCCGAAACACCGCGCTAAAGCGCCTGCTGGTGAAGCCGCCGCTGCCCAAGGGCGTCTACCTGTGGGGCGCCGTGGGCCGCGGCAAGAGCTTCCTCATGGACGCGTTCTACCGGTGCGCGCCGCTGGTGCGCAAGCGCCGCGTGCATTTCCATCACTTCATGCGGGAGATCCACCGCGAGCTCGAGAGCCTGAAGTGCACCGAGGACCCGATCGCGGCGGCGGCGCAGCGCACCGCTCGGCGCTGCCGCCTCGTCTGCTTCGACGAGTTCCACGTCGCCGACATCGCCGACGCCATGATTCTCGGGCGCTTCCTCGCCCAGGCGATGGACCGCGGCGTGCAGTTCGTCATGACCAGCAACTACCATCCCGACGGGCTCTACCCGGACGGCCTGCAGCGCGAGCGCTTCCTCCCTGCGATCGCGCTTCTCAAGGAGCGGCTCGACGTGGTCGAGGTGGACAACGGCACCGACTACCGGCGCCTGAAGCTGCAGAAGCTGGAGGCCTACCATGTCGGCGCAGGCGGGGAGGCGCGGCTGGAGCGCATCTTCGCGGAGCTGAAGGACGTCGAGGAGGAAAAGCAGGCGCTCGACGTGGAAGGGAGGAAAATTCCCTACCTCAGGCGTGCGGGCGGACTGGTATGGTTCGACTTCGCCGTGCTGTGCGGGGGGCCGCGCTCCTACGCCGATTACGTGGACCTGGCGCAGCGCTTCCACACCGTGATCCTCTCGGGGGTGCCGCGCATGTCGGCGAAGCACGCCGACGCCGCCCGGCGCTTCACCTGGCTGGTGGATGTGCTTTACGATGACCGGGTGAACTTCGTGGTCGCGGCCGAAGCCCCGCCGGAGGCGCTGTTCACCGAGGGCGCGCACAGCGCCGAGTTTCAGCGCACGGTCAGCCGGCTGCACGAGATGCGCTCGGCCGAGTACCTGGCGAGCGAGCGCAGGAGGAGCGGTGGAAAAGTTCAAGGCCTACAGGCTGACGCAGGCAGGTGACAAGGTGCGCGCCGAGTTCGTCGAGTGCACGCTCGACGAGCTGGACCCCGGCGAGGTGGTGGTGCGCGTCGCCTACTCGGACGTCAATTACAAGGATGCGCTCGCCGCCACCGGCAAGGGGAAGATCCTGCTGCGGCCCTCGTGCATCGGCGGCATCGACCTCGCGGGCACGGTGGTCTCCTCCAGCGATGCGCGGTTCGCCAGGGGCGACGCCGTTTTGGCGGTGGGGCACCAGCTCGGCGTCAAGCACCACGGCGGCTACGCCGAGTACGCGCGCATCCCCGCCGCCTGGGCGGTGAAGCTGCCCAAGGGCATGACGCTGTGGGAGGCGATGGCCTTCGGCACCGCGGGCTATACGGCGGGGCTCGCCGTCGCGCGCATGGAGCTGAACGGCCTCAAGCCCGCCAACGGCCCGGTGATTGTCGACGGCGCAACCGGCGGCGTCGGCTCGATCGCCGTCGCCGCGCTCGCCGGGCTCGGCTACGAGGTCACGGCGCTCACCGGCAAGCAGAGCGAGTCCGCCTGGCTGAAGCAGCTCGGCGCGAAGGAGGTGCTGCTGCGCCAGAGCCTCGAGCTCGGCAAGATCCGGCCGCTCGACAAGGCGACCTGGGCAGGCGCGGTGGACAACCTGGGCGGCGAGGTGCTCGCCTGGATGGCGAGCACCATGAAGTTCAACGGCGTCATCGCCGCCGTCGGCCTTGCCGCCAGCCCGAGCCTCGGCACCACCGTGCTGCCGTTCATCCTGCGCGGCGTGAGCCTGCTCGGCATCAACTCCACCGACTGCCCGACGCCGGAGCTCGAGCGCCGGGTATGGCAGCGCCTCGCCACCGACATGCGCCCGCCGCTGCTCAAGGAAATGGCGCGCACCGTGCCCTTTGCCGGGCTGCCGCAGGTGTTCGACGATTTCATCAACGCCAGGGTCGCGCGGCGCGTGGTCATCGACATGGCGGCCTGAGCGCGATGGCGCAAAAGCCCGGCACGGACCGTCCGCGAGTGCTGGTCATCGACGACTCGAAGTTCGTGCGCACCACGTTCCGGCGCATCCTGGAATCGAGCATGGACGTGCGCGAGGAAGCCGACGGCGAGGCCGGGTGGCAGGCGATCGCGAGCGATGCGGCCATCCTGCTCGTGTTCTGCGACATCTCGATGCCGCGCATGGACGGCTTCGAAGTGCTCGGTCGGGTGCGCGGCTCGAGCGACGAGCGCATCCGGCAGCTGCCGGTGATCGTCATCTCGGGCGACGAGGACGAGGCGACGCGCCGGCGCGCGCGCGAGCGCGGCGCCACCGACTTCATCTCCAAGAACGCGGACGCCACCGTGGTGCTGTCGCGCATCGACAACCAGCTGCGCCTGATCCGCGCGAGCGAGGATGCGAAGGAGAGCCGCAGGGCGGCCGCGCAGAGCGCCACGCACGATCCGCTGACCGGCGCCTTTTCGCTGCATTACCTGCTCACGGAGGGCCGCAAGCAGTACGCGTACGCGTGCCGCCACGGTACTCCCCTCGCGGTGGTCACGTTCCGCATCGACTCCCACCGCCCGATCGCGGAGAAGGAGAATCCGGCGGTCGCGGGCCAGCTGCTGGCCAAGATCGCCAAGGCGATCCAGGACGTGCTGCGCGCCGAGGATGCGCTCGGACGATCGAGCGAGGAGACGTTCACCGTGATCCTCGCCGGCACGTCGTCGCAGCAGGCGGCGGCGTTCGCGCGGCGCCTGCGCGCGCAGCTCGTCAACGCCAGAATCGAATTCCAGGGCCGGCCGCTCCGGATTGAGGCGAGCATCGGCGTCGCCGCGCTCGGCGCCGACGCGGCGGCATCGATCGAGGAGCTGATGCGGCTCGCCTCGAGCCGCCTGACGAAGGCCGAGGCGGAGGCGCCGCCCAGGCCGGCCGCACCGGCCCGCGGCCTGCCGCCGGAGGTCGAGCGCGCGCTGCAGGTTCTGGAGGGTATTCCCGCGGATCGCCTGGGCGACGCGGCGGCCGAGGTCTTGCGGCGCCTGGCGCCGCTGCTGCGGGCGGCGGGCGGGAAAATGCGCGACGACCCGGCCGCGGACGCTCCCAAGCCGTTGCAGCGTGCAAAATAGCGCGGGGGAGGCAATCATGACCTACCGGGAGTTCCACAAGCGATCCATCGCCGACCGCGAAGGCTTTTGGCGGGAGGAAAGCGGGCTCATCCACTGGCACCGGCCCTTCGGCAAGGTGCTCGACTATTCGCGCCCGCCGTTCGCCAAATGGTTCGTCGGCGGCGAGACCAACCTGTGCCACAACGCGCTCGACCGCCATCTCGCGACGCGCGGCGCGCAGAAGGCGCTGGTCTGGATTTCTACGGAAACGGAGCAGACGAAGAGTTTCACCTACCGGGAGCTGCACGCCGAGGTGAGCCGCGCCGCGGCGATGCTGCAGGCGCTCGGCGTGAGCCGCGGCGACCGCGTGATCATCTACATGCCGATGATCCCGGAAGCGTGCTTCGCCATCCTCGCCTGCGCGCGCATCGGCGCCATCCACTCGGTGGTGTTCGGCGGCTTCGCCGCGGCGAGCCTCGCCGCGCGCATCGACGATGCGAAGCCCGCGCTGATGATCACCGCCGACGGCGGCAGCCGCATGGGCAAGCCCGTGCTCTACAAGGCGCTGGTGGACGAAGCGCTCAAGCTCGCCCAGCACCCGCCGCGGAAGGTGCTGCTCTTCCGCCGCGGGCTGGACGCCAGTATGCCGGTGACCCCCGGGCGCGACGTGGACTGGCAGGCGCTCGCCGCGAAGCACGCGGGCGCGCAGGTGCCCTGCGCGTGGATCGAATCGAACGAGCCCTCGTACATCCTCTATACGTCCGGCACCACGGGCAAGCCCAAGGGCGTGCAGCGCGACGTCGGCGGCCACGCGGTGGCGCTCGCGTCGTCGATGCAGCGCATCTTCTGCGGCGGGGCGGGCGAGACCATGTTCACCACCTCCGACATCGGCTGGGTGGTCGGGCACTCCTACATCATCTACGGGCCGCTCATCGCCGGCATGACCACCATCATGTACGAGGGCGTGCCGGTGCGCCCCGATGCGGGCGTCTGGTGGAAGATCGTGCAGGATCACAAGGTGGCGGTGATGTTCTCCGCGCCGACCGCCGTCCGCGTGCTGAAGAAGCATGACGTGGCGTACCTGAAGAAGTACGACGTCAGCACGCTCAAGCACCTGTTCCTCGCCGGCGAGCCGCTCGACGAGCCCACGCACCGCTGGATCTCGGAAGCGCTCGGCCGGCCGGTGATCGACCACTACTGGCAGACCGAGACCGGCTGGCCGCTGCTGTCGGCGCATCCCGGAGTCGAGAAGACGCCGCTCAAGATGGGCTCGCCGAGCTTTCCGGTCTACGGTTACGACGTGCGCCTGCTGCACGAGAGCACGGGCAAGCCCGTGGCGGACGGCGAGAAGGGCGTGGTGACCATCGCGCCGCCGCTGCCCCCGGGATGCATGAGCACGGTGTGGGGCGACGACGAGCGCTTCGTCAACACCTATTTCAGGGACTTCAAGGACCAGCTCATCTACACGACTTTCGACTGGGGCATCCGCGACCGGGACGGCTACTACTTCATCCTCGGGCGCACCGACGACGTCATCAACGTCGCCGGGCATCGCCTCGGCACGCGCGAGATCGAGGAGGCGGTGAACATGCATTCGGGCATCGCCGAGTGCGCGGTCGTGGGGGTGGCGGACGCGCTGAAGGGCCAGCTGCCGATGGCTTTCGCCGTGGTGAAAGATCCGGCGAGCATCGCCACGAGCGAGGCGCGCATGAAGCTGGAAGGCGAGGTGATGCAGACGGTAGACAAGCAGCTCGGCGCCATCGGCCGCCCGGGGCGCGTCTTCTTCGTCACGCTGCTGCCGAAGACGCGCTCGGGCAAGGTGCTGCGCCGCTCGATCCAGGCGCTCGCCGAGAAGCGCGACCCGGGCGACCTGACGACGATCGAGGATCCGGGCGCGCTGGAGCAGATCCGCCAGGCGCTGCAGTGAAGACGCGTCCCGCCCTCACGCTCGCCGACTGCGAGAAGATCTCGGCCGCCGCGCTGGCCGAGGCGCGGCGCAACGACTGGATCGTGGCCATCGCCATCCTCGACGACGGCGGGCATCTGCTGCACTTCGCGCGCATGGACGGCGCGACGCCCGCCAACGCGCGCATCGCCGTCGCGAAGGGGCGGACCGCGGCCGAATCGCGCCGCACCTCGGGCGAGTGGCAGGAGCGCATCCAGTCCCGGCCGGAGATGCTGAAGATGCCCGACATCCTGCCGGTGCAGGGCGGCGTGCCGATCGTGGTCGAGGGCACCTGCGTCGGCGGCGTGGGCGTCTCCGGCGTGCAGTCGCACGACGACGAGAAGATCGCGCGGGCGGGGATCGACGCCCTGCCGAAATGAAAACGGGGCCGCTCGGCCCCGTCAAGAAATGGCGCTTGGGCGCCTTTTACAATCCGGCCTTGGCGCACTGCTCGTCCTGGTCGCCGGTGACGCCGCTCACGCCGACGCCGCCGATGACCTTGCCGTCCGCGAAGATCGGCACGCCGCCGGGAGACGCCACGACGCCTGGCAGCGTCGCAACCGCCGGCGCCTTGTTGATCACATCCTGGAACACGCGGCTCGTGCGCCGATAGGTGGCGGCGGTCCGCGCTTTGCCGATCGCAATGTCCATGCTCGCGGACTGCGTGTTCTCCATGCGCTCGAAATACACCAGGAATCCGTGCGTATCCACGATCGAGACCGCGACGTTCCAGCCGTTCTTCTGGCACTCCGCGACGACGCCGGCGGCGATCTTCTTGGCGGCCGCGACCTTGATGTCCGGGCCGTACTCGGGGCGCTTATCCTGCGCGTAAGCCGTAACCGTGGCCGCGGCGAGCGCAAGCGCCGCCGCCATCGCTTCTATTCTCATCATCCTCTCCTTGGGTTGTGTGCTGCCGATGGCAAACATACCCGCGGCGGCGGTATTCCGCTACGGCGCCGCCTTACTGCGGCGCAGCGACGATGCCGTCAGTGAACAGGGCATCGATGCGCGCGGGGGCATAGCCCAGCCCGGCGAGCAGCGCGCGCGCGTCCTGCGACAGCCGCGGCGGCTGGTTGCGCAGCCCCAGGCGCCTGCCGCCCAGCTCGAGCGGCAGCCCCGGCACCTTGAAGCGCTTGCCGCGCGGGTCCTGCGTCTCGATCATGCCGCCCGCGTTCAAGTGCGGGTCGTCGAACAGGTCGCGCGGGCGCGTGATCGGCGCAAATGGCAGGCCGATCGCTTCCAGCTTGCGCGCCAGCCCGGCCTTGGTGTGCTGCAGCAGGATCTCCTCCAGCTTCGGCAGCAGCCACTCGCGCGCCGCGACGCGCTGGCCGTTGGTCTTCAGCCGGGCATCGGCCGCGAGCGCGGCGGCGCCGAACTCGCGGCAGAACACCTCCCACTGCGTGTCGGTGACCACGCCCACGAACAGCCGGTCGCCGTCCTTGGTGTTGAAGATGTCGTACACGCCCCAGGCCGGCTTCTTCACCGCCATCGGCGGCGGCTCCTCGCCGGTGAGGGCGAGCTGCGCCATGTGCTGCGCGACGAGAAACGCGGTGTTCTCGAACAGCGCGCTGCGCACCAGCTGGCCCTTGCCGGTCGTCTCGCGCTCGCGCAGCGCGGCGAGGATACCGATGGCGGCGAACATGCCGCCCATGATGTCGTTCACCGAGGAGCCGACGCGCAGCGGCCGCTCGGGCAGCCCGGTCATGTAGGCGAGGCCGCCCATCATCTGCACCACCTCGTCGAGCGCGGGGCGGTGCTCGTAAGGCCCGGAGAGGAATCCTTTCATCGTGCAGTAGACGAGGCGCGGATTGCGCTTCGCCACTGTCTCGTAGCCGAAGCCCATCTTCTCCAGCGCGCCGGGGCGGAAGTTCTCCGTCATGGCGTCCGCGCTTTCGATGAGCTTGAGCGCCACCTCCTTGCCCTCGGTTTTCTTCAGATCGAGAGCGAGGCTCTTCTTGTTGCGGTTGAACATGGGGTAAAAGCCCGCGCCCGCGCCCATCAGGCGGCGCGTGTTGTCGCCTTCGAGCGGCTCCAGCTTGATCACTTCGGCGCCGAGGTCCGCGAGCACCAGCCCGCAGGCCGGGCCCATCACCATGTGCGCGAACTCCACGACGCGCACCCCCTCAAGCGGCAGCACGGAATCCTTTGGGCAGGCCGGCGAGCGCCATGTGGCCGTAGAGCGGCTCGTCGGGCACGCCGCCGTGCATGATGCTGCGCGCCTCGAGCAGCTTCTCGAAGTCGATGCCGGTGGCCACCCCCATGCTCTCGAACATGAAGACGAGGTCCTCGGTGATGACGTTGCCGCTCGCGCCGGGCGCGAACGGGCAGCCGCCGAGGCCGCCCATCGACGAGTCGAACGCGCGCACGCCTTCTTCATACGCGGCGAGCGCATTGGCGAGGCCGAGGCCGCGCGTGTCGTGGAAATGCGCGCCTTCGAGCTTGTCGCCGATCTCGCGCTTCACGCGGCGGAACATGCTTTTCACCTGCGCCGGGTTGGCGTAGCCGACCGTGTCGGCGAGCGCCACGCCGTCGCAGAACTCGGCGAGCCTCACCGCGATGCGCACCACCTCGTCCTCGGGGACGTTGCCCTGCATCGTGCAGCCGAAGGCGGTGGACACGGCGCCCTCGATTTCAGGAGTTTTCCCGTCGCGCATCGACGCGGCCTTCCTCACTTCCTCGACCATCTGATCGGGCGTCATGCGCACGTTGGCGACGCTGTGCTGGTGCGAGGCGGACACGGGAAAGGTGATCTTGTGGGCGCCCGCTTCTCTTGCCCGCTCGAAGCCTTTGACGTTCGGGGCGAGCGCGACGACTTTCAGGCCCTTGATCGTCAGCGCGTGCTTGACGATCTCGGCCGTGTCGGCCATTGCCGGAATCAGCTTGGGCGGGACGAACGAGCCGACCTCGATTTCGTCGAGACCCGCCGCGGCCAAGGCGCTGATCCAGGCCTTCTTGGTCTCGGTGGGCATGAGTTGCTTCGCGTTCTGCAGCCCGTCGCGCGGGCCGACTTCGCAGATCTGGACTTGGCGCATGGGGTTCCTTGCTTCGGGAAGTGCCTCGTTGTGGCAGGCATTCTATGTCGACTGGGCCCCCGGCCTACATCTCCTCCGGCCACGCCCGCGACGTGTGCAGGACGCGCAGGATCTCCACGTCCCTGTCCCGAACCCGGTACGCGATCACGTAGGGAAGGTTGCCGATCACCATCTCGCGAGTGCCGAGCACTCGCCCGGCCCGCCCGATCGCCGGGTGCCGCGGAAGCAGCGTTTCCGCCTGATCGATGAGCTCCAGCACCACGCGCGCCGCCGCAGCCGGGCTGTCCTGGCCGATGTAGCGGGCGATCTCGTCGAGGTCCGCCTCAGCGAGCCTTGTCCAGCGCAGCCGCAAGCCTCTTCTCCCACTTCGCCTTCAGCCTGGCGTGGTCGATAAGCTGGCCGCGATTGGCTTCCTTCACGCCCGCCTCGATGGCGGCGATCTGCCACTCGTTCAGGTCCAGGTACTGCCGGACGGCGTCCGCCGCGAGCGCGGCGCGGCTGCGCTCGGTGGCTTGCGCGAGCTTGTCCAGGCGCTTGCGCGTTTCGGGGTCGAGCCTCAGGGTCACCGGATCGCTCATCGGGGTCCCGTGTACACAATGTAATCATTCTGCGCCCGGTGCCCCGGGGCGTCAACGGCGGGGCGCATGCGCGCCGCGCGCCTCGATGCGCAGAACGGCGTAGCCGCACAGCGCGCATCCGCCTGCAAACGCCAACATCGCCCACAGCGACGCTCCCCAGCCGCCGTAGTGCGCCGCAAGCCAGGCGAGCAGGATCGGCCCGAAGAACTGTCCGGCCTGCGAGGTCTGCATGACCATGCCGTTGGTGGTGCCGACGTGCTGCGGCGTCTTCGCATGCACCACCACGCCGGAGAAGATCGCGCTCGGGATCGTACCGGCGCAGCAGGAAAAGACGAGCACCGCAACGAAGCGTAACGCGTCCGGCACCCCGTCCGAGAGCATCGCCACGTCGGTCGCCACCATGATCGTCGCGGCGGCGAGGATGAGAATTCCCCGGCGCACACCGTGCGCGATCAGCCAGCCGCCGCCGATGTTGCCCGGGACGTTGACCAGCACCATGAGCGCGGCAAGCAAGGAAGCCAGGGCCGGCGCGGTGCCGCGCTCGTCGACGAGGAACGTGGGCAGCCAGATCATCACCGAGGTCCACTGCGCGACGTAGAAGGCAAAGAGCAGCGCCAGCGCTACGCTGCCGGGCTGGCGCAGGGACTCCAGCGCGAGCTTCATGGAGCGGACCTCGCCGTAGCGCGGGGTCGGCGCGTAGCGCGCTACGAGCAGCAGCGCTGCCGCCGCCGCCAGCGACCAGGTCACCCACGATCCGCGCCATCCCCAGGTCGCGATCAGGAGCGGAGCGACGAGCAGCGCGAGGCTCCCGCCCGAGGGCATGTAGGAGCTCCACAATCCCATGACTTTCATCCGGTCGCGTCTGTCGGCGGCCGCTGCCGCCATGAGCGCCGAGCCGGCGACGGTAAACAGGATGAAGCCCACGCCCTCGAGGAAGCGCGAAGCGAGCAGCGAAGGAAAGTCCCAGGCCGCCGCGCCCAGCAGCCCCGCGAGGCACATCACCGCCAATCCCGCGAGTCCGAGGCGCTTGTGGCCGAAGCGGTCGCACAGCACCCCCACGAACATGCCGACCAGCAGGCCGATGACGTTGAAAGTCGTGGCGATGAACCCGGACTCGACCAGCGAAAGCCCGAGCTCCTCGCGCTGCGCGGGCAGCGCCGGCGGAACCTTGCCGATGTAGGCGCCGCAAACCAGGCCGCCGACAAAGACGGCCCAGGCCGCAGACCAGCGCGTGCCCGCGCTCAAGCCGCGTGCACCGGAATCTTCAGCTCGATGATTTTCTTCTGCCAGTCGGCGGGGCCCGACTGGTGGACCGACACGCCGTTCGCGTCCACCGCCACCGTCACCGGCATGTCCTTCACCTCAAACTCGTAGATCGCCTCCATGCCGAGGTCGGCGAAGGCGAGCACCTTCGACTTGCGGATCGCTTTCGCCACCAGGTACGCGGCGCCGCCCACCGCGATGAGGGATGCCGCCTTGTGCTTGCGGATGGCATCGATCGCGACCTGCCCGCGCTCGCCCTTGCCGACCATCGCGACGAGACCCGTCTTGCCGAGCATCATCTCCACGAACTTGTCCATGCGCGTGGCGGTGGTCGGACCGGCGGGGCCGACGACTTCCTGGCCCACCGGGTCGACCGGCCCTACGTAATAGATGACGCGGTTGGTGAAATCGACGGGCAGCTTCTCGCCCTTGGCGAGCATGTCCTGGATGCGCTGGTGCGCGGCGTCGCGGCCGGTGAGGAGCTTGCCGGAGAGGAGCAGCGTCTCGCCGGGCTTCCACGCAGCGACCTCGGCCGGCGTCAGCGTATCCAGATCCACGCGCCGTGCATCCTTCGACGGCGACCACGCGACCTTCGGCCAGTCATCCAGGGATGGCGCCTCGAATTCCGCCGGCCCCGAGCCGTCGAGCACGAAATGCGCGTGCCGCGTCGCCGCGCAGTTCGGGATCATGGCGATGGGCTTGTTCGCCGCGTGCGTGGGGTAATGCGCGATCTTCACGTCGAGCACGGTCGAAAGCCCGCCCAGCCCTTGCGCGCCGATGCCGAGCGCGTTCACCTTGTCGTACAGCTCGATTCGCAGCGCTTCGTACTTGTCCTGCGGCCCGCGCGCCTTCAGCTCGGCCATGTCGATGGGCTCCATGAGCACTTCCTTCGCCATGACCATCGCCTTCTCGGCGGTGCCGCCGATGCCGATGCCGAGCATGCCCGGCGGGCACCAGCCCGCGCCCATCGTCGGCACCGTCTTCAGCACCCAGTCGACCACCGAGTCGGAAGGGTTCAGCATCGCGAATTTCGCCTTCGCTTCGGAGCCGCCGCCCTTGGCGGCAACGTCCACTTCGACTTTGCCGCCGGGGACCATCTCGACGTTGACCACCGCCGGCGTGTTGTCCCTGGTGTTGCGGCGCGCGAACTGCGGGTCCTCGAGGACGGAGGCGCGCAGCTTGTTGTCCGGATGGTTGTAGGCGCGGCGCACGCCCCCGTTCACGGCGTCGGCGAGCGAGCCCGCGAAGCCCTCGAAGCGCACGTCCATGCCGATCTTCAGGAACACGTTGACGATGCCGGTGTCCTGGCACATCGGCCGGTGGCCCTCGGCGCACAGGCGCGAATTGGTGAGGATCTGCGCGATGGCGTCCTTCGCGGCCGCGGACTGCTCGCGCTCGTAGGCGCGGCCGAGGGCGCGGATGTAATCCGCCGGATGGTAGTAGGAGATGAACTGCAGGGCGTCGGCGACGCTCTGCACCAGGTCCTGACAGCGGATGACGGCCGGCATCGGCGAGCGGGGAGAGTTGCGGAACGCGCGTAATCTAGCATACGCTTGATTCAGTCCGACGTTCATTCCCAGGGAGGAGGCGCATGTCGTCCACCATCGAATCGGTGCTGCAGGAGACGAGGGTCTTCGCCCCGTCCGCCGAGTTCGTCAAGCAGGCCAACGTCTCCGGCATGGACGGTTACCGCAAGCTCGTCGCCGAGGCCGAGCGCGACATGCCGGGCTTCTGGGCCGGGCTGGCGCGGGAGCACCTCGCCTGGCACAAGCCCTTCACCCGGACGCTGGACGAATCGAGCGCGCCGTTCTTCCGCTGGTTCCACGACGGCGAGCTGAACGCGTCCTACAACTGCCTCGACCGGCACCTGAAGACCCAGCCCGACAAGACGGCGATCATCTTCGAGGCCGACGACGGCAAGGTGACGAAGATCACCTACAAGGCGCTCACCCACGAGGTGTGCCGCATGGCCAACGCGCTGAAGGCGCACGGCGTGAAGACCGGCGACCGCGTCCTGATCTACATGCCGATGTCGATCCAGGTGGTGGTGGCGATGCAGGCCTGCGCGCGCATCGGCGCGACCCACTCGGTGGTGTTCGGCGGCTTTTCCGCCAAGAGTCTGCAGGAGCGCATCATCGACGCGGGGGCGACCGAGGTGATCACCGCCGACGGCCAGTTCCGCGGCGGCAAGGAGATCCCGCTCAAGCCGGTCGTGGACGAAGCCTTCGCCATGGGCGGCTGCGAGAAGGTGCGCAACGTCATCGTCTACAGGCGCTCCGGCAGCAAGGTGCCGATGCAGACGCCGCGCGACAAGTGGTGGGACGACGTGCTGAAAGGCCAGCCCGATGCCTGCGAGCCGACCTGGGTGAACGCCGAGCACCCCTTGTTCATCCTGTACACCTCGGGCTCGACCGGCAAGCCCAAGGGCGTCCAGCATTCCACCGGGGGGTATCTCCTCGGCTGCACGATGACGATGAAGTGGGTGTTCGACAACAAGCCCACGGACGTCTTCTGGTGCACGGCCGACGTCGGCTGGGTCACGGGCCACAGCTATATCGCGTACGGGCCGCTGTCGTGCGGCACGACGGTGGTGATGTTCGAAGGCGTCCCGACCTACCCCGACGCGGGCCGCTTCTGGAAGATGATCCAGGACCACAAGGTCAACGTGTTCTACACGGCGCCCACGGCGATCCGCTCGCTCATCAAGGCGGGCGGCGACCTGCCGAAGAAGTACGACCTGTCCTCGCTGCGCATCCTGGGCACGGTCGGCGAGCCGATCAACCCCGAGGCCTGGATGTGGTATCACACGACAGTGGGCCGCGAGCGCTGCCCGATCGTGGACACGTGGTGGCAGACGGAGACGGGCTCGATCCTCATCACGCCGCTGCCGGGTGCGATCCCGACCAAGCCCGGCTCGGCGACGCTGCCGCTGCCCGGCATCTTCGCCGACATCGTGGACGAGACCGGCCAGTCGGTCGGTCGCGGCAAGGGCGGGATCCTCGTCATCCGGCGCCCCTGGCCCTCGATGATCCGTACCATCTGGGGCGACCCGGATCGCTTCAAGAAAACCTATTACCCGGCCGACTTCCAGGGCCGGCTATATCTCGCGGGCGACGGCGCGAGCATGGACGAGGAGGGCTACTACCGCATCGTCGGGCGCATCGACGACGTGCTGAATGTATCGGGCCACCGTCTCGGCACCATGGAGATCGAGTCGGCCCTGGTCGCGAACACGAGGCTGGTGGCGGAAGCCGCGGTGGTGGGCCGGCCCGACGAGCTGACGGGTGAGGCGATCGTCGCCTTCGTCGTCACCAAGGGGCCGCGCCCCAACGGCGCGGAGGCGAAGAAGCTGGCGCAGGAGCTGCGCGACTGGGTGGCCAAGGAGATCGGGCCGATCGCCAGGCCGAAGGAAATCCGCTTCGGCGACAACCTGCCGAAGACGCGCTCGGGCAAGATCATGCGGCGGCTGTTGCGCGCCATCGCCAAGGGCGAGGAGATCAAGCAGGACGTCTCCACGCTCGAGAACCCGGCGATCCTGGAGCAGCTGACGCAGAAGCTGTAGCGACGCGAGGTGACGCGCGCCGCCGGCCAGGCGGCGCGGGGAGGAGACGGGCATGGGAGAGTTCGACGTCCGCGGCCAGCGCCTGGCGGCGCTGTGCCTGCTCGGGCTGCTGCTGTTCAACTTCCCGCTGCTCGCCGTGTTCAACGTGCAGGGCACGCTGTTCGGCGTGCCCGTGCTGTATGCGTACTTCTTTCTCGCCTGGGCGGTGCTCATCGCGCTCATGGCGCTGGTGATCGAGCGCCGCGGCTGAGGCCGCGTCCGGGACCCGCATGCTGCAGGGCTGGGTCATCGTCGTCACCTCGTTCGCCTACCTGGGGCTGCTGTTCGCCGTCGCCTACTACGCCGACCGGCGCGCCGACGCCGGGCGCTCGGTCATCGACAGCCCGTACATCTACAGCCTGTCGCTCGCGGTGTACGCCACGGCCT
>Ga0326597_10008308_pt1 | contig 14029 bp, 12 predicted proteins | sample RVTome_12_FD_203789 | JGI IMG/M metagenome (GOLD analysis project Ga0326597, IMG submission 203789) | Soil microbial communities from uranium-contaminated site in the Upper Colorado River Basin, Wyoming, United States - RVT100D185 | ecosystem: Environmental > Terrestrial > Soil > Contaminated >... | reverse complement strand
GCGGGCGATCGCCGACAAGGGGCGCACGATTCGCATGCCCGTCCACGTCGTCGAGAAGCTCAACCGCATTCTTCGTTCCGAGCGGAAGCTCCGCGCCGAGCGCGGCCGCGAGCCGACGACCGAGGAGATCGCGCGCGACCTCGACATGACGACGGACGAGGTCGAGCAGATCCGTCGCAGCGCCCAGGTTCCGGTCTCGCTCGAGAAGCCCGTCGGCGACGACGACGAGTCCGAGTTCGGGCACTTCCTCGCCGACGAGTCCACGCCGCTTCCGGAGGAGCTCGCCGAGACGACGCTTCAGCGCGAGGCGCTTCGCACGATTCTCGGGGCGCTCTCGGAGCGCGAGCGCATGGTGCTCGAGCTTCGCTACGGGCTCGACGGCCAGCAGCCGCGGACACTCGACGAGGTAGGACGCGCGTTCAACGTCACTCGCGAGCGCATCCGACAGATCGAGCACCAGGGCTTGAAGAAACTCCGCGCGCTCGCGGACGCGCAGCGCGTCCGGGACGTCGCCTAGTCCTCCGGCGCGTTCGTCAGTCCAGCAGCCGCACGAGTTCGTCCACGTCAAGATCCGCCTGCCGCAGTATCGAGCGGAGCGTCCCTGGTGCCAGTTCGCGGTGCAACGGCACGATCACGGTCCGACCGTCGCTTCGCCTGAGCTTGAGGTGGCTGCCGCGCTGCCTGACCTGTTCGAAACCGACACGTTCGAGCGCCCTCGCCGTCTCCCTTCCGGAGACGACGGGGAGCGCTGGGCTCACGCCGCGATCTCGACCGTCGTGATCACAGGAGGCTCTATGCCGTCGGGCAGCGGCTCGTTCTCGAAGTAGAGCTCGAGCGCCTCCTTCAGGTTGGCGAGCGCCAGGTCGAGCGATTCGCCCTGACTCACAACCTCGACCTCGAGGCAGCGGGCGACGTACCACGGACGTTCGTGCGTGATCGCGGCCGTAAAACGCATGGCCTCAGATTAGACGCTGATGGTCGCGGGTGCCGTACCGCGGCCTGCGCTAGTCCGAATAGACTGCGCGGCCGTGACGCCGTCGCAGGAAGAGCTCCAAAGGCAGCTCGCCGAGCTGATCGCCATACCGTCGGTGAGCGCCGACTCCGACCACGCCGCTGACGTGGAACGGGCCGCCGCTTGGGTCGCGGATCGCATTCGCGGGGCGGGCGGCACCGCCGACATCGTCCCCTGGAACGGGGGACGGCCACTCGTCATCGGGGAGGTGGTTGCGTCCGAGCGCCCGGAATCAGCGCCGACGATCCTCTGCTACGCGCACTTCGACGTGCAGCCGCCCGATCCCCTCGAGCTCTGGGATACGCCGCCGTTCGAGCTCACGCCCCGGGATGGTCGCCTCTACGCACGCGGAGTAGCCGACGACAAAGGGAACCTGTTCATGCTCGTCGAGGCGGTGCGCCAGCTCGCCGAGGCGGGCGAGCTTCCGGTCAACGTGCGCTTCGGCTTCGACGGCGAAGAAGAGATCGGCGGCGACTCGATCGTCCAGTGGGTCGAGCAGGACGAGCGCGGGGCGGACGCGGCGCTCATCCTCGACGGGGCCATGGCCCGTCGCGGTCAGCCGGTCTTCTACGTAGGCGTTCGCGGAATGCTCTATTTCCATCTCCGCGTCCGCACGGGAACGACCGACATGCACTCCGGTATGTTCGGCGCTGCGGCCTTGAACGCCGGACACGCGCTCATTACCGCGCTGGCGAGCGTCCTTCCAGGCGCAGACGGCCACCTTCCGGACGAGCTGCGTGCGGGCGCGACGCCACCATCGGACGAGGAGCTCTCCGCCTGGGCGCAGCTCCCCCCGGGCACCGAACTGCTCTCGCACTATGGAGCCGTCCCGATCGCGTCGGGTGCGACCGACGAGTTCTACCTCCGAACCTTCGCGGACACCTCGCTCGACGTGAACGGCTTTGCGAGCGGCTCGCCGGACCTCGTCAAGACCGTCCTTCCGGTCGAAGCGCGCGCGAACGTGTCGATCCGCCTTGCGCCTGGCCAGGATCCGGACGAGATTCGACACGCCTTCGAGCGGCTGGTGCGAGAGGCGACGCCGGCTGGAGCCGAGCTCGAGATCACGGTTCGCAATCGCGCGCATCCGGCGCTGACGCCGACGGATGCGCCTGCGATCAGACTCGCCGGAGACGCGTTCGAGCACGTCGTCGGAGCTCGACCGCTGCTCGTACGCTCCGGCGGCACGCTGCCGATCTACGCAGGGCTCGTCCGCCGCGGGCTCCCGACGCTCGCCACCGGCTTCGGGATCGAGAGCGAGTGCAACGTCCACGCGCCGAACGAGAACGTTCCCGAGGACGCGCTCGAAGTGGGCGTGACGACGATGCGCGAAGTCTTCCTCCGGCTCGGACAGCTTGGCGCCTAGGGCGCCATTTGCGAGCCCGCTCGCGGAGGAGCTGGCCGGCGATGTTCTCGAGCGCTTTCTTCGATACGTCCGTGTCGACACGCAAGGGGCCTACCGTGTCTCGCAACGGCCGAGCACGGAGAAGCAGCTCGATCTGTCGCGGATGCTCGTCGACGAGCTGCGCGAGATCGGCCTCTCCGACGCCGAGCTGACCGAGAACGCGACGGTCTTCGCGAGCTTGCCGGGAACGGCCGGTGGGCCCGTGGTGGGTTTCATCGCGCACGTCGACACGACCCCGGACGTGATCGGAGCGGGGGTGACGCCCATCGTCCACGAGCGCTGGCGCGGTGACGCCATTCAGCTTCCCGGCGACCCGCGCCAGGTCCTCGATCCCGCACAGCTGCCCGCGCTCGCCGAGAGGGTGGGCCACGACATCGTCACGAGCGACGGGACGACGCTTCTCGGCGCCGACGACAAGGCCGGCATCGCCGAGATCATGACCGCTGTCGCGTACCTCGCCCGACACCCTGAACGACCTCGCGCGCCGATCAGGGTGGCGTTCACCGTGGACGAGGAGGTGGGACGCGGCGCCGAGGACTTCGACCTCGACGCCTTCGGGGCCGAAGCCGCGTACACCCTCGACGGCTCGGGACTCGGAGAGCTCGAGATCGAGACGTTCTCGGCCAAGTCGATGAGAGTCACCATCCGTGGGCTCTCGGTTCATCCGGGGTCCGCGAAGGGGAAGCTCATCAACGCCGTCAAGCTCGCCTCCGAGCTCGTGCTGTCGCTCCCGAAGGACCGGCTCTCCCCCGAGACGACCGAGGACCGAGAGGGCTACGTCCATCCTCAGCGGATCAGCGGCAACTCCGAGGAGGCGATCGTCGACTTCATCGCGCGCGACCACGACGACGAGCTCCTCGAGCAGCACATGAGCCTGTTGCGGGAGCTCGCTCGCGAGGTCGTCCAGCGCGAGCCGCGTGCACATGTCGACATCGAGGAGCGCGGCTCGTACCGGAACATGCGCCAGTACATCGAGGAGAACCCCCGCGTCGTCGAAGCGGCGCTCGAGGCGATCCGCCGCGCCGGCGTGGAGCCGAAGCTGGCGATCACGCGCGGTGGGACGGACGGAGCAGTCCTCTCCGCGCAGGGCCTACCCACGCCCAACCTCTTCACAGGCGGGCAGGAGTACCACTCGGTGCGTGAGTGGGCGAGCGTCCAGGACATGGCCGCAGCCGCCGCGACCATCGTCGAGCTCGCGGGCGTCTTGGCCGAGCCCAGCTCGTAGAGCCGTCCGCCGCAGTCATGTCCTCTCGGGTCCGTTTCGGTGTCAGACACCGAGACGTGGCTGACACCGAGACCTGGCTACGCTGGACACGTGGCTCGGCTCGTAGGAATCAACCACCTTGCCGTCGAGGTCGGCGACCTCGACGAAGCCATCGCCTTCTTCAGGCGGATCTTCGACGATGTCCAGCTCCGCGGTCGGGGAGGCAACATGGCTTTCCTGGACATGGGCGATCAGTTTCTCGCGCTCGAGCGTGTCGGACGCCCTGTTGCCGCCGGGCACATCGGCCTCGTCGTCGACGACCAGGCGGACGCGATACGACGCGCTCGCGAGGCGGGCGCCGACATGATCGGAAGTCACGACTTCCGCGATCCCTGGGGCAATCACTGGCAGGTCGTGGACTACCGCGACATCCAGTTCACGAAAGATCGGCGAGTCCTTGAGGGCATGGGGCTCGAGGGCCTCGGAAAGTCCGATCGCGCTGTCGCCGAGCTGCGCGCCAAGGGCCTCGCCGACTGAGACGTGCGAGCTCTCGGCGCCGCGCGGCGCCCTGTCAGGTGGAGGCGGTGTCGTGAACGCCGCAGCCGAGCCAGTCGTGACCGAACCGGCGCATCTCGTGCACGACCGGGAGGAGCGCCCGCCCCTTCTCCGTCAGTGCGTACTCGACGCGTGGCGGTGACTCCGGATAGCTCTGGCGCTCGACGATTCCTTCCGTCTCGAGCCAGCGCAGGCGCTCGGCCAGCGTTCGCGGACTGATGCCGGCGCACGAGCGCTCGAGCTCGGTAAAGCGCCGCGGCCCCTCGGAGAGGTCGTGCACGAGCAGGACCGTCCACTTCGAGCCGACGATCTCGGCGGCGCCTGCCACTGAGCAGGTCGGCGCCTCGTGCACGGGAAGCATCGTGCGTGTGGCCACGATCTGATTGTACGAGTCTCAGCGTGGTCGGTCGGGACGGCGCGCAGTGTACAGCGATGTGAGGAGCGGTTTCGTCACGTGCCCGCCGAACTCATCAGCAGCGATCTTTGCGACAGCGTCGAGCACCGCCTCTCGGTGAGCTCTTGCGAGACGGGCGATCGGAGAGAACGTAGCGAAGAGCGCGCGGATCCCCGCCGTGTTCCACTCGAAGCTCCATCGGATCAATTCGTGCTCGAGCTGCTCGAAGCCTGCGGCTCGGAGCGCCACGGTACGAGCCTCGGTGTCGAGCGGAAGGCGCGGCTTCCCTGATCCCTCGTGTGGGCTTGGCGGAAGCTCTTCCATGATGCTGTCGGTGGCATCGCGGAACGAATCCGGCCTGGTGTCGTCTCCGAAGAGCGTCCACCACATCGCCAACCATCCTCCCGGGCGCAGGGCTGAGAAGAGCTTTCCGAGGCCGGCCTCCTCGTCCACCCAGTGGAACGAGGTCGCCGCTGCGGCGAGGTCGAAGGTCGCGGTTGGTAACTTCGCGTCCTCGAGCGGAGCGATCCATATCTCGATACGGCCGCCGAGCGCTGTCTCGAGGTAGGCGGCGAGTGCCGGGTCGGGCTCGACAGCGACGAGCGGATCAGCGCCGAGCTCGAGCAGTCGGCGTGTCGCGTGGCCCGTGCCCGGCCCTACTTCGAGCACCGCCCTTCCCGGCCCGAGTCCGCATCGCTCGAGAAGGACGTCGTAAACGCGGTCCGGATGTCCCGGCCGAGCGCGGTCATACGCTGCCGGGTCGGCGCCGAAGAGTCGACGACCCTCGCTGCGATGGATCTGGGACACGGCTATTCCCAGGGCGGGGGGTTGTGCACCCAGCGGCCGCCGACCATCGTTGCAACGACCTCGACCGTCTCGAGCTCGTCGGGCGGGCACTCGAGCGGATCGCGCGAGAGGACGACGAGGTCGGCGAGATAGCCGGGGAGCAGCTTGCCGCGGCGGCGCTCGTCGCCCGAGAGCCAGGCCGGGTTGACGGTGCTCGCGACCAGAGCCTCCTCGATCGTCAGACATTGGTCCGCGCGCCAAGCGGGTCGCTCGTCGATCGTTCGCAGGACGCCCGCGCGGATTCCAGCCAGCGGGTCGAGCTCTTCGACCGGAGCGTCCGACCCGTTGGCCACGAGCGCTCCCGAGTTCCACAGTGAGCGGAAGGCGTACGCGCCTTCGGTTCTCCCCGCCCAGAATCGCTCTGCGAGGTCTCGATCCGACGGGGCGTGGCTGAACTGCACCGAGCACGCGACTCCGATCGCCGCAAAGCGAGCCACATCCTCCGGTGCGAGGCACTGCGCGTGCTCGACGCGCTGCCGCAAGCCCAGCGGCGCCCACTCTTCCCGCGTCGACTCGAAGGCGTCGAGTGCCTCTCGGTTCGCGCGGTCGCCGATCGCATGCACGCCGACGGGCCACCCTGCCCGTGCGCCCGCGCGAATGATCTCGGCGAGCTCCTCGCCGCTCGTGATGACGACGCCCGAGCCATCGAGCATCCACGCGGTCTGTGAGCCCAATGTCCCGTCCATGAACGCCTTCAGGTAGCCGATGCGCAGGAAGTCGTCTCCGATCCCCGAGCGAAGCGTCAAGGCCTCCAGCTCCGGCAGGCGCTCGTAGGGAACGGACTGCCACACCCGTAGCGTGAGTCCCTCGCGCTCGGCCAGCCGCTGGAAGATGCGCGGGGCGCCGAGCCATCCGTCCTTGTCGTGGATCGCGACCACCCCGCGGCTCGCCGCGATCCGCATGCCTTCGCGGGACGCATCCACGAGCTCGTCCTCGGGCGGCGCCGCGAAGCGCGCTCGGAACTGCCACGCGGACTCCTCGCGCAGGATCCCGGTCGCCTCGCCGCTCGCGTTGCGCTCGACGACGCCGCCCTCGACCTGGAGATCTCCGCCGGCGAGAACAAGCGCAGCCGAGTTGAGCCAGAGGGAGTGGTAGTCCTTCGAGAAGAGCGCCGCCGGAACGTCGCCGGTCACCGCGTCGAGCGCCTCCTTTGTCGGCTGCGTCTCCCATTCGGCCGAGCGCCAGCCAGTCCCGCGGATCCACGAGCCATGATGGGGATGCGCTCGCACCCGCTCGAGCGCATCGGCGAGCGCGGACACGCCTTCGAAGCGCACGTCGCGCCGCGCGAGCGACCACGTGGGGAAGTGGACGTGCGAGTCGGTGAACCCCGGCACGACGCAGCGGCCGCCGAGGTCGACGACGTCGGGGGTCGGGAGAGCGCGCTCGTGCGTGCCGACGCCGCCGGCGACGCGATCGCTGGCGATCGCGAGCGCGCGAGCGACGGGCAGCGACGGATCCATGGTGCGGACGACCCCGTTTTCGAGGATCATGGGCGCCGACTGTACCGGCGAGAGGAGGCGACATGATCGACCACACCGCGGTCAACGTCAGCGACCAGGAGGCCGCAAAGACCTTCTACTTGAAGGCCCTCGAGCCCCTTGGGTACGGGCTTGCGTTCGAGTTCGGTGAGTTCATGGGGTTCGCCGATGCCAACGGGATGGACCTCGGTGTCGTGCGGCGGGACCCAGTCGGCGGCGCTCACGTCGCCTTCAAGTGCGACGACCGCGCATCAGTGGACGCGTTCTACGAGGCGGCGATGGCGGCTGGCGGGACGGACAACGGGCCTCCGGGATTGCGCGCGCACTATCACGAGCACTACTACGGCGCGTTCGTCCACGACGCGGACGGCAACAACATCGAGGCGGTCTGCCAGAAGCCCGAGTAGGCGTCCCGCCTAGACTCCGACCGTGGCCTGGGAGCCGCTTTCCGACGACCAGCTCGAGATTCGCGAGCTCGTGCGCACGCTCGCGCGAGAGCGCATCGCTCCACGCGCCGCGGAGATCGACGCCTCGCACGAGTTCCCGTGGGACATCGTCGAGCTGTACCGCGAGCACGAGATCTTCGGGCTCTTCTTCGACGAGGCCTGCGGCGGCACCGGGACGGGCACGCTCCTCTCGCTCGTCGCGATCGAGGAAGTCTCGAAGGTCTGTGCGACGAGCGGGGTCATCCTCGCGGTACAGGAGCTCGGATCGCTCGGACTCAAGGTCGCGGGCACTGCCGAGCAGAAGGAGCGTTACCTGCCGAAGCTCGCTTCAGGGGAGTGGTTAGCGGCGTATGCGCTGACCGAGGCGGGATCGGGGTCAGATTCGGCGGCGATGCGGACGACGGCGCGTCGCGACGGCGACGAATACGTGCTCGACGGCTCGAAGCGCTTCATTACGAACGCGACGGTTGCGAGCCTGTACACGGTTTTCGCCAAGACCGACCCGGACGCCGGCCACCCGGGCATCTCGGCGTTCGTGATCGAGTCGGACACTCCCGGCTTCGAAGTTGCCCGCCTCGAGCCGAAGATGGGGATCGCGGGCTCGACGACCGGGGAGCTCGTCTTCGAAGGCGCGCGAATTCCCGCGGCCAACCGGCTCGGGGAAGAGGGCGAGGGCTTCCGGATCGCCATGCGCATCCTCGACCGCTCGCGGCCCGGAGTCGCCGCCCAGGGGCTCGGCATCGCGCAGGGAGCAACCGACTACGCGCTCGAGTACGCGCGCACGCGCGAAACCATGGGGAAGCCGATCGCAGATCACCAGCTGATCGCCGGCAAGCTCGCGGACATGGAGACGCGCTGCGAGGCCGCGCGCGGGCTCCTCTACCGCTTCGGGCGCATGGTCGACGAAGGCGCTCCCGACGCTGAGCTGACGAAGGCCTCAGCGATGGCGAAGCTCTTCTGCACGGACACTGCGATGGAGGTCACGACGGAGGCGGTGCAGATCCTGGGCGGGTACGGCTACATCAGCGAGTACCCGGTGGAGCGCATGATGCGCGACGCGAAGATCACGCAGATCTACGAAGGCACGAACGAGATCCAGCGCCTCGTGATCGCGCGCGAGATGCTGAAGGAGTCGCGCGCCTTCCTGCTCGCTGGCATCGCGTGACTGCTGCGCTGCGCGTGTAGCTCTCGCCGGTCGGTCTTCGACTAGACCGGTCGCACGAGTTGGCGGATGATCTCGCTCGCATGCGTGACAACCTCCCCTCGGGCACCGTCACCTTCCTCTTCACGGATGTGGAGGGCTCGACTCGCCTCCTTCACGAGCTCGGCGCCGAGGGCTATGCCGACGAGCTCGCCGAGCACCGCCGCCTGATCCGCGAGGCCTGCGCGGCGCACGGTGGGGTCGAGGTCGACACGCAGGGAGACGCCTTCTTCTTCGCCTTCCCGACAGCTGTGGGTGCTCTTGCCGCAGCCTCCGAGATGACGCATGCCCTCGCTTCGGGCCCGATCCGCGTGCGTGTCGGCCTGCACACGGGGACGCCGCACGTCTCTAGCGAGGGCTACGTGGGAGAAGACGTGCACCGGGCAGCCAGGATCGCCTCAGCTGCCCACGGCGGGCAGGTCGTCGTCTCCTCGCAGGCGGCAGAGCTCCTGAAGCCAAGTGGCTCAAAACGAAACGCGTCGTCGCTCGTCTCCCTGGGGGCACACCGGCTGAAGGACTTCTCTGAGCCGGTCACGATCTACCAGCTCGGAGATGGCGTCTTCCCCGCCCTCAAGACGATCGCGAACACGAACCTGCCGACCCCTGCCTCGAGTTTCCTGGGTCGAGAGGAAGAGCTCTACCAGGCAGACCTCCTGCTGTCAGGAACTCGCCTGCTCACGATCACCGGCCCCGGGGGAGCCGGCAAGACCCGATTCGCGCTCGAATTCGCGCGAAGAGCTCGTGAGGAGCGCTTCAACGACTACGAGGACGGCGTCTTCAGCTGCTTTCTCTCCTCGTTTCGGGATCCCGCGCTCGTCCTGCCCACGATCGCGCAGGCCCTGTCGGTGCGCGAGCAGCCGGGTCTCTCCGCGCTCGAGATCCTCTCCTCCCACCTGCAGGCAAAGAAGATGCTGCTCCTCCTCGACAACCTTGAGCACCTGCTCGAAGCTGCCCCCGAGCTCTCGCAGCTCTTGCAGGCCTGTTCCGGCCTCACGCTCCTCGTCACGAGCCGCGAGCTCCTGCGCCTGCAGGGCGAGCTCCCCTACGAGCTTCCTCCGCTGCAGGACGACGAAGGCGTCGCCCTCTTCCGCGAGCGCGCCCAGGCTGAGCCCTCGGACACGGTCCGCACACTCTGCGCGCGCCTGGAAGGCCTGCCGCTCGCGATCGAGCTCGCCGCCGCCCGCATGCGCCTGCTCTCTCCCGAGCAGCTTCTCGCGCGCCTCTCGCAGCGCCTCGACCTGCTCAAGGGCACCCGCGATGCCGATCCCCGCCAGCAGACGCTGCGGGCAACCATCGCCTGGAGCTACGACCTGCTCTCACCGAAAGAGCAACAACTCTTCGCCCGCCTCTCCGTCTTCGCCGGCGGCTGCACGCTCGAGGCCGCCGAGGAGGTCACAGCCGCTGATCTCGACATCCTCGAGTCGCTGCTCGACAAGAGCCTTCTGCGCCGCTCCGACACCGAGCTCGGCCCTCGCTACTGGATGCTCGAGACGATCAGGGAGTATGCGGGGGAGCGGCTCGAGGATGGTGGCAAGGAGGACAAGCTCCGCGATCGTCATCTGCGGTACTTCGTCGACTGGACCGAGCAGGTCGAGCCGCAGCTCAAGCAAGCCGACCAACTGCGCCACCTCGACCTCCTGGAGGCAGATCACAGCAATCTGCGCGCAGCCCTCGATCACGGGCTCGAGGGGCTTGGCGATGTGAACCTGGCTGGGCGGCTCGCGGTAGCTCTTCTCGAGTTCTGGGACATTCATTGCCACTACGCGGACGCGCGTGCTCGCTACGTCAAGGTGCTCGAGCGTCGCAACGGAGTACCACCGGCGGTGGCAGCGGAGGCTCTCCGCGCGACAGGCCTCATCGCGAGCCGGCGGGGCGATCAGGAGGAGGCGATCCTGCTTTACGCCGAAGCCGTCCGGGCGCACCAGAGTGCCGGCAACGTCCGTGGCGTCGCTCGCTCCCTCGGGAGCCTTGCCTTTGCCCAAGAGAATGTTGGCGAGCTCGACCGAGCGGCCGAGTCGGCCGAGCAATCGGTCGCCATGGCCAGGTCGGACGGCGACCCGTGGACAGTCGCATGCGCCCTGGCGGCTCTCGCTGCGACGACTCAGGATCGAGATCTCGGCGGGGCAGAGACGCTCTACGAGGAGTCACTGCGCCTCTTCACCGAGGTCGGTGATGCCCGGAACCGCGCAGTCACACTCCTAAATCTCTCCGGACTAGCGCTCCACAGAGCCTCGTACGATCGCGCCGAATCGTGGCTAGCGGATGCCGCTGAGGCGTTTCGGATCCTCGCCGACCACACACATGTTGCGGCCACGTTGATGAACCAGGCGGGAATTGCTCTCTATCGACGGAGATACGACGAAGCGAGCCCTAGGCTTCGGGAGGCAATCCTCCTGGCCGGACAACACGGCCTCAAGTACCAGCTCTCCAGGTGCCTTATCGGAGTGGCGCTCTTGGCTAGGCTGGGCCAAGATGTCGAGGCGACCGCTCGATGTGTCGGCTCGGCGGAGTCGTTGGTCAGAGGCGGGCAGGACTTTCAAGCTGACGATGAGCTCTTCTGGCACCCAACGTTCGTGACATTGCGAACTCCGCTCGCAGGCGGAGACCTCGAGCCGATCATCGAGGAGTGGGGGAGAAGGCCGCTGGAAGACGTCGTGACCGAGGCGATCGACGTGCTCGACCGCCTCGGTGGGAATCAGACGCTGGCGGGTGGGTGAAGCGGAAAGTGACATGCGACGAGTGAGCCCGCGCGAGGCTCGAGCGGGGGCTCGGCCTCGGCGCAAATCTGCTGCGCGAACGGGCACCGCGTCCTGAAGCGGCAACCGCTCGGAGGATCGAGAGGGCTTGGCGGCTCGCCGGTCACCGGCACTCGGGCTCGGCGAGGGCGAGTTGCTCGTGCAATCGGTACAGCCGCAAGTAGCGCAGCGGTATACGGATGCGCCGGCGCCGCGAAGAGGCGCTCCGTCTCGGCGAGCTCGACGATCTGACCCAGGTACATCACCGCTATCCGGTCGGCGACATGGCGTACGACCGAGACGTCGTGCGAGATGAAGAGCAGCGCGAGCCCGAACTCGCGGTGCAGGTCATCGATGAGATTGAGCACCTGCGCCTGGATAGAGACGTCGAGCGCCGAGACCGGCTCGTCGGCGACGACGAGTCTCGGGTTCGTCACGATCGCCCGCGCGACCCCGATCCGCTGACGCTGGCCCCCGGAGAACTGGTGCGGGTAGCGGTCTGCGTGTGACGGATCGAGGCCGACGAGCGAGAGCACCTCGGCAACGCGAGAACGGCGCTCGGACCGCGTGCCGATGTGGTGTGCGCGGAGCGGGTCGCCGACGATCGAGCCGACGCGGCGACGTGGGTTGAGCGACGAGTAGGGGTCCTGGAACACCATCTGCATCTCCCGGCGCAACGGCCGCAGTCGGCGTCGCGACCAGCGGGTGATGTCGTTGCCGTCGTACTCGACCCGACCGGTCGTGGGTTCGAGCAGGCGCGTTACGAGCCTTGCGACGGTCGACTTCCCGCAGCCCGTCTCGCCGACGAGCCCGAGCGTCTCGCGGGGAGCGATCTCGAACGAGACGCCGTCGACCGCGTGCACCACCGAGCCTTGCTGACGTTGTACGCCTCGGGCGGGGAAGTGCTTGACGAGACCCTCAACCCGCAACAACGGTGCTGCCGTCGCGCCGCTCACGGCGACGAAGCGGAGACGAGAGACGGGTCTTGCGCCACGACGGGACACGCGATCCGGTGGCCGCTCTCGACCGACTGGAGGGATGGAACCTCACCTTCGCACGAGAGTCGGGCGAAGGCACACCTTGGGTGAAACGCGCAGCCAGGCGGCAGGTTGACGGCGCTCGGGGGCGATCCTGGAATCGGCATGAGCCGCTCGGTACGCGGACCGTCCACGTGCGGGATCGAGTTCAAGAGGCCGAGCGTGTACGGGTGCATCGGCGAGCCGATGATCGTCTCGCCGGGGCCGTGCTCGACGATGCGCCCGGCGTACATCACTGCAACCTCGTCGGTCTGCTCGGCGATCACCCCGAGGTCGTGGCTGACGAGGATGAGGGCCATCCCCCGCTCTTCCTGAAGGCGTGCGAGGAGTTCTAGAATCTGGGCCTGGACAGTGACGTCGAGTGCCGAGGTCGGCTCGTCGGCGATGAGGAGCTCAGGGCCGAGCGCGAGCGCCATCGCGATCATCACGCGCTGTCGCATGCCGCCCGAGAGCTCGTGCGGGTATGCGTCGATGCGTGTTTCCGGACTCGGGATACCAACACTCCGCAGCAGCTTCACCGAACGCGCACGCGCGGCCTTCTTACCCACGTTCTCGTGCGCGCGAATCGCTTCGGAGACCTGCCAGCCCACCCGGCGCATCGGGTGGAGCGACGAGAGCGGGTCCTGGAAGACCATGGCTATCCGTCGCCCACGAACCGAGCGCAACTCGTCGTCCGACAGCCCGAGGAGATCGATGCCGTCGAGGAGCACCTCGCCCGCGATCTCGGTGGTCGGCGAGCGCGTCAGCCCGAGCATCGTCATCGAGGTGACCGATTTCCCGGACCCCGACTCGCCGACCAGCCCGAGTGTGCGCCCGCGCTCGAGCGAGAGCGAGACGTCGTTCACTGCGCGCACCTCACCCTCGCGCGTCGCGAACGAGACCCGGAGGTCTCGCACCTCGAGCAGCGCCACCTCAGTACCTGACGCGCGGGTCGAGAACCGCGTACAGGATGTCTGCCACCAAGATCGCGAGCACGATGAAGATGGCGCCGAAGAGCACGGTGCCCTGAATGGCGGGCAGGTCAGCGTTCTGGATCGCGTCCACGGCGTATCGTCCCACGCCCGGGATGTTGAAGACGGTCTCGACGAGGATTGTTCCGCCGAGTAGGAACCCGAGGTCGAGGGCGGCCAGCGTGACGATTGGACTGAGAGCCGCCCGCAGCCCGTGCCTGATCACGACCCGCCGCTCCGAGATGCCCTTCGCACGTGCGGTCCGCACGTAGTCGGTCGCCATCGTCTCGCGCAGGTTCTCGCCGATCATGCGGGCGTAGAGGCCCGCGAACCCGCACGCGAGCACGATCCACGGGAGGATCAGCGACTCGAACCAGGCCTTCGGGTCGACGCTCAGCGGCACGTACGTGCCGGCGCCGCCGATGAGGGGAAACCGCCCGATGTCGCTCGCGAACAGGAAGAGCATGACGAGGCCGAGCCAGTACGTTGGTGCCGACAAGAAGAAGAGCGTCGCGCCGGTCACGGCACGGTCGGAGCGGGATCGCGGCCTGAGCGCGGTGAGGATGCCGACGGGTAGCGCGATCGCCATCCAGAGGATGAACGCACCGAGCGCGACCGAGATGCTCGCGGGAAGCCGAGAGAGGATCTCCTCCCGCACAGGAAGGTTCTTGTAGTAGGAGTAGCCGAGGTCGAAGTCGGTGACGACGCTCCGGATGTAGATCCAGAACTGCTCGTAGAACGGGCGATCGAGACCGAACTTCTCGCGGAT
>Ga0326597_10008307_pt1 | contig 14030 bp, 11 predicted proteins | sample RVTome_12_FD_203789 | JGI IMG/M metagenome (GOLD analysis project Ga0326597, IMG submission 203789) | Soil microbial communities from uranium-contaminated site in the Upper Colorado River Basin, Wyoming, United States - RVT100D185 | ecosystem: Environmental > Terrestrial > Soil > Contaminated >... | reverse complement strand
GCGGTCATCCCGCCGGCCAGAAGGCCGAAGAGAACCATCTCCCACGCGGCGAGGGGATGGGCGCGCCTCAGCCGGATCCAAAGGAGGACCAGGAGCAACGTCCCTCCGAAAAAGGCGAAGGAGTTGTGGGACCAAAACGCCAGGGAATCGAATGAATGGGGAGGGAGAACCGCGAAGAACGCCGCGGCAAGGGCGGACGAGGTCAACAGGTCCGGCCAAGCATGAATGGGCCGTCCCCACAACACAATCAGCGCGGCGGTGGCCGCGCTGCCTATCGCGATCAGCCCATGGGCCCAGCGAAGAAACACCTCCGGATTCGCCACCGTCCACTCGACAAGGGCTTCCGACGGAAGCCTCGCCCCCACCTTCAGGGCCGCCAGCAAGATCGTTCCGATCAGCTCCACCGGAGTGCCGGGATGATGGAAATAGGCGTACGGGTGACTCTTGAATGTCGCCAGGGAATTTAGCAGATAGGGCATCTCGGGGTCGTACTTGATGGTGTAGAACGGCGCCGGCTGGACGAAGTCGACATAGACCCAGAAGCCCAACAGGATCAATCCCAGAACGCAGGCAATCCCCACCTGGGCCCATCGCAAACCGCGCCCCGGACCCTGGTTTCCGACCGACGTCTCGGCCGATGGACGTCCCCGTTCTACGTCCTTCAACGAGGATCCTCGCCAGATCGGCATAATCGGCGCTCGGGCGCGGCGGGTGCGGACGAGATCCATCCCGCGAGCCGGTGCCCGCTCCGCGAAGTCATCTCCCCATGGAGCATGTCGACTGCTGTCCGCTGTGCGTCAGCCCTCACAAGATGCACAACCCCCGCAGCCGGGTCGATTTGCACCCCCCGGCCAATATGCTTCGGTTACCGCTCCTCATTTCCAACTACGCCCGGGTAGACCAGAGCCGGAATCCTCGCCGAGATCCGAGAGACTATCGCCGTTCTCAGCGTGCGGGGGAGAACCCCGCCATCCGTCCGGCCCCGGTTCGTTTCCTTCCGGGCTAACCATTCACGAAGAACTCATGGGCTCAACCGTGATCCCCTGCTCGGGCTGAGCCAGGGCCCCAGCCGCCATCCCGAGCGCCACCCAGAATGGCGCTGCAATCGGGCGGAACATGAGTACGGTTGCCACAGTGCTGTTGGCCAGAACAACCGCCAGGACGACCGACAACCCAACGATGAGCAACCTCTGAGAGTCCTCCGGCAACCTTCGCAGCCTCTTCACGCCCTTGACAGCTATCGTTCCAACGGCGGCAAGGAAGATCAAGAAGCCGACCCACCCTAACTCATAGATCTGATCCACGCTTCCGATATGGGACAGAATCCTCTCATCAGGATTCTTTGTTCCCTCGGCGCCCATGCGCCACGCCACCCACATGGAGCCAATCCCGTTTCCAAAAGGCCGCCTCCACTGCGGATCTTGGAGGAGCTGTTCGAAGGAATAGATGCGCCACGCATAGGTTCCCAGCGTCGTTGCCCGTTCCGAATACGGGTTTTCCACTTGACCCTGCTCTTCAATCGGTCGCTGTGACCAAAACGCCACGGCGATCAAGAACACCAGGCCAACGGAGACAGCTTCCACAGACAGCTTCTTCCTTCTGCTGTACAGCGCCAGCACAGTGACCAAGCCAAGGCCGCCGGCCAAGAAGACCCATGCAGAGCGGGAGAGCGTTCGCGCCAGGGCGAGGGCCAGCAGTACGATCATGGCCCACTGGAGGGGCGATCGCCTTGGGGCCGTCAACATGATTAACAAGGCAAAGGCGAGAAACCATCCGAACTGCTCATGGCTCGCGAAGATCGAGAATGGACGGACGATCCCGAGGTAGCTAATCGTGAGTCCGAGGCCTCCCTCGCCTCCTCCTAGCTGCGTCAATCCACTTTCCAGCCATTCCATTTCAAAGTCCCGGAAACCAAAGGCCGCCTGGTACAGCCCATAGGCGGCGGCCGCAACTCCACCTGCCACTACCACCCCACGCAGCGGGACGAGCCAGTCGCGCCCTCGGGAATCCTGCTCTCGGACTATGAAGAAGATCAGGATGTAGATCCCCGACCACTTGAACCCGGCCAAGCGAACCGCCAACGGGAACGTGGGATTCAGAACGGTCAGCAGACACCAGCCAAAGTAGGCCGCCACAAGAATGTCCATCGCGTTGGGCGAGAATGGCAAGCGTCTCGTCCGGAGGACCCCATAGCCAGCCCTGATCAGCAAAGCGAACAGGATGAGGTCCGGCAGGATGAGCATCCAGAAATACTCGGTTTCACTCGGTGGAGGCCCGCCCGGAGCCACACCCAGAAACAGCAGCCTCTTCAGGAGGTCTGCGGCCGCGATCCACCCGAATAGGATCGCCAATCCCGTCTTGGGGTGCAAGAAAGCCAGAACGGCCGAGACCGCCGCAGCGGCCGTCACGACCACCAACACCGTATTTACCTGGAGGACCAATCCAGAGACAGTCACGACAACTGCTGTCGCCACTCCCCACATCAAGCTATTCATGGCGATTCTCCAAGAAGGTGATCTCCGCGCATCTATCACTCGGCCCGTCTTGGCCGACACGCAATCACGGATCGCCGGCTAGGTGTGTTCCGGGACGCCGGGCCCTCATCGCTCGCGCCTGGACGGTCGATTGCCGTCAGGCGGCCGTGTGCAGCTACAAGCTTGCTGGCATCGCTCTAACTACCGGACCTTCCCGCCAGCACAGACTGATATGCCTGTTCGGCGGCGCGGGCCGTGTTTTCCCAGTTGAACCTGGCGACAACTTTCTCGCGACCGGCGTTGCCCATCTCACTGGCGAGGGAGGGGTTCAGCAGGATGTCGCACAGTGCTTCCGAGATCGGCCCCGCCTCCTGACGAACCAGCAGCCCGTCACGGCCATGGGTAACAACCTCGGAGACGGCCGGGATGGGGCAACCGATGACCGGCTTGCCGAAACTCCAAGCCTCCACGTAGACGCCCCCGAAACTCTCCTGGATCGAGGGAACACACAGCACCTGGCACATCGCCAGGGCATCCGTCTTCTCCTGCAGGGAGAGGACGCCGAGCCGCCTTATGCGGGGATCGGCGTACGAGGCGATCATCGCCTCTGAGCGTCCCACGGAGGGCCCGACAAACAGGAAGCACGCGTCGGGAACCCTCTCCCAGACCGAGTCCGTCGCCTCGAGGACCTGCCGGTAGCCTTTGTACGGATAGTGCTGCCCCAAGAAGAGAACGGCCGGCCCGGAGATTCCGTGCTTGCGCCGGAAACCTTCCGGATCGGCTCGATCCGCCAGGACAGGGCCCATCCCGACCACATAGATCCTTCGCTCATCCACGCCCAGGCCGGCGAGGAGGTCCTTCTCCGCGTGGGTGAGGGCGAGGAGTGCGTCGGCCGAGCGGTACAGGTCGAGGTAGACACGATACCTCCAGCCCTTCCATCGAGGGTGGTGGACCGGGGTCAGCACAAAGGGAATGTCGTGATGCCGCGCCAGCTGGAGCGAAGCGCACGTCATGGGCTCGCGACCAATGCGCGTGTTGTGCACAAGAGCCGCGCCCTGGGCCCAGGGCTCCAGATGTTTCTCGACCACCCGGCCGATCGCCCAGGCTGCCGCGTCCATGAGGGGATAGTAGAACAGCACCGGCGCCACTAGCGCTGCCTTCTCCTGACGCGTGAGACCGATCCGATGAACCGGTATGCCCTCGAAGGAGTAGTCTTTCTCCAGCGCGGGCGCCCTCAACGTTGTGCCCAGCAACCAGTCCGTCCGATGGGTATCCCACTGCGAGACGACCTGGATCTGATGGCGGGGCGCGAGATGGCTGGCGATGTAGTGGTGGTGGAGCTGGGCGCCCCCGATGGCCGGGAGGTAGCTCGTAAGTGTGTAGAGAAGCTTCATGGATGCGTCCCCCTAACAAAGCCTCGGGCGTTCCCCCTACTCGCGTGCCGATCTGCCAGTGCCCTTCATCATAACTCGCATTCATGAGCCCGCCATATCCGCAAGCCAGACGAGCGGCTTGGCCAGTGTCTTCCTTGCGCCCGCTGGGAGGGGCACGGCCACCAGCGCCGCGGCAAGAGAGGTGACCGTATCCGCAGGGGAGAACAGCGTGTCGCTCCTGGCTTGCGCGAGTACTGCGCGGAAAGTCTCCTGGAATACGCGAATTGCCTTCCCATCGCCTGACCTCAAGAGGTCGAGGAGGACCCAGCGGATGCGCCCGCGATAACTTCGTTCAACGAACCGGCGCGCAAGCCGCGCGTTTCTCCGATCCACTGAGTATCCCGCCTGCGAGAGAGCTGCCAAGTATTCCTTGGACGAAATGTAAAGGTCCTGCAGACCTACGCTTCGCGAGACACTCCCTTTGCGTTGTCGGTAGGCGAACAGAGTGCGCGCGCTGCACACCTTTCCCCCGAGCGATGCGATTCGAAACCACAGCAGGTCGTCGGAATAAACAAGCCCGGGAAGCGGCGGAAACCCACCGACCGCTCTGAAATTACGCGAACGCATTACGTATCCCGTTCCGTAGCTGTCGCGCTGACCCTGGTGCCGGGCGCGCAAGAAGTCTTCCGAAGATTCCCTGTACGGGATGGGTCTGCACCGACGCAGAAGGCCATTCTCCTCATCAATGATGTCAAAATGGGTGCTATATAAGGCGGCGGTCGGGTTCTCGCGGACAAGCGTCATGATCTCGTCGAGGAAATCCGGATAGAAGACATCATCGTGACCAAGCACCGTCAGGAACTCCAGCAAGTCAAGGTCGAGAATCCGCCGCCAATTCTCTTCCATTGGCAAAACCGTCCGGGCGGGATGTACCACCACCCGCGGATCATGAACAGCCGCGAGGATATGTGCAGTCTGGTCTGTAGAGCAGTTTTCAAGGATATGGAGTCTGAATCCTGCGTACGCTTGGGACAGGATGCTATCCAAGGCACGCCTGAGATGCCTGCCGCCATCGCGGACTGGGATAACCACCGAGATCCGTGGCGCAGAACTCACTTCGGAGGAGCCGCTCGCCTCTTTGAGCATTGTCTCGGTCATGTCCGATTGAAGGAATGCCTTGGCGGGAGGAACGCCCCACTTGAGGGACGGCGAATCAGCTTCCTTGGCGGCCCATCACGTGTCTGCAAGCTCCGGAGGCATACGGCGCCAGACGTCCATGATGTTCGCGTAATCGGAGACTTCCCATTCGGGCTCGGCGAGGATGTTACGTCTTCCCAGGATCCGGCGGATACGTCGAAGGGCCTGCTCCCGGGAGGTCTTCTTGAGCCTCGCGAGCGCAAAGACGATCGCGCCCAAGGGCAAACCGTAGGCCAGACGCTCCCACAACTTAAACTGCATCCATGCCTGCCGGAGCTGCCCTTCTGTTACGACGCCGTCGACGAAGTAGCCCTTCAGATTGTAGAGCATCTGGAGGCGCCGATATCGGGCAAATCCGACCCTCAGATGCGCCCGTTTCAACTCGCGCGAGTAGTTCGCTTGAACCGCCTCCGCCGCTGAAAGCCATCCGTCGTTCTCCCAGTTGCCCGGTATGTGGCCCGGGCCAAGGTCGTCGTTTAATGACTCGGGCCCGTAGAGGAAACTCCGCCCGCCCTGTTGGCGCTTGTTGAAGTGGAAGTAGCCGTATGACTTCGGCGAAATGCCAATCGTTACTAGAGGCTGTTGATATATGAGGACCCGCGAGGCCATGATAAAACAAACCATTGTCGCGTAGTAGTCTGGGAACCGCGACTGGAAGAAGGGGCCCCGCTCCGAAAGCCGGGCAATCAACTCGCGACTGACCACGGAGAGTTGCATATTGAAGTGGATCACGGGTACAAGCCCCAGGGACTTCCGAACGATTTCCAGCCTCTCTACTTCGCCCATTTCGTATGGCCTGCGTGTATGAAAGTAGGTGTTATAGCCCTGCCGCAGATAGCCATTAGGGTGATCAGGGAGAACGCCCGGATAAGCAAATAGATAGGCATCAGTGTAGACGTAATCGGGGTCCGAACGCTCCTTGAGCAGACCTGCCACGATGCGAAAGTAGCCTGGCATCAAACAATCGTCGTCACCCAGCATCACGACATACTCCCCGCTCGCGTGGCCAAGAGCGTTGTTCCAATTCTCTGTAACGGGAACGGGCACATTGGCCCGGTGGAGGACGACACGATTGTCACCCAGGGAATGGATGAAGCCGACGACGTCGTCCTCAGAGCAGTTGTCGGAGATGATTAGCTCCCAGTCGGGGTAGTCCTGGGCTCGCACAGACTCGACCGCGTATCGAAGCAGCTCGAGGCGGTTGCGAGTGGGCAGTAGAACAGAGAACCTCGGCGGCATGTTACTTCCTGAATGCGATGGTATAGGTGCTACCCAGAAAGTCCCGGCGTTCCATCGGCGCCACGACCCTGGCCAGAACTCGACCGATCATGCGCAGGCACCCACGCACACCCGCGGTCTGAGCGAGATGCGCCAGGCTCTCCCTCCATCCGAAGATGTTCCACCCTAATCCGGTTCTGTCGCTCGACGAAACATAGGCTACGGTCATCCCTGCCTTGTGCATTCTGGACTCAAGGAGAGACATGGGGATAAGGTGCAGATGACGGGGGGCGTCCAAGTGGGCCCACCGATGTCTGAAGATGCGGAACTGCAACGAGCCTGGATTGGGTGTCGCGATGGCCAGAACGCCCCCCGGAAGCAGGTGGTCAGGAACTGTGTCAAGGAGAGTCCACGGATCACGAAGGTGCTCAATGACGTGCCAGAGAGCGATCACGTCGAAACGGCCCAACCGCTCTAGGGACGACAGAGGGTCATCGCTCTGGTGGGCACGAACGCCAACCGCATCCTCGAGGAAGCGGCAGCATCGCTCATCCATCTCGATCGCTTCCACTTCGAAGCCCGCTCTCTTGGCTAGGAAGGCAAAGGCCCCATACGCAGAGCCGATCTCGAGCATACGCCCGTGCGATACGAGGCGTTGTACGATGTCCAACTTGGGCTGGTGGGATTGCGCTTCAATGGCAAGTTGGCGCTGGGAAGGGGGAAGCACGTAGTACGTTTCCGGGTAATATCGGCCGAGATCCGCCGGTATTGGCGACAGGAACACAAGACCGCAGTGAACGCATCGATAATAGGAGAACGGGCGATTGTCCACACCGCGGTTGAGGTCGTTCGTCCGCAACAGGGAACCCGAAGCACCGCCACACTGGGGGCATGTCTGAGACGTCGATAGTCGATGGCGGGAGGCGGGGAGCCGCACGGATGGGATTGGGACCTGTCCGGTGGTTCCCATCACACCACCCCTCCGGTCCGTCCCGGTCATTTCGTCACCCGAAGTGGCAGGGCCCTGATCTCAGTCAGGAACTGGCCGGCTAACACCTTCATGTCCCTCTTCAGTGCGGAACTTAGGACCCAGTAGCCAGCCCCCAGATACAGGCCAGCCGAAAGCGCACATGCGATCCACGGGATTGCCGGATCGCGTGTAGCCCACTGCGAAGCGACCCAATCGATCAGCCAGAAGATGCCCAGGCCTGCCACGGCGGAGGGGAGCAGATTCCTCCTGAGCCAATCGAGCGCACCAGATTTTAGGATCGCATGTTGAGTAATGGGCAGGAGGGAGAACGCATAGTACAGATTCAGCAACAACCAGCCGAAGGCGGCGCCATCCAATCCCCATCTCCGGATCATCAAGTAGAGTGCAAGACCGTAGACTGGTGCCCCGACAACATTTACCAATAGGGGGATGCGCGTGTGGCCTGTGGCCACGCACAAAGTGTAGGGCGCCGACATAGCCGCGTTGAGTAGGAATCCTATGGCAAGAATCGAAGGTGCCCAGTGGGCTCCCTCTGCGGCTTCGGCTGTAGCCCACGCGCGAAGCACATCCCCACCATAGAAGAAGAGCACAAAGGAAGGAAGGACTATGCCGAAGACAAGCGCCTGCGCGTACTTGGCGTAGCGTGCCCGCATCTCAGCGATGCGCCCGTGACTATAGTCTGAGGCCAAGGCTGGCAAGACTGCCGAATTCACGAAACCCTGAATGATCGCTATCCCTCTCGCCAGGCTGTAGGCCGTGTTGTAGTAGCCCAGCATGCGGAGCGGAAGCAGCCTCCCAATCAGGAGCCGGTCAAGTTGGGTATAGAAGATCGCCAAGACGCTGATCAGATTCATGTCCAGCGAGAACCGCCAGACGCGACGCACGACAGCCCCGGAAGGGCGCAACCCCAGGGACATCCAGGCGCAAACTCTCTTGCAGACTATGACATGCAGGGTCAATGAAAACAGCGCGGTGCCGGTCATCCACCACAACAGTATCTGAAAGTCGCGCGTGATGAGGAGCAGGACAATACCTCCGCCCTGAGTGAGAGTGCTCGTGGCGACTCGCAGCGCATTGACAACGTCCAGCCGCTGCAACCCCGTGAGCACACTGGCATACAATGTGGTAGGCCAAGAGAACGCCATCCAAATTGCCATGACACGGATAGCCTCGGCGGCATCACCTACACTCATCTTCTCCAGCACAAGCCAGTGGCCGGCAAGCCAATGAGCACTTGAGGCGAGGCCAATGCCCGTCACCACCGCAATCAGCCAGTAGATCGCACCTGCGGTGCTCACAAGATCTCGACTGAATGCGCGGTCCGGCAATACATCGCTGGCGATCTCACGGTTCACCGTGGTCGCGAGGCCAAAATCCAGCACAGTGAGGAAGATCTGCAGGGAGGCCACAAACCCCAACAACCCGAACGCCTCCGCACCCAGAATCCGAATCTGGAATGGGATGGCGGCCAGACTCATGACAACGACCCAGGACCCGCCGAGCGCGTTTGCGAGGATATTCCGCCCGACTACCCCGCGGTCTGGCATGCCCACCAATTCACTGTGTGCTCCAGACCATCCTGGAGCCCATAACGGGCCGACCAGCCCGTCCCTAGCAACCGAGTATTGTCACCGCAGATGAAGTCTGGCTCCCACTTCCTGTAGGGAACCTGGCCAAATCGTATCTTGTCAGCGCTTCCCAGAATCCCGGCGGCTGTGGTCAGCAGATGGCGGACCGTGATGGGGATCCGAGAGCAGACGTTGTAAATGCCCTCATGTCGCTGATCGGCGAGGCGCCAAATTGCATTGGCCACATCTTCCACATGCAAGTAGTCCCGCACCTGATTCCCGTCCGTGGCAGGAAACTCATCCCCTCGCCGGAGCGCGCGAATCAACGAGGGGACCAGCCGCCGAGGGTCCTCCCCCGGACCGAACAAGTGGAATAGGCGGGCCCAGGCGAATGTCATTCCTCCCTGAGCGGCGAGAATCCTTCCCATCAGGTACATGGACAGCTTGGCGGCTGCATAGAGAGTCACCGGTCCCGTCGGCGAAGTCTCGCTCACGAGACCTTTACTTGTCTCATACTCGGCGCATGTTCCGATCCCCACCAGGTGACCACATCCGGCTTCCTGGAGGACCTCGATCAGTCTCAGGCTGCCTACGAGGGAGTCAAGGTTCTCCCTGGCATCGAGGTACTTCCCCGGCTCGGCGTACCACGCCAGGTGGATGCACACGTGAGGATGCACGTCCGCGATCTCGTCCTTGTAGGTGTCGGGCGAGGCCAGATCGCCGCGGACGATCTGAATGTCACTCAAGACACCCGATAGACGCGAAAGGGGGTCACCAGGCAGCGCCAGGATTGACACCCGCCTCCCGGCCGCCAAAGCGAGGCGCGCGACATGCGCCCCCACAAAACCAGAAGCTCCTGTCATCACAACACAGGGCGAGTCGTTAGCCGCCATTCAGGACGCCCTCATTCCTAGACGCCGTGACGATAGGTCTAGTGGTGCCTGGCTGCCCAGTCGTATGGTATGGGATTGTGGTAGGGATCCAATCGCTCACTGCGCGTCGGATCGTGGGGGCGCGTGCAGCAATTGGCTACGATCGCATACGGCTCGCTCATGCCCTTGAAACCATTCCACACACCGGGTGGAATGACGGCCAGCGCGTAATGGTCTGGACCAAGGAAGACCTCAGTCAGTTCCCCCCGGGTGGGGGACTCCTCCCGGTCATCATAGAGCACCACTTTGACCCGCCCGAAGATGCACGCATAGTTGAGTGTCATCTCCTTGTGTCGGTGCCACCCTTTGACCACGCCCGGATAAACGCTGGAGAAGTAGATCTCGCCAAACTCGACGAAATGGGGGTCGGTACGCCGGAGCATGTGATACACGGTTCCCCTCTCGTCTGCGATCCGCTGTAGTTCAACGATCCGCACACCTTCTATCATGTTTCAATCACCCTTGGCTCCGGGATCGGGATAATGAAGCGCCCTCCTCGCCGGATGTACTCGGATTGCTGGGACATGATCTCCTCAGCAAAATTCCAGGCCAGTAGCACGACGTAATCCGGCATGACCTCCATCAACTTCACAGGGGCATAGATCGGGAGTCGTACCCCCGGGAGATAAAGTCCCTGTTTGTGCACGCTACGATCGACAACGAAGTCCAGAATATCCTTGCCAATGCCGGTGTAGTTCAACAGTGTTGCCCCTTTGGCGGCCGCCCCGTAAGCCGCGAGACGAGCGCCCTGGTGTTTCAGCTCGCTGACCATGCCCAGGAGGCTGGCTTTCAGGGCCTCCACCCGTAGACCAAAGTCCCGGTAGAAGGCCTCCTTCCCCACGCCCCAGGCCTGCTCCTCTTGGCGAAGACGTTCCGCGGATCCATCCCTTTCCGCGTACGCCGCCCTTCCTGTGACGAACAGTCGCAGAGAGCCCCCGTGGATGGGCACCCGTGCCACCCGCTGGACCTCGAGGCCGTGGCGATCGAAGAGCTCATCCAGCGCCGTTAACGAGTAGTAGCACAAGTGCTCGTGGTAGATCGTGTCGAACTCGCAACGGTCGATGAGATCCTTCACGTACGGGACCTCGATTATCGCAACCCCCCTCCTCGCCAACAGGATCGCTATACCCTCTACGAAGCCATTGAGGTCGGCAACGTGGGCGAGCACATTGTGGGCGTGCAACACATCCGCCCTCCGGCCTTCCGCCACCAGTCGCTCAGCCACTCCCTGGTCAAAGAACTCGCGCAGTGTTGGTATCTGCCTCTCTTGCTCCGCTACAAGCGCTACATTCTCCGCCGGTTCAACGCCAAGGACGGAGATCCCGGCCAGCCGGTAGAACTGCAACAGATACCCATCATTGCTTGCCAATTCCACCACTAAGCTTCTTCCGTCGAGGTGACGCGATGCAATCGTCTCCTCCGCGAGATGACGGGCGTGTTCCACCATCGTGTCCGAGTAGGAGGAGAAGTATAGGTACTCCCGGAACAGCGTCGCAGGCGGGATTGTCTCCGTGATCTGCAACAATGCGCACCGACTGCAGAAAGCAACTTCGAGTGGGAATGTCTCCTCCGGTTCCCTCAGTTGCTCCGCCGATAGGAGAGCATTTGCCAATGGCATTCGCCCCAGCGAGAGAACGCTCGTGAGCGTTCTCTCGCCGCACGACCGACAGGCAGGAAGCGGGCTAGCCATTCTCCTTCCCTAAGAAGCGCGAATACCAGTCGATCGTGCGGCGCAGCCCTTCTTCCAGTGTGAACAAAGGCTCCCAGCCGAGAAGACGCCGGGCCTTAGCTGCGCTGAGATATTGATGCTGGATTTCGTTGGTGACTTCGTCCTTGACAATGGGCTCGAGCGAGGAGCCCATGATTTCCAGGATTCGATGCGCGATCTCGAGCACAGTCACTTGATTCTCGTTCGAGAAATTGAAGGCCTCGCCCCGGAGCTCTGCATTCCTAGCCAACTGTTCCGCTATGAGCATGTACGCGGCGGCTCCATCTTCAACATAGAAGTAGTCTCGCACGTACTGGCCGTCGGAGCGGATGATGGGTCGCCTGTTCCTGAGAATCGATCGGACGGTCCCCGGTACGATCCGATTCCAGTTCAGGTCTCCTCCACCGTAGAAGTTACCACATCGGGTGATCCCAATTGGAAGGCTGTACGTCGCGGCATACGACTGGCCGAGCAGGTCCGCGCAGGACTTGCTGACGTCGTATGGATGGCGCCCCCGCAAAGGAGCGTCCTCCTCATAGGGCAGGCGGTCATGTGCCCCGTATGCTTTGTCGGAGGAAGCCAATACGACTTGCCGGACCTGAGGGGACCTGCGGCAGGATTCGAGAAGCGCCCAGGTCCCAGCTATGTTTGTGTCGAATGTGGATACCGGATTCCGGTTCGCGATTGTGACAATCGTCTGCGCTGCAAGGTGGATAACCGTATCGATCTCGTACTCGCCCATGACTCGTTCAAGGAGTGGCCGATCGCGTACGTCCCCCCGCACGGTTGTTACACTGTCAACCAACTGGGTTCGGACGATTTCGCTCTGAGGCACCCAATCACGAATCAAGCACACAACACTCGCTCCCGCGTCGACCAGTCGGCGAACAAGCCAGCCTCCCACCAGGCCAGTGGCGCCCGTTACGAAAGTCGGACGATCAAGCCAGAAGCCGCTCATCCCCACAGTCTCCATGGCGCCTTGCCTTGTTGCCAGAGTCCCTCCAGCAACCGTTTGTCGCGTAGAGTATCCATACACTGCCAAAAACCCTCATGCCGATAGGCAGCAAGTTGACCCTGGGAGGCCAGTCTTTCTAAGGCTTGAGACTCCAAGACCGTCTCGTCTCCTGACAGGTACTCGTAGATACCCTGCTCGAATACCATGAAGCCGCCATTGATCCAGCCTTCCCCGATTTGAGGCTTCTCCGTGAACTCCACCACGAGATCTCCCTCAAGAACCAATCCGCCAAACCTCGCCGGAGGGCGCACCGCTGTGACCGTGGCCAGCTTCCCATGCACCTTGTGGAATCGCACCAGGGCCTCTAGGTCGACGTCTGACACCCCATCGCCATAGGTTGCCAGGAATGTCTCATGTCCAATCCATGGCTCCAGCCGCTTGATCCGTCCTCCTGTCATGGTAGCGCCGCCCGTATCCACCATATGAATGAGCCACTTTTCCTGGTCCTTTGAGGCTCGCCCTATCTCCCCACTTGCAAGGTCTATGGTCATGTCACCATTCAGCACACTGTAGTCAACGAAGAACCGCTTGATCACATCCCCGCGATAACCCAAGGCAATGAAGAACTCTCGATGGCCGTAGCAGGCATAGTGCTTCATGATGTGCCATAAAATGGGCCACCCGCCCACCTCAACCATGGGCTTGGGCTTCAGGTCCGTCTCTTCGGCCAAACGTGTCCCCTGGCCGCCTGCCAAGATGACAACCTTCACGACCACCTCCTCGAGGTTCCGCCTAGTCCCAACCGAGGGGAAGGCCAGTCCGGCACATAGCCTCGACTTGCTCTGAAGCGGAACCCTAATCCCTGCGGGCTTCCAGGCTCCCGAGGGGCAGCCGAACGGCCAAGCCGGCCCTGATCCGGGCGACCGTGCTGAAGATCTTGCGGGTCACAAACTCGAAGCCTCGCCTCACGATCTCCTCCGCTCCTTTGCGCGCTCCTAGGGTCCAGACCGGCCCTGCCCCGGCTAACTCCGGGCGGGTTCCCTCCCCGGCTTGCGATGAAGCCCATCGAGTTGGTCATACCAGACATTCGCGGGGTAGACTTCGCACGGGCAGGGTTGCGTCCATCCGACGCAGCGTCCGGAGGCCTCATGCATCCCTGGGGACGTCCGGCTATCAACTCAAAGCCCGCGCAGCAGCCCGCGACCCCCTCCACCGCCCTACCTCCGTTCTCCCTCAAGGGATGGGAGCGACAAACAATTGAAGGGAATCATGAGAAAGGGATCGCGGAAGGCCCTGGAGCGTTGCGTGCTCCTGGCAGAAGGAACAGATGATGGCGCAGGGCTCGAAGGTTGGATCATTGTACCTGTCCAGCGGCGGGCCGACGTTGATCACTTCGATGCGACGGCCTGATTGTGGCGCGGCGAGAAGCCACCAGAACGGGTACTCGAAGACGTTCGACTCGATCCGCAAACCCACTCGCCTGCAATCGCTCCTGGAGATCGCTTCCGTCACGGCCTCATAATCGTCGCGGAGCCCGCGATTGGTCGCAAACAGCACCTCCTCCGGCGAGGCGACGAGGATACTCCGAATGGCAGTTGGCCACGGAGGCAGACC
>Ga0326597_10008306_pt1 | contig 14031 bp, 12 predicted proteins | sample RVTome_12_FD_203789 | JGI IMG/M metagenome (GOLD analysis project Ga0326597, IMG submission 203789) | Soil microbial communities from uranium-contaminated site in the Upper Colorado River Basin, Wyoming, United States - RVT100D185 | ecosystem: Environmental > Terrestrial > Soil > Contaminated >... | reverse complement strand
CGTGACGGCTTTTTCCCCGTTCTTCCCCCACTTGGGCACGGCTCCGGGACCCCTGATGCCGGCGCTGCTGCACCTGCGGGGGCGGGATGGGGCCGGCCGCCCGTACGCCCTGCGCCTGCTGGTGGGCGGCGGGGCCGGGGGGAGCGTGATGGGGGACGGCCTGGCGCACACCGGGCCCGCGGCCGGCGCGGGACGGGTGCCGCCGCTGGAACGGATCGAGGCGCGCTATCCGATCCTGGTGCACGCCTTCGGCCTGCGTGAGGGCTCTGCCGGGCCGGGCCGCTACCGCGGCGGGCTGGGCGCCGCGTTCGACTTCGAGATCGAGGCCGGCGAGGCCGAGCTGAACGCCGTGCTCCCCGGGCGGGCGCCGGGGGTGCAGGGGGGGTACGCGGGCACCCCGGCGCGCCTGACGGTGCAGGGCGCCGAGGGCGGCCGGCGTTCCTGGGAAGGGCCGGGACGCCACGTGGTCTCCCTGCGGGCGGGCGAGCGCGTGAGGGTCGAGACCCCGGGCGGCGGCGGATGGGGCCTGCCCTACCAGCGGCCCATCCACAAGCTGGAGGACGACGTGCGCCGCGGCCTCGTGGACCTGCGGGAGGCGAAGAACCCGTATGGCGTCATCTTCGACCCGGCCACGCGAGAGAAGGACGACGTCCTGACCTATCGGGTGCGCCACTACCTGCTCACGTCGCTGGTCGTCGAGGACATCGTGGCCGGGCAAGACGCGACCATCTGGGGCTAGCGGCGTCGCCGCTTGCCCCGGATGGTAATGACCAATGGACCAATGACCAAATCCCAATGCCGGTAGGCGCGCAGGGCGCGCCGTTCATCCCCAGAGGAGAGAGCGTGCGAAGCACGTCCGCAATTGGGCATTGGGCATTGGGCATTGGGCATTGGCGGTAGCGTATGGCGTCGCGGTTTGCCGTCAGCTCCCGCCTGCATCCCACGGATCCGGAAAGCGTGGCCGAAGTGGCGCGCCGGCTCGGCGCGGAAGCCATCGAGTGGCGGCTGGACGCGCTCCGGGTGCCGGTGGCCAGGCGGGCCCAGGCGGCGCTCTTGGCGCGCCTGGCGCCCCCCGGGATGGCGCCCCTCTATCACGCCCCGTACACGGACCTGGAGGTCGCCCACAAGAATGCCGCCCTGGCGCGCCAGTCGCTGGGTATGCTGCGGACCTGCCTGGAGGCCCTGCCGGCCGCGGGGGCTCCCGTGTTCACGGTGCATGTGGGCTCCAAGGGCATCCCGGTGGAGGAACTCTCGTGGGATCACGCCGTGGGCAACGTCCGGAGCCTCGTCCAGGCCGGCAGCGCCCGCGGCATCGCCGTGGCCATCGAGAACCTGGCCACGGGGTGGACGGCGGACCCCTGGGCCATGGGCGAGCTGTGCGCCCGGAGCGGGGCCCGCATGACCTTCGACCTGGGCCACTGCCTGGCCAGCGAGCCCGTCCGGACCGGGGGCAAGCGGATCACGGAGATCCTCGACGACCTGGCCAAGTTCATCGTCCAGGCCCATGTCTACGGCGCCGAGACGGAAGAGGGACGGCACGTCATCTGGAAGGACCTGGAGCCGGTCAAACCGGCCCTGCGCCACCTGGCCCAGCTCCCGTCCTTCTGCTGGATCCTCGACGTGGACGACGCGGACGAGGCCGCGCAGATCAAGGAGCAGATCGAGAGCGGCGCGTTCATCTGACCGCCCTGGACCCAAGAGCGTTCGGCCGTTCGGCTGTTCGACGGTTCGGCCGTTCAGACGCTCCAAAGGGAGGGGGCCCGGATCGGGCACCCAGCGCGATGACGTTCTGAAGAACTGCCGAACTGCCGAATTGCCGAACGGTCGAACTGTCGAACGCTTTTCCATGAAAAAGGAGGGGACATGGGCTACTACCACCGGTGGGATGAGTTTCCGCAGCGCGGGGTGAGCTACCTGAAGGGCCTGCCGAACTCCGAGGGACTGAAGATCCGCATCATGGCCAGCGAGCACATGATGTTCACGCAGATCAGCGTCAAGGGTGGCGCCAAGATCCCCCGACACCACCATGTGGCCGAGCAGGTCGTCTTCTTGACCAAGGGGAAGATGCGGGTCACCACGGCGGGCGCGCCTGCGCGGGTCCTGGTGCCGGGGGACATCTGGGTGGTCCCCGCCAACGTGACCCACGGGATCGAATACATCGGCGACTGCGAGGCGCTGGAGGCGGTGAGCCCCCTGCGCCTGGACAACTTCACCGGCTACACCATCCAGCGCACCTTCTTCGACGAGCCCATCCGCGCCAAGGGGGCCAAGGCCCGCCGCCGGTAACCGCCGAACGCCAAGATCGCCAAGGGCACTTGTTTGCCGAGGGGCCACTTGGCGGCGAGAGGGACACTGCATGAATCAGGCTCGACTCACCGCCCTCCAGGACATGGCCACGCGGTTGCGGATCCATTCCATCCGGTCCACCACGGCGGCCGGGAGCGGCCATCCGACGAGCTGCTGCTCGGCGGCGGAGATCGTGGCCGCGCTCTTCTTCGACGTGATGCGCCTGCGGGTGAAAGACCCGCGGGCGGCCGACTGCGACCGCTTCGTCCTGAGCAAGGGGCACGCGGCGCCTCTCCTCTACGCCGCGTGGGCCGAGGCGGGCGCGTTTCCGGTGGACGACCTGCTCACCCTCCGGAAGATCACCAGCGACCTGGAGGGCCATCCGACGCCGCGCCTTCCCTTCGTGGACGTGGCCACCGGCTCGCTGGGACAGGGGCTCGGCGCCGGGGTGGGCATGGCGTTGGCGGGCAAGCAGGACGGCTCGCCCCGCACCGTCTTCGTCCTCCTGGGGGACGGGGAGTGCGCGGAGGGGAGCGTGTGGGAGGCGGCGGGGATCGCTTCCCACTACGCGCTCAACAATCTCGTGGCCGTGGTGGACGTGAACCGCTTCGGCCAGTCCGAAGGGACGATGCTGGGGCACGACCTCCAGACGTACCGGAAGCGGTTCGCGGCCTTCGGGTGGCGGGCGTTCGAGGTGGATGGCCATGACATGGCGCAGGTCGTCCGGATCCTGCGGCGCGCCGCGAGACCCTCCGGGCAGCCCACGGCCGTGCTGGCGCGAACACTGAAGGGCAAGGACATTCCGGGGGTGGAGGACAAGGACGGCTGGCACGGCAAGCCGCTCCCGGAAGCCGCCGCCAAGGAGGTCATCGCCCACCTGGAGGGCCGACTGAGCGGCGCGGCGCGCCTGCGCGTGCGCTCCGTGCGGGGGGCGCCGCCCGCCGCCCCCCCGCCCGCCGGCGGGCCGGCATCCCTGCCGGCGCCGGCCTACGCCGCGGGCGACAGCGTGGCCACGCGCGAGGCGTACGGCGAGGCCCTGGCGAAGCTCGGCCGCCTCGACCCGGCGGTGGTGGCGCTGGACGGCGACGTGAAGAACTCCACCTTCGCGGAGAAGTTCAAGGCGGCGTGCCCGGACCGCTACGTGGAGGGCTTCATTGCCGAGCAGAACCTGGTGGGGGCGGGGATGGGGATGGCCGCGTGCGGCAAGATCCCCTTCGTCTCGTCCTTCGCGTGCTTCCTGACGCGGGCCTTCGACCAGGTCCGGATGGCCGGCATCTCGCAGACCAATATCAAGTTCGCCGGCTCCCACTGCGGCGTGAGCATCGGCGAGGACGGACCGTCGCAGATGGGCCTGGAGGATCTGGCCATGTTCCGTGCGGTCCCCGGCTCCCTCGTCCTCTATCCGGCGGACGGCGTGGCCGGCGAGCGCTGCGTGGAACTGGCGGCCCGGCACCAGGGGCTCGCCTACATCCGCACGTCACGCCCGAAGACGCCGGTGCTCTACCGGCCCGACGAGCCGTTCGCCGTCGGCGGTTCGAAGGTCCTGCGCCAGAGCGACACCGACCGGGCCGCCGTCGTGGCGGCCGGCGTGACGCTGCACGAGGCCCTGAAGGCCTGGGGGCAGCTCAAGGACCGCGGCGTCCCCATCCGGGTGATCGACTGCTACTCGATCAAACCGGTGGACCGCGCGGGCCTGCTGGCGGCGGCACGGGCCACGGGGGGGTGGCTCATCGTGGTGGAGGACCACTACCCGGAGGGCGGGCTCGGCGACGCCGTCCTGGACGCCCTGGCCACCGAGGGCATCCGGGTCCACAAGCTGGCGGTGCGCGAGCTGCCCCGCAGTGGCAAGCCCCAGGAGCTGCTGGACCGCTTCGGGATCAGCGCGCAGCACATCGCGGCCAAGGTCCTCAAGGTTGTGGGGGAGAACTGAGCGGTCGCCCGGCGGACGGCGGAAGCGAATCAGTAGAATCGTGCGACTTCCGAGGACGGGGGGAATCTGTTATGATTTCCCGGGCCTTGGGGGTTCCGGACATCGCGGGGAGGTGCCCGGGTTCGCGGGGAAGTCACGCGGCCCGAACCATGGCGGCGCGACCGCCAGCCGGCCTGGGGGCTCCCCGATGAGCGCCGGCGCGCCGCCGCCGGCGGGTTGGCTCGATGGACGACGAAGCCCGCCGCGAGGCGGCCGAAACCCATTTCCGGCAGGCATACGAGCACCAGATGCGGGGCGAGCTGGAGGAGGCCGTCCGGCTCTACCGGCTCTCCCTCGAGGCCCATCCCACCGCCGAGGCCCACACCTTCCTCGGTTGGACCTACAGCTTCCAGGGCCGGTACGACGAGGCCATCGCCGAGTGCCACCGGGCCATCGCCGTAGACCCGGAATTTGGTAATCCGTACAACGACATCGGGGCCTACCTGATCGAGTTGGGGCGGCACGAAGAGGCGATCCCCTGGTTCCGGAAGGCCATGGTCGCCCGCCGGTACGAACCGCGGCACTTCCCCCACGCGAACCTGGGGCGGGTCTGGATGAAGCTGGGCCGGCTGGGGGACGCCATGCGGGAGTTCCGCAAGGCCCTGGAGATCGAGCCCACCTACGCCGTGGCCCGGCGGGAGCTGGGGAAACTGGTGGGGGGCAACGGGTCGGGCCCGAGCGAGGTCATTTCCCGGTAGCGTCATCCCCCTGCGGATCCCTCTCGCCGCGGGGGAGCGGGCGGGAACATCGAGGAAGGACGCATGGTACGCAACGTGATCATCATCGGATCGGGCCCCGCGGGCTTGACGGCGGGGGTCTACACGGGGCGGGCGAACCTGCAGCCGCTCATGATCGAGGGGTTCGCGGCCGGCGGCCAGTTGATGCTGACCACCGAGGTGGAGAACTACCCCGGCTTCCCCACGGGCCTCATGGGGCCCGACCTGATCGGGGAGATGCGCAAGCAGGCCCTGCGGTTCGGCACCGAGATCGTCACCGCCGACGTGACGCAGGTGGACTTCCGCGCGCGGCCCTTCCGGGTGTGGGTGGAGAAGGACCTGCATCAGGCCAAGGCGGTCATCGTGACCACCGGCGCCGACGCCAGGTGGCTGGGCCTGGCCAACGAGGAGAGGCTGCGCGGCCACGGCGTCTCGTCCTGCGCTACGTGCGACGGCTTCTTCTTCCAGGACCAGGAGATCATGGTCGTGGGCGGCGGCGACACGGCAATGGAGGAGGCCCTGTTCCTCACCAAGTTCGGCCGGCGGGTCACGGTGGTACACCGGCGGGACAAGCTGCGGGCCTCGAAGATCATGCAGGAGAAGGCCCAGAAGCACCCCAAGGTCCGCTTCATCTGGAACAGCGCGGTCGAGGACGTGCTGGGCGGCGATCACGTGACCGGGGTGCGCTTGAAGGAGTTGCCCACGGGGAAGACGTGGGACGAGCCGGTGGGCGGCCTCTTTATCGGCATCGGCCATACCCCCAATACGAAGCTGTTCGTGGGCCAACTGGAGATGGACGCCAACGGGTACATCATCACCCACCACGGCACCCGCACCAATGTGGAGGGGGTCTTCGCGGCGGGCGACGTGCAGGATCACGTGTACCGGCAGGCCATCACCGCGGCCGGGTCCGGGTGCATGGCCGCCATCGACGCGGAGCGATGGCTGGAAGGCATCGGGTAGCGGGCCGCTGAGAAGGGCCCGACATCTTACCCCGCTGCCGCTATGGCGGCAGCGGGTGAGGCGTTGGCGAGCTCGCACACTCGTTGCGGCTACCAGAAGGACGCCTCACTCGGGGCTTCGCGCACCGTCTTGCATCTGGACCCCTTTGAGCGGCCCGCGGAAACCGACACTTCAGTCATATGATCGTGTTGCCGGGCGGGGGGCATCCGCGCGGCGGAAGCGGCGTGCAGGTGTGCGCCGCTCCAGGCGGCGCGGGCGGCCGGGCCTGGCGAGGGGTTCCGAGCTGCAGGGGTGAACCATCCGAGAGGCCAGTTCGGTATGAAACGGTACGACGCCGTCCTCTTCGATCTGTTCGACACCGTGGTGCACTTCAATCGCGAGCGCCTGCCCCTGGTGTGCGTGAACGGGGCCGAGGTCCGGTCCTCCACGCCCCCCACCTTCGAGGTCGTCCGGCGGGCCTACGGCCACGTGCCCTTTGAACAGTTTCATCAGGCCTTCGTGGGGGCCTTCCGGGAGGCCGAACGGATCCGGAACGACACCCACCGCGAGGTGACCGCCCTGGAGCGGTTCGCCATGGCCTTCCGGACCCTGGACCTTCCCTGGGACCGCGAGGCGCAGGCGGTGGCGGCGGCAGGGCTGGAGGTGCACATGCGCACTCTGGCCTCCACGGTGGAGTGCCCGCCGGAATACCGGGCCGCCCTGGAGTGGACCCGGGCGCGGTACCGTGTGGCGCTGGTCTCGAACTTCGATCACGGGCCCACCGCCCGGCTGATACTGGACCAGCATGGGATCGCCGCGTATTTCGAACAGGTCGTGGTCTCGGCGGACCTGGGCTGGCGCAAGCCCAGGCCCGAGGTGTTCCATCGGGCCCTGGGTCCCATGGGCGTGGCGCCGGCGCAGGCCGTGTTTGTGGGCGACAACGCGGACATCGACGTCGGCGGCGCCAAGGGCGCGGGCATGGGCGCCATCTGGATCAATCGCGACGGCGAGACGTATCCCGAGGGGCTTCCGGCGCCGGATCATACGGTGGCGACCCTGCCGGAGATCTGCACCGTGCTGTAGACACCCCACGGTGGGCCCGCCCGCAGCGGGCGACGGGGCCGCCACGGGAAGGGGGAGGGCGATATGAGCGACGCGCCACAGTACCTCTGGTTCAACGGCCGCATCGTGCCCTACGACCAGGCGCGCATCCACGTGCAGTCGGCCGCGATGAAGTTCGGCGCCGCCGTGTACGAAGGCCTGCGGGGCTACTGGAACGCCGACGCCCGCGAGCTCTACCTCTTCCGGCAGGACGCCCACATCGCGCGCCTCCGCCAGTCCACCAGGCTGATGCGCATGGAGATGCCCTTCACCCTGGCCCAGATACGGGACGGGGTGCTGGAGGTGCTGCGGGCCAACCACTTCCGGGAGGACGTGCACATCCGGCAGAGCGTCTTCCTGGAGGGCGACACCCCCATGACGAGCACGGGGCCGGTGGGGATGTCGGTGGCGGCGTACCCCATGGGGCGCATCAAGAACAGCGAGGCCGGGCACCACTACTGCATCAGCTCGTGGCTTCGCATCCCGGACAGCGCCATGCCCCCCCGGGTCAAGTGTATCGCCAACTACCACAACGGGCGGCTGGCCGCCCTGCAGGCCCGGGCCGACGGGTACGACGGCACGTTTCTGCTGAACAGCCGCGGGAAGGTCTCGGAGACGCCGGGGGCGTGCATGTTCCTGGTGCGGGGAGGGCGCCCCATCACCCCCGGCGTCACCTCGGACATCCTGGAGAGCATCACGCGGGACACCCTGATCCGCCTCTTCGTCGAGGTCCACGGGCTGGCGGTGGAGGAGCGGGACGTGGATCGCACGGAGGTGTACGCGGCGGACGAGGTGTTCGTGTGCGGCAGCGCCTACGAGGTGACACCCGTCGTCTCCGTGGACCGCTACACGGTGGGGGACGGCACCGTGGGGCCGCTCACCAAGGCGATCCTGGCGACCTACCTGGACGTGGCCCGCGGCCACGTGGCGGCGCACCGGGATTGGGTGACCCCGGTCTACGGAACGCCGTAATGGCCGATGGCCAATGACCAATTGCGGTCGGCGCGCACTGCGCGCCCCTCTTCTGTGCGGATGAAGGGTGCGCGCCGCGCGCTCACCGCCATTGGTATTTGGATTGTGGCCTTTGGTCCTCTGGCGGTGACGGGCGCCGCCGCGTGGGCGTACAGCTTCTATTCGTGCGGCCCCAACTGCACCCCGCGGTGGCCCTCCGGCCGGATCGCCCTCTACGCCAACCAGGAAGCCACCGAGTGTGACCTCGCGGCCATGCGGCGGGCCATGGCGCGGTGGAACGCGGCCCTGGCCCGGGTGGGTGCCGACGCGCAGGTGATGCTCGCCGGGCGCACCACGCACTACGGGTTGCAGAAGAACGGAGTCAGCAGCGTGGCTCTCCTGGTGAGCCGCTGGCCCAAGGAACGCCGCCTCTTCGGCTGGACCAGTATGTGGTGGCGGGGGGGCCGCGTGGTGGAGGGCGACATCGTTTTCAATCTCCAGGACCATCCCTTCCGCTGCGACATCCCGGTGCGCCGCGGGGCCGCGGCCAGCCTCGAGCAGGAGATGACGCACGAGCTGGGGCACCTCCTGGGCCTGGGTCACGCCCGGGGCGGGATCATGATGCCCGAGGGATACGGCACCGCCGTGGACCCGGACGCCCTGGAGGGCCTGCGCGCCCTCTACGGCCGCTGACACCGACTCGCCCGCCGCGCCACTTCAGGAGGTTTCCATCAAACGTCTGGCTGCCCTCAAGCCCTGGCTCCTGCGCCAAAAGCGCGCGCTGCTTCTCGGATTGGGGTTCCTGGCCCTCACCAACGCCTTCCTCCTGGTCGTCCCGCGCATCCTGAAGGACGCCATCGACCACCTGAAGGCCGGGACCCTGCCGCGCCCGCTCTGGCAGTACGCCTGCCTCATCGTGGGGGCCACCCTGCTGCAAGGGACCTTCCGGTTCCTGGCCCGGCGCACCTTGGTGGGCACCGCCCGGGACCTGGAATACGACCTCCGCAACGCCCTCTTCGCCCACTTGCAGCGGCTGCCGCCGTCCTTCTACCAGGCCACCCGGCCGGGCGAGGTGATGTCGCGCGCCACGGGGGACCTGAACCAGATCCGCATGATGCTGGGGGCCGGCATCATGTACGCGGCCAACGCCTGTTTCGTCTATCCCGGGGCGGTCCTGGCCATGGCCCTCACGGACCCATGGCTGGCCCTCTGGGCGGTGCTGCCCTATCCGATCCTCTTCGCCGTCCTGAAACCCTTCAAGCGGTGGATCCACGACCGGTTCCAGGAGGTGCAGGACCAGTTCGACCGGATTGCCGGCAAGGTGCAGGAGAACCTGGCCGGGATGCGCGTGGTGAAGGCCTATACCATGGCGCGGGGCGAGGTGGCCGAGTTCGCCCGCCTCAACGAGGAGTACGTGCGCCGGAACCTGCGCCTGACCCTCCTGGAGGGAATCGCCTCTCCCCTCACCGGGATCGTAGGCGGCGTGGGCACCGTGGTGATCCTCTGGCTCGGCGGGGCCCGGGTGATCGAGGGGCGGCTCACGCTGGGGGATTTCGTGGCCTTCAACGCCTACCTGGCCATGCTGGTGTGGCCCACCATCGCCCTGGCCTGGATCGCCAACCTGATCCAGCGAGGGATCGTCTCGCTGGGGCGCGTCCAGGAGATCCTGGACGCGCCCCCGGCGATCCGGGACCCGGAGAACCCGGTGCTGCCGGCGGCGATCAGGGGCGCCCTCGAGTTCCGCGGCCTCTCGGTGGTGTACGGGGGCGGGGGCCGGAAGGCCCTGGAGGGTGTGACGCTGGAGATCCCGGCCGGCGCCCGGGTGGCCCTGGTCGGGCCCATCGGTGCCGGAAAGAGCACGCTGGCCTCGGCCATCCCGCGCCTGGTGGACGTCTCCCCCGGGACCGTGTTCCTGGACGGGGTGGACGTGACGCGGATGCCCCTGGCGGCCCTGCGGCGGGCCGTGGGCTGTGTCCCGCAGGACGCGTTCCTCTTCTCGGAGACGCTCCGCGAGAACATCGCCTTCGGCCGGCCCGACGCGCCGCCCGGGGCGGTGGAGGCCGCCGCGGCGCGGGCCCAGCTCGCCCCGGACATCGCGGCCTTCTCGCACGGGCTGGACACCGTGGTGGGCGAGCGGGGGGTGACACTTTCGGGAGGCCAGCGCCAGCGCGTGGGGATCGCCCGGGCGATCCTCATGGATCCGAAGATCCTGATCCTGGACGACGCCCTGTCCAACGTGGACGCGGCCACGGAGGAGGCGATCCTCCGCGGCCTGGAGCCGGTGATGGCGGGGCGGACGACCCTGATCATCACCCACCGCCTGGCCGCCATCCGGGACGCGGATCTGATCGTGGTGCTGGACCACGGGCGCATCGTCGAGACGGGCCGGCACGCGGACCTGGCGGCGGGCGACGGCCTCTACGCGCGCCTCTGGGCGCGGCAGCAGCTGGCCGCCGAGCTGGCCCAGGTCTGAACCGCAGGACTGAGGACTGAGGGCCGAGGACTGAGTGGCGATGCTGATTGCTGAGGGCTGTGCGCCGAAGGCGAAGGGATGACCGGCTACCACGAGGAAGAAGCGCTCGGGAAGGCGTACGACAGGCGGCTCCTGCGGCGCCTGTTGCGGTTCGTCCGCCCCTGCCGGGGCCTGCTGGCCCTTTCGGCGGTGCTGCTGCTCTGCGCCCGCGGGGCGGACATCGTGCAGCCCTACCTGCTGAAGCTCGCCATCGACGGGCCCATCGCCCGCGCGTCGCTGGGCGGGCTGGCGGGCATCTCGCTCCTCTACATCGCGGCCCTGGCGGCCGAGTTCCTCTTCTCCTACGCCCAGCTCTACACGCTGAACCTGGCCGGGCAGCGCGTGATGTACGACATGCGGCTGGCCATCTTCAACCACGTCCAGCGGCTGCCGGTGCGCTACTTCGACCGGAACCCGGTGGGCCGCATCTTCACCCGCGTCACGTCCGACGTGGAGAACCTCCACGAGATGCTCACCTCGGGCCTGGTGGCCGTGTTCGGGGACCTGGTGATGGCCGGCGGCATCCTGGTGGCCATGCTGGCCCTGGACGTGCGGCTGTCCCTGGTTTCCTTCGCCCTCTTCCCGGTGCTCTTCCTGGCCTCGGCCCTCTACCGGCGCCACGCCCGCGAGGCCTATCGCGAGGTGCGGGCCAAGCAGGCCAAGCTGAACGCCACACTCCAGGAGCACCTGGCCGGGATGCGCATCGTCCAGCTCTTCGCGCGGGAGGCGGAGAGCTTCCGACGCTTCGACGGCATCAATCGGGAGCACCGGCAGGCCAACCTGCGGGCGCTGCACACTTACGCCATCTTCTACCCGGCTGTGGAAGTCATCGCGTCGGCGGCCATCGCCCTCATCCTCTGGTCCGGCGGGGGCGGCGTGCTGGCGGGCGGCCTCAGCCTGGGCGGCCTGGTGGCCTTCCTGGAGTACGCCAGGCGGTTCTTCGACCCCATCAAGGACCTGAGCGAGAAGTACAACATCATGCAGGCGGCCATGGCGTCCTCGGAGCGGATCTTCCAGCTCCTGGATACGCCGGCAGAGCCGGGCGCCAACGGGGGCGGGCCGCCCCCTGCCGCCCGGCTCCGCGGGGCGGTGGAGTTCCGCAACGTGTGGTTCGCCTACGAACCGGGCGAGCCCGTGCTGCGGGACGTCTCGTTCACGGTGCGGCCCGGGGAGCGCGTGGCCCTGGTGGGGGCCACGGGCGCCGGCAAGACCTCGGTGGTGAGCCTCCTGGTCCGTTTCTACGAGGCGGAACGGGGCCAGGTGCTGCTGGACGGGCGGGACGTGCGCGAGTTCGACCCGGAGGTCCTGCGCCGGCGCATCGGCATCGTCTTCCAGGAGCCCTTCCTCTTCTCGGGCAGCGTGGCGGACAACATCCAGGTGGGCCGGGCGGACGTCGGCCGGCCGGCCGCCGAGGCGGCCGCCGCGCTGGTGGGGGCGGACCGGTTCATCGCGCGGCTGCCGCGCGGGCTCGACGAACCGGTGGCCGAGCGCGGGGCGTCGCTCTCGGTGGGGCAGCGCCAGCTCCTGGCCTTCGCCCGGGCCCTGGCCTACGACCCGGACATCCTGATCCTGGACGAGGCCACGTCCAGCATCGACGCGGAGAGCGAGCACCTGCTGCAGGAGGGCGTGGCCACGCTGGCGCGGGGCCGCACCGCCATCATCGTGGCCCACCGCCTGGCCACCATCCGCCACGTGGACCGGATCCTGGTGTTCCACCGCGGGGAACTGCGGGAGGCGGGGACGCACGACGAACTGCTTGCGGCCGGCGGGATCTACGCGCGCCTGTACCGCCTGCAGGCCAACGGGTACGAGGCGGAGGCGCCCGATGCCGCCGTCCCGCAGGCCGACCTCGGCGCGGTGTCTCTTGAGGCCTCAGGCGGTCCGGAGAGTTCCAAGGGCCGCCCGGCCTACATCGGCGGGGCCGAATGAGACGGGCGATGGGGAGGGTCGCGGGCGGGCCGTGAGATAGGATGCAGGGGGAGGCGAGGGGCGGCGGATCAGTCCGCCTTCGGGTGCATCCCGCACTCCTGGCAGACGATCCCTTCCTCGGTGCGCTCCCACCGGTGCAGCCGGCAGACGAGGCGGGGGCCTTCCGACTCCTTGGGCTGCCGGAGGGCCAGCATGTACAACCGGACCAGCACGACCAGGAAGAGGAGCAGGGCGGGGAAGGTGGTTTCCATTGTCATTTCCTCCAGGGCGCTTTGCCCGGACATCGTGCTGACCCTCGGCGGGTCAGTGCAGAGTGCAAGCGGTGTGCCCTGAGGAATATCCTCCAGGCGGCGCGCAGCGGGATGGTTTCCGTATCGGTCTCCACCGGCGTCGGCTCCAATGGTTTCAAAGAAGTGGGCCATTTTTCGGGCCCTTTATTGACACCGAGTTAGCACAGGGAATCGGTGGGCAGATTCCCTCCGCACCACGATGTGTCGTGCCGTTATCCAGGCGCGCCACCTCGGATGGGTTCGTGGCTGTCCCGGCACATACCGTTAGACGGAACCACGGGGTGGCTATTTTCCTGTCAATAATTCCCAGAGGGGGGCAGGGAGGAGCGAGCATGGCCAGCGTCGGTGGACCGAGCGGGACCGGGGGGCGGCCCCTCTATCTGCGCCAGTTCGAGCTGGGGCCGATGCAGAACTTCATCTACCTGCTGGGCTGCCCCGAGACGCGGGAGTGCGCCGTGATCGACCCTGCGTGGGACATGGAGACGGTCCTGCGGACCGCCCGCGCCGACGACTACCGTATCACCCACGCCATCATCACCCACACCCACCCGGACCACGTGAACGGTCTGGGGGGCCTGCTGGACGCGGGGGGATGCCGCATCCACGTGCACCGGGCCGAGGCGGAATTCCTGCGCGGCCTCGGCCTGGGGCAGGACCTGGTGCCCATGGACGCGGGGGATACGATCCTGGTCGGCAAGGTGCCCGTCCGGCTCCTGCACACCCCCGGGCACACGCCGGGGTCCCAGTGCTTCTCCGTGGACGACAAGCTGATCTCCGGGGACACCCTGTTCGTGGGCGCGTGCGGCCGGTGCGACCTGCCGGGCGGCGACGCCGAGGAGATGTATCGGAGCCTTAGCCAGCGCCTCATGGCCCTGCCCGACGACACCGTCCTCTACCCCGGCCACAACTACGGCCCGCGGCCCAGCTCGACCCTCGGCGACGAGCGCCGGACGAACCCCTTCATGCGCTTCACGTCGCTGGGCGCCTTCCTGCGGGCCTTCGGCTTCTGACCTTCGTCCATCGGTCCCGCCCGCCTCACGGGCCCCCGCCCCCATGGGGACCGGGGGCACGTGCGGGGCGGAGGCGGCCCGGAAAAGGCCCGGAAAAGGGCTTGCGCCCCCTGCGCCCATGTGATATCCAGTTTTGGTTTTTTGGGGCTCGCACATCTGCAACAAGGAGGGAGGAACCCCGATGACCTACATCATCGCCGAACCATGCATCGGCACCATCGATCGCGCCTGCGTCGACTCCTGCCCCGTGAACTGCATCTACGAGGGGCCGGACATGCTCTACATCAAGCCCGAGGAATGCATCGACTGCGGCGCCTGCGAGCCC
>Ga0326597_10008305_pt1 | contig 14032 bp, 13 predicted proteins | sample RVTome_12_FD_203789 | JGI IMG/M metagenome (GOLD analysis project Ga0326597, IMG submission 203789) | Soil microbial communities from uranium-contaminated site in the Upper Colorado River Basin, Wyoming, United States - RVT100D185 | ecosystem: Environmental > Terrestrial > Soil > Contaminated >... | reverse complement strand
GAAGCCGGGTGTCAGGCGCGTCTCACGCATGGCCTCAGGACTCGCGCGGGAGAATGCCGATCAGCTCGGCGAGCACATGGTCGCGGCCGCTGCCCGCGTACACGCGCACTTCAATGCGGCGAAACAGCGGGTTCGGCGTCGCTTTGGCTTCCTCGACGCACTCGAGTGGCACTCCGCCTTGCGGGCATTCGACGGTGCGGCTGCCGATGCCGGGAAAGGCACGCGCGGCGCGCAGCTCGGCGATCCGGTTCTCGGCGGAGATCTGCGCCAGTAGGCGCAGCTTCAGCTCGGCGCCCGTCTGCGCCATCGTGCCCACCGCGCGCAGGCCGGCGAGCAGCGCTACGGCAACGATCGCGAGCGCCACCAGCACCTCGATCAGCGTGAAGGCGCGCGCGCGGTGGCTTCTCATTCGGTCGGCTTCAGGTTGCCGAGCGCGTCGAGCGCGAGCCGCACTTCGGCCCCGGCCGTGGCGATGTGCAGCGTCGCCGCATCGAGCAGCGGCTCGCGGCCGAACACGATGTGACCACCTTCGATGCTCCGCACCTCGAACGGCCACGCCCGCCGGCGCAGGACGTCATCGCTCCAGTCGCGCGCCGCCTCCTCGTCGAGCGGCCGGAAGCGGTAGCCGTTGATATCGGCTTCCCATACCAGCGTCCGCCCGGTGATCCGCGCCTCGTCCTGCGCAATGCGGAACAGGGCGCCGAGGCGCGCGGTTTCCTCGCGCAGCAGCCGGGCGTCGCTTTTCGGCACCGAAAGCGCGACCACGGCGGCGGCGATGCCGAGCATGGCGATCACGACCAGGAGCTCGATCAGCGTAAACCCGGCGCGGCGCATGAGAGCGTGCACGAGCTACAGATCCCAGGAGCCGACGTCGCCATCGGCCCCGCTGCCGCCGGGCTGGTTATCGGCCCCGAGCGAGAAGACATCGATTTCCCCGCGCACGCCGGGATTGAGATATTGATAGAGGTTGCCCCATGGGTCCTTGGGGATCTTGTCGAGGTACTTCTGCCAGTTCTTCGGGACCGGGTCGCCCTGAGGCCTGGTGACGAGCGCCGCCAGTCCCTGCTCGGTCGTGGGGTAGCGTCCGTTGTCCAGGCGATAGAGCTTCAATGCCTGCATGATCGCCGCAACGTCCTGCTTGGCCGCCACGGTGCGCGCCTCATCGGTGCGGCCGACGACCCGCGGCACGATCAGCACGGCGAGGATGCCGAGGATCACCACCACCACCATGATCTCGACCAGCGTGAAGCCGCGCGCCGACCGCGCGGCCGGGCTTGCATCGCAGGTCGTTCCGTCGATCATGGTTCCACCGTCACGCAAGGCCCGCGGGGCGCGGGTTTCCGCTGCGTATTATGTTTCCGCACACCCATAAGAGCAAGGAGCTTTCCGGCGCGCCGGCGCGGATTCCGCGCGCGGCAACTCGTGGCGATGGGCGGTGGCGATGCCTTTACTGACGCGCGCGCGGCATCTATCATCGGCGCTGCGGACAATCAACGGATCCGGATGAATCGGCCTCTCTCGATGTTGCGCAATCGGCCCTGGTTGCGAATCGGCGTCTCGGGCGCGAATCTCGCGCGCGCGTGCACGTTCGTGCTGGTGCTCGCGCTCGCAGCGACGATCACGGGAGGAGTGTTGGAGTTCAGCGCGCGCCGGACCTCTTCCGAGCCCGTGCGCCCCGTTACCCTGGGCGATTCCGCTCCCCGCACTCGCGCAGCGGACATTGCGCCCATCGCTTTCCTGTTCGGCGCGCTGCCCGGCGCCGACGGGAGCGACATCCGGCTCGTCGGCGTCATTGCGCAGGGCAAGCTCGGCAAGGGAATCGCGCTGCTCGCGGTGGACGGCCGGCCGCCGCTCGCGTTGCGCGCGGGTCAGGGCATCGCGGCGGGTGTGACGCTGGCGGAAGTGCGCGCCGACCGGGTATTGATCAGCCGCTCAGGCGCCGTTCAGGAGATCCGGCTCCCCGCCAAGCCCGCGCCCGACGGCATCGTCAAGGTGCGCTGAACCACCTTCTCACGCTGCGTTCGCGCGCCGGATCCGCACCACCGCAAGAGCGAGGAGGAGAACGATGCTCGCCGCGGGCGCGGGATGTTTGATGACGGTTACGATCGGCCACAAGGCTCCTCTGACTACGGCGCGCAGCCAGTCGCGTTCTCGGATGAACTCCGCGACCGGAGGCGAGTACCGGTAATACAGCTGCACGAACGCTCGCCCGGCTTCGCTCTTCATGAGGTGATCATCGCGGAATCGGCGCAGCGTCACGACGTCGCCAGCCATGGAGCTTCCGTAGGCCGCCGTCGCAATGAAACAGCTGCAGGGATTGCTCTGGGTGCAGCTTCCACCGCTCCCACCGCCTCCGCCACCACCGGGAGGTGCCGTCGCGGTGAAGGTGGCGGTGCAGGACTTGGTGACATTCATCGTCACGACGCCGCCCGCGCAATTTCCCGACCAGCCCGAGAACGTCGAGCCGCCCGCCGCCATCGCCGACAGGCTCACCACGGTATTCGCAGCGAATCGGGCCTGGCACGTGGCGCCACACGCGATGCCCGACGGGTTCGACGTCACGGTGCCGATGCCGGTGCCAGACTTCGCAATGGTCAGGGTCACGGGCCCGTCGAGCTCCGTGACGGTATTGCTGCCGGCGTTCGTCACGTAGGCACGCGCCCCATCGGGACTGATGGCGATGCTTTCGGGCCCGTTGCCCACGGTGACTGGAGCAAGGACCAGGTCGTTCACGACGCCGATCACGCTGACCGAGTTGCTCCCGTTGTTGACCACGTAGACGCGGCTGTTGTCGGGGCTGACGGCGATGCCGGCCGGGCGCGTCCCGACCGCGATGGTCGTCTTCACCTGGCTGGTGGCGGCGTCGATCACCGTGACCGAATTGCCCAGATAATTGGAAACATAGGCTTTCGCGCCGTCGGGTGTGACGGCGATCGCGGTCGGACGCGCTCCGACCGGAATGCTGGTCGCCGTGGGCGCCATCTTGACCGTGTCGAAGACTCTGACGACGTCGAGGTTGGAAGCGGTTCCATCCGCGAACGCAAAGTACGCGCGCTGTCCATCCGGATTGACGGCGATCCCCAGCGGCGTCCAGCCCGGGCCGAGGGCGAAACTCGCTACCGCGGTCTTGGTCGCGATGTCGATTACCACGACCGCCCCGCCATCCTGGTTGTCCGAAACAAAAAGGTGCCGGCCATCCATGCTGATGGCGAGCCCCTGCGGATTGAGCGTCGGCCCGCCTCCCGCATTGACCATGGAACCGTTCACGACGACGGGGATCATGTCCGTCTTCGCCGCGGTCGCCGCATCGAGCACGGAGATGCCGCCCGACCCGTTAGTCACGTATACCCATCTGCCGGACGGACCGGCGACGATCGAATGCGCCTGCGCCCCCGTGGTTGGAGAACCCAAGACAAAGTTGTTTGCCGTGTTGATCAGAGATACCGGCGCCGAGCGGGTCGCCACATACGACTTGCGTCCATCGGGGCTGAACGTCACGCCCTCCGGTACCGCGGCGGTAGCGATGGTCGCGGTAACGACCGGTTCCGGAAACGTCGCGTTGCGGTTGAAGTGCAGCGGACTGATGGCGAGTCCCTGCGCCGTGGTCAAGCGCACCGGGCCGCTCGTCGCTCCTGCCGGCACGCGCGCGGTCAACGCGACATGGCTTGCCGACAGCGTTTCGGCCGGCGTACCGTTGAAGGTGATCGCATTGTCTGCCGGCAGGGCGCCGAGATTCGTGCCGACGATCGTCACCAGCGCATTGGGCGTCCCCGCCGGCGGATTCACGAAACGTACGCGCGGCCCTCCCGGCTTTGCGATCCGGATCCCGGTGAACGTTCCCTGGCCCTGCTGCCCGGGCTGAGTCCAGGTGCCGCCGGCATTGCCGCTGTTCGAATCAACCGCGGTCAGCATCCAGGTATTCTGGAAACAAGGGGGACGGTCCAGCGTCCCCATTACGATGTTGTTCGAACCTGCCGATGCGTCGACCGCGCCGTCGATGCAATCGACGTCGCCGCGGAGGGTGGCGGTTCCGGTGACACCCGACGCGGACTGGGAGAGTTCCGCCTCCCACGTCCCCGTCACCAAACCCTGGGCGGTATTGGATCCGGTCCAGGTACCGGCCCATACACCGGAGACGTCCGGGGGCGAGGACGGGGCCGGCGGGCTATCATCGTTCCCGCCACCACCGCATGCAGCCAGCGCCACCACCATGAGGCCTGCGGCCAATCGCGCCAAGGATCGAGATTCGATTCGCATGGGATCCCCTCCAATTCGTCGCGGCGGGGGGCGTCGCATGGGGCAAATCGACGGTCCCGCTGCTCACGGCGCTGATCGTGCGCCGGGGGGGCTTGCGGATCGCTTACCGCAGGCTTACGGATGACTTACTAATGGGACCGGGGCCTAACTGGCTGATTCTTTTACTACAAGACCGGCTATTTTCTCGCGAGCGCGGCTTCGATCGTTTTCACGACCTCCGCTTCGTAGGCGCGGATGAATTCGACGCTGTCCTTGGACGCGATATTGCGTACCTTCATCACTTTGGCTGGCGGGGGCTTGGCGGCGTCCACGCGCCGGAAGAACTCGACGGTGCGGGCGAGATCGCGGCCGAGCGCATCGTAGACGCGCTCGCACAGCGGGAAATGGCGGCTGTAGGTCATCTCGCTCGCCATGCCAACGTTGTTAAAAGACCCCCTCCTCCATGCCAGCGCCCGCTCGGCGCTGCGGAACACGCGGGCGCGTTCCTTCAGCAGCGCATCGGCTGACATCTCCTTCCGATCGTAGCGCGCATAGTGCCCGGCGAGCTGCTCGTAGAGGGCCTTGACCCGGTGAGTGCGCTTCGCCTCCACGCTCGTATAGCGCTGGATTGCGACGAACTCGCGGGCCCCGGGACCGTATTTCTCCCGGCTGAACTGCGCCATCGCCTGGTAGGCAATCAGGTTGCAGAGCGCCTCCTCGATGCCGTAGGGGAAATCGAATTGCTCATGGCAGTCTTCGTGAAAGACGAGATAGAGGAAGCGCTGCAGCTGAGCGCCAAGCACCTCGGGACTCACCGCCGCGCCGACTTCGCCCAGCACCTCCACCGCGCCGAAATAGACGTCTGCGCCATCGGCGTGGGCCCGACATTCCCGCTCTGTTGCCACGTCGTACCAGAGGATGGCCGGGTCCTCGTATGAATACGGCAGGTAGAGCGGCGACACATGCCCGCAAAACGGGACGCTCTTCTGCTCCTCGGAGAACTCGAGGAAGGTAGCGGTCTTCCTGAAGCCAATGCGCTGCTCGAACGCCCTGACTTCCTCGAGCAGCGGCTCCCATGCTTTCGGGACGCGCACTCCGCACGCCGCCAGCGCCGCCACCAGCAGCGCGAGAGCCGCAACCCGGACCCACAGGCCGTGATTCACGTCCAGCCCCACTCGTTGTCCACGCGGACAGAATAACGCAATGCCCCGATTGAAGGATGACAAGCTGCGGTGCACAATGGCCGGCGAATCCCGCTGCACCCGACAATAGACTCGATTTTCCCGGTGGAGATCCCGCAATGGCACCAACGGCAAGACCCAAGCCAGCCACCGGGCGCAAGCGCGCGCCCGCCAAGCGTGCGCCGAAGAAAGCGGCGGCGCGCTCGCGCGGCATCGAGCCTGAGGCATGCCGCCTCGATGCTGCATCGTCCGAGGTCGCTGACCTCAGTCGCCGCATCGAGCACGAAGGCGGTGTCGTGCTGGGCGCCTACCACGAGCCGCTCGGCGGCCATCCGGTGGTGTTCGCGTCGCTGCCGATCGACAAGATCGAGCCCACCCCGTTTCAGCGCGACCTGTCGGAGGCGCACCACAAGAAGCTCGCCGGGGTCCTCGACAAGACCGGCCTCTTTCTCGACCCCGTGATCGCCATCACCGCGCCCAAGGAGGGATTCTGGACGCCCAACGGGCGCCACCGCCTGGCGGCGATGCGCCGGCTGGGGGCAAGGGCGATCACTGCGCTCGTCGTACCGCGGCGCGAGATTGCCTGGCAGATCCTCGCGTTGAACACCGAGAAAGCGCACAACCTGAAGGAGCGCTCGCTCGAGGTGATCCGCATCTACCGGGGGCTGCTCGAGGAGGACGGCGCGCGGCCGGAGACCGAGTTTGCCTACTACCTCGAGGAGGCGGCGCTGGTGACGCTGGGCCTGTGCTACGAGCAGAAGAAGAATTTCGCGGGCGGCGCCTACGCGCCGATCCTGCGCCGCCTCGAGACGTTCTCCGGAGACTCGCTGCGCAAGGCGCTGCACGCGCATGAGAAGCACGCCGGGAAGGTGTTCGAGCTGGACGAGCTCGTCGCGGGCGTCGTGGAGAAGCTGAAGGCGAAGGGTCTCATGAGCCCCTATCTCAAGACCTTCGTGGTGGCGCGCATCAATCCCCTGCGCTGGATCCAGGGCGAGCCGCCGCCGCTCGAGGAGGTGCTGAAGACGATGCGCGAGCGCGCGGCGAAGTTCAACACCGACAAGATCGGGCAGGAGGATCTGGTCGTCGTCGGGGGCGCCCCCGACGAAGGGTGAGGAATGCGGGACGGAAGAGGAGGAACGATCAGAGCTTGCTGTTCAGCTTGAGCGAGTACTGCTCCTGCAGGTAAAGCTCGATCAGGCGGGTTCCTCTGCCGTCGATTTCCACGACCTTCGTGCCCATGCCGTTGGAGCTAACGTGCCTCACCTCGATACTGCAGTTGAGCGACCTCCCCGGGAACAGCTCGCACCGGAATTCGAGGACCTGCCCGACTGAAAGCTCCTTGCTGCACAGGATCAGAAAGCCGCTGTCGCTCATGTCCTGGACCATGCACGGGAACCAGTCCTCGCCGGCATGCAGCGTGCCGCCCTTCAACGATCCCCGCTCCCGCACCGCGATACGCGCCTCCGCGCGCAACTCACGACCTTTCATGACGCGCTCCCCTGGCGATCGAGCCTATTGCGGCTGGATTCCCACCGTTTTGACGATCTTCCCGTAGCGCTCGGCATCCTGCTTGACGCGAGCGTGGAACGCCGCCGGCGGCATGCCGATCGCTTCCGCGCCGCCGATCGTCGCAAAACGCTCCCTCACGTCCGGGAATTTCAGCATGTCGGCCGACACCGAGTACAGCTGGTTGATGATGCTCTTCGGCGTGCCCTTGGGAACGAAGAAGCCGACCCAGATGGATGCGTCAACATTGGGGATGCCGCCTTCCTGCGCCGACGGCCAGTCCGGGGTCTGTGCCGTCCGCTTGGCAGTGGTGATGCCGAGCACCTTCACCCGCTTGGCTTGGAGATGCGGCGTTACGCCCGGCAGTCCTGCGATGGTCCAGACGACCTCGTTCGTCGCCACGGCGGAGACGGCCGGGGCGCCACCCTTGTAGGGAATGTGCAGCATCTTGACGCCAGCAGCCACCGCCAGCCACTCGCTGGCGAGGTGATTGACGGATCCATTGCCCGGGGAGCCGAAGGTCACCGCGCCGGGCTTGGCTTTCGCCGCCGCGACGAGATCTTTGAAGCTGTTGATCGGTGACCGGCTGTTGACCACCACGATCATCGGCGCGTCGCTCAGCATCACAACGGCTTCGAAGTCGCGGTCGAGCTCGAAGGGCACGCCCTTGAACACGAACGGGCTGACCGCGAACTCACCCGTGTGGGCGGAAAGAATCGTGTAGCCGTCTGGCGCGCCGCGCGCGGCGATGCCCACCGCGATAAAGCCGTTGCCACCGGGCCGGTTGTCCACCACGAATTGCCATCCCAGGCGCTCGCTGATCTTGTTGGTGACGATGCGGGTCGTCGTGTCCACCACGCCGCCCGGCGCGTACGGCACCAGCACCCGTATCGGCTTCCTCGGATATTGCTGCGCCGCGGCTGCGGCGCACAGTACCAGGGACATCAGGCCAGCGGCCAATGCTCGGATCATCACTGTTTTCCTCCTAAGTCTCGTGTTTCAATGCTTCTGACTTCTGCCTTAGAAAAGGTCCTTCCACTTGGCGCGGACCTTTTCCTGCAGCTCCTTGCTCGCCTCCGCGACCTCGGGAAACTCGTGGAGGTGGTCGTAGGGCCGGCAGGCGTCGATGATCGCCTTCGAGCTGAACGGCGCCTGGTAGGGGTACGCGACGTACATCGGATCGTTCTTCGATCCCATGCCGCGCTGGATGATGTCGATGTCCACCACCGGATCGGTGCGCGTCGCGACCGCCCACATCACCTCCTGGAGATTGGACGGATCGATGTCCTCGTCCACCACCACCGAGTAGCGCGACATGTAGGCGGCGACACCGCATTGGTTCAGGATGTGGCCCGCCTGCCTGGCGTGGCCGGCATAGCGCTGCTTGATCGCCACCACGTTGAACATCCGCGCGCCACCGATTTCGTGCGCCCAGACTGCCTTCACGTCGGGCACGCCCGCGGCGAGGAGCGCGTCGAACAGCATGGCCGAGCGCATCACCGCCTTCGAGTACGAATAGTCGTTGGGGGGCTTGGCGGGCGGGCTCCCTACCATGATCGGATCATTCCGGTAATAGATGCGCTCAATCCTCACCGCCGGGGCAGTCCCCGCCTTCCCCGGGTAGTAGCCGTGGAATTCCCCGAACGGCCCCTCGGTCCGCACGTCGCCGGGGTGCGCCCAGCCCTCGAGCACGATCTCGGACGCGGCGGGTATCGGCAGGCCGGTCAGCTGCCCTTTCACGACTGACACCGGCTCCCCGAGGATCGCGCCGATATAGTTGTACTCGCACATGCCGAACGGAACCTCGATGCCCGATATCAGGTAGCCGAGCGGATCGCAGCCGCACACGATCGCCACGGGAAACGGTTTGCCCGCCTTCATGTACTTCTCATATTGGATGGCGCCGTGCTTGCCCGGCACCATGTCGAGCCCGACGGTGGTGCGGTCGTGAACCTGCACGCGGTAGGTGCCCACGTTCACCCAGTCGGAATCAAAGTCCTTCGTCACCACGCAGCAGCCGGTGCCGATATAGCGGCCGCCGTCCTTCTCGTGCCAGAAGGGCGACGGGAAAACGAGAATGTCGACCGTACCGTCGCCTTTGATGTTCTCGAGCACGGGGCCCTTCTCGATGGTCACGGGATCGTACTTGGGCGCCTCCGACTGCCAGGACGCGGGCTTGCCTCGCAGCTTCTGCACCAGCGAGTGGTGCGATTTCTCGACGCCCAGGCGCAGGATGGTCGAAAGCTTGCCCGGGCTGCTGGTGCTGCACGTGAGGACGCGAAATCCCCGGGGGTAGCCCGCGATCTCGTCGAAGAGCAGCGCCGGCGGCGATTCCTTCTTGACGTTCATCTCGCTGATCGCGCCCAGCTCCAGGTTCCAGTCCGCGCCGCGAACGTCCTTCACCTCGCCGAGCTTGCGCGCCGCCTCGAGCCAGGCGCGGAGGTCGAGCGGGTTGCCTTTCTCAGATCGTCTCATGCGCGTCTATCGGCGTCTATCTGCGGTCGACTTCCGGTCCTGCCGCATCCGTGCGGCTAGCTTAACCGCTTCGATGATTTCGGGATAGGCGGCGCAGCGGCAGAGGTTGCCGGAAAGGTAATGCCGGATCTCGTCCTCCGTGGGGTCCGGCTTCTCGTCCAGCAGCTGACGCGCCATCAGGACGAAGCCGGGCGTGCAGAAGCCGCACTGAAACGCGCCGCGCGCGATGAACGCTTCCTGCACCGCGTCGAGCCCCGCGCCCGGCGCAGACTGCTCGATCGTCGACACTTCAGCGCCGTCCACGAACGCGGCCAGGTACAGGCAACCGGATACCGCGGCCCCGTTCACGAGCACCGTGCAGCAGCCGCACAGCCCCTCCCCGCAGCTTTCCCGCGCGCCGTTGAGGCTGAACCGGTTCTGGAGCAGCTCGACGAGGTTCCAGTGCGGCGGAACCTCTGCGGAAACCGCTTCGCCGTTCAGCGTGAACTTGATGGTTCTCGTCATCACTCGTCACTCGTCACCGAATCCCCCCTTCCCCCCCTTTGCCAAAGGGGGGAGACATGAACATGTCGGGGGGATTTCATTTCCCGTACCTCGTCACTCCTCCCGAAGCGGCTTCCCCTGCTTCGCACGCAGCGCGCGGTACACCGCTTCGGCCGTCAGCGGAAGCGAGGTGAGCCGCACGCCGACTGCGTCGTCGATCGCGTTGGCAACAGCCGGCGAAACACCGAACGTCCCGGTCTCGCCCACGCCCTTGGCGCCGAAAGGCCCGGTGATCTGCACGGCGTCCACCGCTTCGTTCGTGATGGCGGGAGGCAAGTCCAGCATCCCCGGAATCTTGTACCCGGCGAGCGATGCGTTGGTGCACTGCCCGGCCTGGAACTCCATCTTCTCGAACAGCGTGAATCCCATCTGCATGATCGCGGCGCCGGAGAGCTGCGTGTCCACGATCGCCGGGTTGACCGGCCGGCCGACGTCCGCAACGTTGACGAGCCGCGTGATTTTCACCTGGCCAGTCTCGGTGTCCACTTCGACCTCCACTCCGGTCGCGCCGACCATCCAGAACGGCGTCGCGTTCTCCGTGAGGCCGGTTTCGTGGTCCGGCGACTGGTAGCTGGGGACGAAGCTGCCGGTGCCCACGATGTTGCCGGCCTGCATCCCGTACTTCTTGCGGAAGATGTCCGGGATCGGCGTCGTCTCCGCGGCGAGCCCCAGCTCGCGCGCAAGCGCCAGCAGCTTGTCGCGGGTGTCCTCGGCGGCGAGCTTCACGGCGTTGCCCATGTGATACATCGAGCGCGAGCCGAGCGTCGCCATGTCGTAGGGCGTGACATCCGTATCCGGATGCACGACCGTGATGGACTCGATCGGGACCCCGAGCACTTCCGCGACGATCTGCGCCATCGCCGTGTCGGAGCCCTGCCCCATGTCCACGGTGCTGGAGTAGAGGGAGCAGCTCCCGTCGGCGTAGAGATTGACGATTGCGACTGACGTCGTGGGCGAGATGACAGCCTTGAAGCCAATCGCGATGCCGCGGCCGCGGCGCACCGTGCCGCTCCCCCGGTCGAAGGGCTTGCCCCAGTCCATGCGCGCCGCCACGCGCTCGAGCACCTTGTCGATCGCGGCGTCCCGCATCAACGTGCCGGTCGCCTGGGCGCGGCCTTCGCGCAGGATGTTCCGGCGCCGGAATTCGACCGGATCGATCTTCATCTCGCGCGCGATCATGTCGGTGTGGCCCTCGTACGCCCATACCAGCTGCGGGATGCCGAAGCCGCGCAGCGCGCCCGCCGGGGGCAGGTTCGTGTAGAGCGCGAACGAGTCGATGTGCACGTTTTCGATGTCGTAGGGCCCCGCGGCGGTGAACCCGGACTTCTGCGTGATGCGCGGCCCGATGTCGGCGTAGGCGCCACCGTTCCACCATATGTCGCACCGCCGGCCCGTGATGCGGCCGTCGCGCGAAACGGCGCTCTTGATGCGCAGCGTGGCCCCGTGCCGTGTGAGCGTGTAGAACTGCTCCTCCATCGTGAGCGCAATCTTGACCGGACGGCGGGTGAGGAGCGCGAGCGCCGCGACCAGCGCCTCGAGCTTGATGTAGAGCTTGGCGCCGAAGCCGCCGCCCAGATACGGCACCTTGACCTGCACCCGGTTCTCCGGCCTGCCGAGGAGCCGCGCGACCTCGATGCGCACGAAGGATGGGCTCTGCGAAGCGGTGTGGATGGTGAGCGCCGGCTCACCGGGCTCCGCCACGGAGACGAACGGCTCGAGCGGCACGTGCAGCACCTGCTGGCTGTGGAACGTGTGCTCGAAGACGTGCGCCGCCTCCCGGAACGCGCGCTCCACGTCGCCGCGCCGCAGATGAAAATCGAGCGCGACATTGGTGTCCTTGCGGCCCTGGAGATGCTTCAGGTCGGGAAATGTCCCGGCCGGCTTCAACACCTCGTGCACGATTGCCTTCGAGGTGACCGCCTCGACTTCATCGAACACTGCCGGCAGTTCCTCGTAATCCACGACGATCCTGCCCGCCGCCTCCTCCGCGACGTGCGGATCGGACGCCAGCACGACCGCGACCGGCTCGCCGGCGTAGCGCACCTTGTCGAGCGCGAGGATCGGCTGGTCGTGGAACGCGGGACCGTAGTACGGATGGGGGATGATGGCGCGGATGTCCTGCCCGGTCACGACGCGGTGGACGCCGGGAACCGCCAGGGCTGCGGTGACGTCGATCCCCCGGATGCGGCCATGCGCGACCGTGCTGCGTGCAATCTTTCCATACAGCATCCCGGGCAGGCGCAGGTTGTGGACGTACTCGGCGCGCCCGCTCACCTTGGCTTGGCCCTCGAGCCGCGGGATCGACCGGCCGACGGGGCCGCTTTCCGCCGTCTTTGCCATCAACGCCTTTCTCCCACCACCCCCGCAGCTGCGCTGCGACCCCTCCTCAGGCAGGAGGGGAACTGTAAGGACAATCCCCTCCTTTTCAAGGAGGGGTGGCGCGAAGCGCCGGGGTGGTTACCGCCGGTCACGGGTCACCTCATTGAGCAGCAAGCGCAGCGCGAACGGCGCGAGCGACGTAGACGCGTAGCAGCTCGCGTTTATAAGCCGCCGAGCCGTGCTGGTCGCCGATTACCGCGGACTCGGCTGCCGCCGCCTCGCCCACGCGGCGCAGCACGGCGTCGTCCGCGCGCGCGCCGCGCAGGATCTTCTCTGCATTTATCAGGCGCATCGGCGTGTCGGTGGCCGCGCCGATGACGATTCGAGCATCGCGAACAACGGCGCCGTCAACGTCGAGCGCGGCAGCCACGCCGAGCGCCGGCCAGTCATCGGCGGACCGCGTCGTGCATTTCAGATAGGCCGTGCGCAGGGTGCCCGGCGCCGGGATCATGACCTCGCCGATCAACTCGCCGCGCCCGAGCGTCGTTTCCAGATACCCGGCGTAAAGCTCTTCCACGGGAAGCGACCGGCCGCCCTTGGCATCCACGGTGGTCACGCTCGCCCCGAGCGCAATCAATATCGGCGGCAGATCCATGTGGGGATCGGCGTGCGCGAGATGCCCGCCCACGGTTGCGACGTTGCGCACGCGCACATTGGCGAGGGTCTTGAGCGCGCGCGTGATGACGGGCGCGTGGCTCTTTACGGCCGGCGAGCGCTCGAGCGACGCCAGCGTCGCCAGCGCGCCGATGCGCAGCGCGCCGCCGGGCCCCGCCTGGATGTCCGAGTACCGTTTCTCGACCGAGCGCAGGCTGACAAGGCGCGTGGGGCGCAGCACCCCCATCTTCATCATCAGCATGACGGCGGTGCCGCCCGCGATCGGACGCACCGACGATTCCGCGGAGGCGAGCAGTCCGGCGGCCTCGCGCAGCGTGCGCGGCTCGAGCAGTTCAAACGGCGTCATGGATGACCGGAACTCTACTGGCAACCTCAAGAAAATTCAAGGAAATCACTTGGGTTACGTGCTACAATCGCGCCCTTTTGCACTGCACCGAAAACGAAATGCCACGCGCAATCCGTAACATCGCAATCATCGCCCACGTCGACCACGGCAAGACCACGCTCGTGGACAAGCTGCTGCGCCAGTCCGGCACCTTCGCCGCGCACCAGCACCTCATCGAGCGCGTGATGGACTCGAACGACCTCGAGCGCGAGCGCGGCATCACCATCCTCGCCAAGAACTGCGCCGTCGACTACGCCGGCACGCACATCAACATCGTGGACACGCCGGGCCATGCCGACTTCGGCGGGGAAGTCGAGCGCGTGCTCTCCATGGTGGACGGCGTGCTGCTGCTGGTGGACGCCGTGGACGGTCCGATGCCGCAGACGCGCTTCGTCACGCGCAAGGCGCTGGCGCTGGGGCTGAAGCCGATCGTCGTCGTCAACAAGGTGGATCGCCCCGGCGCGCGCCCCGAGTGGGTCGTCAACCATACCTTCGATCTCTTCGACAAGCTCGGGGCAGCGGAGGAGCAGCTCGATTTCCCGGTCGTGTATGCATCGGCGCTGCAGGGGTGGGCCGCGACGCGGCCGGGCGAAATCGGTACCGACATGAAGCCCCTCTTCGACGCCATCCTTCAGTACGTGCCGATGCGCGCGGATGACCCGGGCGGCGCGCTGCAATTGCAGATCTGCTCGCTCGACTACTCGAGTTACGT
>Ga0326597_10008304_pt1 | contig 14033 bp, 13 predicted proteins | sample RVTome_12_FD_203789 | JGI IMG/M metagenome (GOLD analysis project Ga0326597, IMG submission 203789) | Soil microbial communities from uranium-contaminated site in the Upper Colorado River Basin, Wyoming, United States - RVT100D185 | ecosystem: Environmental > Terrestrial > Soil > Contaminated >... | reverse complement strand
CCAGCCCTTCTTGTAGGGCTGAAGAAAAGCCGGAAAGACCTTGTAGCTGTTCAACTCGCCGAGCTTGATCACGCCCTGGGCCACGGCAGTCGTGGATAACGCCTGCGCAAGAATCAGGCAGGCTGCGAACCAAATTTTTGCCATTGTTTTCATATCCGTTCTGCTGGACCTCGTGCCGGTTCTTCTCGACGTCGGTTCTTCTCGACGTCGTGAATGTGCGTGCGCAGATACGACCTGCGGCGGGTCGGATTTTTGAATATACCACGGCGTAAAGGCTCTACGCGAGCCACGCGTTGCGCAGCAGCGCATTGCCTGCAATGATCGCGCTTTTTTCGACAATAAGGAGATACGAATGAACAATGAATCCCGGTTCGATCAGCGCCAACGCTACGACGCCCTCATGGACATAGTTCGCAACCGCATGACGACGCGCCAGTTCGAACCGGATTACGTTGTACCCAGAGTGCACTACGAACTCATTCTCGAAGCCGCCCGCCATGGCCCTTCGGGCGCAAACGCGCAGCCATGGCATTACATCGTCGTCACCAAGCCCGAGACCAAAAAGGCGATTGCCGACTATTTCGTCGAAGAAGCGCGCGCGCGCGCCAAGCTAAAGATGAAGTTTCCCACGCCCAATTACCGCGGGCTCGAGACGGCGCCTGGATTCATAGTCGTCGCCTCCGACTTCCGCTGGACCCGGGCATTCCCCGTACTCGTCGACGGCTCGGAGCTGGACCGCAAGTATCTCGAAAACGCCGAGCGGATACTGCTGCAGTCGGTCGCGGCTTCGACGATGTCCGCGCACCTCGCAGCCGCGGCCCTTGGGTACAACGTGTGGTGGGTCACCGCCATCGGCCAGGACAACGCGCAGGCCGCGCTCAAGCCTCTGCTCGGCGTACCGGAGGAAATCGCAGTCATCGACATTTTCTGTTTCGGCCCCGCCGCCAAGCCTCCCTACAAGCGATGGAAGAAGGACCTGAACCAGATCCTCAACTGGGACCGCTTCGACATGGCCAACTACCTCACAGTCGAGCAGATCGATGCCTGGATCAGGGAAAAGCGCAGCCAGGTGATGTACCGGGATGAATCCAAAGTTGACTGATCAGCTTGGACTGGCCGCACCCCGGGAGCGGGTACGAAGGGCGGCACCGACGGCCGCCCTGACTTCGGCGCAAGACCCCCGTCCGAGATTCACGTAACCTGGGTCCGGCTGCTTGACGCTCAGAGTAAATTGTTGGAATATCAAACGGATTTTTATCACCCGTTTTGCCCGTAGGGCCGCAACCGCGAGGAAAGTATGACCCACGTCGTTACCGAAACCTGCATCAAGTGCAAGCATACCGACTGCGTCGACGTTTGTCCGGTCGACTGCTTCAAGGAAGGGCCGAACATGCTGGTCATTGACCCCGACGAATGCATCGACTGTGCAGTGTGCATTCCGGAATGCCCGGTCGACGCGATTTTCCCGGAGGAAGACCTGCCCGAGGACCAGAAGGAGTTCGTGAAGATCAATGCGGAGTTGGCCAAGAAGTGGCCCACCATCACCGATACCAAGGCCCCCCTGCCCGACGCCGAGGCGAACAAGGACGTCAAGGGCAAGCTCAAGGATCTGATTCGCTGAGCAGGACCGTCCCTCGGGATGCTCGACGATCCAAGGTGAGCGGGCGGCGCGGTGCAGCGCGCGGAATACCGCGCAGGCGCGCCGGCGCGAAGTGTCAATGCCAGTCGTTCTGGGAGGGTATCGGCAGCGCCATAACCGGAATGCCCTCATCGAGCAGTTCCTCGGTCTCCTGGCGTGAAGCCGTACCCCTGATGTTCCGGTGGGGCACTTCGCGATGATGGATCCGGCGAACCTCGGCGGCGAATTCTCTGCCGACATTCTCCGTATTCATGAGCACGTATTCGATGAGTTCCTGTAGTTTGGCCGGCGGCTGCGCCACGGGTGTCGAGGTACCCATATCCTCTCGCACTGCCGGGAACAGTTGCGGGCCCGAAGTCCTGATCTTTGCAGTCGGCAGCTTTTCAATATCGTGGCGCCCGCAGGATGGACACGACAACAGTCCCCCGTCCCTCTGACCATCGAAGTCCTCGGAGGACGAAAACCACCCCTCAAAGCGGTGCTGCCTGGGGCAAATCAGTTCAAAAATAATCACTTATACACCTCACATGCGGGAGTCTACTCCGCACCGTCGAGTCTGTCATGCCTGCGTCCGGAAACGGTCTGGGCGTTACACTGCGCCCTTCGATGTCTATTCAACGGACGCGCAGCGAAAAAGTTGAACGCCTTTTGAACCACATCGCGCCGGATTGACGAATGTCAACCCCGGCGCACGCACCGCGAGGTCGAATCCTCGTGTCCTGAAGCGGGACCACGCCGCTCGCCCAGACGCGGCCGGGATAGCGCCGCTGCGCCCCCGCAAGGTCCGGATTCCCGCACTGCCGCCTGGACCACCCCGCGGCAACAAGACGAGGGTGTCCGTCAGCCGGAATTGCCGCCGCGCCCGGCTGTCGTCCGATCGTCGTATCCGTAGTCACGCGCCGCGCGCTCCGGCGCCACGTAGCCCAGCGCAAGGTCGCGCTCGATCAGCTCGCGCGCGCGCTCGCGCGCATCGCCGTAACCGCCGCCGCCGGCGGTAAGGAAGGTCACCGTGTCACCGACCGCGAGCGGCACATTGCTCTCCTTCTTCGCATCGCGTTCTTCACCATTGGCGCGCCGAATCACGCAGCGGTTTATGGCGCCGCTCCTGCCGCCGCTTAGGCCCCATGGCGGGTCGAATGTTCGCTCAAGATTGATATTGACGGTACATTCCTGAAGAGCGCGGTAGCGGACCTCGAGCCCCAGGCCGCCGCGGTACTTGCCCGGACCGCCGCTGTCCGGGCGCAGGCGATGGCACTCCAGGATGAAAGGAAAGTGGACTTCCTGCAACTCGACCGGCGTATTGCGCACGTCACCCTGGCAGATGGATACCGAAGCGTTCTCGCCATCTTCATGCGGCCGGCCACCCCAGCCACCGCCGAAAATGTTCATCAGCACAAAGCGCGTCCCGGTATCATTTCGGTAGCCGTAGAACGAGCAGCCGCCCATGTCGCCCTTGTGCGCGGCGGGAATCCGATCGGGCATCGCCGGCGCAAGCGCCTTAAGAATGGTGTCGATCACCGAGGGCAGCGCGACGCTCCACAGTCCGAGTGCCGCCGGCGGCCGCGCGTTGAGCATGGTGCCCTCGGGTGAAATCAGTTCCAGCGGCCGGAAGCAGCCTTCGTTCACCGGCGCATCGGGCATGGTCAGCGCCTTGAACGCGACGCGTGCAGCCGCAAGCCCTCCCGAATAGCCCGAGTTGAGTGGGCTGGGCACCTGCTCGTTCATTTCCGAGAAGTCGATGCTCATCTTCGCGCCGTCGACGATCACCGTGACCTTTACGCGCAGCCGCGTGTCCAGACGCCGCCCGTCGTTGTCGAGCCAGGTCTGGGCGCTGTAACGACCGTCCGGGATCGCCGTCACGACAGCTCGGGCTTCGCGTTCCGACTGGTCCCACTGCTCGGCGATGCACGAGCGCACGGTGGCCAGCGTATAGCGGGAAAGCAACTCGCCCAGGCGGCGACCGCCCAACTGGCAGCAGGCGATCTGCGCCCGCAGGTCGCCAAGCGATGACTCCGGAAAGCGAATGTTGTCGCTGATCATCTGCCATACGCCGTCATTGCGCTCGCCAGCGCGGTAGATCTTGATCGAGCGCAACTGCAGTCCCTCGTGGAAGATTTCGGTGGTCTGGACATTGCCGAAGCCGGTGCGCAACCCGCCTACATCGACCCAGTGGGCACGGCTGGCCGCGAAGGCAACTACGCTCCCCGCGTGGAAGCAGGGCGTGTAGACGACCACGTTGTTCAGGTGCTGGCCGCAGACTTGGGCGTGATTCATGATCAGCACGTCGCCGGGCGCAAAACCATCCAGCCCATAGCGGTCGATCCCGTCCTGGACCGCAATGCCCAGATCGGCCAGAAAAATCGGCAGCCCGCCCGCGTTCTGGCAGATCATCCGCCCCTCGCTGTCGATCAGCCCGCAGCAGAAATCGCGCACCTCGTAGATCATCATGTTGTAGGCCGACTTGCACAGCGCCTCGGCCATTTCCTCGGCGTAGGCCACCAGCGAATTGCCGACGACTTCAAGGGTGATCGGGTCGATTTTCATAGTGTGATGACGATATGGCCGTGCACAGTGATTTCAGCGACGTTTCCCGCAAACACGAGCGTGGTCGAGTTCGGTTCCTCGATCACCGCCGGTCCTTCGAAGCGGAATCCCGGCGCGAGGCCCGGACGCCAAAAGATCCGCGCCGCGAGCGGCTTATCGGGATCGTCGAAAACCACATCGCGCATCTGTTCCGGACGCGCATCCTCAGCATGCAAGGGTGCCGCCAGATAGCCTTGCAACGCCGCATCCTCGCGTGCGACGCTCACCGTCAGGCGGACGTTCACGATCTCGATCGTTTCCTCGGCTGCCGCGTGCCCGTATCGATGCTCATGCAGCGCGTGGAATCGGGCGCGCACGGTTTCCTCGCCGCGCGCAAACGCGTCCGGCCCGGCAATCGGCACCGTGATGGCATGTTCCTGGCCACGATAGCGCAGGTCCGCGGCGAATCGGAACGTGGCGCGAGCTGCGTCCAGCGAATCGGCTGCAAGCTGCGTGTGCGCCGCGGCGATAAGTTCCTCGAACGCGAGCCCCACCTGCGCGGGGTCGAGCTGGCCCACGATTCCCACCAGCGTACGCACCGAATCCTGCCGCCATTCGGTGAGCAACATTCCGAGCGCGGAGAAATTGCCCGGAAGCTTCGGGATGACCACGCGCGGCACGTAAATCTCCCGAGCGAGCGCTACTGCGTGCAGCGGGCCGGCGCCGCCGAAGGCAATCATCGCCGCATCGCGCGGGTCGACGCCCTTTTTCACCGATACCGCGCGCACCGCGAGAGCCATCGCGGCGTCGGCAATGCGCACGATGCCCGCGGCCGCAGCCGCAAGACTGAGTCCCAGCGGACGCGCTATGCCCTCGATGGCCTGCCTGGCACGCGCAACGTCCAGCGACATGCCGCCGCCGAGAAACCGTTGCGCGTTGAGCCTGCCCAGGACAAGATTGGCGTCGGTTACCGTGGCCTCGGTGCCGCCGCGGCCGTAACACGCGGGACCCGGCTCCGCACCTGCACTGCGCGGGCCGACGTGCAGGCCGCCGGCCGCGTGGCGCCACGCGATGCTGCCACCCCCGGCGCCCACTTCGACGATGTCCACGACCGGAAGTTGCATCGGCTGTCCGGTGGCGTAGCCGCCAATGTAATAACCCTCCTCGATGGCCGCGGCGCCGTCCGTGAGCAGCGTCGCCTTCGCGGTCGTCCCGCCCATATCGAAGCCGATTGCGCGCGACAGGCCAAGCAGCGCGGCGAGACGGCCGGCCCCGATCATGCCGGCGACTGGTCCGGACTCCATCATCGACACGGGCTGCGCCACCGCGTGCCGCAACGACATGCTGCCGCCGTTCGATCGCATGATCTGGATTGCGCCTCGGAAGCCCTGGTCCGCGAGATGTGCTTCCAGTCGCTGCAGGTAGTCGCGGGCGCGCGGACCGATATAGGCGTTCAGCACCGTGGTCGAACTGCGTTCGTACTCGCGGAACTCGCGCAGGATCTCGTGCGAAGCTGTGACGAAAATCTGCGAATGCGCGGCGCGCAGCAGGCGCGCGACCCGAAGTTCATGCGCGGGATTGGCATACGCGTGCAGCAGGCAGATCGCCACGGCCTCGACGCCATCGGCCGCCAGTCGCGTGCCAAGGCGGCGAACTTCCTCCTCATCGAGCGCGACCAGGGCCTCGCCACGCGCGTTCATGCGCTCGCGCAACTCGTAGCAGCGATCACGCGGCACCAGTGGCCGAGGCCGATGGAAGAATATGTTGAAGTTCTCCGGCCGGTTGCCGCGGCCGATTTCGTAGATGTCGCGAAAGCCTTCGGTGGTGACGAAGGCGGTCCTGGCCCCCTTGCGCTCGAGCACCGTATTGATGGCGACCGTGGAGCCGTGCAGAAACTCGCCGAGCCCGGCGATCTCCAGACCCGCCTCGTCTATCGATCGGGCCACACCTTCGGTGGGATCCGCCGGGGTCGACAGGGTCTTCGAGAACCGGATCTCCCCGTCGCGATAGCCCACCAGATCGGTGAAAGTTCCGCCGATGTCTACACCGACCGCCATCACGGGGTCCTGATACGCATGCGACCGAGGATGCCGTCGCGACGCGATGAGTCGGCCTTGAGGAAGGCAATGCGTTCGACCGACGGCAACCCGGCCGGGCACATTGCCGTCTTGAGCACGATAAACGGGAGGGAACGATCACACATTACGATCACGACTATCCTATGCACCACGACCTACGCATTCACAGGCTCGACATTATGGGGGAAGGAAATGGATAAGGACACTGGCATGGGTTGAGTCGTGCGCGCCGTGCCAGGGTACCTGGGGACGCGCTCAAACCAGTTCGTCCCATGAGCAAGAACGCGTGGCCGGGGTCGCCCGACCATACGGAACGGCCGCGTCCGGGAATCGACATTCAGGTTTTGCGCTAATGCTCGACGGGACTCATTCGAGGCCCCCGGACCGCTTGCTCGCGCAACGCAAAACACTTAGTCGGCGTCTTCTTGGCATCCTCGGACGCCCTGCGGCGCAGAAAGTCATAAGGCACTCGCGGCTTCGGAGGCTTGGTGGCCATCGCCGACGCTGCACAGCGCTCGCTCGGTGCCGCCGGTTGCGCGGATCTAAACGAGCGCTCCGAGCGGACACGGCCGCGCAATGCCGAATCCCTGTGCGTAATCGACCTCGAGCGACGCGAGTTTGCGCCGCACCTCCTCCGATTCGACCATTTCCGCGATGGTGCGCACGCCGATTCCTCTGCAGACGCGCCCGATGGCATTCACCTTCGCCAAGGCCACAGGATCGCGGGTGACTGCGAGAATAATGCGCCCATCGATCTTCAGAAAGTCCAGCGGCAGGCTTTTGACGTGATCGAAGCCAACTCCCGCACTGCCGAATCCGTCCAGGCTCAAATGGCATCCCAGCCGCTTCACTTCGTCGGCGAATCTCAGTGCGTCGGCGATTGCGGCTATGACGTCGTTGTCGGCCATTTCGAAACACAGATGATTTCCTGAAACATCATGCTGCGCCAGGGTGCCGGCGACGAACTCGCCAAAAGAGCGATCTTCCATGCTCGAGCGCGCCACGTTGATGCACAGCAACGGCAGCTCCGCTCGCCGTGCCGTAGCGACGGCCGCGCAGGCCGCGACGATTTTCTTCACCACCCACCGGTCGATGTCCGGCATCAGGCCGAAGTGCTCCGCCGCGGGGAAGAACGCCCCGGGAGGCAGGTTGTGCTCCTCTTCGTGGCGCATCCGGATGAGCACTTCGCGCATGCTCGGCGGTCTCAATCCGGGGCGCAGCGGCACGATGTCCTGGGCATGCAGGTCAAACCGGTCCTGATCGATGGCCTCGCGGATGCGTGCGCGCGAATCGCTCCAGCCGGTCAGTTCCTCCGTGAGCGAGCGCAGATACACCGCATGTCCGGTTTCGTCCGTGACCCGAAGTCCGGCCGCCAGGTCCCGAATCGCGTCCTCGTGGCGGGCTATTGCATCGCGCACCGAAGCAGGAGGCAACGCGGCGCCCGCCTCTCGGAACGTCACCAGGTATCCCGTCACCTTGCCGCTGCCGCCGCGGTGCGCAACCAGATCTGCAATGACCTTCCTCGCCATTGATCCCTGCTCACTGATCGAAAACTCGGCGTGGGCGACGCCATCGACCTGGGCGTCCACTACCGCGGCTCCCAGCGCGTTCGCCGCGTCGGTCGCAAACAACTCGCTGAGCAGATGGCCGTCGATCTGCGCCGAACGCCTGCCGATCAGGGCCGCGAATGCCCGGGTGTGGAATCGACTGCACATGTCGCCGTCGACAACGCAGGCCGCAGCCGGAAGATGAAGCTCCAACATGCGCAGCGCCGCCTCGGCGCTTTTCAAATGCTCTGCGGTGACCCGAATCGCTTCGCTTTCCATCGCCCGCCTCTCGCGGTCCTGCTGGTGCAGCGTCTGCTCCCTGTCCAACCGCTCGCTGGTCTGGCGATGCATCACCGTTTCCACGGCCAGACGCTCCCTCATCTGGACGACCTGCTCGGCGCTTTGCGCCATGCCCCACTCAGCCTTCCACGACGAGGTGATCAGCGACAGCACCGCCGCGAACAGGATCCCAGACAGAAACGCGATCCACTGCCAATCGAACGCGGTGAACAAGATCGTGAAAACGAGCATACCGGCGAGCACCAGCGACGCCAGCGACGGCCCCAGCATTCGGACCGTGCGAAACAGGCGCAGGCGTCCGCGTGGAGGCACGATCGGATCGTCCATTATTGCGTGAGAAATTCGCTCGAAATCGGCGGGGTCAGGTCTTGCATTGACGCTCCGATTCAAGACTTGACCCCGAGTTTTGCGTCATTGCAAGACCTGACCCCCAGAATTCATTTTGCAAGACCTGACCCCCAGAATTCATTGTCGTCAGGGAATATCTAGGATGCGCTCGTTTGGCGCAAATTGATACGAACTTGCGGGACAACATGGCCGGAAAAGCGGTAGTTATCCCCAGCGTAGCGAGCTTGATTGCCGCCGCACACGGGGGGCAATTATGCTGCCCGAGTGTCCCACCAGTGCCCCATGAGCGGGTAACTGGTAGGATTCATGAGGGGTGTTTTTCACCCCATTATTCTATGGTGCCCGAGGCCGGAATCGAACCGGCATGACCGATTAGGGTCGAGGGATTTTAAGTCCCTTGTGTCTACCAGTTTCACCACCCGGGCGGCTTCAGAAGCGCAGCTTAACTCAAGGCTGGCGGCGACGGGATCCTGGAGGCGGGGGTCGGAATCGAACCGGCGTCCACGGCTTTGCAGGCCGCTGCAGATTGAATAAATACAATGGGTTACATCACTCAACCACTCGGCTAACCACCCGGGAATCTGGGCAGATTCGCCCACAATCGACCGCGCGCCCTTCGGAGCAAGCGAGAGGGCTGCCCTTCACGCCCCTCACAGCGATCACGGTACATGAGCACCGTAGCGAGTTCGGAAAGCACGCGTCACAAAAAAGAACGATCGGCAACGTTTATTCCGCGGCGGAAGATTCACGCTACGCGACGACTTCGAGACGACGTTTCTGCACGAGGTGTGGCAACTTCAGCGCCGTTCCAGTGGGCCGCTTCTGACCGATCTCCCACTTCTGCACCGTCGACACACTGGTATTCAGCAGCGCCGCGAATACCGCCTGGCTGACACGAGACTGCACGCGAATCTTTCTGATCTTGCTGGGCGACAACGGTTCGACCGGTGGCAAACACAGGCGGTCGAATTCCCGCAGCGTGAGCTGATCCATCACGCCGGCAGCGTGAAGTCCCTTGGCTGTCTCGTGTACTGCTTCAAGAATTGCCGATCTAGTCTTGCGCATCGCAATCTACCTCCATTAATTCACCCGCACGCTGCGCGTTACCCAGAGCCTGAGGCGACAGCGACAACAGGTGCAAGGCCAGTTTCTTCAGGGCATCTTCCTCGTCTGTAGTCCGCATTAATGACGCGGAGCCTCGTTCCGCCCTTCTATTGGCGAACGATCACACGCCCGCCCGTGCCGTTGCGAGCGAATACTCGTGATGCAAGCCTCCCAGCACCGATTTCGCGAGCACGAGCGCACCCGCCGCCAGGCGATGTCGGGATCCGGACTTCGGCACCATCGCAAGTTCCCGCGGAGGATCCGGTACGCCAGGCCCCAGCGCACTGTGACACCGTCCTCCATTGTAATGGGCACTCCACTCTTTCAGAATCGAGCGAAGATGCCTCTCAGACATCGGGATTACCCAATCGAGGCATTCCCGCCGAATCGTCCCGTTCACGCGCTCGCAGATCGCATTTGCTTTCGGACTCGCCACCGGTGACCGCAGCACCTCCACCAGCCCCAGCCCTTTGATCGAATCGTCCAGGTGCTTTGAGAAGATCCGGTCCCGATCATGGATCAGATGCCTGTGGCTGCCATCTTCACCGATCACCTCCGGCAACTGCTGTAGCGTCCAGTCCGCGGTCGGGTGCGCGGTCACGTTCACAAACGCCAGCCGGCGCCGCCGATGCTCGATAATCACGAAGACATATAACATCCGAAACGTCGCGGTGACAGCGACGAAGAAGTCGCACGCGAGAATTCCCTTCGCGTGATTCTTCAAGAAGGTCGACCAGCGCTGATCGCCACGGGGCTGACCAGGCGGTCGCTTGGGCATGTACTTGCCCACTGTTCGCGGCGAGCTGCGAATCCCGAGCTTCACCAACAACTCGCTGGCAATGCGTTCCTCACCCCAGAGTGGGTTCTCGCTAGCCTTCCGGCGAATCAGGGACCGCAGCTCCGGAGGAATCGGCGGCCGACCCGCCCTGCACTTCCAGCGCAAGAAGATCCGCCGACCCAGTTGGTGCCAGCGAACGATGGTCGAGGGGCGCACGATCACTATCGCATCGCGCCAATTGAAAAGTCTGGAGAACACCGAAAGGCTGACGCGAGTCGCGTGATCCGCCCGCTGGGCCTTGATACCCCGCTCGATATACCACTCGAGCTGTCTGCGAAGAACCAGATTCTCAGCGCGGATCGCGCTGGATGAGCGCAGGAACAAGACGCCTAGCCTAGAGAGGTCCAAAAGCATTCCGACGATTGCTCGCGCCAAGTTCAACATGCGCGCATCACGCCAGATTCGGTGCCCACCGGCAGCCGCCTAGTAGCCGCAAAGCCGCGTCGCGAATTATTGCGGGCTACAATCATCGGCGGGGGCACGATATCAAACGCCGAACCGGGCGCAGGGTGCGCGTGCATCGCGGAGCGCAGAGCGGTCGAGCGGATAGAAACCGGTTCGCCGAAAACCCCGTTCATGAAGTTCGGCGACTGCATCCGCATAGAGATGCTCGACGCCGATGGCCGGTCGATCTTCGGCGCGATCGACCAGCGCGTAGTGCCGTACCGTGGCGCAGGAAATTGCGACCGGGCGCGCTGGCGGCGTTTCAACCGGCCCGGTCAGCCAGCACGAGAAAATCGGGCATGGCGGCGCTGCGCGGATGCCCCGCGGGGGTCAGCGTCGTTCATCGGATCGCGTGTTTCCTCAGGCTTTGCGAATCGGGCCGGGATACTTCGCCAGCAGCGGATCGGAAGTCAGCAGAGTGATGCTTTCGACTATCGACTGCGCAACCAGAAGCCGGTCGAAGGGATCCTTGTGGATCGACGGCAGACTGCCGACTGCGACCACATGCTCGCCGGTAATTACCAACTCCGCGTAGCCATTGTCGACCAGGCCGCGCCGAAGCAGGCGCGGATCGACGCGAAAGTCCGCGCGCCCGAGACCTTTCTTGATCGTGATTTCCCACAGGCTGACCGCGCTGAACAGCAGTTCGTTGCGCGAGTCGTTGATCAGCTTGCGAGCAGCGGCGGGCAGCCGGCGCGGATCACCTGCCGCCCACAACAGCAGGTGCGTGTCGAGCAACAGCTTCATGCGCTGGCGAAGAGACGCTCGATCTCCCCTGCGCCCATGCGGTCGAAATCGTCAGGCACCTCGATTTCCCCGGCCATGAAACCCAGGCGCATGCGCTCTCCGGCGGCCGGCGCGTCCAGTGGCATCACCCTCACCAGCGGCTTGCCGGCTTTGGCGATGATGAAGGATTCGCCCCTTGCGGCCTGCTCGACCAGCCGCGAAAGCTGTGTCTTGGCCTCGTGGATGTTGACGGTGCGCATGGCTCTCTCCAGTGGACAGTCGGACAGGGACAGTCGGACAGTGGACTAAGTCCTATTAGTTTAGTCTATCGAAGGACGGTTGGCAAACCCAAGCCTACTCGAACCTAGGCCTTCTCGAAACCGACGGCTCCGTATGGAGATGCTCGACAACGATGGCCGGTCAATCTTCGGCGCGATCGACCGGCGCGTGGTGCCGTACCGCGGCGCAGGAAATGGCGGCCCAGCGCGCTGACGGTCTTTCAACTCACCCGGTCCGCCGCCGCGCCCGCGTGAACTTCCAGGAATTTCATCACCGTTTCCGGCGTCCGCGCGCGGGCGATGCCGCATTCGGCCACGATTGTAGTCCGCATTAATGACGCGGAGCCTCGTTCCGCCCTTCTATTGGCGAACGATCACACGCCCGCCCGAGCCGTTGCGAGCGAATACTCGTGATGCAAGCCTCCCAGCACCGATTTCGCGAGCACGAGCGCACCCGCCGCCAGGCGATGTCGGGATCCGGACTTCGGCACCATCGCAAGTTCCCGCGGAGGATCCGGTACGCCAGGCCCCAGCGCACTGTGACAACGTCCTCCGTTGTCTCGATAATCACGAAGACATACAACATCCGAAACGTCGCGGTGACAGCGACGAAGAAGTCGCACGCGAGAATTCCCTTCGCGTGATTCTTCAAGAGCGCATCACGCCAGATTCGGTGCCCACCGGCAGCCGCCTAGTAGCCGCAAAGCCGCGTCGCGAATTATTGCGGGCTACAGGATCTGTGGATCGACACGGGACATGCAGAACACATCCAGACAATCGACGCCCAGGCGCTTGAGGGTCTGCTCGCAGTTGGTGATAAGAAACGCCGGCGCGCTGCCGCGGGCGCCCTCTTCGCGAGTTCGCGGGGTGCCCGTCTTGGAATGGATGACGATCCGATCGCGCCGGCCCTTCAGGGCTTTTGCGATCAATGCGTGGTTGTGGCCGCTGCCGTAGCTGGACGACGTGTCGAGAAGGTTGATCCCCAGATCGAACGCCCGGCGCAGCGTGGCGATGGATTCATTGTCGTCGGCCGGCCCGTAGGCGCCCGACATGTTCATGCAGCCCAGTCCCATTCGGGACACCTTGAACTCGGTCGCGCCGAACTGGCGGTATTCCATCGACACTCCTTCCCCTGTCGTCTGGGGTCTGCGCTATTTCTTCGCCATTTTGGGCATGGGAAGGCCACGCTCGATTTTTATGCCCTTGATGACTTCCTTCAGCAAGCCGCACAGCGGCAGGCTCAGGCGCACTTCGTCGGCCTCATGCAAAGGATAGAAGTAAAATCAATCCGGCCGCGAAGTCGGAACGGCTTGCCGGGGGCCGAAATCCGGCGCTTGAACCTGGCCAAAATTGCGCACAACGCCGATTATGTCAATTGCGCTGCGCGAAGCATGCCCGGTGTGGGCGGCCGGAGCGCGTTTAGCGGTAAATTAATGATGCCTCGAGCACGCCGGAGCGGCGCCTGGCGTGGCTGGGACAGGTTCGCGTCCTCGTGGCGGGGCACGCCCGATATCACTTCCACGCATCAGGGCAGCGGGGTCCCTTTGGGCGCGTCGGCACTTTGCTGCTCGTCGCAACCGTCCTGGTGCTGGCCATCGGACACGAGCGCCGCTGCGAGATGCTCCGGCGAGTAGCGGTAACAGCCCTTGCCCGCCTTCTTCGCCGAGTACATTGCAGCGTCGGCCTGCTTGATGAGTTCCTCCGCTGATGCAGGTACCGGCGTCGCAGCAGGCTCGTACGAGGTAATGCCGATACTCGCGCCTATGCGCAACGCTACCCGGGCGCCGGGGACGCGCTCCACACCCTCAATGTCGATTTCCTGAACAGTGTCCAGAACCATGCGCGCCACACGTGGCGCATCCTGGGGCAAGCGCGCGCTTTCCAGAACAATGATGAACTCGTCACCGCCGAGTCTGGCCAGCATGTCGGTACTGCGGATTTTTGCCGCAAGCCGCTGCGCCACCTGCTTCAGCAATTCGTCGCCGCGGTCGTGTCCGAACGTGTCGTTGACGGCCTTGAAGCCATCGATATCGAAGTACAGCAACGACACTCGAACGCGCGTCCGCTGCGCCATCGCGATGGACTGCGTCAGGCGCTCGACCAGGGCCAGTCTGTTCGGAAGTCCCGTAAGGCTATCGTTGCGCGCAAGTGCGTTGACCCGATTCAACGATTCGCTGAGCTGGCGGTTGGTCTCGGTGACGCGCTCAA